>JAEEGH010001974.1_pt1 | contig 57226 bp, 54 predicted proteins | sample 9134181 | NCBI WGS metagenome assembly JAEEGH01 (sample SAMN16246544, study PRJNA631951) | gut metagenome | biome: gut microbiome; feature: rumen; material: DP-attached | host: Bos | place: Iran: Karaj | collected 2018-10 | reverse complement strand
TGAATGCCTTGGTGTCGAATACGTGGAGCTTGCCTGACCTAAGGTCGGCCATTGCCTGCTGGAGTGCTTCCTTGGTTCCCTTTGCCGCGATCTTCTCGTTGAGCTCTGTAAGCTCTACAGAGCCTGTGTCTACAGTGCCGCACCAGTCGGTTGCGAAGCTCTCGCCCTTGGCAACTGCCTTGATGATCATCTCGTAGTATGGAGCCCAGTTGATCTTGGAAGAGATAAGAGCTGTGTTTGGTCCTAGGTTGATTGTGCTTACGTTGTAAGCTACGTTTGGAATCCCTTTCTCCTCGCATGCCTTAGGAGCTCCCTCGGAGTCAGCGTGCTGGCTGATGAAGATACATCCGTCGTTGATCAGGGTCTCGGCACCTGTCTTCTCCTTTGCGATATCAAACCAGGAGTTGGTGTATGTCACTTCCATTGTAGCAGTCGGGCATCCAGGGCGCGCTCCCAGGAAGAATGATGTATAGCCGGAGATTACCTCGGCATATGGATATGCTGCGATGTAACCGATCTTTGCCTTGTCTGCGGTGAACTTGCCTGCTGCGATCATCTCGTTGATCTTCATACCAGCTGCAATACCTGCCAGGAAGCGGCCTTCGTAGATGGATGCAAATGCGTTATGGAAGTTTGCAACCCCTTCTGTTCTGGACTTTGTTCCGGTTGCATGGCAGAACTGAACATTTGGATACTCCCGGGCAGCCTGGATCATATATGTCTCGTGACCGAAGCTGTCTGCGAATACGATGTTGCATCCTGCATCAGCCATGTCACATGCGGTCTCGTAGCAAGGAGCTCCTTCCTCTACATTCCACTTGAAGATAACCTGGCTGTCAGAAAGTCCCAGAGCCTTCTGTGTCTGGAGAGCTGCCTGATAGAAGTTGTTGTCGTAAGTTGAAGATGCCGGGTCATGAAGGAAGATAAATCCAATCTTGACGTTTGCATACTCACCCTCTGCTGCTGTAGCCTTTTCCTTGGATCCGCCTGCGAAAGCAGAAACTGCAACAAGTGCAATTAAACAGATCATTAAAAACCTTTTCATTTTTCCCCTCTTTTATCTTTTTGGTCTTTTATTTGAATGTGACAGAGTTATCTGTCATTGATTCCACTATTGCCAGGGACTCAACCCTGATTCCCCTTGCCCTTATACGCTTGCCCCCATCCTGGAAGCTCTTCTCTATGGCGATTGCGGCCCCCACCACCACAGCCTTTGCCTGCTCAGCTATCGAGATGAGCCCCTCCAAAGCTGCCCCATTGGCCAGAAAGTCATCCACCAGCAGCACACGCTCTCCCTCCTTTAGGAATTCGGCGGAAACTACTGCAGTATAATCTTTGTTGTAGGTATAGGAGTGAATGGGTGCGGAAAGCACTTTCCCGGTGATATTGGAGGATTTATTCTTCTTTGCATAGAGCACCGGAACCCCTATCTGCAAAGCCGCGGCTAATGCAATTGCAATGCCCGAGGACTCTATTGTGAGTATCTTGTCGATCTTTTCATTTGAATATATAGAAGCGATTTCTTTCCCCATTTCCACAAGGAAAGCAGTGTCGATATTCTGGTTGAGAAATGAGTTTACCTTGATGATGCCGCCTGGAAGAATTGTCCCCTCTTCCAATATCTTCTTTTCCAGCGCTTTCATAGAAATATTATATTTATATAGAGTGCCAAAATCAAGTGGATTGAAGCATTGAGGCAAAAATTTCTGCCGCGTCCCCCACTAATTCTATACAGGGCCGTTTTTTAAGATATTCGGCAGTGCGGGGTGCGGCGCAGTTGGCGTCGGCCTCCACCGGTGCCTTCTTTGGAGCTAGGCCTAAAAGCTCTCGGCATATGATGGAGCCGCCACTTCTTTCGGCAAACTGGGCTGCCATCTGCTGTATCCGCTGGTAGTGCTCCTTTTTCTTGGCCAGGGCATCGGGGGCAGTCATATCTGCTGTGCCAAACTTGAGGCCGGCGCACATGAACATGCCGCTGGCAGCCCCGCACACCTCCCGGAGCCCGCCCATGCCGGCCCCGAAGGAGAGGGAAAGCCTAGAGGCAGTCTCCCTGTCCATGCCCAGCTCCTCTGCAAAGGTGACCAGGACGGCTTGGGCGCAGTTGTAACCTGCCTTGAAGTTGGCCATAGCCTCTTTTCTATATTCTTCTGGTGTTTTCATGTTGTTCCTCCGTCAATGGCAGAATATGAGCACAGCGATTCCCAGCAGGATGCGGTAGACTGCGAAGGGTCTAAGGCTGTATTTCTTCAGATAGCTCATGAAGAATTTAACCACCACCAGGGCTGTTATGAAGGATACGACTGTCCCAAGGGCCAGAATGACCCACTGATATGCAGAGAAATCGAAGCCTGCTTTTAAAAGTTTAAAGAATGAGGCTCCCATTATGGTGGGGATGCCAAGAAGGAAGGAGAACTCAGCAGCCAGAGGGCGGGCAAAGCCGCAGAATACGGCGCCGATTATGGTTGATGCCGAGCGGGACATGCCGGGCCACATGGCAAGGCACTGGAAAAGGCCTACGGCCAGGGCCAGCCTTATGGTTATGCCGCCCGGTTCTGTAACCAGGCCCGCCCCTGTCTGCCCCTGCCGGCTGCTCTTCGCCTCGGCGATAAATATGAGCACAGCTCCGGTGATAAGGGCAATAGCCACGCTGACAGGGTTGAAAAGGTGGGCCTCCATCCAGTCGTCTATGCACACCCCGATTACCGCAGCCGGCAGGAAGGCTATTACAATAAGTCCCCACAGCTTCCATATCCTCTTGTTTTTCTGGGCATCCCGGGTAAAGGGGAAGATATCGTGCCAGAAATAGAAGACCACAGCCAGGATTGCCCCGAACTGGATAACTATGTTGAACATGTTCTCAAAGGCAGGGTCGGAGAAGGTGAGCCAGCGGCCTGCAATGATCAGATGACCGGTGGATGATACCGGGAGGAATTCGGTGAGTCCCTCGATAATGCCCAGGAAAAAGGCGGCAAGTGCGTCCAAAGTATGCTCCTTAGCCTAAGCTGGCCAGCTTTTTCTGCAGTGCCAGAACCTGGGAACGGAGATACCGCTGCACAGCAGGCTTCTCCATGACTCCGCAGGCTATTCCGTCCTTGTCCACCACAGGGATTGCCTCTGTGTCGTAGGTCTCATACAGTTTGTAAAGCTCGGGTATAGACATGTCAGGGGTGCAGGTGACAGGGCTCTCCTCCATTATGTCAAAGGCCATGACAGCCTGGGAGAACTCCAGCATCTGGATAGATTCCTGCAGGTTCTGCAGTGTGATTATTCCGGCAAACTTTCCATCATCATCCTTGACCACGAAGTTCTGGTTATGGTGCTTGGAGAAGGTGTCGAGCAAAGTGGTGAGCTTCTCGTATTCAGGCACTACAGTGAAGTGATCCCGGTCGCATACCCGGATACCGCCCGACTCAACCTGGTATACATAGCACCCTTTCATGATGTCTTCCTCGGTTATGTCCAGACCGCATTCTCCGGCTTTGGTCACACCATACTTTACGCAGATAGGGCCTACCAGCTGCACCACAAAGGTGGTGGCTGTGATTATGAGCATGATGGTAGGGCCGATAGTGTCGGCAAAGTCCTGCCCTGCGGCGATGGAAAGACCGATAGCCACACCGGCCTGGGAAAGGAGACAGTATGGGAGGTACTTGTATACAGCCTCGGGGGCTTTTGTCAGCTTGGAGCCGATTCTTGCACCGATGGATTTGCCCAGGGTGCGGCAGAAGATGTAGAGCACTGCGATGAAGCCTATGTAGGCTGTCACATTCCATATATTGAGCTTCGCCCCCACCAGCACGAAGAAAAGTACATAGATAGGGGGTGTGAACTTCTCGGTCAGGGAGAAGACGGGCCGGGTCTTGGCCGGGGCGAAATTCACCATGAAGAAGCCCAGGGACATGGCAGCCAGAATATTGTCCAGGTTGAAGAATTCACAAAGGCCTGTGGAAAGAAGCAGTGAGCCGAGGGAGAAGGCCAGGATGCGCCCCTCGTCCTTCATCACGTTGCGGATGAACATGGAGAGTACGAACCCGAAGATGGAGCCCACTATGATGGAGGCAAATACGTCGTAGCCCAGCAGTGCGATCTGGTACAGGAAAGACCCGGCCCGGCTGCCCAGCAGGGCAGAGGCCACCGAGGCAGCCACCGCGTAAAGGATAAGGGCCACTGCGTCGTCCATGGCCACAATGCCGTATACTATGGTGGTAAGGGGACCCTTGGTTCTGTTCTCCCTGAGTACGTCGGTGGTGGCTGCCGGGGCGGTGGCTGAGGATATGGCACCCAGTATGGCGCCCATGGCTATGGATACCGGCACATTGCCGGTTACTGCGATGGAGATGGCTGTGACAAGGATGGTCACCACGATGAAGGGGACAATAGCCTCCATTATCAGGATGCCCACAAACTGCTTTCCATATTTCTTTATGGTGGCCATCTTAAGTTCACCGCCGATCATAAAGCCGATGAGGGTAAGAGCCATGTTGGAAAGAGGAGTGAGGGTGGTGACAACGTCGGCGTTCAGTACCTGTAAGCCTGACTGGCCTATGAGGATGCCGATTACTATGTATCCAACCACCTGAGGAATCTTGAGCTTCTGGAACAGCCTTCCCCCTATGGCTCCCAGGAACAGGATTGTTCCCAGCATAAGGATCAGGTTTGCACTTTCCACAGAGTCAAAGTGCATGAAGTTCGGAAGCAGTTCCCCAAGTGTTCCCATAGTTATTTTTTAGGTACGATCCTGTCGAATCCGGTGTATGGCACCAGGTTCTTCGGAATAAGGATGGAGCCGTCTGCCTGCTGATTGTTCTCGATGATGGCGATCATAGCCCGGGTGAGAGCCATGGCTGTGCCGTTCAGCATGTGCAGGTAGTTGGTTCCGTTCTCGTCCTTGTATTTGATTCCCAGACGGCGTGCCTGGAAGTCGGTGCAGTTGGAGGTGCTGGTGATCTCGCCATAGTCGCCGCGGCCAGGCATCCAAGCCTCAAGGTCGTACTTGCGGTATGCAGAGGCGCCCAGGTCTCCGGTGCAGGTGTCAACAACTCTGTATGGAACATCCAGACCCTGGAAGATCTTCTCCTCCACAGAGCGGATGTACTGGTGCATCTCGTCAGATTTCTCAGGCAGGCAGTAGATGAACATCTCCACCTTGGAGAACTGATGCACTCTGTAAAGTCCTTTGGAGAACTGGCCGGCGGCTCCTGCCTCCCGGCGGAAGCAGTGGGAAAGTCCTGCCATCTTTATAGGGAGCTTGCTGGCATCGATAGTCTTGCCTGCAAAGTAGCCGCCCAGTGTTATCTCGGCAGTTCCGACAAGACATGTGCCGGTTCCCTCAACTGTATAGATATTGCTTTCCTCGCCCCTCGGGTTGAATCCGATGCCGGCAGCCACCTCTTCCTTGGCCACATCCGGAGTGATGAATGGGGTAAAGCCCTCTTTCATGATTATGTCCATGACATAGCGGGTCAGGGCCAGCTCCAGGATCACAGCCTCGTTCTTAAGATAGTAGAACTTGGTGCCGGAAACCCGTGTGGCAGTCTCAAAGTCCACCAGATCCAGGGCCTCGCACAGCTCCACATGGTCCTTTGGCTGGAAGTCGAACTGGGGGATGTTGCCCCACTTCTTCACCTCAAGGTTCTCCTTGTCCTCTTTGCCGATAGGGGCATCGGGGTGGGCCATGTTAGGAATGTCCATCATGGCGACCTTGAAGGCTTTTTCAGCCTCTTCGAACTCCTTCTCAATGGCTGCGATGTCCTCCTTAAGCTTTTTGCCTTCTGCAATCAGTGCGTTGCGCACATCCTGCTCCAGCTTGCCCTTCATCTTGGCGGCGTTCTCGTTCCGCTGCTGCCGCAGTGAATCCAGTTTCTGCTGGAGTGCGGTCTTCTCGTCATAAAGCTTGACAACAAGGTCGGCATCGGCCACCATGTTCCTGTCTGTGATATTCTTCTTAACCTGCTCAAGGTGTTCCTTGATGAATCTGATGTCTAACATGACATCTATTTTACTACTTTTTTTTTATTATATAAAGTCCCCTCTAAATATTATCCAATGGCCATTTTCTTAGCTTCCTTAATCTTGCTTATAAACTGTTCAGATGTGGGGAGATATAATTCATATTTGCTTGCAAGTATTGTCTTATTCTGTTCTGGAAGGGTCATTCTCACGGCCGTATCATTTTTGTTTGAACAAAGCAGAATACCAATAGTCGGGTTTTCATCTTCAAGCTTTTCATTCCGGTCATAATAATTCACATACATCTGCAGTTGTCCTAAATCTTGGTGGGTCAGTTTACCTGTCTTTAGCTCGACGAGAACAAAACATCGCAGAAGTCTGTTATAAAAAACTAAGTCAATGAAAAATTCATCATCTTCCAATAGAATCCGTTTCTGGCGGGCTACAAAAGAAAAGCCTTTGCCGAATTCAAGCATGAAGTCGGTTATATGCGAAATAATAGCCCTCTCTACATCTTTTTCATAATATGCAGAGTTGCGTTCTAATCCCAAGAACTCAAGAACCATTGGATCCTTGATTATTTCATGTGGATATTCGGGAATCCTTTCTTTCTTGGCAATGGCGAGTAATGTCTCCTTGTCGTTGCTGAGCAGGAGGCGCTCATATAGATGGCTGTTGATCTGACGCTCGAGTTCCCGGCCGTTCCAGGCATTGTTGACAGATTCAAACTCATAATATTCACGCTTATCAGAATCGGGTATCTGGATTAACATACGATATTGGCTCCAGTTTAATTGGGAACGCAATGCGTTCCCAATTGGATAAACTCTATAAAACTGTCTGCAAAATTTTAATTGACGTTCTGAAAAACCACTCCCATATTCTTTGACAAGCTCTAGAGACAAATTCTTAATGATATATTTGCCATATTCTGCTCTTTCTTTTCCTCCCTGCTCTTCTTCAAAGATGCGGCGGCCGAGATTCCAGTACATCTGCACACGGCAGAAATCAACGCTGTGAATAGCATTTGTTTTGGCAGTTTCGATAATAATTCTCGCATCCTTTAATAAATCATTGGTTTTTACATATTGGATTTCCTTCATTCTCTTCCTCCTTGAAGTCATTACTCTTATTACTCAAAAATTTTTCATTTTGATTTGACTTGGGAGAAAGAAAATTAAAAAAAACAAAGCCAGCAGCAGAAAGGGCGCGTGATGAAAACTCCAGCAGAAGCCACCCCTGGCAGTGTTACAGCCTCTGGCTGTTTACTGAGCAGGGGTGGCTTCTGCTGGGGCTGTATTTTAAGCCTGGATACCTTTCAGCTGCTGGCGGCGGCGCTGCTGATGCGTGTAAAGATAGGGTTTCCGCAGACACTGTGGGTGGAGCAGTATGTAGAGCCAGCGCCTTCTGCGGTGGCGCCTGTAGTTGGAGACTTTCACATCTTTGAATATGTCGGTGTATACATCCTGCTTCATGGCCCGCAGATTGAAGAGCATAGAGGCCTGCAGGTAGTCGAAGAGCATGCTGTGTCCCTCGTTCAGTTTGTTGTCGCGCTGGGATGGAACAATGAAGGTGGCCCTGTGAGAATCCTTAAGAAGCGCTTCCTGGGCAGAGCGGATATGTTCCTTCTTCTCGGAACAGATGAGGACAAATGCATTGATGGCAAGCAGCAGGCCGAATACAAATACAGCCAGAACTGTATCTTTCATACAACATTTTTATTATGTGTTTTTTCAGATGTCAAACTTTTTTTGCAAATCTGATGGTTTTATAAAAATTTTTTATAAAAATTATAATGTCGAGCAAGGATTTAATCTTTTCATGTTATATTTAAGAAGATATGGAAGTGAAAATCAAGAAAAGAAAAGCCAAAGTGACCCAGGCTGACTGCGTGGCCTGCGGAAGCTGTGTGAAAGTGTGTCCCAAGGGAGCCATCAGAGTGTACAAGGGACTCTATGCCCGTGTTGATGAAGATCTCTGCATAGGGTGCGGCCGGTGTGCTGCCGAGTGTCCTGCCGCCATCATCGAGATGGAGGAGGTGGCCTCATGAAAAAGCACTGGTACGACTACCTCTGGATTTTCTCTGCCACCTATCTTATCTTAGGGTTCTTCAACATCCTGTTCGCATGGCTGGGGATGCTCTGCTTTATGCTCCCTCTGCTGATTGCCATATTCGGCGGCGACAAGATGTACTGCAACCTTTTCTGCGGGAGGGGGCAGCTGTTCTCGCTCCTGGGAAAGAAGCTCAAGCTTTCTGCCAACCGGAAGCCACCTGTGTTCCTGCATAAGAAGTGGTTCCGCTATGGTTTTTTAGCTTTCTTCATGGTGATGTTCGGCCAGATGCTGTGGGTCACCTATCTGGTGGGTTCCGGGGCCCGCCCATTAAGCCAGCATGTAAAGCTTTTGTGGAGCATCAAACTGCCTTGGCATTGGGCATACTATGGGGGAGTGGCTCCTTGGGTGGCCCAGTTCTCCTTCGGGTTCTACAGTGTGATGCTGACTTCTACTGTGCTTGGAATAATAACTATGGCTTTGTTCAGACCCCGGAGCTGGTGCGTCTACTGCCCCATGGGAACCATGACCCAGCTTATATGTCAGGCCAGGAAACCTAAAACTAAGCAATAAAGCTTTTTATCAGAATCTCTAGCCCGATTGCGATAAGTATAGTGCCGCCCAAAATCGAGGCTTTGCCCGACAGATGGGCACCGACTTTTTTACCGATGAATGCTCCGCCCATGCAGATTCCGAAGGTGACGACCGCGATTATGAGTGATGCGGCCAGAGCCATTGCAGCCTGGTACTGGGCTATGGTGAAACCTACGGAAAGGGCGTCGATGGAGGTTGCCACCGATTGGATCATAAGCACGCCGAAGGAGAGCTTCTTCCCTTCCTCCACTTCTCCGCGGAGCCCATCCAGCACCATCTTGCCGCCGATGTATAGCAGCAGGATAAATGCTATCCAGGGGATGAAGGGCTGGAACTTCTCGAATATGCTTATGATGGTGTGGACACAGAACCAGCCTGCCATAGGCATTATGAACTGGAAGATGCCGTAAGAGGAGGCCATCCCTGTAATTTCTGCCCTGCTCATGCGGGGGTTTGCCAGACAGTTGGCAATGGAGACCGAGAAGGCATCCATAGCCAGCCCTACACCCAGGAGAAGGCAGTTTGTAAAGAAAAGGAAATTCCAATCCATAATAAAAAATACCCCAGGAGTGACCTGGGGCATTCATCCTCTTTTTTAATACATCATTTCTTGTTGATTGTTCCAAGAGCGGTGTAAACGATATCTGTTGTGTTGCATCCTCTTGAAAGGTCGGAAACCGGCTTTGCGAATCCCTGGAAGATAGGGCCGTAAGCTTCGAATCCGCCGAAGCGCTGCATAAGCTTGTAACCGATGTTTCCAGCGTTGATGTTAGGGAAGATCAGTGTGTTGGGGCTTCCTGCAACTGGTGAGCCTGGTGCCTTCCGTGCTGCAACTTCTGGAATGATGGCTGCATCAAGCTGGAGCTCGCCGTCGACCTTAAGGTCTGGTGCTTTCTCTTTTACGATTGCCAGTGCCTGAGTAACCTTGTCTACTGTCTCGTGGGAAGCAGATCCCTTGGAGGAGAAGGAGAGCATTGCAATCTTTGGCTCTGTGAGGAGGAATGAGCGGCATGAGTCTGCTGCTGCAAGTACGATGTCTGCCAGCTGGTTTGCATCTGGCTCGATGATAACTGCGCAGTCTGCCAGGATGTAGGATCCCTGGTATCCCCAGTCTGTTCCCTTTTTCTCCATGATGAAGCAGGAGGAAGCAGTCTTGATTCCAGGTGCGGTCTTGATGACCTTGAGTGCGGATGAAGCTACAGCTCCGGTGGTGTTCACAGCACCTGCAACCATTGCATCGCAGTCGCCTTTTCTAACCATCATTGCGCCCCAGTAAAGCGGGTTCATCATCTCTTTGCGGGCCTGATCCTCGGTCATTCCCTTGGCTTTTCTAAGCTCATAATATTCGTTTGCATAAGCGTCGATGTTTGCAGACTTGGTCGGGTCAACCACTTTGATTCTGCCGTCAATCTTAACATTCTCTGCTTTTGCTGCGCTCAGGACAGCTCCCTCGTCACCTACCAGCCAAACCTCTGCTACAAGGCCTTCGTCTGCAAGAATCTTTGCAGCGTTGATGACTCTTTTGTCAGTTCCTTCTGGAAGGACCAGCTTCTTCTGGTTTTTGAGGGCTTCAGCCTTCATTCTCTCTATAAATCCCATTTTTTTGCTCCTTTTTCGCAAATTTACCTGAATTTACTTTATATGAAAAATGTGTAAAGTTTCAACCACTTGGACGCTTTTTTTCTTATTGCATATATTTTTATTGCATATTAGTATTGTAGCAGGAGATTAATATGGTTGATGTGAGAATTAAGAATGTTGAGGAATCGGATGCCGATACCCTCCTCTCCGAGGATATGAGCTTCCAGGGCACTATGTCCCTTTCCCGTCCTGCCATGATCAAAGGTCAGGTGACAGGAAAAATAGAGTCTGACAGCAACGTATTCATAGAGAAAGAGGCTGATGTGAAGGCCGATATCAAGGCTGATGAGCTTTCGGTGAAGGGAAATCTTGCCGGCTCTGTACAGGCTTCTGTGATTGAGCTGGGCTCCACTGCCGTGTTCAGCGGCGATATCAAGGCCCAGAGTCTGGCTATGGAGAGCGGATGTACATTCAGCGGAAGTTCACAGATCGGCCATGCTTCAAAGGCTGAACAGGAGGCTCCCGCAGAAGAAGCACCTGCCCAGAGTGAAGAGTGATACGATAGTGAAGAAATCTGTTTCTGTTATCCTGCTTTTATTCCTCGCTTTCACCCTCTGTGCCCAGACCAAGCCCGATGCGGCCAAGGAATACAAGGCCAAGAACTACGGTTCTGCTGTGGATATATGCCTTGCAGAGATTAAGGCTGGCAAGTCTACAGCAGATACCTATGCAATCCTTATGTGGAGCCTGAACCGGCAGAAGCGGTACAAGGAGGCCATTGCCCACGGTACACAGGGAGCGAAGAAGTTCAGGGACATGCGGATTGTGGAGGCCTTGGGTGTGGCATACTACTACACTGGAAACTATGACCGGGCCTTGGATAATTTCAAGGCCTATGCGGCAGCCCTGCCGGAAGGTTCCTTCATTGATGATGTGTACTTTTTCATGGGGGAGATATACATCCACAAGGCTGAATTCCAAAATGCAGATATAGCCCTGACTACAGCTGTGCACCATTATCCCAAGTCAGCCTTGTGGTGGGCCCGGCTGGGTTATGCCCGGGAACAGGCCGGCTCTTATGAAGCGGCTCTTGGAGCCTACGATCAGGCTCTTTCAATAAATAAAAACAATGCAGAGGCAAAAACAGGGCACGACCGGATGACTGCCAAGCTGAAATCCTGACGACCATGGACAGACCATTTTCAATTTCTATTTATACCCTTGGCTGCCGCCTGAATCAGGTGGAGAGTGAGGCTGTCTCCAGCGCCTTCCTTAAAGCCGGCTTTTCACTGGCTGAAGCGGGGAGTGTTCCCGATATCTTTGTGATAAACACCTGCACAGTCACATCCAAGAGCGAGCAGAAGGCCCGGCGTGTGATCCGCAAGGCAAGCTCCGAGAACCCTGATTCCCTGGTGGTGGTGACAGGCTGCTATGCCCAGCTGAATGGTCCCGATATAGAGAAGCTTGGTTCCAATATTATGGTTATAGGGCAGGCTGAGAAGAGCCGCATTCTGGAGTTCCCGGCCTACATACAGGAGACTGATGCAAAATGCGGGGCTTCTCTTAAAGAGTATCTTCAGTTCCGTCTTGGAAAATCTCCCATGACTACCACCAAGTTTGATTTCCTGCCCGACATCTTCAGCTTTCATACCCGGGCTTCTCTGAAGGTGCAGGATGGGTGCAACAACTTCTGTGCCTACTGCCGGATTCCCTTTGCCCGGGGCCGGAGCGAGAGCATGGACTTTGACAGGGCGGTGGAGACTGCGGTGGCTATAGAGAAGAACGGCTATAAGGAGCTGGTTCTCACCGGGGTGAATATCACCGCCTATGAGAGCGGCGGCAGGAGGCTCCGGCAGCTTATAGAGACCATACTGGAGCGCACCTCCGATATCCGTATCCGCCTTTCTTCTTTAGGACCCTATGACGACCTTGATAACTTTGCATTCTTTATCTCTCAGCCCAGGATCTGCCCCCACTTCCATCTGTCGGTGCAGTCGGGCAGCGACAACGTGCTTTCGGCCATGGGACGGAAGTATCCGGCCAGCCGGCTCAAGGAGATAACTGACATACTCAAGGCCAGCGGACGGGATCCTTTTATCTCTGGAGATGTGATCACCGGGTTCCCGGGAGAGAGGGACCAGGATTTCGAAGATTCCTGCAATTTGATCCGGGCCTGCGGCTTTGCCATGTGCCATGTTTTCCCCTATTCGCCCAGGCCCGAGACCAGGGCTTACAGAATGAAGGACAGAGTACCGGAGCGAATCTCCCGGCAGCGTGCCGAGAGGTTGGGCAATCTGGCTGAGGAGCTTTATCTGACATACATAGCTCGGCAGAAAGGGCGGCATGAGCAGGTCATAATAGAGGAAGAGGTTGTGGCTGGCGGCAAGAAGTATTATGCCGGGCTCTCCTCCAACTACCTGAAGGTGCTGATTGAGAACCGGACCGAGCTTAAGCCTGGCACGCTGTGTGATGTGTGGCTTTCTTATCAGCTTCTTCCACCAGATGGTGCTGCCACTGTATTAGGTAGCGCTCATCCTCTGGATTAGAGCTTTCAATATCAGCCAGAATTCGGAATACAGGCTCGGTGCCGCTGCCCCTCATCCAGATGAAGGCAATATCTTTTCCTTCCCTGTTTGAGAACAGAATCTTAAGGCCACCTTTCACTCCTGTTTTCCGTGCCTCGGCGCCGACACCCTCATAGGATTCAGTGCCTATAGTATTGATTTCCCGCCAGCTGGTTATGCCGAATTTCTCAGCCAGCTCAGTTTTCTTCGCTTCCCACTCTTTCTGGAACACATCTTCGTAGCACAGCTTAAGGATACCATGGTCGGTGCAGCTTATCTTCATCTTGGCCAGAGCATCATCGGTGGAGGTGGTCTTGAACTGAGGCAGTTCCTCAATCATCTCTTCCCAGTTCTTGCCGGTTAGGGATGCATATTTGATTATGCTGATTATTGTGTTCAGAGGATCCCGTACTGTGGCTGGGTGGGTTATGTTTCCGCCGTTGGAGCCTTCTCCAAGGAAGCGCACTGTATAGCCCTGCCGTCGGAGCTTGGCTGCCAGGTTCACCACATTGGCTTCACCCACCTCGGCCCGGAATACCTCCACGCCGAACTGCCGGGCGATCCGCTCTATGCGCAGGGAAGTGGGGCAATTCACCGCCACCGCAGTCCGGCCCGGGGCAATCTGGCCGCTCTTCTGCATAAAAGTAAGCTCTGCAGTGCAGGCCAAGGCAAACACAGTCTGGGCATCGGGTATCATGGCTTTCCCGTTGTTATCGATAAGAACCAGATTGCCCCGGTCGCCGTCGTTGTCCGGTACGTAGCCTATGGTAAAGCGCTTATCCTGAGCATGGAGCTTTTCCAAGTGGCCGGCGGCGTAGGTGAGGTTCTTTCCTTCCGGCAATATTCCATGGGCTATATCCCCTGCAGTGTCGTTTATAAAGCTGTATTTAATACCAAGTGTGTCGAAGAACTGCTTGTCTATGGAAAGGCACCGGGCACTGCCGTTCATATCGGCCACCACTGCCGGCTTGTCTGCCTTCTTGAAGGCCTCCAGCTCCTCCTGGGTTGCAAAGGCAGTGGCCAGGTTGAACTTGAGATATGCATCCAGCGCCTTTTCTTTGTAGAACTCTGATGCGGGCAGAGGGGTGTTTTTGCCTTTGTTCAATAATTGAACAAGTGTCTGGTAGTTGGATTTATCCTCCATAAAGGCTTTGAACCGGGCTATGATGTCTGCCGCATCAGAGCCGCCCAGCACAGCGCCGTCCCCGAGGCCGAACTTGACCCCGTTGTGGCCTGCCGGATTGTGGCTGGCAGAGATGTAGATGAAGCCGTCCATTTCTTCAGTGTTCTTCACATAGGCCATGATCTCGGGGGCGGCGGCGACAGCCAGGTAGCGTATCTCCAGCCCCAGCTGCTGGGCGGTGGTTGCCACTATCCTGCATATAGCCTCGCCGGTCGGTCGGGCATCTCTTGCTATAGCCACACTCTTGCACCCTTTGGAAAGGGCCCACTTGGAGAATATATATCCGATACCGGCGGCGATAATGCTGTCAGCCTCGGAAAGCTCTTTATTCATGCTGTTCTCATCCCCATCGGCAGCAAACACCTTGCGCCATCCCGATGCAGAGATAATCATCTTCTTAAACGAACTGTAAACATCATCAAAAAGTGTATCCATATCAATATCCTTATAACATTCCAGAAGACGGTTGTCGATAGTCTCTATTATCTTGCCGGGCTTGAAGCTGATCCGTTCGGATGTGATGGAATCAAAGTAGTAGAACATGCTTTTCACAAGCTCCCCCGCCTTGCCTGGAACAGGCAGATTGCGGCTTATGATCAATTTAGAGATGAGCACCATATCCCACAGTATAAGACCTTTCCTCAATCCTATTCCCAGTGCAGTTGCGGTGATAGGGAAGCTTCCGATTCTGAAAAGAACCTTGCCCACCGGGTTCAGCAGGTTGAAGAAGATGATGCAGACTGTGATGATAAGCGGGGTAAGAAGCCTGATCTTTCCATACTTTCGGTAAACAAGGATTGCGAAAGCGGCAGTTAAGGCTATGATGACAGCCAGTTCCTTAAGCATGAAGCCCCCTGAACCACTTGGACCTCTCTATGAACATCTGGGTGAAGATGCCCAGAACCAGTCCAGTAGCAGCGCCCGAGATAAGCAGTATGGGCGCAATATACCTGGTGGCATTCCCGAACAGCACAAAGTATGCCACAACCAGCTGTGCAATGTTGTTGGCGGCCGCCCCTGCCAGACTGAGCCCGATGCATGAGACACGGTTCTTAAGCCACATGTGCACCCCAAGCATGGTCAGGCCCGAGGCCAGGGAACCAGCTGCGGAGAACAGGAAGATATACGAGAACAAAGTCCCTGTGATTAGGGCCTGCCCTATGATTTTGAGCAGTATCAGCTTATAGATATCCCGGGTGGGCAGAACAAAAAGGGCCACAATCACCGGCAGGTTGGCCAACCCCAGCCTAAGGAATGGGAGAGGCTTTGGTATTGCATACTCCACAGCCGCAAGGAAAAGGCACAGGGCGGCCAGGAAGGGAAGGAGCTTCTTATCAGTTGTCTGTATCACTCTTTCCTCCTTCCACTGTCACTATTATCCGGTTGGGCAGGCATGCCAGGAAATCTCCGTCCTCCCTTGCCTGTCCCATGTGGATGCATATCTTGTCCCGGCAGGGGGATTCAACAAACTCGATGCAGCCGTCGTGGATGATCAGATGGGCTTTGTCCAGCTCTCCAGTAAACTCAAGTTCCCGGGGCTGATTAAGAGGGTAGATATACTCTGTGTCCTTCACCTTTATCACTGCCTTTGCCACCGGATCCTTGTTCCCTTTCAGAGCCAGAAGCGACAGAGCTATCAGGATGACAGAGATTGCGAGGAACAGAAAATCGGCAGGTTTAAAGGAGAGCTTCATCAGTCAGAGTATACCATAGGAAAAACAATAAAAAAAGTCCTCCCGGAGGAGGACCTTGAAGCTGTCACAGGGACAGATTATTTTGTGGTGAGAGCCAATGTCTCCCGTGCGATTGCAAGCTCCTCGTTGGTAGGAATAAGCATAACCTTGACCTTGGAGTCGTCAGCGGAGATAACTCTTTCCTCGCCCCGTACATTGTTGCGCTCGTCATCAATCTTGACACCCAGGTAACCCAGGTAGTCGCAGATTCTCTTTCTGCAGTTCTTGTCGTTCTCGCCGACACCTGCTGTGAAGCAGATAGCGTCAACGCCGTTCATTGCAGCTGTGTATGCTCCGATGTATTTTGCAATTCTGTAGTCGTATGCATCAAGTCCTACCTGAGCCCGCTTGTTGCCTTCTGCTGCAGCCTTTCCTACATCCCGGAAGTCGGAGGATACACCGGACATTCCCAGGATACCGGACTTCTTGTTGAGGATGTTCAGCATCTGGTTCACATCGATCTTCTCGTGGTTGCAGATGAACTGAAGGATTGTAGGGTCAACGTCGCCGGACCGGGTTCCCATGATGACACCCTCAAGTGGAGCAAGACCCATGGATGTGTCCACGCACTTTCCGCCGATGGATGCAGATACAGAAGCTCCGTTTCCAAGGTGGCATACGATGACTTTTGCATCTTTCTTCAGCTTTCCGAACTTGATAGCCTCCCGGCTTACAAACATATGGCTTGTTCCGTGGAATCCGTAGCGGCGTACCTTGTATTTCTCATAGTACTCGTAAGGAATAGCATAGAGGTAAGCTTTCTCCTCCATTCCCATACCGAAGGATGTATCAAATACAGCTACGTTCTTCTTGCCAGGCATTGCAGCTTCGCAGGCCTCGATTCCCATAAGGTTTGCAGGGTTGTGGAGAGGTCCCAGGTCGAAGCACTCCCGGATAACTTTCTTGACATCGTCATTTACAACGATTGACTGTGTGTATGTGTTTCCACCGTGCAGGACTCTGTGGCCTACTGCTGTGATCTCGTCGGTTGACTTGATTACACCGTACTTTGCGTCGGTGAGGGCTGCCATAACCAGCTCGATAGCTTCCTTATGTGTAGGCATTGCTTTCTCTACAACATAATTGTCCTTTCCAGGCACCTTGTGGGTAAGCATTGATCCGTCGATTCCGATTCTCTCGCAGAGACCTTTTGCCAGTACACTCTCGTTCTCCATGTCGATAAGCTGATACTTAAGGGAGCTGGAGCCGCAGTTGATAACAAGAATTTTCATTATTCCTCCAAACATAGCCATGTGGCTTATTAAGTTTTCTGATTTTCTTCAATAATAGCGATTTACGAATGGTTGTTCAAGACGGGGGAGGGTGTGCCTTGACTTTGGTCTCCGCACATTTTAAGATTTAAATATGAGGCGCTTTTCATTCGGTATAATCCTTATTATCCTCTCTGCGCTGTTCCTGACTGGCTGTCCTTTTGCGAAGCCGGACCAGCGCATTGTGCTGTGGACCGATCGGCCGGAGTTCGCAGCCTATGCCCAGGCTTTCAACAGCGCCCAGAAAGAGTATGTGGTGGAGGTGGTGTACAAGGATTCTCCGGCATCAGCTTTGAAAGGGAAGAAGGTTGGCCGCTGGGATGTGGTTATCGGTCCTTTCCTTAACTCTGTCTCACTCAATGATACATTTATGCCTCTGGAAACCCTTTTCTCGGACGGCACTGTAAGCAAACAACGTTTTTATCAGAAAGCCCTGGAAAAGGGGATTGCGGGCGGTCATCAGCTGCTCCTGCCATTCTCTTTCAATGTGCCTGTCTTCATATTCCAGGGGGGCAGAATCAAGCAGGAATTCGATTCCTTTGCCTTGACTCCTCACAATTTTTCGGCTATCTGTCTTGACTTCAACAATGCAAAATCACGGCATGCAAAAAGTGCATTCTCCCCTCTGTGGAATCCCGAGTCTCTGTTCTTCTTTTCTATTCTTTCCCCAGGGCTCTGCAGCCAGTTTGAGACAGGCTCCGAAGTGCGGCAGCAGGATGTTGAGAATGGAATATCCTATGTGCGTAAGCTGATTGAGGACTTGGACGGCGGCATCTCGGCAGAGGCAAGTTTCCGGGAAAAATATCTCTATAAAAATCCCCTTGAGCTTCTTGATTCCAGCCATATCTTCTTCTGGTATTCGGACGTGGGCAGCTTTTACACATTGCCTGCAGACCGGCGCCAGAACCTGGATTTCCGCTATTATCTGAACGGTGGGGGAAAGGTTGCGGCCTGCGAGGATATGCTGTGGCTGGGGATTCCTAAGAAGGGCGGGAACACTATGGGTGCAGTTGCTTTTATCAAATGGCTGTTCAACCCGGAAGTTCAGCAGGATCTGATTCTGAGGGCCCGGGAGATGGATATCCGCTCCTTCGGTCTAGCCGGCGGTTTCTCTGCCATGCGGACTGTAAACGAAGATGCCCTGCCGCAGCTTTATCCTTTCGTAACCACCTTTATCCCCCAGGATGATTATCTTGCTTTCCCCGACCCCTGTCCCACCGACTGGTACACCTTCAAGGATGGGGCTCTTCTACCTTATCTTTTGCAGGAATGCAGCTCTGATGAAACCTCCCGGAAGCTTTGGGAAGTTGCAGAGAGCTGGCGCCGGATGAACGCCAGACAATAATGCCCCTTTCCTTCCTCTAAATATTATGATATAATCTATTAAATTTTTATTTTAAAGGAATTTAAGATGAAGTCGGATAAACGGTACGGAATTGCGGTTCTGGGCTGCGGCACTGTCGGTGGCGGCACAGCTAAGATTCTGGTTGAAGATAATGATTTTTTGAAAAAGAGGACAAACCTTCCACTGTTTCTCAAATATATTGTGGATGTAAAGTTTGACCACGCCAAGGCACTTGGTCTGCCGGAGAATCTGTACGAAAAAGATTTCGACAAGGTTCTCAAGGATCCTGAGATCGGTGTTGTGGTTGAGCTGATTGGCGGCACCACACTGGCCAAAGAGTTCATCATCAAGGCTCTTAAGGCTGGAAAGAATGTGGTTACAGCCAACAAGGCCCTCCTTGCTCACTATGGCCGGGAGCTGTTTGCAGAAGCCCGGAAGAACGGTGTTGTAATAGGCTTTGAGGCCAGCTGCGGCGGCGGTATCCCTATTATCCGTGCTCTTTACGATGGTCTTTTGGCCAACCGGAACGAGGCTCTGTTTGGAATTGTGAATGGTACCTGCAACTATATCCTTACCCAGATGACACAGAATGGCAAAACCTATGCCGAGGCCCTTGCAGAGGCACAGCGTGATGGTCTTGCAGAGGCAAATCCTACCCTGGATGTATCGGGCCTCGATTCTGCCCACAAGCTGGTGATCATGAGCTCCCTTGCTTTCGGAAAATATGTGAGCCTTCAGTCCACTCCTGTAATCGGTATCGACACTCTGGATCTTGCAGATGTTCTGGCAGGTCAGGAGCTGGGTTACACCATCAAGCTCATAGCCATGGCTAAAAAATATCCGGACGGAAGGATCTCCACCATCGTGTGCCCGGCTTTCATCGACAAGAAACATCCACTGGCCTGGGTTTCCGGCGCATTCAACGCAGTGAGCGTATATGGCCATGCCGTGGGCCACACCATGTACTACGGCCGTGGAGCAGGGGCTTCTCCTACAGCTTCTGCTGTGACATCAGACATCATCTCCATCCTTTCCGGCGCAACCGAAAAGTTCTTCAATACCTATCCGATCTGGCTGGACAACCTGCCTGATGCAGATATGCTCCCTTACGGACTTTCCGAGGAGAAGTTCTATATCCGGTTCAACGTGCTGGACAAGCCTGGTGTTCTGGCAAAGGTTACAGCAATCTTTGCAAAGCACAATATCAGCATCGCAAGTGTAGTGCAGAAGAACGAGAAGAAGGAGGAGCACTCCATTCCAATCGTGATCATAACTCACTATGCACTGGAGGGAGATATTGCTGATGCCCTCAAGGAGATCAGCTTCCTGGACGAACTGAGCGGGAATACAGTTTGTATCCGCATAATGGAAGAACATAAAGAAAAATTTTAAAACAAGGTGGGTTAAATGACAGTTACCCAGCGTATAAAAGAAATCTGTTACAAGTACCCGGAGCGTCCTGCGCTTCAGGTGAAGGACAGCAATGGGGTTTTCCAGCCCTATCTGTATAAGACTTTTTACAAGGATGTCTCTGCGGTCGGAGCAGCTCTTGCCTCCGGCCTGGTCTGTCGTGGCGACCATATCGGTATAATATCTGACAACCGCAAGGAGTGGATTGTCACCGACCTGGCAATACTGGGCATAGGGGCGGCTGATGTTCCCCGGGGCTCTGATTCCACCGAGGCAGAGATAGTTCATATCCTTTCCCATAGCGAATCCAAGATGGTCTTTATGGAGACCTTCCGGAAGGCAGCTATGCTGCTGGAGGATAAGGAACAGCTTCCATTTCTGGAAAGCTTGGTCATATTCAATCCGATTACCGATGAAGAGTTTAAGATTCTTTCCAGTTATGATATAAAAGTTTACCGCTTTGATGATATTCTCCAGAAGGGTAAGGAAATTCTTGCATCTGACCCGGAGGCCTTTGAGAAGGAGCTGGCAAAGGGGCAGTCCTCTGATCTGGCCACCATCATCTATACATCCGGCACCACCGGTGTTCCGAAAGGTGTAATGCTGAACCACGAGAGTTTTATCTTCCAGATTGACCGGATTATAGGAAAATATCTTATAGTCAAACCAGGCCATACAATGCTCTCCATGCTTCCTATCTGGCATGCTTTTGAGCGCACTGTTGAATATATCGTATTCTTTGCAGGTGCAAATGTGGCCTATACCCAGCCTATAGGGGCTGTGCTCATGAATGATATCCAGAAGACAAGGGCCCAGTGGCTCTCTTCTGTCCCCCGGGTCTGGGATGGTATCCGCAGCGCAGTAATCAGAAACATCAATAAATCGGGAAAATTCAAAAGAATTATGTTCTCTGTTGCGCTGGAGGTGGGTATCATGTATCAGAAATCCCTCTCCTGTCTGCTTGGAACTATGCCTCAGTATACTGAAAGCAAGAACATCCTGGATATAATAATCGGACTTTTAGGTCTGCCTATTTTGTTTCCCCTTTATATTTTAAGCAACATCTTTGTGTTCCGCCGTTTCAAGAAGTTCCTGGGTGGACGCTTTGTGGCAGGTATATCAGGAGGCGGAAGCCTCTCGGGTGCCACACGGCGATTCTTCAAGGGAATGGATATAAAGGTCCTGGAGGGTTATGGCCTTACAGAGGCTGGTCCTATCCTTTCTGTATGCAAGCAGAAGAGGCCGGTGTATGGCACTGTGGGACCGATTCTGCCAGATGTCCAGTTCAAGATTATGGGACCGAATAATGAAGAGATTGCTTCTCCTGGAACCAAGGGGGTTCTGTGGGTAAAGAGCCCTCAGATAATGTTGGGATATTACAAGCAGGAGGAGGCTACTGACAAGGTTCTTAAGGATGGCTGGCTTGATACCGGCGACATTGTGGTTTCCACATTGCACCGCGAGATAAGGATTGTAGGCCGTGCAAAGGAGACTATTGTGCTCCGGGGCGGCGAGAACATTGAGCCTGTTCCTATTGAGAATGCCTGCATGCAGTCTGAATATGTGGACCAGATTGTGGTGCTTGGACAGGACCAGAAGTTCATTGCGGCACTGATTGTTCCGAATTTCAAGAACATAGAGGAGAAATCCAAGGAGATGGGAATCTCCTACATGGATATGGAGGACCTTCTGGCGAACCCCCAGGTCTACAGCATGGTTTATTCCAACATCAACGATATAGTAAGCGCCAAGAACGGATTCAAGAACTACGAGAAGATTTTCCGTATCTGCTTGCTTTCAAAACCGTTCACAGTGGGTGATGAACTTACCAACACCATGAAAGTGAAGCGGGATGTGGTGAACCGGAAATATAGGTCCCAGATTGCAAAGCTCTTTAAATGATGATTGATGCTGTTCTTCTGACCTATTCTGTTTTCATGATAATTGTCCACCTGGTGATTGTCTGTGGAATAGTGCGTGCCTGCCATATTTCGGAAAAGCAGAGGCAGGTGGAGCAGAAGGAGCAGTTCAAAGTTTCCATAATTGTTCCGGCCAAGGACGAAGAAGAGAATCTTCCAGCCCTGTTCACCAGTCTTGAGAAGGTGATGACTCCAGATGTCCAGGTGATTCTGGCGGACGACCGTTCTGCTGACAGGACACAGAGCCTTATGGAAGAGTTTGCAGCAAGGCACAGCAATGTGAAGGTGATAAAGAATACAGAGCCGCCTAAGCAGGGTATGAATCCCAAGCACAGCATGCTGGCCATTGCATCTAAGTATGCAGATGGTGATATCCTTTTGTTCACCGATGCCGACTGCACAGTGCCTGAAAATTGGGTGGGGCAGGTGTGCCGCTATTTCCAGGACCCCAAGGTGGGACTTGTGTTCTCGGCTGTGGTCACTGCCCCCGGAACCAGTTTAAGGGAAAGGTACCAGACCCAGGATCATCTGATGCGCTTCTTCTACACAGTGGGGGCAGTGGGGCTGGGGAGCCCGGCCGGAGGCTACGGCAACAACCTGGCCATAAGGCGCACTGCCCTTGAGGATGTAGGGGGCTTTGAGTCCATAGGCTTCTCCCTTACCGAGGATGCCCAGCTTATAGCTGCAGTGCGCCGCACCGGCCGCTGGCGTGTGGCTGTGTGTCCCTTCAGGCCGGTGCTGGTTTATGCCCAGCCCCAGAAGAGGCTTCTGGATGCGGCAAGGCAGGAGGTGCGCTGGAGCGCCGGTGCTATATTCGGTACCGACTTCACCACAGCCCTCATGTACTCATTCATGCTTCTGTTCACGCTGGTGGGAGCTGTCTCTCTCCTGGTAATTCCATTCCATCCCCAGGCTGTGATATACTATCTTGCACCGGTGCTGGCCATGATAATGATGTCCTTGGCAGGCAACTGGTATCTTAGGATGGATAAAGGTTTTCTGATGTGGATGGTTCCTTGTGCCCTCATCGGGACACCCTTTTATGGTTTCTCTTTTCTGACTGCATTTTTTATTCCTTATGTCAGCTGGAAAGGGGTGAAGATAAAGAAGTAAGGAGCGAAGTGTGATCTGGCTTAAGTTTTCTGTGACTGCCCTGGTTGTGGTTCTTTTCTGTATATCACTCTCTAAATATGCGGATCAGCTGGCTGCCGCAAAGCGGATTGGAAAAGGCTTCGTGGGCTTTGTCCTCCTGGGGTTCATCACCTCGATCCCGGAGCTTATCTCCACTGTCTCCAGCACAGTTTATCTGAACAATCCGGTGCTTGGAACCGCCAACATCATAGGCAGCAACAATGCAAACATGTTCATCCTCTATCTCTCTTTCATCCTGGCAGAGAGTCTGAGGCGGCCAAGCGGCAAGGTGGATGTTGAGAGCTGCACATCATTAGGCTACTGCTTCATAATCACTGCAGTCTTTATCCTTGGGGTGTTCTTCTCGGGCCAACCTTTTTATGGCCGTTCCCTCTTTGTATATCTGATTTTTATCCTGTTCATCTTGAGCGTGATTGCCCTGTACAAGGCTAACCCGAATGTGGAGGATGACCAGCCGGTTGAGGCCCTGGGATTCTTCTTCTACTGCAAGCTGATATTCTTTGCTTGCGGGCTGGTTGCATCCAGCTTCTATCTCTCTGTGGTTGTAAACGAAATAGGAACTACAACATCTATCGGCAGTGCCATGGCGGGGGCTATTTTCCTGGCCTGGGCCACATCCCTTCCTGAGCTTGTTGTCACCATAAGCTCTGTAATCCGGGGCTCTGTGGAGATGGGAATCGGCAACATCCTGGGAAGCAATATCTTCAATATGGCTGTCCTTGCGTTGGCTGAGACAGTATCCTGCAGCCAGATATCGGTGTTCGAGAAGAATGACGGTATCATGATCTTCGGCGTGTTCCAGTGCGTTCTCTTAGGTATTCTTTTGATTCTTCTGATGCAGGAGAAGCTTCGCCGGGTGGGCAAGGTTGCCATTATGCCGCTCTTTGCAATGGTGCTCTACTGCATCGGTGTGACCCTGCTGTAATCAGCAATCCTGCATGAAATCTTTTAATATTCCCAGGTACTCGGAGGCGCTGGTGCAGAACACAATCTTGCCCCGGATCTCGGCGCTGCCCGGAAGCCCCTTGGTGTAGCAGCACAGGTGCTTCTTCATCTCCTTGCAGGCCCGGTCCTCACCGATATACTTGACGGAACGGGCAAAGTGCTCCATGGCATTCTCCAGCTTCTGGCGCTGGGGTATTTTTGTGTAGCTGCCGGTGGTAAGAAGCTCCTTTGCATATTGGAAAATTTCGGGACAGCCCACCGCACCCCGGGCCACCATGACACCGTCGCAGCCTGTGGTCTCCAGCACGTCCCGGATCGCCTCGGGAGAGAATATATCCCCGGATGCAATTACCGGGATAGAGATGTGTTCTTTAAGCTTTTTTATGAGTGGCCAGTCGGCCTTGCCCGCGTAGTCCTGGCTTCGGGTGCGGGGGTGCAGCGCCACTGCGGCTGCCCCTGCAGATTGGGCCGCGTCGGCTGCCTCTAAGAAGTTTATGGAGTTCTTGTCCCAGCCGGAGCGTATCTTCACAGTAACGGGAATATCGGTGTTGTCGGTCAGGGCTTTAACTATCCTGTGCATCAGCTCCGGGTTCCGGCCAAGAGCAGCGCCGCAGCCCCCTTTGAGCACCTTGGGCACAGGGCAGCCGCAGTTGATGTCGATTACTGATGGCTTTTGGGAAAGCACATAGGGGAGGGCCTTTACCGCTGTCTCGGGGCTTGAGGTGAATATCTGGATTGCATAGAACTGTTCTTCCTCAGCCTTTCTCATCATGTCCATTGTCTTGGAGCTGTCCCGGGAAAGGGCCTCGCAGGAGACCATCTCGGTGTAGCACATATCAGCTCCCCATTTGACAGCAAAGCCCCGCCATGCCGCATCGGTATATCCGGCCATCGGGGCAAGGAACAGGTTTCCCGGCACAGTGACTTTTTCTGAGAAATTAAAAGGATGGTACAGCGCCTTCATCACTCTTTGATGTTAAAGAGCCTCAGGCTGTTCTTGTAAAGGATGTCGGCACACTCCTCAGGATCCATGCCCCGAAGCTCTGCAATGAACTCCAGTGTGGAATGGATGTAGGCCGGCATATTCCTCTTGCCTTTATAAGCGGCAGGAACCATGAATGGAGCCTCGGACTCGATAAGCATATTCTCGATAGGAATATTGAGGGCTGTATCGTGGAGATTCTTGGCATTCTTATAGGTCACATTGCCTGCAAAGGAGACATACATGCCCAGGTCTATGGCTTTCTTGGCATATTCATAGCTTTCGGAGAAGCAGTGGAGGACACCTCCCTTTGCCGGAAGCCTGTGGTGAAGAATCCCAAGCACATCGGAGCCAGCATCCCGGTTATGGATTATAACAGGGAAGTTGAGCTGCTGAGCCAGCTCCAGCTGTCTGATGAACAGAGCTATCTGAGAATCCTTGTCGCCGAACTTCCTGTAGTAGTCAAGGCCGATCTCGCCGATTGCCACAACTCTTTCCAGCTTTACGTTCTCGATTATCCTGCTTTCCCAGTTCCGTATCTGGTGCATGACCTCTGAGGGGGAGATTCCCACAGCGTGATAAATGTTTGTGGCAGTCTTCAGGTTCTGGTAAACCTGGTCGAAGTCGTGGAGACTGTTGCAGATGCTTACAATGTGCTCAACTCCAGCCTGCTTTGCCTGCTGGATAACAATTAATTCTTCTATCGGGTCATTATGAATCAGACCAATATGTGCATGAGTATCAAAAAATTTCATATTGTCCTCGTGATTGTTTTTTTATGTTGTTAAATATATAATAACATGGTATATTTAAAATCGTCAACAATTATTTGACAAAACATTTTAGGAGAAAGAGTTGTCCCCTGTCCATCATTACAAAAGAGCTGAAAAACGGTTTGTGGAACGAGTTCTGCGTTTTTTCTCTTCCATAGGGGATTTCTTCGCTAAATTTTTCGGAGCCATAGCAGGATTTTTCCGCCAGCAGGTGACAGTCATGCTGGTTCCTCATTCCGAGCGGAATATCTTCAACTTCAGAATTTCTGCCTTCTCCATGGTTGTGGTTATTTTCCTCATAGTGTGCATGGTTCTCACCTTCATCCTTTATTCCACCAGGTTCACCGGTGTCTCTGACCTTCTGACCGACAAGACTCAGGTGCTGGAGCAGCGGGATGCCGACCTTGAGGTTATAAGGGATCAGATTTCGGATCTCCTGAACACTTCTAGAGTCTTCGAGGAATCCCTCCACAGCACTTTGGACAGTTTGGGACTGGAGAAGAGAAAGGAGGAGGACAAGGGCGATCGGACTGGGGTGGAGCTTGGAGATGATGCAGCCGAGCTTACAGCTGTGAAGGGGCTTCTCCAGGATTCTCTGGAATACTTTGACCAGATAGCGAAGATGCTTCAGGCTCAGCAGAGCCTTATAGTTGAGCTTCCTACCATCTGGCCTCTCCGTGATGTGCGTGGTTATGTCACCTCCTATTTCGGACCTACCACCCATCCCTTCACAAAGCACTGGTATCTGCACAAGGGTATCGATATAGCATACTCCAGGGGAACCAAGGTGGTCTCCACTGCAGATGGAAAGGTTATAGAAAAGGCGTTTGACGCAAATGGCTACGGGAATTATATTGTTATCAAGCATAAGTATGGTTTTTATACCCGGTATGCCCATATGGATAAAGTTTACGTGAAGGAAGGACAGAACGTGCAGCAGGGAGAGGTTATCGGAACCCTGGGCAGCACAGGACTCTCCACCGGGCCTCACCTCCATTACGAGGTGCGCATCGGTACCCAGGTTGTGGATCCTCAGCGGTATCTGGACTTTAACAGCAGTAATAATTTCTGACGGAAGGTATTTATGAGAGAGAATGATATGACAGTGAACTCGCTTCTCGGGAATGGTTCTGTCTTCAAAGGCGATATAAAGGTGAACGGAATCATAAAGCTGGCCGGCGATTTCTCCGGAACAATCGAGAGCACAGGGCAGGTGTTCATAAGCGAATCTGCCAGGGTTGAGAGCTCCATCAAGGCCACTTCTGTAGTTATCGGAGGTATGGTGAAGGGAGATATCACTGCCACAGACAAGGTGACTGTCCTCTCCACAGGTATTGTGATGGGCAGCATAACCACATCCCGCCTTATAGCCGAGGATGGCGTGGTCCTGGACGGTGTATGCCGTGTCTCTCTTAATAAGGAATGAAAAATGAGTGATGAGATAACAGAAGATATCATCGTAGACGATGAGCCGGAAGTAGTTGAATCTTCGGATATAGTTTTTCCCGACAAGCTTATAAAGGTGCGCTTTGTCCATTCCAACGAGTCTGCGATGTGCGCATATCCGGACGACTTTGATGTGAAGGATAAGGATTATGCCATTGTGGATGGCAAATATGGAAAAGATCTGGCCCAGGTGAAGGGGGGCATCTATGTTGTGTCCGAGCGGGGCAAGCCTAAGCATGTCCGGGATGTCTACACCATTATCCGCAAGGCTACCGAGGCCGACATGAAACGGTACGAGACAAACTGCGAAAGGGAGAAGGAGGCTTTTAAGATCTGCGCCCAGAAGATTGCGGATCACAAGCTGGAGATGAAGCTGGTATCGGCTCATTACCTTCTGGATGACCCTAAGGTTATGTTCTTCTTCACTGCCGACAACCGTATCGATTTCCGTGCGCTGGTGAAGGACCTGGTGGTTGTGTTCCGCATCCGCATAGAGCTGCGCCAGATCGGTGTCCGGGACGAGGCCATGGTATGCGGAGGCCTGGGAATGTGCGGCAGGGACTACTGCTGTCATGGAATCACCGACAAGCTGCGGACCGTATCCATAAAGATGGCCAAGGACCAGAACCTTTCCCTCAATTCCATGAAGATATCGGGTGCCTGCGGCCGCCTTCTGTGCTGCCTGGCCTACGAGTATGACTTCTATGCCGAGGAGCGGAAGAAGTACCCCAACGAAGGAAGCCGGGTAGTGTTCGAGGACAAGACCTACAGGGTGGCAGAGATCAACATCCTGACCAAGACAGTGAAGATAACTGCAGCCGACGGTGCCGGCTTTGTGATGCCTATCTCCGGATTCATGTTCGACCCGGAGAAAAAGATATGGCTTGTGACAGAAGAGCCTAAATAACAGTTCTTGACATAAATGTTTGTTGTCAATATATTTAAACACTGTATTACTTTTTTTGGAGGAGATTCATGGGACAAGTAAGTAAGAACTCACGTGTTGGTTCATCAACTCATAAGTTTTTGTGTCCATGCGGTGGCGAGATCAAAATGAAGACTGTCTTTGCAAACGGCAAGAAGAAAAACTATGCTGAATGCGAGAAATGCAAGAGACAGGAACGTAAACCAAGCGATTTCAAATAAGAGTCGGCAGTCATATTGACTATCTGATTTTTATCTGTTAATTTCGAATAACTTAATTTAAGGAGTAAATCGTTGTCAGAGAAAAGGTACAGACAGAGTTTGAAAAGACATCTTAGAAACAAGATGACAAAGAGCGAAGTCAAAACTTATATCAAAGATTTTACTGCCGCAGTTGAGGGAAATGACAAAGCCGAAGCTGAAAAGACATTCATCCTTATTTCTAAGAAGATGGATACAGCTGCTGGAAAAGGCATTTACCACAAGAACACTGTTGCAAGAAAGAAATCAAGATTGGCAAAGAAGCTTAACAAGCTGAATGCCGGCTGATTGACGGTTATATCAATCCTGATTGTAATTTTGGAGTGAATGTGGAAAAGAAAGTTACAAAAAACGACGTAGTAGAAAACATCTATAACGACACAGGATTCGATATAACTAAGAAAGATATCCACATAATCGTTGACAAAGTTTTTGAAGAGATTAAAAAAGCTCTACTTAATGATCAAACTGTAGAATTACGCGGCTTCGGTACTTTTGAAGTAAGAACCCGCCGGGGCAGGGAGAAAGCCCATAACCCCAAGACTGGAGAGCAAGTCTCAGTCGAGGTTCACGGAGCCGCAGTATTTAGACCTGGAAAGGAACTGAAGAACAGTGTCTGGGCGCTTAGAAAAAAGTAAACCACTGTTTCTTTTATTCTGCTCCGCAATCCTATTTGCATTATCATTTCCCTCATTCATAAGCGACAAAGGGTTTCCTGTTTTCGGATATATCGCCCTGACCCCCATGTTCATGGCTGTACGGCATATCAGACTTAAGACAGCACCTCTGTGGGGCTTTCTCTATGGCCTTGTCTCCTATGTCCTTTTCAATTACTGGCTGGGCATATTCTATCCCCCTGCAATTGTGATAATTCCTGCATTATATGCATTTTACTATTTCTTCCTGTTCCCTGCTTTAAAGCTGGCAGACATGGCTTTCCCCAAGTGGGGTTTCCTGGTGCAGTGCATCATCTGGATCGGCTACGAATATCTGCGGACCAAAGGCTTCTTGGGCTACCCATATGGCATCCTGGGCTACACCCAGTACTCTGTCCCCCTGGTAGGCCGGCTGGCAGCCATAACCGGAGTGTGGGGAGTCTCGGCCCTGCTGGCAGTCCCCTCCGCCCTGCTGGCCAATATACTGCTTGATGGAGCAAAGCCCCATATAAAGCTTACAGCCATCGCCTACGGCGGTGTTTTCATCCTGGTGCTGATCTACGGCTTTGCCACCGGATATGACTATTCCGGCTGCACCGTTAAGAAAGCAGCCCTTATCCAGCAGAACATAGACCCCTGGCAGGGCGGAGACGCCACCTACAGGGAGGCCCTGCGCCGTCTTACCAGGATGAGCACTCAGGCTATAGAGGACAAGGCCGGCCCACCGGATATCGTAGTGTGGTCCGAGACCTCTTTTGTCCCCTCCATAGACTGGCATACCCGATACCGCACCGACCCCGAGTATTATAAAATGGTGAAGGAGCTCCGGACCTACATGGAGAAGCAGACAGTGCCATTCGTACTGGGCAACAACGAGGGGGTTCTGGGTTTTGACGAGGAGAAAAAGCAGCAGGTGCGGCAGGACCACAACTCGGCACTCCTTTTCGAGAAAGGGGAGATAACCAAGGTGTACAGAAAAATCCACCTGGTTCCTTTCACCGAGCACTTCCCATACAAGAAGCAGCTTCCTTTTATATACAACTTCCTGGTGGACTGGGATACCCACTTCTGGATTCCCGGCACCGAGTATACTGTGTTTGATGCGGCTGGCTTCAAGTTCTCCACCCCTATATGCTTCGAGGACAGCTTCGGCGACTTATCCCGCGCCTTTGTACAGAACGGGGCACAGGTGATAATGAACCTTTCCAACGACGGCTGGGCTTTCTCGGTGCCGGCAGAGATGCAGCACATGGCTATGGCCACATTCCGGGCCTACGAGAACCGGCGGACCGTGGTGCGGAGCACCAACAGCGGCATAACCTGTGTCATTGATCCATCGGGCCGGCGGGTCGCCGAGATGGAGCCTTTTATAGAGGGCTACCTGATTGCCGATGTCCCTGTGTATGACAGCACCCTGACTTTGTACACCAGGTGGGGCGACTGGTTCGGTGTCCTGTGTGCCGTTGCCGCTGGTCTTCTGCTATTGACAACCGGGCTTAAGTATAAGAAAATAAATAAGAAGGTATGAATATGTTTTCCAATAATAATAAAATTCCTAAAGATATAGAAAAAACAGCAGCACTTCTGGGCAAGGACGCATCCCTGGACGGGACACTGAAGTTCTCCAAATCTCTGCGAATCTGCGGCTCTTTCAAGGGGACAATAGACTCCACCGGATTCCTTAATGTGGCGGCTGGGGCAGAGGTCAAGGCCGATATCAAGGCTTATGCTGCGGTTATCTCAGGGCGGGTTATTGGGAACATCGTGGTTGAGGACCGGCTGGAGATGACCAGCGGCAGCTATGTGTGCGGCGACGTCAAGGCAGCGAAGCTCAAGATTGCAGATGGTGTTTTCTTCGAAGGAAAATGCAGCATGATCAAGCCGGGTCAGGATATAAATGTCTTTGCCTCCAACCGCGAAGAGCTGAAAAAGTCCCTGCAGGCTTGAAAAATCGGGGGTTGACATATTTCCCCTGTTGTTAGTAAAATTAAATAAAGATACAAAAATCAAATAATCAGTTCAAAACGAACCTCTTTATTAAAAATAATTGTTTTATAGTTGAATTTTGAAAAAAGGAGTTTTTCTTTTTTTATGTTTGAAGAAGAAAACCAGATTGAGAACCAGGTGGAAACCCTGGAAAACAAAGTTGAACCAGAAAAAAAAGTAAGTGAACCAGCAGTTGTGAAAAAACGGGTGATAGCCCGCAGGCATAGAAAGGAAGAAACATCCCCTTCCCCTGCAGCACCAGCTGTTTCAGCCAATCCCATTCCAGAAAGCACAGAAGGACGCAGCAAGCTCAGCATCAACGACCTTACCCAGCTGGGCCTTTTGGAGCTCCGTCAGAAGGCTCTCGATATGGGAATCCCCCACGAGAACCTGGGAAGTCTTAAAAAGCAGGACCTTATATTCCAGATATTGAAGTCTCATACCCTTGGCGGCGGCATTATCTATGCCTATGGCTCCCTGGAGATACTGTCCGAGGGCTACGGTTTCCTCCGCTCACCACAGAACAGCTATCTGCCGGGCTCTGACGACATCTATATCTCCCCATCCCAGATCCGGCTTTTCAACCTTAAGACCGGCGACATCGTATCAGGCCAGATCAGGCCTCCTAAAGAGGGAGAAAAATATTTTGCAATGCTTCGGGTGGAGCAGATCAACGGAGATGATCCTGTGGTGGCTCAGACCAGAGTTCCCTTCGACAACCTGATTCCACTGTTCCCGGATGAGCGGATCAATATGGAGACTGCATCCGGTGACCCATGTACCCGTATGATCAACCTCTTCTGTCCTATCGGAAAAGGACAGCGTGGTCTTATTGTATCCCCGCCCCGGTCTGGAAAGACAGTGATTCTGCAGAAGATTGCAAATGCAATAACCGAGAATCATCCGGAGATCAACCTTATTCTGCTTCTTATAGACGAGCGGCCAGAGGAAGTTACCGATATGCGGCGCAACGTAAAGGGGGAGGTTATCGCCTCCACATTCGACGAGCAGGCTTCCCGCCATGTGCAGGTGGCCGAGATGGTCATTGAGCGGGCAAAGCGTATGGTGGAGCATAAGAAGGATGTAGTTATCCTGCTGGACTCCATAACCCGTCTGGCCAGAGCTTACAACCAGACAGTGCCCACCTCGGGAAAGATCCTTTCCGGTGGTGTTGATTCCAATGCCCTGCACAAGCCTAAAAGGTTCTTCGGTGCAGCCCGTAACATAGAGAACGGCGGAAGCCTTACCATAATAGCTACAGCCCTTATCGAGACTGGAAGCCGCATGGATGAGGTTATCTTTGAGGAGTTCAAGGGTACCGGCAACATGGAGATGGTTCTGGACCGTAAGATTGCAGACCGTCGTCTCTATCCGGCCATCAATATCAAGAAATCGGGCACCAGAAGGGAGGATCTGCTCCTTTCAGAGGATGAACTGAAGAAGATCTGGGTGCTCAGGAAAGTAATAAATCCTATGGATGATGTAGAAATTATTGAAATGCTGATTGACAGAATGCAAAAAACAAAGAATAATGAAGCATTCTTACGGTCTATGAACACAACAGGTCCAATGGACGTATAAATTGGAGGAATATATATGAAAAAGGGTATACATCCAGATTACAAGCCAGCTAAAATCACATGCGCATGTGGAAATGTAATTGAGACTGGTTCTTCTGTAGGGGATATCCAGGTTGAAATCTGCTCCGCTTGCCATCCTTTCTTCACAGGCAAGGAGAAGCTGGTTGACACAGCAGGAAGAGTAGAGCGCTTCAACAAGAAGTACGGAATCAAAGGTTAATCAAACTACGGTAAATGAACATTGTATGGGGATATAATGGAACAATAATTCCATTTATGCCGTATTCTGCTTTTTACAGCAGCGACCATATCCTTATTGATTATCTCCGTGCAAACAACTATCTTCTATTCAAGAAAAAACTGATGGCCTCCTTCATGCTTAAGCATGAGAAAAGTCCTGCTGTTCTAAGCTGGACAAGAGGTCATTTAGGTTCCCTTATCACAGGACAGCCTTCAATCATACTTGAAAATGTCTCAAAAATACTCAGCGCAAAAATTTCTGAGGCAGTACTCCAGGTGATGCGCCAGCTTCAGGCCGAAGGCTTTGAACTTTATATCGCAAGCTGCAGCACCGATTCCCTGATAAAGAGTTCTCTCTACTTCAAGGGGGCCGATAACCTGTTCCGGGGCATTGTGGGAAACCATGTCTCCTCCTACAGCGGGCAGATTATGGATTATACCTGCAGGTTCAGGACAGGCTCGGACAAGATTGCATTTCTTGAGGAGACCATGCGTCTTTCGCCAGAGAACACTATTGTAATAGGGGCAAGCCAGGATGATATTCCTCTTATGGAATGGTCCCGTTATCCGATTCTGGTGGATGCTTCCCGGGATGGATGGAAAAAGTATGAGGATAAGCATTTTATTTTCATGGAATCCATCCAGATGGTGCCGGAAATAATAAAGAGTTTAGTATGAATCTTCTTGTTTTTGATATGGATGGCGTGCTTGTGGATGTCTCCGGTTCTTACCGGGAGGCGACACGGCAGGCTGCATATACATTCCTTAAAGGCTGCAGGGGTGGCGAACTCCTGAAAGAGCCGCTGTTCTCCCTGGAGGAGCTGGCGGCGGTGAAGCAGAGCGGCGGCCTTAACAACGACTGGGATATGACCCACCGGATCATATCCCTGTTGCTGGTTATGGCGGACTGCGGGGATGCTGGCCCTGGTGGAGCGGTGCGGGAGCAGTGGGATGTGGCCCCTTTGGCGGAATACCTGGCTGCCAGCCGGCGCCCTCTGTCCGCCATAATGGAGAGCGGACGGCTCTCCAAGGCCGCCGATAGGTACTACGCCGGGGATGTGGGCAGCGGCAATGTGATAAAGCAGATATTCCAGGAGATATATCTGGGACGGGAACTGTTCCAGGAGACCTATGGGTTTGAGCCGCAGTACTGCCTCCAGGATGGGCTTATCCTGAAGGAGAAGCTCTTTACTTCCCGCTCCATTCTGCAGAAGCTGGCAGCCGGCAACCGGCTGGCCATAGCCACAGGCCGTCCGAAGAGCGAGGCTCTGTATCCTCTTGAAAAGCACGGCCTTGATATGTTTTCCACAGTATTTTCCTTTGATGAGTGCGAGGCCGAGGAAAAAAGGATACTGGAGAAGACCGGCTGCCAGGTCTCCCTGGGCAAGCCATCCCCCTTTATGCTGGACTCCATTGCCTCCTTGTATCCCGATGCGGAAAAATTGTACTATTTTGGAGATGTGGGAGATGACATGAAGGCGGCAAAAAGCTCCCGATATCCTTTTGCTGCTGTAGGTATAACCTATTCTGCTCCCGACAAGGAGGCATCTGCAAAAGCCCTTCTTGAATGCGGTGCTGATATTTTGATACATAGCCCTGAGGAGCTGACTGATATATTCGGAGGATCACATGTTTAAGAAACTGGTGCTTATACTTTTCATCGTCCTGGTGGCATTCCCTTCCTGTTCAAAGAAGGTGGATGACAGCTATCTTCCAGAGATGGAAGCCCTTATAAAAGAGAAGACAGGGGATGAGCTTCTGGAAGGGCTGATTGCTCTGGATAAGAAGTATAATAATGTCCTTATGCTCAAGATCAATATTTCCGGAATGCTCCTTATGAAGGACGAGGTCAAGCTGGCAGGGGATTACCTTAAGGCAGGTCTGCCTCTGGTCAAGAAATCTTCCAGCGATGGGGAGAAATATGTGTTCTACACCAATATGGCCCAGTACTCCTTTAAGAGCAAAGATCCCAATAAGTGCATCGATTATGCCAAGCAGGCTCTGAGCTTCAACCAGGAGGATCCTCTGGGTGTGACTGTGACAATGGCCAAAGCTTATGCAGACAAGGAAGATCCTATCAGTGCCCTCAAGCTTATGAAGGAGCAATGGGCTCTCTCCAGCAGCAAGTTCTCCAACGAGGATATGGTGTATATGCTTTATCTGTTGGGAAACGAGCCTGACAACATAGACAACCTCTCCATAGTGGTGGCTATTGCAGATGAATTCCTTATCCGGCAGCCAAGCATCTCCGGCACCGGAATACAGCAGGCACAGGCCCTGGAGCAGGCTGGATATATGACCAGCGCCCTGATTGCCACCTTCTCCGAGATGGACAGGATGCGGTTCCTGAACAAGATCAAGGACGAAAATATCTATACTGCGCTGGATGAGGCAAAGAAGAATTTTGATGCAAACTCTCCCCATGTTAAATTTCTGGATGGTTTCAGGGCTTATGTTGACGAGGACTTTGATGGAGCCTCTGCGATCTTTGATTCAATAACACCAGAAGTACCGCTCAACTACTTCTCGTATCTGCAGATGTCCTGTCGGGCGAACAGTTCCAAGACAAGCCCCGAGCTTGTAAATGCATTCGGTGCCCTTGAGGACAAGTTCCCCCTCTTCCAGGGATATTACTATTACCTTTGGACATCTATCAGAAAGAACAACCTTCTTTCCAAGGAAGACCAGCCCCTTATGGAGCAGTGTATCCTCTCCAATCCCGGTTCCAGGTTCGGCATAGAGACCAAGAAAGCCCTTGGAAGGCTCTATGACCTTGAGGACGGCGAGAACATTATGCTGCCCGATGAGCTTACAGTTTATCTGATGCGGGTTAAGAACGGCGAGAAGCCCGAGGTGCTTGAGCCGGTAGCCAAGCTTCTGGAGATGAAGGACAATCCATTTAAAGACAATGCCAGCCTTATGATTCCAGAGCTCAAGAAGATTCCTGGCGTAGCAGACTGGCTTAATAAACGGCTGGGTATCTGACCATGATATGCGGAATGGACGAAGTGGGCCGGGGGCCGCTGGCTGGCCCTGTGGTGGCATCGGCCGTGGTACTGCCTCCAGACTTTCCGGTGGAGATTCTGGCCGATTCCAAAAAGCTGTCTGAGAAAAAGCGGCAAGAGGCCTACGATATCATAATCCAGAAAGCAGTTTCCTATGGTACAGGCTGGGTCTGGCCAGAGGAGATTGATGAGATCAATATTCTTCAGGCATCTCTTCTTGCTATGAAGCGGGCCTGGCTCTCCATGTCTGTGCCTGTGCATCCAGACCGCATCCTTGTGGATGGCACCTTCACTCCTCCGATTGAGACCGATATCCCTATGGAGGCAATTATAAAAGGGGACGACAAGATTCACGAGATAATGGCTGCCTCTATTCTGGCCAAGGTGCAGCGTGACAAATGGATGGTGGATTATTCAAAGATTGATGGCCGGTATGGATTCGAGAAGCATAAAGGGTATCCTACCAAAGCCCACCGGGAGGCTGTGGCAAAGTATGGATTAAGCCCTATTCATCGGAAGAGTTTTCGGGTCTCTGTCTCTTGAAGACCTTGAAGGCTCTGTTCAGCTCCCGCATGAATTTTTCTATATCTTCCTCATATACCATGATGGAGTGACGTTCGAAGGAACCATCAGGCTTCTTGGTGCTCTCAACAAGGTTCAGGAAATGGCTTCCTGTCCTGTTCTCCTTCACATTGAAGAAATAAGTTCTCTTTTCAGTCTGAACCTGTGATGAAAAAATTTCTCCTCTGATAGCCATAATCTCTCCTTTAATCGAACTTTACTGTATTGGGTATGTTTATTCAATAACTCTATTGACAATTTATTTTTGATTTTGTATAAAATATCTTGTTCGCGCCTGTGGTATAATGGCTATTACCTCAGCCCTCCAAGCTGATGATGTCGGTTCGATTCCGATCGGGCGCTTACCCCGTTGGGGTATCCTTACTTATGGCTCGGGTTTATACCCGGCTTTTTTTTTGCACCAGCATTTTCAGCTCTTCCATGGTGTCGCAGATATACTCCGGATTGACTGCCTCCAGCGTTGCTCTTGGCTGCCAGCCATAGGTCACGGCAATGGTGTGGGCTCCTGCCTTTCTCCCCTCTGTTATGTCCCCCATGGAGTCGCCTATCATATAGGTGTCATCGGGTCCCGCAGAAAGCTTTTCCATTATGTGAGCAATCTTTTCCGATTTGTTGCCAGGAGTGTCGGCTCCCACTATGTAATCGGGCAGTTCGGCAAGGCCTGCCATCTGGAGTCTCTTCTTTACAGTCCCTGATCCGTTTGCAGTGTTTATGGCCAGGTATGCCTCTGATTCCTTCACCATCCTGAAAATATCTCCGATGCCGTCAAAAATCTTTGCCTTTATGGCATTGGCCTGAAGCATTGTCATAAGTTCGCCGGTGTAAAGATGTTTATCTTCTGCAGATACTCCTAAAAGCCCGAAAGCGGCCTCTGCAGTCACATGAGGCAGCTTCTCTATGGCCTCCTTGGTCAGTTCTCCGGGAAAACCATATTTCTTCTTAAGAGTATTGAAGGCCTCGATGCACATATCAAGGGAGTCGGCAATAACTCCATCGTAATCAAAAATAAATATTTTTTTTGCCATAATATATCCTATGTAGATTGAAATTTCTTGTATGAAAATATAACATTGTAAATTGATTTTAACAATCGGGAGAAAGAATGGAAAATAACAGAATCGTTGATTTCAGTAAGACATCACTGCACGACATCTATGGTGAGAATTGTTTTAATGATGCAACCATGAGAGAGATGCTGCCAAAGGCAGTATACAAAGAGCTCAAGGAGGTACAGCAGGGAAACAAGGAGTTGACCCTGGAGACAGCCAACGCAGTTGCCAGTGCCATGAAAAACTGGGCGGTATCCAAAGGAGCAACCCACTTTACCCACTGGTTCCAGCCTCTCAATGATCTTACAGCGGAAAAGCACGATTCCTTCATTTCACCCACAGAAGACGGAAAGGTTATCCTTGAATTCTCAGGAAAAGAGCTCATCAAGGGAGAATCCGATGCCTCATCCTTCCCATCCGGCGGTCTCAGGGCCACCTTCGAGGCAAGGGGATATACAGCATGGGACACCACATCTCCAGCCTTCCTTATGTCAGACAACACAGGTGTCACTCTGAACATTCCTACCGCATTCTTCTCATACACCGGTGAGTCTCTGGACAAGAAGGGACCTCTCCTCAAATCCATGAATGCCCTGGACAAGGCCAGCGTACGGCTTCTGCGCTCTATTGGGAATAAGACTGTAAAGAGAGTATCTGCCTCTGTAGGTCCTGAGCAGGAATACTTCCTGGTGGACCGCAAATATTACGACACAAGATCCGACCTGGTGCTCTGCAAGCGTACCCTCTACGGATCCATGCCTGGAAAGGGACAGGAACTGAACAGCCATTACTACGGCAACATCCAGCTTAAAGTCGCAGATTTCATGCGGGAGCTTAACTGCGAGCTGTGGAGGATGGGTATTCCTGCCAAGACCCAGCATAACGAGGTGGCTCCGAACCAGTTCGAGATAGCACCAATCTATTCCACAGTCAATGTGGCTACCGACCAGAACCAGCTGACCATGCTTATTCTCCGCAAGGTGGCAAAGCGGCACGGTCTTGCAGTGCTCCTTAATGAAAAGCCTTTCGAGGGAGTGAACGGAAGCGGCAAGCACAACAACTGGTCTCTTACAACAGACGACGGAACCAACCTGATGGATCCGGGTGACGACCCTAAGTCCAACACCCAGTTCCTCCTGTTCCTCTGTGCTTTCATAAAGGCCTGTGACAAGTATGCCGGGCTGCTGCGGTTCTCTGCAAGCAATGCAGGCAACGACTACCGGCTGGGCGGTTCCGAGGCTCCACCAGCTGTCATCTCTGTCTATCTGGGCGGCGAGCTTGAGGAGATTCTTGAGAAGCTTTCCAAGCACGAAGACATAACCTCTGCCAAGGTGGGCAAGATTCAGTTCGGCGTAAACTCCCTCCCCACTGTGCTTAAGGACTCCACAGACCGCAACAGGACAAGCCCCATGGCATTCACCGGAAACAAGTTCGAGTTCCGTATGGTGGGTTCCTCTGCTTCCATCGCAAAGCCTAATACAGTTATCAACACAATTATGGCATCTGTGCTGGATGAGTTTGCCGCAGAGCTTGAGAAATCCAAGAAGAAATCAGACACTATCCTTAAGCTGATCATCGACACATATAAGGCCCATAAGCGGGTGATCTTCAATGGAAACGGCTATTCCGATGAATGGAAAGCAGAGGCTGAGCGCAGGGGTCTGCCCAACATCACCAACAACGTGGATGCAATTGCAGAGATTCTTAAGCCAGAGGCAATCGAGGTCTTCGAGAGGATGAATGTCCTTACCCGACAGGAGCTTGAGGCCCGCTATAATATCTACCTGCAGGTCTACAGCCGCCAGATAAAGATGGAGGCTACCGTAATGCTCCAGATGGCCCGCAAAGATATAGTTCCGGCAACTCTCAAGTATGTTCATGATGTTGCCGCCACAGTCAACGAGGTGAAGGAGTCTGGCGTCAAGTGTCCGCTCTCAAGGGAGGAGGAGATGATTGCCTCCATAATGGACAGCGTTGATAAGTTCATGCAGACCTGCCTGACTCTGGAGAAGGAGCTTAAGAATGCTCACGAGATTTCTGATCCGTTTGAGAAGGCATGCGCATACAGGGACAAGGTCTTCAAAACAATGAAGGTACTCCGCTCCTACGGTGATGCTCTTGAGAGGGTAGTGGGAAAGACATACTGGCCATTTGCCACATACGAGGATCTCTTGTTCAATATTTGAACAACTTTAGAAACAGGGGAGGATGACATCGTGATCTGCAGAACAATCCTTGATGCAATGGGAAACACACCTCTTATACAGCTGAACAGGATGGTCAGCGCCAACTCTGCCAGAGTACTTGTAAAATTTGAAGGGCTCAATGTGGGCGGATCCATAAAGACCCGCACCGCCTGGAATATGATTCTGGATGCGGAGCGGCGCGGTATTGTGAACAAGGATACTGTCATCGTGGAGCCCACCAGCGGCAACCAGGGAATCGGCCTTGCTCTTGTGGGTGCGGTCCGTGGATACAAGACTGTCATCATCATGCCTGACTCTGTCAGCGAGGAGAGGCGTAAGATCATCCGCCATTACGGCGCAGAGGTAAGGCTTATACACGATGCCGGCGATATAGGCGCCTGTATGGAGGAATGCCTTAACACCGCTGTGCGGATGAGCCAGAAGAATCCTCACGTTTTTATTCCACAGCAGTTTGTAAACCCAGCCAACCCTGCAATCCAGCGGACCCAGACCGCCCAGGAGATCCTTGACCAGGTGGACGGCCCTATCCACGGCTTCTGCTCCGGCATCGGCACCGGCGGTACTATATCTGGCATTGGAGAGCGGCTCAAGGAGGCCAACCCCGATATCACAATCTGGGCGGTGGAGCCCCAGAATGCGGCAATCCTGGCAGGCGGCAACATCGGAACACACCTGCAGATGGGAATAGGCGACGGTATCATCCCTGAGAATCTGAACCGCTCTATCTATGATGATATCTTCATTGTGACCGACGAGATGGCAATCCGGACATCACGGAACCTGGCCAGGAAAGAGGGAATCATGTGCGGCATCTCAAGTGGCACCAATGTTGCCGCTGCCCTGGAACTGGCAAAGAAGCTGGGAAAGGGCAAGACTGTGGTGACAGTGCTCCCTGACACAGCAGAGCGCTATTTCTCCACACCGCTGTTTGACAACGATCTTACTTTCTAAGTCCTAAAAGAATCACAGCACCGAAGGTCAGGAGAATGCCGATGGCTTTTATCAGAGTCATAGGCTCTCCGTAAAGCCCGCATCCTACCAGTGTGCCTACAAGGGGCTCCACAGTCACCAGAATTGCTGCCTTGCCGGTCTCGATGCGGATCATTCCGTAGGTGTAGAAAAGGTAGGGGAGCACTGTGCAGAACAATGCGACTCCCACACCATAGAGCAGCAGCTGGGGCTGCATCATTCCGCCGCTCATACTGAGCCCCGAGAATGGGATTATGCTTAATCCGGAAAATAGAAATGTGTAGAAAGTTATGGTGAGCACATGGTATTTTTCAAGTGCATAACGGCTGAATATGGAATAGAGGGCATAACCCAGACCGGAGCCAAGCCCGATTATGAACCCTTTTGCTGTGATACCGCCACCATCCCTGCCAAGACCGGAAACCAAGATGCACCCGATGAATGTCATTATCAGCGCTGTAAGCTTGACTGCTGTGATCTTCTCCTTGAACAGCGCCCGGGAAAAGAGGATGACAAAGATGGGGGATGTGTAAAGCAGTATTACAGCCACCGATGCCCCCGATTCTATTATGGTCTGGAAATAGCACAGGGAGAAGAAGGTAAGGCTGATGACCCCGGTGCCTATGAACATCCAGATATCCTTAAGATTGAAGTGCAGCAGCTTTCTGTCTGTGATAAAAAGGTATGGCGCCATGATGACTGATGCTATGATGGCCCGGAGCTGAAGTATCTGGATCGGCGACAGATTGCCTGCATTCAGTCCCTTGATGAAGATGCTTATTATGCCCCACAGGACTCCTGCAGCTATGACTGACAGAGTGTACTTTGCCTTTCCCATATTGATATTTTTATGATTTTTCCTCCTTTTTGCAAGTAGGATAAAAATGCCCCTTTTATTTTTATATAAAAGTTTATATGATACAAGAAAGCATACTACTGTATTTTCTCTGGAGGAAATCAATGAATAAAAAAGCAATTGCTGCAGTAGCCAACTCTATCCGTGCCCTTTCCATGGATATGATTCAGAAGGCAAAGTCAGGACACCCGGGACTCCCTATGGGATGTGCCGAGCTTGGCGCAGTTATTTTCGGTGAGGTTTTAAAGCACAATCCAAAAGACTCTAAATGGATTGACCGGGACCGGTTTGTTCTTTCCGCAGGACATGGTTCTGCACTCCTTTACAGCCTGCTGCATCTTTCCGGCTACGGTGTGTCACTTGATGATATCAAGAACTTCCGGCAGCTGGGCTCAAACACTCCAGGACATCCTGAGTATGGTATGACCGACGGCGTGGAGACCACCACAGGTCCTCTTGGCGCAGGATTCACAAATGCAGTTGGTATGGCAATTGCCGAGGCTATGCTGGCAGCAAGATTCAACACAAAACAGCACAAGATCATCGACCATTACACCTATGTTCTTTCCGGCGACGGCTGTATGATGGAAGGCCTTACATCCGAAGCTGCATCCCTGGCCGGCAACTTGGGCCTGGGCAAGCTCATCGTATTCTACGACGACAACGGAATCACAATCGAAGGCTCCACAAAATTGGCATTCACCGAGGATGTAAAGGCACGTTTTGCCGCATACAACTGGCAGGTGCTCTCCGGCGATGCATACGATGTCGAGGGTATCCTCAAGCTGGTTGCCCAGGCAAAGAAAGACACAAAGAGACCTACACTCATCTCCCTCAAATCTGTAATCGGAAAGGGTGCTCCGAACCTGGCAGGAAGCCATAAGGTTCACGGCGCTCCACTTGGGGATGAGGAGGTTCTTGCAGCCCGGAAGGCATTGGGAATTCCGGCAGATAAGTCTTTCTATATCTTCCCGGAGGCCAAGGAGTACTTCAAGGAGAAAGCCAAAGGCTGGAAGAAGGATTATGACAGCTGGAGCAAGACTTTCGATGCATGGAAGAAAGCAAATCCGGAACTTGTGAAAGAATGGTGCGCATTCATGATGAACGGAACATTCGAAGATATCAAGCTGCCTAAGTTCAACGTGGGGGACAAGATTGCAACCCGCAGTGCCAGCGGAAAGACCCTGGTAAGCCTTTGCGCCGCATTCCCTAACCTGGTGGGCGGCTCTGCAGACCTGGCTCCATCCAACAATACAGTGGTGCCGGACAACGGCGATTTCTCCAAGGAGAACAGAAAGGGCAGGACACTCCACTTCGGTATCCGTGAACACGCAATGGGCGGTATCGCAAACGGCCTTATCCTTCACGGCGGTCTCCGCTCCTACTGTGCCACATTCATGTCCTTTGCCGACTACCTGCGGCCTACAGTGCGCCTTGCAGCTATCATGAAGATTCCGACAATCTTCATCCTTACACATGACTCAATATATGTTGGCGAGGATGGCCCGACCCATCAGCCAGTGGAGCAGCTTGAGTCCCTGCGCGTGATTCCAAATACACAGGTTATCCGCCCGGGCGATGCACAGGAGACAGAGATTGCATGGCTTATGGCTCTTGGGGCACAGGACAAGCCTACCTGCATGGCATTCACACGGCAGAACATCACAGTTTATCCAAAGGATGACAAGCAGTGGAAGAAGAATATGCGCAAGGGTGCTTATATTGTCAAAGATTGCAAAGGGACACCGGATGTGGTTGTTGTCGCAACCGGTTCCGAGGTTTCCCTTGCTGTGGAGGCTGCCGCAAAGACAAAGAAGAAGGTGCGGGTTGTCTCCATGCCTTGCCGCGAGCTGTTCGAGGCTCAGAGCGATGCTTTCAAGAACAGGATTCTTCCAAAGGGAGTGCGGGTAGTTGTTGCAGAGTGCGGTGTGCCGACCGGCTGGAAGGGCTATGCAGATGACAAGGATATCCTTGCTGTCACCACCTTCGGCGAGTCCGGTAAGTATGCAGATGTAGCAGCTAAGTTCGGATTCACTGCCGACAACCTGGTGAAGATCATCAAGAGAAAATAACAGAGGGGACTCAGTGACATTTCCAAGTGAAGTCAAAGAATTTGCCAGTATCGTATTCCGTGCCGGATATGAGATTTATCTGGTGGGGGGAGCAGTACGCAACTTGAAGCGGGGACTTCCTCCCGATGATTACGACTTCACCACTAATGCCACACCTCAGCAGATAACTGCAATTTTCCATAAGGTTATCCCCACCGGTATCGAGCACGGAACTGTAACTGTGCTCTTCAAGGGCAATTCCTTCGAGGTCACCACATACAGGATGGATGGCAAGTACTCGAATTCACGTCATCCTGACAGCATCACATACTGCACCGATATCTACGAGGATCTTAAGAGGCGTGACTTCACAATCAACGCCATGGCAATCGATGTCAGGAACGGCAATATCATCGATGCCCACGGCGGTATGGAAGACCTTAAGAAGGGCGTTATACGGGCCATCGGAAACCCGGACGAGCGTTTTGCCGAGGATGGCCTCCGCATCTTGAGAGCCTGCCGTTTTGCGGCACAGCTTGAATTTGAGATTGAGCCCGTGACACTTCAGGGAATGCTCCACAACCGTGACCACCTGAAGAATATCTCAAAAGAAAGGATAAGGGACGAGCTCCTGAAGACCATGTCAGCCAGTCATCCTTCCATAGCATTCCTCTATATGCAGAAGACAGAGATTCTGGAGTATGTTCTGCCCGAGCTTCTTGAGGGAGTGGGGATTGAGCAGCGGGACAGGCATCAGTTTGATGTGTTCCATCACGCTATCTATTCCTGCGATTTCATGGAGAAGGATCCGGTGCTCCGTATGGCGGCGCTGCTCCACGATATAGGCAAGCCGCGCTGCTTCAAGGTCCGGGATGGAATCAATACCTTCTATGGCCACGAGAATGTGGGAGAGGAGATGGCCCACGATATCCTGCGCCGGCTCAAGTTCTCCAAGGCAGATGAAAACAGAATATGCCATCTTATAAAGAACCACATGTTCCACTATACCGAAGACTGGACAGATGGTGCAGTGCGGCGGTTCATAGCCCGTGTGGGACTTGAGAATATGTCTGATCTTTTCAAGCTGCGTTTTGCAGACCGGGCCGGTGCCATCGGGGACAAGACCTATGCCTGCACTCCTGAGGATATTGCCCTGTCCCGACGTGTAGATGCAATTGCCAAGGAGACCCCGGCCCTTACTCTCAAGGACTTGGCTGTCAACGGCAATATGCTGGTGAAAGAATGTGGAATACCTAAGGGACCTTCTCTTGGGCTGGTCCTGAATTATCTTCTCGAGGCAGTGATGGACGACCCTGCCATGAACACAAGAGAGGCACTTCTCAATCTGGGAAAAAATTTCTACGAATCCAGGCTGCAGAGTAAATAAGTATGAAAATTGTAACTGTCGGAACAGTCTATGTAGATATCAAGGGGTATCCTGATGGAGAATATTTCCCTACAGGCAGGAATGCAGGAGATATAAAGTATTTCCATGGAGGCGTTGCAAGAAACATTGCCGAGGATGTGTCTAAACTGGGTGAGGATTCTGTACTTGTAAGCCTGGTGGATAAAAGCGGTGTTGCCTCAGATGTGGTCAGGCATCTTGAGGATGTCAATGTTAAGACCGGCTATGTGAAATCAACAGAAAATGGTATGGGCACCTGGATGGCTGTCTTTGATGGCCATGGAGAACTGTGCGGCAGCATATCTAAGCGTCCCGACCTTCTGCCTATCTGCGACATTCTTAGGTCAAATGAGGAACAGATTTTTAAAGAGGCTGCCGGAATTCTTCTGGAGATAGATATAGATGAGCCTATTGTTGACATCACAATGAGCCTGGCAGAGAAATATGGCATTCCAGTCTATGCTGTCATCTCCAACATGACTATTGCTAAAGAACGCATCGATTATATCAGAAGGACAACCTGTTTTTTCTGCAACCGGCTGGAAGCTGAGATTTTCTTCGAAAAAAAGACAGAAGGCTTGTCGCCACAGGGAATGCTTGACCTGCTTAAGTCAGAGCTTGAAAGGATAGGCATGAAAGCCATGGTTGTCACAATGGATTCAGAAGGAGCTGTCTATGCCGCTGCAGATGGAGAGGCAGGACATTGCCCTGCGCAGCCGATCACTGTGGTGGATACAACAGGAGCAGGAGATGCTTTCTTTGCAGGAACCTCTGTTGGACTTCTCCGCCGGTTGTCTATTGCCGATGCTTGTAAGCTGGGTACAAAAGCTGCCGCCAGTGTCTTGAGCACAAAAGAAAATGTTCTTTAGTCTATCTGGTGCAGATGGGAAGGATCAGCCAGCACATTCTCGTACAGGGATTTATATTTATCACCAAACAGTTTCAGGGTGTGACGCCTGAGTATAAGCTCCCGTCCCTTCTGCCCCATATCCCACAGCTGTTTAATCTCAACTTTCTTAAGGATGTCGTATAGTTCGTCAGCCATACCAGGAGTAAAGAGGAAGCCTGTCTCGCCGTCAGTGACAGTCTCGGGATTCCCACCGCACCGGGATGCAATCAGAGGTGTGCCGCTGGCCATAGTCTCCAGAGGAATGTAGGAGAAAGCCTCATCCCACCGCACCGGGAGCACAGTCACATCAGAGTTGGCATAGAACTGGCTTACTTCCTGGGGGCTCTTGAGGAAACCCACCCAGTTTATGCATGGATCCCCTTCGGTCTTCTTCATCAGGATCGGTTTCAAGGTGCCGTTGCCGATTATGTTGAGCCGCACCTTGCGCTCCTGGGAAAGACGCCGTACCACGTCGATCAGCATATCGATTCCTTTTTCCAATGTGATCTGTCCCACAAAGGTGATCTCCAGAGTATCGTGGGGGGTATATTCCACAGGTTTGAAAATATCGGGATTCACTCCGGCATAGAGCAGTATAATGCGGTCTTTAGGAATGCCGCCGATTTCTTCCAGCTGCTTCTTTACAAATTTACTGATAGCCACATAGCAGGTTGCATTCTTGAAGTTCCGTTTGGTTATATTGAAAAAACCATTCATAAATTTGTCCACCATATATTTCTTGGAACCTACAGACATATGGAAGGTGCAGATCAATGGTACATCAAGCTCCTGGCGGAACCGCTCAATTGAGAAATCTAATCTTCCTGATGGGTGATGGTGGTGGATGATGTCGGGCTGGAATTCCTTAAGCCGCTCCAGAACTTCGTCCGGATGCTTTGCCCATGGAATTATGCCGCCGATAAGCCAGGAATCCGGCTCATACACAGGGATGGCCTGCTTTGTCCACTTTGCCTCGCTGACCACCAGAGTCTCCTGGTTGATCTGCTCAAAATATCTATATATGTTCAGGGCGTAGGAGGCAATGCCCCTGATACCGCTGTGAATATGTGCAACTTTCATATTGCTATAAGGATAGCCTTAAAAAGGGGAGTTGTCAACGTTGGGGCTTTCTTCTGTAAAACTTTACAACAGAAACAATTTCAAAATTTTTTTAAAAATTTTTCAAAAAGTCAAATCAAAAACAACTTTTTTGCAGTTAAAACAGTCGGAGGTGTTTTATGAAAAAGTCTGTTTTTGTGGTTTTGATTTTTGCCTGGTGTTCCTGCTTTGCCGCAGGGCAGAATAATGAGCTTTTCCGACGGGCTATGTCGGAACAGAACGAGAACCGGTGGCACGAGATATCTGACCGGTTTGGGAAAAAGGACTCAGAGGATTGGGACAGGATGTATTCCTCATGGCTGTGGAGACAGATAGAAGCCAGGATAGTGTCTCCCGATATCCAGCGGTTCTCCGATCAGCTGTCGGAACAGGCAGTCAGTCTGACCCGCGGGACAGCAGGGCAGGATGATATGTCTGGTATCCTTGCCAACTGGAAGGCTTCAGGAGATTCTTCACTCCAGAATCTTTATCAGAGATGGGAAGAGGCCGCAAGTGCAGTCTATGCACAGATGGCTGCATCGTTGCCAGATGCTGCCCAGACCCGGGTGGCCGAATTTTTTGCAGATTATAAGAGCAGAGTGCACAAGGAATTGGAGACTTTGTTTCTGGCAGGGGAGAGGAGATTGCTGGCTTCCCAGCTCAGGGTAGAAAATGCTGGTTCCAATGATGAGAAGACCGGGAAAAAGAAAATGGAGGATATGTTTGAAGAAATTGCCTCTGCGTCAGATACCAGCCTGCAGGAGCTTCAGGAAACATGGGACAGTACATTTGACTCCGGAATGTCTCAATGGAATGCATATTCAACCCAGACCCTCGGCTCTAATATTGACTGGAACAGATTGACATCTTCTCAGAGCCTGGAAGAAGAATCGGCTCTGAGCAATGCTATGGCCGAGTTTGCAGAGAGCAGAAACAGCTGGTTTGCGGAGCTTGATTCTGTTATCCAGACAGGGAAGACAATCCTGGACGGCAGAGCCTCTTCTTTCTTCAATGAGATGGAAGAGACCTTGGAGCAGACCCGCTTGGCTTTTGACCAGAATGCTCAGCTGCTCCAGACTCGGATGGACGCGGTGTTTGCACAGTTCAATACTGTCAAAGGAGTAAAAGATCAGGCAACATCTAACCGGCAGAGCTGTCTGAACGAGAAAACCCGTCTTGAGAATTATAAGGCAGAGCTTCAGGCCAGTGTCAGCAGCTGTAACAATTCTATCTCAAACTTAAATAAAAAAATAAAGAGCAATCAAGATAATATTGAATTCTATAAGAAACGTATTTTGACGCTTTATGCTTTCATGAGTGAAAGCAATGAATATGATAATGAGTATGAGATCAGCCAGTACAGCAAGAAGATTGCTGCCTGTCAGGCAGAGATACAGAGCTGGGAGGCAGAGAAAACCCGTCTTGCCAATCAGAAGAATGCTTTGAACAGCCTGATTTCTCAGCAGAATGAAAAAATAACGGCCTATACTCAGCAGGCATCTTTCTGGGCTGATGCTGTTTCCAAATGCAATGCCAGGGAGGTGGAGATACGGCAGAGCATGTCTGGCATAGAGAGCGAGATACGGGGCGCCGGATGGCCCGACAGTGCAGATATGCAGCTTTATCAGCTTAAGGCAGAGGTGGATTCTCTGGCCCTTAATGCTGAGATAGCCAGGAAGGTATATGAATTTGCCCTTGATATCAGTTCTGGAAATGCTGTCAGAGAAGAGATATATGATGCATATGGCGAGGCCGAGAAGGCAATGGCCGATGCAGATAAGGCCTATAAAGATTCGGTTGCTTCTTTAAAGGAGCTGGCAGATAAGCTGAATGATGAAAAGAATTTTGATCAGGAGACATATCAGAACCTGACCGATGAATACAGCAGAAAATCGGAAGAGAGCAAGGCCCTTTATGAGCAGTATGCCGGTGCAGTCATGAACTTCAAGTTTCAGGATAGAAAGAGGGAATACATACTTTCTCCGGACAGCACTCCAGAGGATGCTCTTAAATCCTTGAATGAAGCAGAAAAAGCTTTGGCAGAGGCAACAGAAAAATATGATAAAGCTGTTCTGCTGGCACAACAGAATGCTGTATCTAAGGATGGAGGCCAGGACGCAGATTTAGTTCAGTCTGTTCTCTATCTCAACAAGGCTGCAGAGACTGCGGAAGCAAAGGCCGAGGATCTGTATGCCCAGTCTGTCATGGCTGGACAGAATGCAGAACGTAGGCTTGCAGACCAGCTGTTCAAGGATGGGGGGAGCATAGCTTTTGAATTTGTTCAAAAAATGAACAATTCTCTGCTTCGGGAATTCTCCCTGGCTTATTACTGGCGGAGCCTGCACAATTCAGGGTTCAAGAGCATAGATGTGGCAATATACAGCGACCAGAACTTCCAGAAGCTTAAAAGCTACGGTTATGCATTCAGTCATCCGGAGGATTACACATCAGCTCAGGCCCAGGCTGCTTACAATGAAATAGCGGGGGATCCTGAGAAATTAAGGCTGTATACCTATTTCGAAGACTCGATAAACAACGGCAGCGCTCAGTTTGATATCGCTTTCATAGGAAAGGATGTGAGCGATGTTGCCCACGATTACCTGTGGGATGTGTCAAAGGAGAAAGAAGAGAATTACGAGAAGAATCACGCTATTTATAATTTATTCACCCGTAAATCCAAGAAAATGAAAAGCATGCGCAAGGCTATGGCTGATATAGATGGAAATAAGGAGCGTTCTGATATTATGGAGACTGTCAGCTATATCAAGGGCGAACTGGAGTCAAAGGACAAATATGAGGCTCTTGCGGCTATGACCTTGGACGAGGAGACAAGTTACAGCTTTGATGAGTTTATTTCAAAGTGCAGGGAATGTACGGGGCTGGCTTTAGCTGATGAGACTGTGCTGGAAAAATATTTCAATCGGCTGAACTCTAAGGAGAGGAAAGGCTTTTTATCCCTCCTTTCAAATCTTTCATCCCTGATTATGAATGAGAATATCTGCATAAGCTTGGGGCAGCTGGATAGACTTGATGATTATTGCAGCTCCTCAAACCGTCTTATGATAATGAAGCTGACTGGAATTGAGCTTATGAGCAGCTACCAGGAGATGGCAGAGTATTCTGTTGGAAAAATGGCGGACAATCTGAAAATGACATATAAAGAGTTGTCAGATGATGCTGCCTCCTGGGATGTTATGACCGAGAACCTTCTGGCCCTTGCTGCAGATAAATGGGAAGGTATGCTTGAGAAGATCAGGACCGGGATGAAGAGCAGAATTCAGCTTGAGACTTTGAAGTCTGCATCTGCAGAGGAAGACTTTATAGAGGATGTCCTTAAGCACAGCACTTATCTTGTGGCACTTCAGATGTCGACAGCTGTAGATGATCTGGAGAATCAGATGCTATCTCATATCGAGAAGGCAAACCAGACTGCAGATAAAAGGATAACAGATCTGCTGGAGGGGAAAGGGTATGTCAGACATGGTGCCAAATTTAAGCGCAAGGTGATAATCGGCGAAAGCCTTCTGGGGGGTATCGAGCATGAGAATCAAAGTATAGAGGGGTACCGGTGGTTCAGCGCTCCGGTCTTCAATTTAGGAGTTGATCTCTCCCCCTCTTGCATAGAAGGACTTGATCTGGTGCAGCTTGCGGATCTGATTGAGAAAGCTGAGACTGCCATAGACAGGTATAGGATGGTGGTGTTCGGAAAGAGCGACAGCCTGGAGGCTACTTCTTGGAGCGGCTTTGATCAGGATATGCTTGCATATATGAGGCAGGCAGAGGAAGGGTTCCGCGGATCTGCCCAGTATTCAGATTACTCTGGTGTAAAAGGCCTTTTTGCGATGCACATAGGTTATGTACCTGTCATGTCCAGTTCAGATCCAGAGAAAGTCGTGAAGAAAGGATATGGTGAATATGGACGTATCTTTGAGCTTTTCTATAAGAACGAAGGAAGGCTGGGCAGAGGACTGGCAGCCATTGATGTTCCGTTCTATATGCAGACACTGTGGGATGAGGACAGCGACAATGACGGCAAGAGCGACAATATGCTTTTTGCTGTTCCGACTATCAGGCAGGGCGGTCAGATTGTCTGCAATATATTCAGCTCCATAAATCCGGCACTGGGTATGATGGTGACAGCTTTTGACAGCACCACATTTGCAGGATTGGATATGATTTTCGCAGGGAAAAGCCTGGAGGATGCAGTCAAGGATGTGAACAAAAGGATGGCACTGGCCGCCTCCAGCTGGGGAACCAGCTCTCTGGCCCATGCGGCCCAGCCGGCACAGTCTGCCGCCACCGGCACCAGGCTGATCCAGGCCACCGCAGTTTCTGCAGGAAAGGGATATGCGGACCAGGTTGCGGCTTCTGCTGTTGATGGCAGCTCCTTTGACAAAGCTCTGGAACCCGATGCGAAAAAGACTTTGGGCAGCCTGGTGCGGAACTGGATAAGCGGCAGACTGTCGGGCTTCCTGGGGGAAGACCAGCTTGCAGCCCAGCAGGTTGCAAGCTTTGCCGGCGTCCTGACCGATGCCGGGTATGATCTTGCCACCACAGGAAAGGCTAAATTCAATGTGCTTAAGATCAACGACCATATTGGAATCCTTGAGATGAATATAGGTGGAGATGACCCTATCTTCGAGATAGGATCAGGAGGTTATGACATAAGTAAAAAAACTGTTGAGTCTGCCATCGCATCATCCTATATTCTGAAGGAGGACAACAGAATAAGACACGGCTCCGATTTCTCCAGGGATAACAAGATAACAATGCGGGCTCTTTTCTCCGAGGGTAAAATCCAGGATCAGATAGGACACTTGTATAACCTGCTCCTTGATGATGGAGCGGCTGTGGAATATGGAGAGCTTGGGGATGCCTTTGCATACACCTCAACAGATGATCAGGGTATAAAAAATATCGTCCTTAACCTCATCCCATCCGGCTCTGTATCAGACCAGCTTAAGGCTGCTGTTGTCCTTGCTCACGAGGCATTCCGCAATGGAAAGGATGACGGCATTCTCCAGATTCTGGAGACAGCAGATGCAGTCATAGGGCATGCGAAGATGGCTTACGATATTGTCTCTTCCGGCTTCAAGTATCCTGATATCACTCTTATCAAAAATGAAGTGGAATCATTGATAGGGGGCAACATAACAGACCTGCTTGTGAATGCATTGGTCAACTACGCTTCCAGCGGCGATTTCTGGCGGATTATAGGAGATGGCAAGGTGGCATGGGATGGCCATCTGAATCTATATCAGGAGGATGGGGATCTTCTTTACAACTATCAGAAATTGAGAGAGACATTGCAGGCTGGTTTGGCGTCTGTTGTTGAAGTCCCTCAGGAAAGGCTTTCTGAGATTGTATGGAAAAACTCTCTTCTTGAAATGATAGGAGTAAAAGCAGATGGCACCTATACTTCAAAGGCGGCAGAGGCTCTCCTTTCTGATGGTTATATGAGTTATGACGAGGCGGTTGATTCCCTTTCCGGCACTGCAGGCAAAATTCTTGCAGTTCCAGATATATTCCAGCATTACAGCGCCCGGATTGTGGCCAATGATACAGCTCTGCTTGAGAAGTATTTTGCCGACTCTGATATGCTTAAGAAGTGGAGCAATCGGAATGAGCCTGTGCAGTATCTGAATGGTGCAAGGGCAACTCTGCTCCCTGACAGCAAGTCAATCTTCCACATGGCTCCGGAAGACAAAGCTACCTACAAATGGGTTTTTGATGATGGCAGGGAACTGGTGATCGGCGAACGGCAGGATGGTACAAGATATGTGCAGACCGACGACCGTTACATTGGAACCTACAACCTGGCAAACCCAGACAACCCTGTGGAGCACGCAGTCAAGGATGTTTTCCCCTATGCTGTTTTCGGTAACACCCCGGATGACCACTCTCTTGCGAATTTCCTTATTTCTATGTAAAATTGAAGAGAAGGTGACCTATGAAGATACAAGAGAAAGGCGTTGTAGTTTCCAACATTGAAGCAGCCAGGAACCTCCACTTTTTAGAGGTCCGTGTACCAGAAATCACAGCACAGATTGTGCCTGGCAATTTTGTCAGTCTGCTTCCTCCTGCCTCTTCCGGAGTCTTCCTCCGACGTCCCTTCTCTGTTGCCGGAGTGCACGACGGGACTTTGCAGTTTGTGATCCGTGATATCGGTAAAGGAACTCATGCAATAACTTCTCTGAAAAAGGATGACACCATAGAGGTGCTTGGTTCCTTAGGAAACAGTTATCCCACCTTTGAGCCGGACAAAAAGCTGTGGCTTTTGGGGGGCGGCACCGGCATTGCATCTCTTCTGTTTTTGCATAGCATTCATAATAATCCAAAAGATAGAATTCTGTGGGGTGGAAAGTGTTCCTGCGAACTGCCCGAACCCACTGTGCTCCCTTCCGGATGCACTCTGGCCACCGATGACGGCTCCTGCGGGGAGTGCGGAAATGTGGTGGAGGTGGCCCGGCGCTGGCTTAAGACTGATAAGCCTGATTATATTGCCGCCTGCGGTCCTAAGGGGCTTTTGAAGGGTGTGCAGCAGCTTGCTGCTGAATGCAGTATTCCGGCCTGGATATCCTGCGAGGAGTTCATGGCCTGCGGTATGGGAGCCTGCGCCGGATGTGCGGTGCCGCTGGCTGCGGGGGGCTATGCCCGGGTTTGTGCCGACGGTCCCATATTCAAGGCAGAGGAGGTGCTGTTATGAGTCTTTCCACAAAAGTAGGCAGCTTTGAGCTTGCCAATCCTTTTATTGCAGCCAGCGGCACCTACGGTTACGGCACCGAGTATGGCGACCTTTCTCCTGCAAGGGAGTGGGGTGCAGTCATCCTTAAGTCTGTGTCCAGGAACCCTCGGCCAGGCAATTTGCCGCCCCGGTGCTGCGAAGTTGACAGCGGCATGATCAACTCCATCGGCCTTGCCAATGTGGGGCTTGAGAAATATATGGCTGAAAAGCTCCCGGCCTTTGCCGCTGCAAACCCAGATGCAGTCTGCATAGCCAGCCTGGCAGGGGAGACTCTGGATGAGTTCCTCTACTTGGCTGAAAAGCTTACAGAAGTCAAAACCATAAAAGCTTTCGAGCTCAACATCTCCTGCCCAAATGTGGCCAAAGGTGGAATGCACTTTGGCGCAGACTGCAATGCATCCCGGCAGCTGGTGACAGAGATGAAGAAGATAAGCAGTTTGCCGGTGTGGGTAAAGGTGACACCATCCACCACCGACCCTGTGGGGGTGGCCTCTGTCTGTGCCGAAGCAGGGGCTGATGCAGTGGTTGCCACCAACACAATTCCTGCCATGAAAATCGATATCACAAGGTGCCGCCCGGTGCTGGGCAACAAAACCGGCGGCCTGTCTGGCCCTGCCATGTTCCCCGCATCGCTTCGTATCGCATATATGATCCACCGGGCTCTGCCCGAACTTCCCCTCGTAGGCTGCGGCGGTGTGGACTGCGGGGAAAAGGCAGTCCAGTACATCCTTGCAGGATGCAGTGCCGTTGAGATCGGCACTGCCACATTCCGCCGGCCCGATACCCTGACCGAGGTCAAGCAGTTCCTTGAGAACTATATGGATAGGATGGGCTTTAAAACTGTGGATGACTTCAGGGGATTGGCTGCCCGTTAATTTGCTTGCGCCGTAACCCTTTTTACTGTATCATTACAACTGGAGGCAATCTGTGGATAAACTTATCACCCTTCTTAAAGAATCAAAGCACTGCGTAGTTTTCACCGGCGCAGGAGTCTCTACCCTGGCTGGAATCAAGGATTTCCGGGGCAAGGACGGTCTTTACAAGACAGCCGGCGAGGATGCTGAGAAAATATTTGACATCGACTATTTCCATAAGAAACCATCCTTCTACTACAAGGCGGCCAAGGACTTCATATACAACCTGGATCAGAAGGAGCCTGCCATTGTTCATACCGAGCTGGCAAGGCTTGAGAAGATGGGGATTGTGAAGGCAGTCATCACCCAGAACATAGATCTGCTGCATCAGAAGGCCGGTTCCAAAAAGGTGATTGAAGTCCACGGATCTCCGGAGATCCACCGCTGCCTTGCCTGCGGAAAGATATACAAGTTTGACGAGATTGCCAAGATTGTCAAGGAGGGCAAGGTGCCTCAGTGCAGCTGCGGCGGCATCATAAAACCGGACATCACATTCTTCGGTGAATCCCTGCCGGCACTGGCTGTGGAGGAGGCTATATCAGAGGCTTCCAAGGCCGACCTCATGCTGATCCTGGGCTCCACCCTGGTGGTTTACCCGGCAGCCTCATTCCCTCTGTACACCACACGGAACGGCGGCAAGCTGGTGATTGTGAACAATATGGAGACACCGCTGGATTATATGGCGGTTGCCAAGTATGACGACCTGGAGAAGGTCTTCACCTATATTTCTGAACATCTGAAGTGATATGGATACATATAAGCGCATCTATGTATTAGGTTCCGGTTTCTCAAAATCCATCTCGAAAAATATGCCTGCAATGAGCGGTCTTTCCCAGGAGCTCAGAACTGCAGAAGATGACAAATACCCTGAGCTTATGGAGTTCATGAGAACCCTGAATGAAAAAACCAACGGCACCCGGGAGTTTACCTCCCTTGAGGCAGTCTGCTCCCTGATCCTGGGGCGTGATATATTCTACAACAGCTCTGTCTACCTTCATTACCAGATTCTCCAGAATCAGCTGGTGCACTGGCTTTATGAAAAGATAGATAAAGCGGCCAAGGCAGTGGATCCCGAGAAGGAGGAGGGGCTCAAGCGGTTCATACTGCATTGTGTACAACCCAAAGATGGCAAGAAGTCTCTGGTCATAACCTTCAACTACGACCTTCTGATTGAACGGCTCTTTGCCAGCGTTAAAGACTTTCCCTGCCGGCTGGATTATATTGTCAGGCTCAACAGCTATTTTGACGAGAAGAGGCCCTCGGCAAGCAAGCATATTTTCCCATATCTCAAGCTGCATGGCTCCTTCAATTGGTTCCGCTCACCGGGCAGCATTATCTGCGACACCAACAATGTGTATCTCCTGGACGAGGATGGATACAGCCGCAACCTGGTGCATCATAATGATATTCCTGTATTTGTCCCTATGACATTCTCGAAGCAGAGCTACCTGGGTGGAAGTTTCTTCAATGTGCTTTGGAACATTGCCCAGCGTTATCTGGAGATGGCAGAGGAGATTACTTTCATAGGATATGGATTCCCTCTTACCGACCTTATAAATCTGGCTTTCTTCCTGAACTATAAGGATAAGATAAAGCATGTGGTGATAATGGGAGAGGAAGAGCGCAAAAAAGCCCGCCTCGAGGCTCTCTTCGGAAAAGAGAGAATTGTAGACCGGGATGCAGTGGACTATCTTTCCCAGATCTCCTGATTTATAAAATCGCCCATATAAATTGCAAGATTCTTATTTGACGCTGCATCGAAGTGGATACCGTCTGTGCCGTCGCAGGTGGCATATTTGCCTGCTTCTATAAAAGTGCATCCTTTTCTCTCCGCCACCTCTTTCACCGCTCCGGCCAACCGCTGGGATTTATTCACTTGGCTCTCGAAGAAGGAGGCAAAAAGATTATCCTCGTCGCACTTGGTGGAGATAGGGACTGCAGAGGCAAGGAACACCCGGGCATCGGGATTTGATGCCCACACAATATCGGCCATATCCCCCATCCCTTCAGCAATCCTGTTTATGGATATATCGGGTACTGCCATGATATCGTTGTTCCCCAGCAGGATTATAACGCCGTCAAAGCGCTCCTGACTCACAGCCCTCTCCAGAGACTGCTTCCCATTGGTGGGACTTTTCATAGGTAAGTAGTTCATTACTGTACGGCCGTTCACACCGTTCTCGGTTATCTCAAAGCATTCGGGGATATATTTTTTTACCACACAGGGCCAGCGGGTCTCTTCATCCAGCCGGCTGCCGTCATGCCAGTCGTAGCCCCAGGTGCTGGAGCTGCCGAAGCAGAGTATCTTTTTCTTCTTCTCAAAAATTTGGAGTCTGCTCTCCCTCATATTATCGCCGTCAAAAGTGAAATATCCGGAGAAGCATTTTCCATCCAAGAGAGCGGGAATCCACAGCTTATCATCCTCCCACATCTGGTCATAAGGCATCTTATCAACAGGGCACCAGAAAGGATCAGCCTCGTCGCAGGACTTCAGCTCGCCGAAGAATTCATCTGCATAGAACACATACCCCTTAAGGTCAAGACCGTCGGTGAATGGGAAATCCAGAACTCCCTTCAGCACAGGATTCACAGGGACAATGCCTGTCTCCTCCATGCACTCCCGCACTGCAGCCTGCACCGGGGTCTCTCCTGGCTCTATGTGGCCTCCTGGGGCATTCACCTTCCCGGCTCCGTGCCCTTTCTTCTTGTGTATAAGCAGGATCTCATCTCCCGACCGTATATATGTTATTACTGCTCTTTCTTCCATATGGACATTATAATCCCTTTTCAATAAAATAAAAATATGGGACTTAATTGCGGTATAGTAGGACTTCCTAACGTAGGAAAATCAACAATATTTTCGGCGGTGACCTCGGCTCCGGCAGAGGCTGCCAATTATCCATTCTGCAC
>JAEEGH010001973.1_pt1 | contig 57247 bp, 46 predicted proteins | sample 9134181 | NCBI WGS metagenome assembly JAEEGH01 (sample SAMN16246544, study PRJNA631951) | gut metagenome | biome: gut microbiome; feature: rumen; material: DP-attached | host: Bos | place: Iran: Karaj | collected 2018-10 | reverse complement strand
AAGCCGAAACTCTTCTTGAGATTTCGCGCAAAATCAAGGCCTCTTGCTAGAGCAGCTGCGCTAAAACGCTAAAATTGATAACTCCGCTTAACAAAAACAGCTCAAAATTGTTAACTGCACTTGACAAAACCGCCGCAAAAGCCCCTGCCGGAAAGACAGGGGCTGGGGCTGGAAAGGCTAGTTTTCTTCTTTACTGTCTTCAAAAACTGGAACGCCGCCCCACACGTTGTCCATGTAGTTCTGGTCAAGCACCTTGTCTATGCGCACCTGTTCGTCTTCAAGACTGAAAAGTTTTGTGCTGTCGTCAGCATTTTTGTCCGCAATCCAGATTTCGTCACGGCGCACAATGTCATGGCTCATGATACGGGTTTCGTGCGTAGTTGTTACCAGCTGAATTCTTCTGTCTTTTGCGTTCGCAAAATACTTCTTTACAAACTGAACAGTCAGCTTTGGGTGCAAGCTTCGGTTAATTTCATCCATGATGTAGACTTTTTCTTTTTTGCAGATGAGAATTTCCAAAAGCTGAAACAGTCGGTGAGTTCCGTCGCTTTCGCTTTCCATACTGAACTCAATTCTCTTTCCACCAAGATTATGAACAAACTTAACAGCATAAAAATGTACAGCGCCGTATTTATCAATAGTTATGATAAAAATGTTCCTGCGGCTACGGATTACCGTTGAATAATAGTTTGTTTTATTCTCGAGAACCTTTTGTGGTAATCCAAAAGGGGGAGGAAACTGGGCAAACTGGACAAGCGGACTGACTAATGTCATTTCAAGATTGAGCTTCTGTTGTGTCCGTAAATCAAGCGTTTCAAAAACCTTTTCTTTGCTTACAGGCTCAAGCTTTATCTCTTCAATACCGGTGTCAAAATCTTTTAGAAGCTGGGCAAATTCATCTTTGCAGATTTCATATTGAAGAAGAGAAGTTTCCTGTAAAGGCTGGTCTGGAAAAATTACTTCAAGTGTGTCTTTGAACCAGAGATAAGTTTTCTGCAGCACAACAGCTTCAGGATTTGCAGCAAAAAAACCTCCAGTATTATTATTTATGCTGAACAAAAAAGGAGAACCGCTCAAGGCAAATGTCCGGCTTAAAACTTCTATGTCTTTGTTCTGCCCTTTGATTGAATGATGAAAAACATAAGGACTTTCAGAGTTTTCTTTATAAAAGAGTTTTGTGTGCCTGTTGCCGGCAATAGAAATAAGTTCTTCTTTTGTGATTATTCCGGTTGTAAGTACAATTGAAATTTTATATTCATACAGTTTTTTATCAGCAATAAAGGAGATTTCAAAATCTGTGGGTAAAGTTTCGTTTTCATCCTGTATTCTGCACCAGAAAATAGGTGCGCGCTGAGGAAGTTTTCCAGAAACAACGAAATTCTTTAGAACTGAAAGAGCGCGGATAAAGTTTGTTTTTCCTGCTCCGTTTTTTCCGTACATGGCTGAGAATTTCAAAAGGCTTTTTCCTGTATCCCCGTCTGTAAGCAGGTGCTCAAGTTTTTTGGTAACGCGTCCGCTTTCCATCTTAAAGGATGCCTTTTTATTAAAAGACAAAAAATTTGTGACGCTGAAGTTTACTAACATAATTATTCCTAAAAAAATCAATAGTTCTTTCGTTTTTAACGTGATTATACACATAATATCGGTGATTAACAAGTAAAACTTGTGTAAATAAGAGAAAATATCGAATAAAAGCTTGACTTCTGAATATACCCATGTTATAGTTAAGTTAGTAAAACGGGTGAAAAAATCGAAAGTTCAACCTAGTTTTACTAAAGTAAAGCTGAATTCTGCAGCCAAAATCGGTACAAGTCGAATGTTCGTTGAACTAGATTGTACTGCCTGCTCTAGGAATGCAGAACAGTTTGAGATAGCGGAACGTAAAAGTTCCCAAAATAAGGAGGCCGGTATGGCAGTTCCATATGTTAGTAGAAAGCGGTTGAATCCGCGTGATTTGGATGCAGAAGGCAAGTTTTATCCTGCCCCTGCTTATATTGGAGAAATCGGTGTGAACAAGATTGCAGAAGAAATCTCTGAAAGCACAACACTCACACCAACAGAAGTAATCGGCGTAATCCGAAGTCTGCTTCTTATAGTGCCGAAATACCTGATGCTCGGTTACAAGGTAAGACTGGACAGCTTTGGAATCTTTAAGCTTGGTCTTAAAAACGCTGATACCTGTAAAGGACATGAGAAGGCTAGTGAAGTTACTGCAAACGACATTGAAGGTGTAAGAGTGATATACAAAGCAGATTCAATGTTGAGTGCAAAACTTGACAAGCCCGAATATGTTAAGCTTGATGCCAAATATATAAACGAAGAAACAGAACAGACAGGCTCAGGCGACTGATAGAATAGGAAAACTCAACTGGAATAACGGCAGATGAGTTTATGATAGTAAAGCTCTAAAAGGATAGTCCGTTATGTGTATTTTAATCTGGGAGACTGGCACTTATTTTGGCGTGCCAGCCTCCTTTTTTTTATCCCGTTTTTAATGCAAATTCATCCCGAATTTGCGGTATTTTAAGCTGTTTTATCTAGTATTTCTGACTGTTTTATCTTGATGAATTACGCAAGGTTATCAAGATAAACGAAAAGTTTCATCTTGATGAAGCGCATGACTTTATCAAGACGAACGGAAAAGAATATCTTGATGAAAAATTTGGAGCAACTTATACAATGAATTAAAATCATTATTGATAAAACGAAAACGATTGTTAGATATATTGATTTAATGCAGTATTATTAATAAAAATACCACATAGAAATATGATAAATTTGAATAGGTTTTGCTTTTATATAATTAAATTTATGGTCAATTCTTGTAATATACAAATTTACTTTATTATGGTATAATTATATGGGGTAGGTGTATTTAATTGAAAAGTTCAAAACAGTATGTATATACCGATTATCTACAAACCTATGGTCGCATTATGCAGTTCAACAAGAACAAAAGTGAACCTATCCATAGGTGGTATCCTTTTGTTGAAGGCTATTCAAGAGAATTTATTCAGACAATAATAAATGAAAATAAGGATAAAGACATAAAATGCTGCTTAGAGCCGTTCTCAGGTAGCGCAACAACAGCTCTCGAGTTACAGAATCTCGGAATTAAATGTTATTCTTTTGAAATAAATCCTCTCATGTATCTTATTGGAAAAGTTAAACTTGAAACCAATTATAAAATTGACGATACAATTAATTGGTTTAATTATATAAAAGAAACTCGTTCTGGTTTTGTTCAAGCTGACTTGGATTCTGTTTTTCCAACTCTTTATGAATCAGATAAACGTAATAAGTGGAATTATGATAAAGATGTTGGACTTGCTGTAAGGAAACTGGATCTTTCAATAAATACAATTACAAATCCTATTTATAAAGATTTGTTTACTATTGCATTGGCATCAATTTTACTTGATGTGTCGAATCTTTATAGAAATGGAAAGTGCCTTTCTTATAAAAACAATTGGAAGAATGTAAAATTATCTGAAGAAGATGTTTTCTTAAAATTCGATAAAAAAGTACAGGACGAATTGTTTTGTGATATTGTTGCTTCTGCGAATACAAGAAATAATACAATTCAACAGAATAAATCATACCTTTATAATCGTGATTCACGTGTAGCTATAAATGATATAGTTGCTGACAATTCTGTAGATTTAGTAATAACATCTCCGCCATATTTAAATTCACGCGATTATACAGATACATATATGCTGGAATTAAAAACTTTGGGTTTTACAAAAAATAATTCCGAAATACAAAATCTTCGTGAACAAACATTTCGTTCGCATGTTCAGATTCATTGGGACGATGAATCTACTGTAGAAAATCAATTGTTAAAATCAACTTTATCAAAACTAAAAACATCTGCAAAGAATTTTGATGTATGGAACACATCAATAATAGATATGGTTCGTCTGTATTTTGTAGACATGGAGAAACTGTTTGAAGAACTTTACAAAAAAATGAAAGTTGGAGGTAAAGTTTATTTCAATGTTTCTAATTCTGCATATTTTAATATTGAAATAAAAACACTTGATATATGTGCTTCAATTGCAGAAGATATCGGTTTCTCTGTTAATGAAATAAGAAAAGCCCGTTATTTAAAAACAAGCCCACAGCAGAAAGAGTATGTAGATAAACTTCTGGAAGGGGTTATTGTTTTGGAGAAAAAGTAAAAAATGGAAGATCACAAAGTATATTTGCCAATATTAAAAAAAATACGAATAATAAATTATTCTCTATACAAAGAAGATATTGATTATGATTTCATAGAAGGACTCAATCTTATCGTTGGTGGAAATGGAGTAGGAAAAACAACTTTTATAAACATTTTAAAATATGCTCTTATTGGATTGTATAAAAAGGATTTGGATATAAAGGTTTATAAAGGAGAAAAGAAACTTACCCGTGGTAGATATGTAAATAGTGATTTATTTTTTAGAAATAGAACAAAAGCGATAGAGTCTGATCAAAATGGTTATGTTGAATTATATTTTGAAATTAATGAAACCTTGTTTTTTGTAAAAAGAAGTTTATATGAAACAAAACTGATTGAAGCATCATATATAAAGGATAAAAAAGAAATAAATATTCAAGGAGATGCAATAAAACAGGATTTATATACAGATTATTATGATAAAGAAAAAAATAAAAACAATCTGCAATTCAATTATGAAAGCCTTGTTGCAAAAGAGGCAAATTTGTCAGATTTTGATGATTTTATTTTTTTTATAAATCAAATTCTATTCTTTGGGGAAACGAGAGAAAATGTGCTGTGGCAGGAAAGTGCACAAATAAGATTGATGAATGCCTTTTTTAATAATCCTGAATATGAAAAACAACGTAAGGAACTCGAATTTGACGCAAAATATCAGGACAGTTTAGCCAGACATAAACAAGAAGAAATAAAAGCAATTATGCGTGTCGTTGAGCAAATTGATAAACAGAATATAAATGAAAGTTTCGATATCGAAAAGTTAAATCTAATAAAAGAAATTGAATCTTTAGAAAAAAAGCAAAATGCTGTTTCAGAAACACGAAATCAAATTGAAAGAAAGACACAAATATATTACAAAGAAGCTTCAGAATTATCATCAATGATAAATGACAAAGAGAAAACCAAAGAAATTTATGAATCTAAACGCAATAAGAGGCTTTGGAATGATTTAAATCCTAAATATGCCATATTTAAAAAACAATATGAACAAAATAAGATATGTCCGTTTTGTAATTCGGATTTATCATCAAGAGAATTTAATATATCTGATGTAGAATGTTTTTTCTGTCATACTAAATTAACTAAACCAGTAGAACAGGATAAAGTGTTATTAAATATCCAGACAGAAATCAAAGATTTAATATCTCAGCGAGCCCAATATGAAAAGAATATTTCAAATTGCGAAGAAGAAATTGATGATTTAGATAATACATTTAGACTTCTAAAAGTTGATTTATTTAACAAGAAAAATTTATTATATTCCATTGAAAATAATAAAAAAGATAAAAATACAGATGATTTGTCATATAAAGTTATGATGAATAGAATCGATCAATTAACAATTGAAAAAGATGAACACTTGAAAAAAAGTGAAGAGTTTACTTCAAAAAGTATTGAAATAACAAAAAAAATTGAAAGTGATTTGCAACAGAATACAAGAGCAATTTCAAAGGTCTTTTCAGATTTTGCAGAAGACTTTATGAAACTTCCATGTTCATTGACTTTAGAACTTCTAAAAGGGAATAAAACGAAACTTTTTTATCCGGTAATCGATAAAAAACCTCGATATGATGCTGAAGAATTATCAGAATCTCAACGTTTCTTTGTTGATTATTCATTCAGAATGAGCCTTTTGAATTTCTTCTATACAAAAGGTTCTTTTTATATTTGTGAAACGCCAGATAGTAGTTTGGATATCTCTTATGAAGAAAATGCCGCAAATATTTTTATCAAATATATTTCATCGCCAAATGTACTTATATTGACAACGAATTTGAATAATACCTCATTTATAAAGACTATTATTTCAAAAACAAAGAATAAAAAGGTTTTGAATTTATTAAAAATCGGCAAAGTTTCTGAGGTTCAACAAAAACATGAGATGCTGAAAAAATTATCTGATGAATTGGAGGAAATGTGTAATGCCTAAATATGATGAAATAATTCTAAAAAGTGAAGATATCCTTTTATTGCTATCGAAACTTAAGAATATTGGTTGGAAATATGTTCGTGAATCTTCGATGAATCGTATTTTATATTTATCTGCAGTTTTATATTCTTTCAGGTATTCTAATGAAAAAAATATATTTAAGGAAGATTATAAGTTTATTCGAACTCTGAGCGGTCCAGAAGATGCAGATATTGATAATGCTATCACATTTTTAAAAACAAATGAATTATTACTTCATTCAGAAGAAGGATATTTTATTTCAGATGTTTCTCATACAGTTTCTTTATTAGATAATTATAATTCAAAAGAACCTTGGTTTGATGATGTTTCATATATAATAGGTATGTATGGAGAGGATAAGATTTTTGATTTTATTTTTAGAGATCCAGAGTATAAAAATTCTTTAGAATCTAATTCACTATATAGTCTAAATATTGATACAGATAATAATACTGTAAAATTCTTAAATTCATTCAAAGAAGCATTTGAAAGTAAGATAACTACTAAAGATGCAATTCTAGATAATAAAGATTATTTAAAATTATATTTCGAGTTTATCTTTGGAAAAATCTTGAGAGGAGAAAAGTAATGGATTTTTCTATCTCAAATGAATTGGTGGATGAAATTCTTGCAGCAAAGCAGAATGAAAAGAAGAATCAAGCTGTTTTAGAAAATCTTCATAGAAGAATTTTAGAGGATTTCTGGAAATCACAGTTAAATAAAAGGAATTTATTTACTTTATCCATTTCAAATGAAATGTTTGATAATATTCAATTATCTGTTTTCCCTGATAAATTGAAATTGTTAAACGACATTATTCGAGAGAACAATTATATTCAAATTAATGAAGAATGTGATGTTATTGAGAGCAAACGAATAAATGGGAATACGCAGGAAATAAAAACTAAATTAGAATCAGAATCTCTAAATAAATATGTCTTCTTTTTTGGAGAAGAAGGAATTACCTTATTTCAGAATGGAAAAGCTATACAGGACAATAATTTCTTTTATAGCCAAGAAGATAGAATTCGTTTTTCTAAAAAAAGAGATATTTCGCAGTTAGAAACAGTTTTAGACGAATATTCTACACAATATATTACACAACAAGTAAACTATATGTGTATACTGGCAGATAATTCAACTTTACGTCAAATCAATCCAGACTTGGTTTCTCATAATATATTAAGAAATAAACCTGAACGTTATATGAGAGATCAATTATGTCAATATTTGACGGATCATATGCAATATAATTTTTATGTTGAAGTAGAACTCTCACAGTCAAAAAAAAGAAATGATATATTTTTTGATGTTAGAGGTGAATTATATTTTATAGAAATTAAATGGATTGGTGTATCTATTAATAATAAGGGAACTGGTTTATCAACAGAATATGGCGAAGCTAGAGTCAGAAAAGGTGTTACACAAACGCTTGAATATATAAAGGAGTTACTTAATACTTCTGAAAAAAGTTTACGAACAGGTTATTTACTTGTTTATGATGCAAGGGATGACAAAAGTGAAATTAATTTACAAAATTATGAGTTTGTAAATCAAGACTTAAAACCTTTATTACCAGTATTTAAATATTTAAAGCCTGTTCCTGTTAATAAAACTCATCCAGCATGATTTAGAAGGAATTAACTAATGTCTACTGCAAAAATAAACTACGAAGAACTTAAACCATATATTCCTCAAAACGATAATGAAGAAAACTATGCTTTGCTTACGCATTTTCTTATGATGCGGGATGGTAATCTAAAAGAAGGAAAAAGAAATGATTTGATTCAACATTTTGGGTTTGAAGAAGATAGACTTAATATGGCTGAAGATCTCTATACAAGAAAAGAAATTCCTTTTATAGCACAACAAAATACAAACTTTACTTTCATTGATTTATTTGCAGGAATCGGTGGTTTTCGCCTCGCCATGCAGGCAAATGGAGGAAAATGCATCTTTTCTTCAGAATGGGATAAATCTGCAAAAGAAACCTATTATGATAATTATGGCGAAGTACCTTTTGGAGATATCACAAAACCTGAAACAAAAGCTCTAATTCCAGAGCACTTTAATGTTTTATGTGCAGGTTTCCCATGTCAACCCTTTAGTAATGCAGGGTTCAAGAGAGGAATTGAAGATGTACGGGGTACACTGTTTTATGAAATAGCAGAAATTTTGCAAGACCATCAACCAGAAGTTGTTTTATTAGAGAATGTAAGAGGATTGATTAGTAATGATAATGGAAAGACTCTGCAAATTATTTTACAAACTATTACACATTTAGGTTATAAGTGTAATATTCCACAAGGATATATTGATAATGGACCTGTGAATAGAATTAAAAAAGAAGCCTCTAAAATGGTTCTTAGCGCAAAGGATTATGGTGTACCTCAAAATCGACCAAGAATCTATATAGTTCTTTGGAGAAATAATATAAATATTGACCATTTCAATTATCCAGAACCAACATATGAAGAAACTCATGTAAGCGATATTCTAGAGTTGAATGTTCCAGAAACTTTTACGATATCAGATAGATTATGGGAAGGTCATCAAAGACGTAGAATTAATAATGCTGCTCATGGAAAAGGTTTTGGTTATTGTAGTTTTACTCCTGATTCTCCATATACCAGTACCATTTCACGCCGCTATTATAAAGATGGGAGTGAGATATTAATCGAACAAGAAGGAATGAATCCAAGAAAACTTACCCCAAGAGAAGCAACAAATCTTCAAGGCTTTCCAAGGGACTTTATAATTCATCATTCAAATGTTGAAGCTTATAAACAAGCTGGTAACAGTGTTGCTGTTCCTGTTGTAGAAATAATTACAAAATCAATTGTAGAACAATTTTTTTAAGGAGTTGGTAGAAAATGGCTTTATTAACAGACTTGATTAACACTACATTAGCAGAACTAAAAGAGTATGATTTTCAGGATATTATAATTTCTCAAGAACAAAAAAAACTAATTGCAAAATCCATTAATAAAGGTAACGTTACTGTAAAAGAGAATTCGTTTCTCATAGAAACTTCTGCTAACCATTTTGTAATTATGCCTTTTCAATATATTTTTCTTGCAAAAATTTGTTTTCCTTTAGCTTGTTGTTTACAAGAGACGTTTAATTATATTTATCATAATATTGAACGTGTGGCTGCAAAAGAAGTTATTGAACTTCAAGCTGAAAAACGGCACTACTATAATTTTCAAAAATTAAAAACAATTATAGATAATCTCGATGGAGAACAAAAAGAGAATGTTATTTTTCTGATTGAGGATACAAAATATAATAAAGGATTTGCAAATACAGAAAAAAATGGTTTTAGGAAAGATTTGCTTGCAGCTTTTTTATTGAATGTTGTTCCATTAACAACAGCTTCTAATAGCTTTTTTGGTGAATTTGTTGCTGGATTAACTATTGATAAAGATTTATACACAGATTTATTACAAAACATTCGAATAAAGCCGGATAAAAATTTTATAGCAAATTCAAATACAGACGAAGCAACAATAATGAATTTATTCATTAATTTTATGAGTGAGAAAAAAAAATTGCAGTCTGCTGAAAAATATGCCAGAGATTTTCAGCGTTGGTCAGAAAAGCTGTTGGATGCGAGGATTATTGAAAAATCACTTTATAAGTTTTTAGAAATAAATGAATATCAAAAAGCTGTTGAAAAAATAAAGCAATCTGAGATATATAAAAATTTTAAAGATGAAAGAAAAAAGAAGAATCCAAATTCAGGTCTAGAAATAGATGCAGAACTTTCGAATTATTTTGAATTTTTGCAATCAGGTGATCTGTATGTTTCTTTAAATTATAGCAGGCGTTTTTTAGAGTCGCCTCTTATTCTTTATGGTCCACCTGGAACTGGCAAAACATACAAAATGCAACATGAATACATTGACAAGTTTTCTAAAGAAGACCGTTTTGTAACGACATTTCATCAATCTTTTAGTTATGAAGAATTTGTTGAAGGTTTAAAACCAGTTTTGTCTGAAGATGAAGCTTCTGAAATAAAATATTCTATCGAAAAAGGTATTTTCTATCAGGCTTGTGAAAAAGCTGTTTTACTTGCCGGTTTTACATCTCTTCAAGAGTGTATCAATTCTTCTGACAGGGAACAGAAAATGTCCGAAGCTGTTAAAGCTAAAAAAATTGTTCTTCTCTGTATAGATGAGATAAACCGTGCAAATGTGTCTGCTGTATTTGGCGATTTGATTTCTTTAATAGAGCCGAGCAAGAGAATCGGCGCAAAAAACGAAATGATTGTTCAGCTTCCGTATTCAAAAGAAGCTTTTGCTGTTCCTGCAAATCTTATGATTGTTGGAACTATGAATACTGCTGACCGTTCAATCCAGCTGCTTGATTCTGCTTTGCGCAGGCGTTTCCGTTTTGAAGAACTTTTGCCAAATTATAGTAAAATTGACAATGAAACAGCTAGAACAATTCTTCAAAGAATAAATGCCCGCATACGCTGTCTGCTTGATAAAGACCATCAAATCGGACATTCATATTTTATTGATGCAAAATCAGAACTCGATATTTTCAAAGCTTTAAAAGATTGTGTCATTCCGCTCTTGGAAGAATACTTTTACAACGATACTCAGAAAATCCGTCAGGTTCTGAATGAAAAAGATGATACAGAGAATCCGTTCTATGTTTCTGATAATGATGCGCTTGAAGCATTGAATAGCATAGATATTGATAATGACTATGATAATGAAAAGAAGCTTTATATGCTGAATCCAAAATTAACTGAAGTAAAAGATGATGATTCAGCAAAGTCTTTCATAAGCCATATTTTATAACGGTGGTCTGTCTTTATGCCCAAAACGAATCCTGTCGTTATTCATGAATTTGGAATTCTCAGTGATAAATCAAGGAACCGAGTGTTTCTTGGGGAAGAAATTCAGCTTGGGCATAAGACTTTCGAAAATCTGTGGAATTTCATTCTTGAAAATAGGGGCGGTCAGGATGCAGATGATGTGATGTCCGTTCATGTAAAGGGTGGAAGACCGTATATAAAAACAGGTCGGTATGTTGGTACAATCCAGACTAAAGACGGACAGGTTATAGAAATTCTTCCAAAAATCTATAAAAGCGGAAATATGGAAGAAGATGACAAAAAACTTTGTCGTCGTGTTTTTCTGAAAATGCTTGCATGTTTCCAGCAGTCGCAGGCAAAATCCTTTCAAGATGCAAATCTTGATACCCGCGAGAATTTTCCGATTCTGGAAGTTTATATCAGCCGTTATCTTTCAGAAGTTGAACGGCTTTTGATGGATGGAATAAAAAAGAATTATACGCAGATTGAAGAAAATCAGAAATTCTTAAAGGGTAAACTTTTATTACAAAGACAGATTTCAAAAAACTGTGTAGATAAGACTAAATTTGCAGTACGATATTTGAAATATATAGAGGATATTCCTCAAAACAGAATTATTGCTTCTACTTTATATAAGCTTTCGAAACTTTCACAAATTACTAATAATATAAATCGATGTTATTCTTTACTTTCATTTTTTTCTGATATCTCACCAAGTTCAAATATTGAGGCTGATTTAAGTTTTTCTTTACGGTCTAACAGGCTTTTTTCAACTTATGAAAATCTTTTACAGTGGAGCAGCCAGTTTTTGTTGAACAAAGGTTTTACCACTTTCAGCGGAAATCATGTAAACCAGTCTTTGCTCTTTAGTGCAGAAAAACTGTTTGAAAGTTTTATAGCGCATCTTTTCAAAAAATATGCAAAGGATTATGCAGTTTCAAGTCAGCATTCTAAGTATTTTCTTGTAGACAAATATGGAGATATTGAACATGGAAAATTCCGCTTGCGTCCGGATATTGTTGTTGAGTCAAAGGATACAGGCAATTTTTCTGCCTATGATACAATCATAATTGATACAAAATGGAAAAATCTTGATTCAAGTGCTCCGGACAAAAATTATCTTATTGACATAAAAGATATGTACCAGCTTTATGCCTATGGTCAGAAATATCATCTTGGCGACAGTTATTTTCTTGATATAATTCCAAAACTTGTACTGGTTTATCCTTATACAGAAAAATTTAAGGCAGAGCTTAAGCCTTTTGTATATGAGGAAGTAAAAGCTAAGTATGGACTGAAACTTGTTGTTTATCCTTTTAATCTTGCAGATGAGGGAATTCATGGAGACGGCTATAAGCGGCAAATTGGTGAAATAATGAGTTTAGCTGCGAATCCAGAAAAAATACCAGTTTCTGTGCAAACAAAAGAAATGCAGATATTTGATGACGTCAATGATATTTTGACACCAGATTATAAAATCAATTCAGAAGACAGATATATGCTTGTAGGTTATTGCCGTTCAAAAGAACATCTTGAATGGGTACAAAAGAACAAACTGTATAATGTCAGACTTGGAGACCGTCGGGGTGCATTACGTGGAATGGATTTGCAGATAATTCCATCAAGGATTGTTATATACACAGGAAAATCAAAGGAAAAGCCAGAGGGTGAACTTTTTGTATATACGGTTAATCAGTCCGAGATTCTTATTGCAGATGCACAGAAAATGCGTGAATTGAAATATCCGGCTGGTAGTAGTGGCATTGGAGACTTTTATAAACTTTTTTCTCTGGAAACTGAAATAAGACAACATAAACACATTGATATTGCAAAACTGAAACGTGATAGTGGCAGAAGCGAAGAAAGTTATAAACCATTATTTGTGAGGTATTAGGGGAAGAAAAGTCATGCAAACTGAATTTCATACCGAATCACAGACAATTGAATACAAGCAGGAACTCTCTGAATCGTTCGAGACTGAGGTCGTCGCGTTCTTGAATTCCAAGACTGGCGGACATATATATATCGGGATTGCGGACGCTGGAAATGTTGTTGGTGTAAAGAATTCTGATCTTGTTCAGCGTCAGGTTGCAGATAAAATTTTGAACAATATTCAACCTGCAACGCTTGGGCTTTTTGATATTGTTGCTGAAAGACGTGATGATAAAGATGTGATTCATCTGATAGTTTCAAGTGGCACTGAAAAGCCTTATTATCTTAAGAAATTCGGAATGACAAGTGACGGATGTTTTCTGCGTGTCGGCTCTTCAAAGCGTGCTATGACTGATAAAATGATTATGGAGCAGTTTTCTTCGCGGGCAAAACTTTCACTGGGCAAGATTCCATCTCCGCGACAGGATTTGACTTTTGCACAGCTTAAGATTTATTACGAGGAACTTGGAAAACCGTTGAACAGTCAGTTTGCAAAGACTCTTGAGCTTTTGACTCCTGACGGTCGTTTCAATTACACAGCATATCTTTTGGCAGACGAAAACGGAATGTCGATAAAACTTGCCCGTTATTCTGGAAGTGATAAATATGATTTGATTGAGTCCGAGGAATTTGGGAACTGCTGTCTTGTAAAGGCTGTAAAATCTGTTCTTACACGGCTTCAGGTAGCGAATATCACGCGCACAAAGATTACTCCAATGGAACGGAAAGAATCTCATCTTGTTGAACCTATTGCTCTCCGAGAGGCTGTAATTAATGCGGTAGTTCATAATGACTATACAAGGGAAGTGCCGCCACTTTTTGAAATCTTTTCTGATAAAATTGTAATTACAACTTACGGAGGTCTTGTTGAGGGGCTTTCAAAAGATGATTTTTTTAACTGCTGTTCTATGCCGCGAAACCGTGAGTTGATGCGTGTTTTTCACGATCTTGAACTTGTTGAACAGCTTGGGTCAGGCATGACAAGAATAATGCGGTCTTACAAGAGTGATATTTTCATTTTTACAAGTAACTTTATGAAAACAATATTCTCCTTTGCCGATGAGCAGAAGTTGGGTAATAAGTTGGGTAATAAGTTGGGTAATAAGTTGGGTAATGAACTTACTCCGAAATCTCCACGCAAAAATCTTTCGGAAGTACGTCGGCGTATTCTTGAACTTATGGAAGAAGATTCCCGCATTTCAATGACTTCAATTGCACAAAAACTTGGCTACAGCGTAACTGCAATCGAAAAAAATGTAGACTTCTTAAAAGAAAATGGTTATGTAAAGCGCATCGGTAGGACAAACAGCGGCTATTGGGAAATAATTAAATAAAAATCGTCTTTAATGTTATAAAAAACTAGACATAAGTTGTAAAATATATGGATACTTTGACCTCTGCGCAACGGCATAAAAACATGTCTCACATTAGAAGTAAAGAAACTTCGCCGGAAAAGGAAATCAGATCGACTCTGCATAGAATCGGATTCCGTTTCCGCAAAAATGACAGACGTTTAGCTGGCTGCCCTGACATTGTTCTGCCTCATTATCATGCTGCAATTTTTGTAAACGGTTGTTTCTGGCATGCACACGGATGGAATGGCGTTGCCGGAGAAGATTCAAAGATATGCAGTAAATTCCATTTTCCTAAGACAAATCAAGAATTCTGGCGCGGTAAATTCTTACGGAACAAGGAACGCGATAAAAAAGAGATAGACCAGCTTCTCGCACAGGGCTGGCGTGTCGGTATTGTCTGGGAATGTTCAATCAGAGGCAGAAACCGTTCACAAAAAATCGAAGATGTTTCAGAGAATATCACGCTCTGGCTTGAAGAAGAATTCGACCAGCCGTTTATGGAATTCTAGCTTTCATACTGGCCGCATTTTTCTAAACAAAACTAAAATCAATCGGCTTGTTTCAGCTTGTTGCAAAATTGTGTTGGTGCTATTATGGCTTAAGAGGTTTTTATGATCGGGCTGCTTTCAAGAATTTTTATCAAGAACAGAACTTCTTATGACAATCCTGCTGTGCGCACCGCTTACGGAATGCTTTGCAGCATAGTCGGCATAATGCTGAACATCGTGCTTTTTGTTTTCAAGCTGCTTGCCGGAATTATTTCAAAATCTTTGGCCGTTACCGCCGACGCTTACAACAACCTTTCAGACGCGGCATCTTCGCTTATTTCGCTGCTTGGCTTCAAGCTTTCATCTAAGAAGCCAGATTCAGAGCATCCTTTCGGGCATGGGCGCATCGAATATGTTACAGGCCTCATCGTTTCATTTTTGATTATCCTCATGGGCTTCGAGCTGCTTTCGTCGTCAATCGAATCAATCAAAAATCCGTCAGACATTCTGCACAGCAATGTTGCGCTTATAATTATGGCCGGCGCAATTTGCGTAAAGCTTTATATGTACCTCTACAACCACGCAATCGCCAAGAAGATTTCTTCTGCCGCAATGGAAGCTACCGCAAAAGACAGCCTGTGCGACATGATTTCAACTTCTGTTGCTCTTGTTTCGGTTCTTGTTGCGCCTTTCGTCACTTTTCCGCTTGATGCAGTTACAGGCATGCTTGTCGCGCTGTTCATTCTGTATACCGGGCTTGATTCTGCCAAAGAAACGATTGACCCGCTTTTGGGGCTGCCGCCTTCAAAAGAACTTGTTCAGGGCATAGAAGAAGAAGTGCTCAAGCATAAATACATCGTCGCAATCCATGATTTGCTTGTGCACGATTACGGCCCGGGCCGGCTCATGATATCGCTTCATGCTGAAGTGCCGGGCAATCTTGACATTTTTATGCTGCATGAATCGATAGACGATGCAGAAGTGGCACTTGCCAAAAAGTTCAACTGCGAGGCGATTATTCACCTTGACCCGATTGATACTGAAAATGAAAGGCTTGCGCTCTTGAAAAATGAAGCAAAAAATGCCGCTGCCGGAATTGATCAGGAAATTTCGATTCATGACGTGCGCATGGTTCCGGGCGTTTCGCACACAAACCTGATTTTTGATGCCGTAAGGCCGCATTCTTGCAAATACTCGCCTGAGCAGATTAAGAAAATGCTGCATGAAAGCATTCATTCAAAATACCCTGATGTTTATTGCGTAGTCACGGTTGATAATCCGTATGTTTAATGCTGAAAATTATGGAAAGGGCGGAGCTTTATGAAACCTTTATTTGTTGATACACGGCCTTTGGACGAGCGCGCAAGAACTGAATTGTGCCTTACTTCAGATATTCTGATGGAAAATGCCGCCGCCGCTCTTGAAGAGAGCGTAATGCGCTTTTTGGGCGCTTCTTGCTGTTGCGCTGAATTTGTGCGCGTGCTGATTGTCTGCGGTTCAGGTGACAACGGCGCAGACGGGCTTGTGCTTGCAAGAAGGCTTAAAGGCAAGGCAATCGGCTCTGCTTTAATTGAGCCTTGTGTCTTGCAGTTTCTTCCGCCCAAAAGCGAAGGCTGCAAGCTTCAGTTTGAGCGCGCTAAAAAAATCGGCGTAAATTTTATTGATGAAATTGAAGCTGCTTCTGACGCGGCCGTTATCGTAGACTGCCTTTTTGGTTCTGGGTTTCACGGCACTTTAGACGGAAAAACCCAAAAGTTTATTGAATCTTTGAACAGCATGAGCGGCTACAAAATTGCCTGCGACGTGCCGAGTGCGCTTGATTGCGCCATAAAAGGCAGCGGCGTGCCGTTTGCCGCAGATGAAACTGTAACGATGGGTGCGGGTAAAATTCAGCTTTATCTTGACGGCGCAAAAGATTATACAGGAAAGATTTACACAGCTTCTCTCGGAATAAGCGACGCTGTTTTTGCCGGTACTTTTAAGTCAGACGCTTTTCTGCTCGAAAAGGCAGATTTGAAGCTGCCTTCGCGCAAAAAAATGAATGTGCATAAAGGCAGTTTCGGCCATGCTGCCGTTGTCTGCGGCACAAAGCCCGGCGCTTCAATTATAGCCGCTTCTGCCGCAATGCATTTCGGCGCAGGGCTTGTAACGCTTGTAAATGCTTCTGCTGCAAGCAGTTTCAGCCTGCCTTATGAGCTTATGCTTTCTGACAAAGTGCCCGAAAACGCAACAGCTTTAGCAATCGGCATGGGGCTTGGGCGCGAACAACAAAACTTTGCGCCATATCTTGAACAGCTTACAGAAAAAGAGCTGCCGGCCGTCATTGATGCAGATTTGTTTTATTGCAAGAGCTTGCCGCAAATTCTTGAAGCGCGCAGCAAGAAATGCGCACAAGGCAATAAAGGCGCAGCTACAATCTTGACGCCGCACCCAAAAGAATTTGCAGAGCTGCTTAAGAATTGCGGTCTTGCGGACGTTTCAGCCGCAGACATTCAGAAAGACCGGCTCGGCTATGCAAAGCTGTTCTGTGAAGCTTATAAAAACATTGTGCTTGTGCTTAAAGGTGCAACGCCTATTATTTCAGTTTTTTCTGAAGATTCTGGTTTTGAAGCTTTTTTCAATCCGCACGGCAGCCCGGTATTGGCAAAGGGAGGTTCGGGAGACGTTCTTTCAGGGCTTTCGGCGGCGCTGCTTGCTCAAGGTTGGTGCGCAAAACAAGCCGCTGTTCAGGCATCGCTTGCGCATGCACTGGCTTCAGCAAGGGCAGAACAGAAAGTCTCAAGTTATGCATTTACACCTTCCGAATTAATTGAAGAAATTTCATTGCTAGAAAAAGAATTTTGAAGGATAATAGAGCTATGGGTTCAATTAAAAGAAAGATTATATGGACTTTTATTTCGCTGATTTTTATTCTTGCGCTTGCCTGTGCTTTGACCTACGGTTTTTATCTATTAAGGGACAAGCTTTCAAAACAAAAATATGAATCTCTTACAGTGCTTGCCGCGCAGGAAATCAAACAGTGCGCCGAGATGGTGAGCATAAAATCTGTGTACACAGACATAATCACCGTAAAAAAGACAGGCGCGCTCGGCATGTCAAAAAGCTATTCGCTTATTAAATATTCAGGCACTATACGCGCCGGAATTGAGGACATAACAGCCGCGACTTTTGACATTTCTGAAGACAGAACGGCCATAAAACTTACGATTCCGCCTAGCGTTGTTCTGTCAAACGACATTACGAACCAGCAGATTTTTGACGAAAGCAACAACATGTTCTCGCTGATTACAACACAGGAAGTCTTTTCTGAAATAGACCTTGCCAGAAAAAAGCAGGAGCTTGAGCTTATAAGGACAGGCTTTCTTGATGAAGCCGATAACTACAATAAGCAGCTTCTGACGCGCATTTTTTCGGCGATGGGCTTTAAGTATATCGACATTGAAATTCAAAAGCGCGACACCTCTGCGCAGTCTGACTGGCTCAACAGCCTTAAAGACGGCACAAAGCAAGAAAGCGGCAAATCTGAAGAGCCTGCGCAAAAGCAGGAAGGGCTTGCATTGCCGGAAAAAATCCCCGGTTCGCAGCTGCTGCCGTCTACGCTGAATTAAGGCTTTCCGCTTTTGTGCAAAGCCTGTCTGATTGTCATGCTGAACTTGTTAGCCTTCGGCGGCTTTCAGCACAGCATCTCGGGTTTGATTAAGATATCGCGAAACGCAGATTCCGAAACATTCGACCATAGCGAGCGTACGGTCGATGCGTAGCGTTCGGAATGACACTTCAGCACAAACAATAGACTTTCTCTTTTTGCAAAAATCAAAAAAGATTCGCTAATCCTCTTGACTAATAATATTATAATCTATATAGTATGTTTCAGAAAATAATATTATAGGAGGATAAGACGGATTAAAACGGCTTAATTGTTTTCTAATAAAAATTATATTGATACAGTATGCTTAATTAAGTATATTTAACAAAACTAGATAATTTGGGGATTTAAATGGCAATAATTGAACTTAAGAACATATACAAGACATATCCGCTTGGAAGGCAGAAGGTTGAAGCTGTAAAGGATGTATCGTTTGAGATAAAGAAAGGCGAATTCGCTGCAATTTCTGGCCCGTCTGGTTCGGGCAAGTCTACATTGCTCAACATGGTGGGCTTAATTGACCTGCCTACGAGCGGCAAGATAATTATAGACGGCATAGACATTTACGAAGGCTTTGACCTAAGCTCTACACAGCTTGAGTCGAACCGTCTCAACAATTACAACGAAAAGCGCAACAAAAAAATCAAGACAACGATTCCGTCTTCGATTGACCGCCGCATTACGGCTTTGCGCCGCTCGCATATCGGCTTTATCTTTCAGACGTTCAATCTCATTCCGGTACTCAACGTCTATGAGAACATCGAATTTCCGCTGCTTCTTAAGTCTAAGAACAACAAATTCGGCTGCCCGGTAGATTCGTTCTCAAAAAAGGAAAAAGAGGAATGGATTCAGTTTTTGATGGAAAAAGTAGGGCTTTCCGGCTGGAAAACGCACAAGCCGTCTGAGCTTTCGGGTGGCCAGCGTCAGCGTGTTGCAATTGCGCGCGCTCTTGTTACAAAAGCGCCGGTAATTCTTGCGGATGAACCGACCGCAAACCTTGATTCGACTAACAGCGCGCAGATTCTTTCGCTTATGAAAGACCTGAACAATGACAAAGACTTGCAGACTACGTTCATTTTCTCAACGCACGATTCAAGAATCGTTGAGATGTGTGACCACGTCGTTCACATTTTTGACGGCAAGGTCAGCAACGATGAATTCAAGAACGGTTCAAGCGTTTATAAGACGGAGAGCCTCTGATGAAACAGATTTTTAGACTTGCAATCCGCAACCTTAAGGAGCATAAGACAAAGACTGTCATTATTTCGTGCTTCTTCATTTTCGGTGTTGCAATAGTTATTCTTGGAAATTCTTTCCTTGAATCGATAAACCGCGGGCTTGAAAAAGATTTCCGCGCAAATTATACAGGTGATGTCGTTATCGGAACTGTTTCACAAAAAGGCGCGATAAACGACATTTTCGGCGTGAACACAACGAATTTTACCGGCGAGCTTCCGCAGCTGCCCGCAATTGCAGAGCTTGAAAAAGTTGAGGAAATCGTAAACGGTTTTGACGCCTTTGAACAAAAGACAAAGCTCATCTCTGCGCAGGTAATGCTTGCAAAAAGCGGCGATGAAGTGGACTTGTCTGCTTGGACTGAAAAAGACGACATCGGCTTTGACGATATGCCGATTTCAATGCTTTTTGCAGGCGAAGATAAAACTTATAACGAAACTTTTTCAGGGCTTCATTTTGTTGAAGGCGGTTTCCCTGAACCGAATTCAAATGAAATTCTTGTAGACACGCGCATAAAGAAAGCGTTTGAATCGCTTTATGATATGCCGCTCAATTTGGGCGACAAAGTGCTGGTTCTTGGCGCAAACACAAACGGCGTAATACGCGAAGCTGTGGTCTGCGGCTTTTATAAGCCGTCAAACGAAAATTCGGCAATGTTCCAGACAATTTATTGCAATCCTTCTTTTGCAAGAACTTTTGCAGACCTTACATATGGTTCATCATTCAGCCAGGAACTGCCTGAAAACGTTGACCTTTCGCTTTCGGGTTTGAGCGAAGACGAGCTTTTCGGCGACTCTGATGAAAGCTTCTTCTTTGATGATGAAGACGATGCTTTTCTTGCAGATACTGAACTTGACTACAACTCAATTCTCGGCGACACTTCGCTTCGCGACGAGCTTAACAAGACTGACGACGGTGCATGGCATTTTATTCTGACAAAGCTCAAGCACCCGTCGCAGGCTGACAAAATTATTGAAGAACTTAACGCGCGTTTCAAAGAAGAAGGGCTTGCTGTTGAGGCGATGAACTGGAAGAGGGCTGCGTACTCTTATTCTCAGTCTGTCGAAGGAATCGGCATTATCTTCAACATATTGATTATCATTCTTGCGGTTGTTGTATTCATAATTGTTATGAACACGATGACAGTCAGCATAATTGAGCGCACAAGCGAAATCGGCACAATGCGCGCAATCGGCGCAAAAAAGAGCTTCGTGCGGATGCTTTTCTTTACGGAAAGCGGCTTTCTCACGCTTGTTTCTTCGGTTATCGGAATTATTCTTGCGTTCATCGTGATGCGTATCTTCAATTCTTGCAACATTACGATTACGAACAGCATTGCTAAGATGATTCTTGGCGGCGGGCTTCTGCATTTCAGCCCGACTGTAAAAATTGTTGTGCTTACCTTTGTCATTGCTTTTGCAGGAAGCATTTTGAGCAATCTTTATCCGGTAAGTTCGGCTTTGAGGATTACGCCTCTGAAAGCTTTAAGCAAGGAATAGGAACTTTATGAAGACAAAACATATTTCAGACAGCAGTTTCAGGCTTACAACCGGCCTTGCGCTGAAAAACCTTACAAGGCAGAAAAGACGCAACGCGGTTCTGGCAATTGCAATCGCATTCGGTTTCTTTGTGGTTACCACGGTTGACGGGCTTGTTACCGGTATGGTGAAGAACCTTGAAAACCAGATTACGCAGATGATGGGCGGAACTGTTCTCATTCAGGGCATTGAAATTGTGCGTTACGATGATGAAAACAAGAAGCCTTCAAGTGCTGCCGTTGTGCGCGATTCAGACTATATAAGAAACCTCGTTGAAGAGAATGTAAAAGACTACGAATCATTTTCGTATTATTCGATTATACCTGGCCAGATGATTTTTGAAGGCAAGAAATCGCTTTCAACGATGTACGGCAGAAATTTGACGGAAAAATCTTTCATCGAATCGCTGCAGTTTGCTTCAGGCGGCCCGGAAAATTTCGGCATGTACAATCCGCTTATTATAAGCGACAAAACCGCAGAGGCTATGAACATTGCAGTTGGCGATTTAGTCACATTCTCTTGCGAGACAATTTACGGCCAGAACAATGTAGACGACTTTACCGTAGCAGGAATAATCAAATCTAACAGCTTCTTAAGCTCAATGCAGACTTACACAGATATCGCCGTGCTGAACAAGCTGATAGAAATTCCGGAAGCGAGCTACTCAACGTTTACGGTCAATCTGAAAAATAAGAACAGGCAGACAAAAGTTGCCAACATGATTGAAGAGCTTATCCGCAAAGACGGCGTGAACGTAACAAGCCGCCTTGAAGCGATGAAGACAAACCCGGCAAACGTGGGCAAGGGCATTGAAAAGCAGGTTGACCCGAAAAACTTTGACTGGGAAGGCACAAAATATGCTGTTGAAACTTTGTATGATGAAGTGCCGGCAATTAAGACTGTGCTTTCAATAGTGCATACAGTTACGACCGTTATTCTGCTCGTTATTTTGTTCATCGTAATGGTTGGCGTTTCAAATACTTACAGGATGGTGCTTTACGAGCGCATAAGGGAAATCGGCACGATGCGTTCTTTGGGCATGGACAGAAAGCGGACGCGCAAAGTCTTTACAGCAGAAGCCGTAATTCTTTGCCTTATTGGCGCTGTTTCCGGCTTGATTCTGTCTGTTATTGCGATGGCAATCATTCATCTTATTCCGGTGAATATAGAAAGCCTGTCTTTCTTTTTGAATAACGGGCATTTCACATTTACGTTATCTTTCGGAACAGTTGTAACCCAATACATTCTGCTTGTTTTATTTACGATAATAGCTGTCAGCGGAAGTGCACGGAAAGCTGCAAAGCTTAATCCTGCGGAAGCGTTGCGGTCAATAAAATAGATTTACTGCTTATCATAAGGAGAATGCAATGAAAAGATTTTGCTGTTTTTGTTTTGCCTTGTTTTTGGTTTTAGGGCTTTTTGCACAAGTTTCAAAAGAAGATTCAGATAAAGCTTTTGCCTTGATGGAAGCGAGCGACGATATTCTGGCTTATCACGGTGATTATTCGGCTACAATTTCTCTTGTAATTGAAAAACCGGGAAAACCGAAAGAAAACCTTCAATATAAGATTCTTGAGCGCACCGACAAAGACTTGATGACAATCGTGCAGCTTTTCCCTGAATCAGATAAGGGCAAGGGCTATCTTCGCGAAGGTGACAATATCTGGGCTTATGACCCGATTAGCCGCAAATTTACGCATACTTCTATTAAAGAAGCGCTCGGCGATTCAGACGTTAAGATTGACGACGTAAACCGTTCAGACGACCATTGGCGCGAAAACTACAAGGTGACTGAGCTTAAAGACGGAACGCTTGGCAAATATGAAGTTACAATCGTTACGCTTGAAGCTACAACTAATACGCCGTCTTATGTAAAGTCGCGCTACTATATCCGCAAGGATATTCCGCTTATCTTAAAGCAGGAAGATTTTTCAGGCTCCGGCAGGCTTATGCGCACAATTCTCGTGCCGAAGTACACAAAAGTGCCGGCCGGCTATGTCTCAACGCAGGCGCTTGTCAGAGATGAGCTTAACAAGGGCGAGCAGACGCAGCAAGTTATAAGTGATTTGACTTTTGCGCCTATACCTGACAAAGTTTTTACAAAGGCTTATTTGGAACAGTTGAATTAATTAATGAACTTATTTGCTAAAAAAAAGGTAATCTCGCTTTTATTGATTTTGTCTGCTGCATTCTCTTTGTTTGCAGCGGACAGCGATGATGCGTTCTTTATGGACGATGATGACGCTTTGTTCGGCGGCGGCGATGATGCATTCTTCTCTGATGATGACATGTTTTCTGGCGAAGACGACATGTTTTCAGATTCAATGATTGACGAGGGAAACGCCATAGAAAGCGAGACACCGCTTGATTTTGACATAAGCAACATTTATGCAGAAAAAGTGTTCCGTTTCGGCTGTTCTCTTTCGTTTACGCTTGACGGCATGTTTCTCTGGTATGATCCTTATAAAGACGGAAACAGAAACCCTAAATTTGTAAAGCAGGGCTTCAAGGATTTTACTTTCACGCCGAAACTTTTGTCTGATTTTTACTTTGATGTGCGCCCGAAAGACAATCTCCGGTTTTACGCAAAAGCAAAATTCCAGGTTCCGCAGCCGACGCTTTATCCATTCAACAGCGACAAGGACAACATTTATCCTGCGTGGAAGCATACGATAAAGTGGTTCGAATATTTCATGGATTACAGCCTGAAAGACAGGGTTTTCTTCCGCTTGGGAAAACATACAGTAACATGGGGCGTGGGGTATTTTTTCAGTCCTGCTGATGTTATCAATCTTTCGGCTGTAGACCCGGAAAACCCGACCGAGCAGCGCGAAGGTGCAATCTCGCTCCGCACGCAGATAATCTTTCCGGGCACACAGAATTGTCTCTGGCTCTATGTGCTGCCTGACATAAAGACTGATAAAGACGATGAAGACAGTAGTGCCGTCAGCATGTACACAGCCGGAAAGAAAAAAGACAAAGACGAAGACAAATTCGACATAAAATATACGGCTTTTGCCGCTAAGTATGAGTTTCTTATTAAGAAATTTGAAGTAGGGCTTGGCGCTTGGTATAAATATGGCAGAACGCCGCGAGCAGTTGCAACTCTTACCGGCGGTATCGGCAAGGTCGCAACTTTTTCAGAGCTTGTTTTCGGTTACGGCACAGAAGAGCAGTGGCAGCCGCTTTCAAAAAATGGAAAAGGCTCGCCGAAATACGGTGATATGAAGCCGGTTTTTCAGGCAACGACAGGCTTTTCTTATACATGGAAAGAACCAAAAGTTACTTTGATGGGGCAATATTTCTTCAACGGTTTTGGCGAAAAAAAGCCGCGGTCTCTGAATGAAATTGATTTTATTAAACTTCAAAATGCTTATACATATGTGGGCAGACATTTTGCAGCAGTTTCTCTTTCAAAAGAAGATTTATTTGTAAGAGATTGTTCTGGCAGCATTTATTCATTGATAAGCTTTTCTGACTTGTCCGGCATGGTGCAGGGCACGGTGTCTTATGCTTTTAAGAAAGACTTTAAGATAAGCACCGGCCCTGTCATAACATTCGGCATGAAAGGCAGTGAATTTACAAGAGCAAACGGTTATAACGGCAGCCCTGCATTTGCATGGAAGCTTTCGTTTGCATATGGAACGATAAACTTTTAATTTTGCGGCGCTGACTGTCATGTTCGGGCTTGCCTCTTGTCATGTCCGGGCTTGACCCGGACATCATGTCTTTACTCTTGCGGCGGTGCCATAAGCTTGCCGCCGTAAAGCACTTTCGGATATATGATGATTCCGAGCTTCTTTTCAAGCTTTGCAAGCTGGCGGAGCTCATATTCGTCGCCGATAACTATGTTTATGCCTGTCTTGCCGGCTCTGGCAGTGCGCCCCGCACGGTGCACGAAAAAGTCTTCGTTCGACGGCACATCCATCTGAATTATGTGCGTTATGTTTCCAATATCAAGCCCGCGCGCCGCAAGGTCGCTTGTCACAAGAATTTTGCACTTTCCCGAACGGAAATCATCGATAGCCTTTTTGCGGTCCATCTTGTCTGTCTTAGCATGAAGCCCCATGCAGTCAATTTTTTTGTAACGCAGTTTTTCCACGATATTTGCAATCTGACCAGTTTCGGCTGAAAAGACCAGAACACGTTCCGGCTTTTCAGCAACGATAAGGCTTCTCAGCGTGTCAATCTTGTCGCGCTTTTCTGCATGAAGCGCATAATGCGAGATATTGCGCTTGAGCACGTCTTCTTTCGGCATCATCACATTCTCAAGCTTTTTGCCTGAAGCGTCTTCAAGAATTTTAAGCTGGCTCTGCTTTATTGTGGCAGAGCAGGCGATAAGCTGAAACGAAGCATCTATTGCTTTTATAAGATCAACTGTAATATCGCGGAGCTCTGGCGAAAGCAAGCGGTCAACCTCGTCAAGAACCACGGCAAAGACTTGCTGCGTCTTAAGCTTTTTAAGGTGAATAAGCTCAAGTAGCCGTGCAGGGCCGCCTGCGATAATTTGCGGCTTGGTTTTTAATGCGTCAATTTGTCTTGTAATTGAAGCGCCACCGATGCAGAGCATTGTCTTAAGTTTCAGTCTTTCATCGGCTTCATTGCCTTCGGCTTTTGCAAGAAAATCTGCTTCTTGCTTTATCTGCGAAGCAAGCTCATGTGTCGGTGCAACCACAAGAATGCGCGGCTGCGGTGTCGGCTGAATCTTTTCTGCTATCTGCTTTTCCCTTTCGTCAAGCAGCTTTGTCATAAGCGGCAGCAAAAAGGCGTAGGTTTTTCCTGTGCCGGTTTCTGAGCTGAAAATAATGTTCTTGCCTTCAAGAACGGCCGGAATAATCTTTGTCTGAACGTCTGTCGGCGACGTTATTTCTTTTTTAGCAAGCGCAGCTTCAAGGTTTTTGCGCACTGCCAAATCAATAAATGTACTCATCGGCTATCACTGTAGCATAAAAGCTGAAATTATGCTATAATTCATGCAAATGCGTATTGGAATTGATACTTTCGGCTGCGAGCACCGCCAGTCTGGTGCCGGCTCTTATTTATATTCGCTTATAAAAAGTCTCCCGGAAACTGAAAATGACAAAGTTGAGCTTTTCGGTGTGGAAACAGACCGTTTTGTCTACGATTTTTCTAAAAGTTCATTTTCTTTTCTTGGCTTGAATATTCCTGATTCATTGTTCGCCGTTCAGCTTTGGCATACGCTGTTTTTAAAGTGGTTTCTAAAAAAACAGAAATACGATGTTGTGCTTTATCCTGCAAGTTTGCAGAATCTGCCTGTAAGTTATTCAACTCCTTCTGTGCTTGTCATCAACGAGCTTTTAAGCGAAGTTCTAAAAAAGAACAGAAACATTTTCTTTAAGTATAAACTGAAAAAAGTTCTTTTCCGCGCTGCAAAGATAATTGTACCGAGTCTGTATGTCAAAAAAGAGCTGGTCGCTTTCGGCGTTACGTCTGACTTAATAGAAATTATTCATAATGGTGTAGACCATTCGCTTTTCTTTCCGCGTAAAATCGAAAACAACGAGGCGGTTCTTATTCAGCCTTTTTCAATTAAACGTCCGTACCTGATTTATCCGTCAAGAATTCAGTACCCTGAAAAAAAGCATGTGGAGCTTATAAAGGCATTCAACCTTTTTAAGAAGCGAACGGGGCTTCCGCACAAGCTTGTTCTTGCCGGTTCAGAAGGGCAGAATGCTTCTATTGTGCATAAAGCTGTTCTTGATTCGCCTTATGTGTCGGATATAATTCTTACAGGCTATTTTCCGCATAAAAATTTACCGGAACTGTTCTCGTGCGCAGAAGCGTGTATAATTCCGTCTGTATGCGAAAGTGCTTCTCTTACAGTGCTTGAAGCAATGTCATGCGGCATACCTGTGCTATGCTCTAATGCCGGCGGCTTGTCTGAAGTTGCAGGACCTTCTCCCTTGTATTTTGATTCTGATAATATAGAAGAAATTTCTGCTGATATTGAGAAAATTATATCTGATAAAGATTTAGCTGCAAAGATTGTGGAAGAAACCACAGAATGGGTAAAACGCTTTTCTTGGGATAAAACTTCGGCAAGAACGCTCGAAGTGCTTCATAACGCCGGTAAAACTGAATAAAAAAAAGCCTCACCGCAAGGGCGAGGCTATCTTATTTTAAGCTGTTTTAGCCGGAATCAATTCAATTGAAGCCTTTTCTTTTTGATTTACTATGTCAGCAGTTATTACAACCCGCTTTTTGCCTTCAATTGACGGTGCATCAAACGAAAGATCAAGCAGCATTTTTTCAACAATTGCGCGCAATCCGCGAGCACCCGTCTTTTGCTGAATTGCCATATCTGCAATTGCATCTATTGCCTCGTCTGTAAATTCGATTTTTACATCATCGATAGCAAAAGAAGCTGTAAACTGTTTTATAATTGCGTTCTTAGGTTCTGTAAGAATACGCTTCAAATCGTCGCGCGTAAGCTCGTTGAGAGAAACACTTATCGGCATACGTCCAATCAATTCTGGAATAAGACCGAATTTCACAAGATCGTCTGGAATTACCTGCTCAAGCAGCTCCATTCTTTCTGAATCAGAACGGTTGCTTACTTCTGCGCCGAAGCCCATTGTATGCGCTGCAACGCGGGCTTCAACAATCTTTTCAAGATTTACAAATGCGCCGCCGCAGATAAACAGAATGTTGGTCGTATCAATTTCAAGCATTTCCTGGTTCGGGTGCTTTCTGCCGCCCTGCGGTGGAACGCTTGCTTTTGTTCCTTCAATTATTTTGAGCAATGCCTGCTGAACGCCTTCGCCAGAAACATCGCGCGTTATCGAAGTGTTTTCAGATTTGCGCGAAATTTTGTCGATTTCATCTATAAAGATGATGCCTCTTTCGGCGGCAGCGATATTGCCGTCAGCAGCGTTAATAAGCTTGAGAAGCACGTTTTCAACATCTTCGCCGACGTATCCGGCTTCTGTAAGGGTAGTGGCGTCTGCAATTGCAAAAGGAACCTGAAGCTTTTCTGCAAGAGTCTTTGCAAGCAGTGTCTTGCCCGAACCGGTCGGTCCAATCAGCAGAATGTTAGATTTTTCGATTGTCACATCGTTGTCAGAATCCGCATAATGACGGCTCTGCATTGCCATGCGTTTGTAATGGTTATATACAGCGACAGCAAGAGTTTTCTTGGCATGGTCCTGTCCGATGACATACTGGTCAAGAAATTCTTTAAACTCTTTCGGTGTCGGAATTTCGTCTAATTCAATCGGTTTTAAGTCTGTCTTGTCTTCGTCAATTATTGCCTGACAGACACCAACACATTGTTCGCAGATAAAAATATCTTTAGGACCGGCAATAAGCTTTCTTTTTTGTGTTGCAGGTTTTCCGCAGAAAGAACAGACCTGATTTCTGTCAATTCTCACCATGTTTTCTCCGTGGCATGATTTTATCAATTATACCGTATTCCAAAGCTTCTTCGGCAGACATGAAATAATCACGCTCCATGTCTTTTGAAAGCTGTTCTACTGTTTTGCCTGTCTGTTCTGCGAAGTATTCGATTGTAAGCTTTTTCAGACGGCTGAATTCCTTAGCCTGAATTGAAATATCTACAGCCTGACCCTGAACGCCGCCCCAAGGCTGATGAATCATAACCCTTGAAGACGGCAACGCAAAACGCTTTCCTTTTGTTCCGCCTGCAAGAAGGGTAGCGCCCATGCTTGCAGCCTGTCCTAGACAGATTGTCTGAATGTCGCAGCGTACATACTGCATTGTGTCGTAGATTGAAAGCCCTGCTGTAACAGAACCGCCCGGGCTGTTAATGTACATGCTGATTTCTTTTTCAGGATTCTGAGATTCAAGAAACAGCAGCTGTGCAACAATAAGATCTGCAGAAAGGTCTGTTATTTCTCCGTCTACAAATATGATGCGGTCTTTGAGCAGTCTTGAGTAAATGTCATAGGAACGCTCTCCGTTTCCTGTCTGTTCAACAACATATGGAACAAGATTATTCATTTGTTCGTTCATTGGTCTTCCTGTAAAAAGAAATATAAAAACTCTATAAAAATAATATACCAAAAAAATAATAGGATGTGCTTAAAAAAGCACATCCATCAGCAAAAAAGTTAATGCTTATTTCTTGAACAAGTCGGCAAAAGCTTTCTTTTCGCCTTTCTTTACTTTGATTTTTTCAAAAAGGTCTTTGTAAAGCTTCTGCTCTTTCAAGTCGTCAACAAGATATTCTTTGCTCTGTGCATCTGCGTAATGCTTCTTGACTTCTTCAACTGAAATCGATGCATTTTCTGCAATCTTAGCATATTCTGCTTCAACTTCGTCGTCTGCAACGCTGATGTTCTTGTCTTTCAAGAGCTTTTCAATAATGATGCGGCCTTTGAGTGCTTTTTCAACGTCTGGTCTCCATTCGTTGAGCATCTGGTCTTTTGTCTGACCTGAAGATGTAATAATCTTTTCAAGCTGCTCTGTAGTTGTCTGAAACTGACGTGCCATCATGCGCCAGCGTGAGCCAAGCTCAGCTTCGCACATAGATACAGGCAGGTCAATCGGGTTTTTCTCAACAAGCTTTTCGATAAGAGCTGTTGTCTTAATCTCGTTAAGGCGGTTTTCAAGCGCGCTGTTGAGGTTTTTCTTAATGTCAGCCTTGAGATCGTCAAGAGTCTTGAACTTTTCGTTGACGTCCTGTGCAAGCTCATCATCAAGTTCCGGCAGATTGCGGAGTTTAAGTGCTGTAAGAGTAACTTTAATTTTCTTTGTCTTGCCGGCAAGATCCTCGTTCGGATGAGTTTTTTTGTATTTCTTTGTGACTTCTTTTGTCTCGCCTTTTTTCATGCCGATAACGTCATCATCAAGCTCAAAAAGTGTCTGACCTGCACCGATTGTGAATACATAGTCTTCACGTTCTGTGCCTGCAATTACATTGCCGTCATCGCCAAGCTCGCAATAATTGATTGTTGCAATATCGTCTTTTGCAGCTGCATCGTCGTCCTTTTTGTCAACAACAAGTGCGTTGCGTTCCTGAATTGCCTTGAGTTCTTCCTGAAGCTCTGCATCGCCGACTGTTACAGACGGAACTTCAACTTCGATACCGTCCATCTTGATGTCGCCGACTTCAGGCATTACATCGTATGTAACTGTAAAAGTCAAATCTTTGTCGATGTTAAGATCTGGAGATTCTTTTAAAGATGGCTGTGAGTATGGCAATGGCTGCTGGAATCCGTCTTCTTCAAAAATTTCGCCGAGTGCTTTTTCGATAACTTCTGCAACAGCTTCGCCTTTTAATGATTCACCGAATTTGCGTTCCAGAATGTTTGTTGGAACATGTCCCTTTCTGAATCCTGGAATTTGTACTGATTTGGCGTATTTAGCCAAAAGCTGGCTGTATTCACCGGCAACATCGGCCTGTGGAATTGTTACAGTCAGTTCAACAGCAGAGTGTTCGATTTTCTTGATGTTCTTTGTTACGTTCACGACTAGCTATCCTTGCTTTCTAAATTTTGAAAAAAAAAGCGATTCAGATTACTCCGAATCGCTTTCGCTTAGAGCGGGAAACGGGAGTCGGACCCGCGACATCCACCTTGGCAAGGTGGCGCTCTACCACTGAGCTATTCCCGCAAAATTGATACGAACATCAATTCGTATTTTTGTCGCATAAACCTATATGCGAGAGAAGGGACTTGAACCCTTACGCCTAGGGCACTAGATCCTAAGTCTAGCGTGTCTGCCAATTTCACCACTCTCGCCCGTTGCTATAAGTGTCAGCCGCTCTCAACAAATTGACCATATAAACGGCACAATATTTGTTGTTGGATAATGGAACTATATATATTTGAGAAAAAATAGTCAATACATTTTTGGAAAAAATAGCAAAATGTTTTTTTCATGCTGATGACGTGATTACTGTAAAAAGTTTCTTGAGTTATTGGAGATTTGCTGTTATACTTGTTTCTGTTGCTTTTTCAGTGATAAAAACTAATTTACGGAGGTTTCGGTGTGCAGATAAAAGACAAAAAGCAGACTTGCTTTGCGCTTATCGGAGTCTTTATTGTTTTTTTTGCCTGTATCGGAATTATAAGACTTTCCAATAACATATCGTATTCCTCTAAAATGGCTTATTATGATCTGAACTGGAATATAATTATAAACGAAAGAAATTACGGAAAGCATGGTCTTTCTTCGTTTGTTTTTCCGCCGTTAGAACGCAATTCAATAATTACAATGACGGCTTCTGCCCCGGAGCTGCAGAACGATGGCTATACAAACCTTGAGCTTGAAATTGATGACTGTGCTGTTGAAGTATTTCATAATCAGAAATGTGTTTTAAGCAAAAGCATGAGCCGCTATTTAAAGCATAAGTACATCGGAAGTGGTCTTTTGAATGTTCCGCTTGTAGGCTTAAAGCATGGCGATACAATTAAGATAAAACTCTACGTAAATGAGAGCAATGCATTCAAATGGCTCCGGCCGGTTCGTTTTACATCTATGACGGACTGCTTTGCAAACTATGTAAGAGAAAATCTGTTTATTTTTGTCTGTAATATATTCCTTTTAGTTTTTGGTTTAATAGGTTCAATTTTAAGCTTTGTTTTGTGGACATATAGAAAGCAGGCTATGTCTCTGCTTGTTCTTGCACAGCTGGTTTTCTGGTCGAGCATCTGTATTTTTTGCAAGCACAGGTTTGTGCAGTTTTTCTCCCTTAATTTCGCGCTGAACACGATTGTAGCTTATTTTGCGCTTGAAATTGCCCTGATATGTGTTTTCCTTTTGTATTATCTTTGTTTTGCCAACGAAGAAATTGTTAAAAAAATCTACAAGATTGTTATCAGAATTCTTTCTGTAGTATTTATTGCTTTCTGGATTCTGCATTATACCGATGTCTGGCATCTTGCAAAACAGATTGTCATAATAAGAGGTTTCTTGATTTTTCTTGGTGTATACGGTTTTTCTGTTTCATGCGCAATAATTATAATCAAGCCGCTTGAAAAATGTGTTTCGGCACTGGGTTTTCTACTGCTGTGCATATTCTTTATTTATGACTATGTCTATTATTTTGTCTTTTTTGTGACAATGGGCTCTTTTGCCTTTAATAGGAACAACTGGTTTGTTTTTGGTGTTATAAGCCTTACTGTCTGTATCATAATCTACTTTGTTTTTCAGCTTGTAAGTTCAGCCGTAGAAAATGTAGGCACACATGTTGATGAACAGTCTAAATCTGTTGATTTTGTCACAAATGTGCTGACTCGTGATGCAATTATCGAGAAATTCAAGCATTTTGAATCTTTAGACAAGAATTATGCTGTTGTTGCAATTGATTTTCTCAATATGCCGGACGTTTCAACAAAGGCTGGCGCAGAGGCATTTTATGAGGAAATTTCATTTTTTGCAGGATTGATAAAGCATGTTTTCGGTATTGTCAGCGAAATAGGGCGTGTTTCTAATACTGGCTTTATTGTTCTGTCTACTGAAATCACTGAAAAACGCATGCAGCAGATGCTTCTTGTTTTTCACAATATTCTGAATTCTAATAATAAACATGATAAGTCAATGACTGTTCTGACGGGTACTGCTTTCAGCTATGAGATGAAAGACTCTGACTGTCATGCGCTTTATTCTCTGGCTTTGCAGCGCCGTTCTGTCTTAGGATCTGAAAAACACTCGAAAAAATAAGCTTTAAAATCTGCGGGTTTTGAAAAAACATTGTCGGCAGTTTGATTAAAAAAAATAACAAACTTTTTACAAATAAGCCGATTTTTAGTTTGCTTTTTTGTAAATTAAGGCTTAGAATCAAATATATTGTTTCATCAAATCAGTGTGCTTGCAAAACGTTGCTGTTTGTAGTGGTGCATTAGATTTTTGAATACGTAAATCTTTTATTAATTGAGGGGTTCTATGGACGTTCAATTACAAGAGCTGATTGATAAAATTAAAAAAGATGGCGTTGGAGCCGCTGAAGCGTCTGCTCAAGCCATTATTGCTGATGCTGAGAAACGTGCGGAAGCAATTGTAGCTGAAGCTGAAAGAAAAGCTTCTGAAAGTGAGAAGAAAGCAAAAGCAGAAGCGGAACGTCTTGAAAAAGCCAGCATTGATGCAATCAAGCAGGCTGCTCGCAATACAATCTTGTCATTCCGTGACGGAATAAACGCAGAGCTTTCTGCTTTGGTTCAGTCTGAAACAGCAAAAGCTTATGACGACAAGCTGTTGAAGACACTTATCCCTGAAGTTGTTAAGGAATGGGTGAAGAACCCTGAAGCTTCTTCTATTAGCGTTCTGCTTTCTGAAAAAGACACGGCAGCGCTTTCAAGCAGCCTTACTGCCGCTCTCAAGGGCGAAATTGCAAAAGGTCTTGAAATCAAGGCAGATTCATCTCTTGATGCAGGTTTCAGAATTTCTACAAAAGATGGTGCGGCATTCTACGATTTCTCTGCTGAATCAGTTGCTGCGCTCTTCTCGGCATATCTTAATCCGAAGACAGCTCAGATTATGAAAGATGCTGCTGGAGGAATACAATAAGTGTCGAATTACTACTATCTTGTAGCACAGCTTCCGGCTGTTGTCTTTTCTAGCGATAGTACAGCATCTCTTCCGATAACTTTTGATTATTTCAAAGGTTTGTGCGCCAGCTTTCTTGAAGGCAGCGTTCTTGAGCAGATTAACTCATTGTCTCTTGAACCGCCGAGAGAGCCTGTCGATACAGGCTCATGCTTCTTGAACAGCTGGTACGGCTGGGAACGTTCTCTCCGTCTTGCGCTTGCACAGCAGCGTGCCGCAAAGATGCAGAAGAACTTTGACAGCACGGATGCGGCTACTGTAACACAAGACATTCAGCAGCTTGCAAGGACAGCATGTGCTTTTGATAGCCCGCTTGAAGCTGAACAATTCTTAAACAAGGAACGGCTGAAAATGATTGATGAATTTGCACCAATCGATGCATTCTGTGCTGATGCCGTCTTTGCTTACGGAGTGAAACTGCTGCTTGCGGCGCGCATTCAGAAATTTGACGAGAATGCGGGAATGGAATCTTACCGCATTATATACGACCAGATACTTGGAGAATCAAAATGACGGATACAAAAGGAAAAGTAGCTGCAGTCAATGGAAACATGATCAGCGTTGAGTTTGACGGCGATGTTTCTTTGAACGAAGTAGGCTACGTAAAGGTTGGCGAGAAAAGCTTAAAGAGCGAAGTTATCCGTATTCGTGGAAATCAAGCTCAATTGCAGGTCTTTGAAATGACCAAAGGCATCAAAACCGGTGACGAAGTTGTCTTTACCGGCAACATGCTTTCCGTTACTTTAGGCCCGGGCCTTTTGGGTCAGGTCTTTGACGGTTTGCAGAATCCGCTTCCGCAGCTTGCTGAAAAGGCCGGCTACTTCTTGGAACGCGGCATTTATCTTGATGCTCTCGATAAAACTAAGAAATGGGATTTTACTCCTATAGCAAAAGTCGGCGACACTGTTAAGCGCGGCGATTATCTCGGCGAAGTTCCTGAAGGAAACTTCAAACACAAGATAATGGTTCCTTTCAATTTTTATGGAACTTACAAAGTTGATTCAATCAAATCTTTCGGAAGTTACACTAACACAGAAGTCATTGCAGTGCTTTCAGACGAAAAGGGCAAGAAGCATGACGTTACGATGACTTTCCAGTGGCCGGTTAAGCGTGCAGTTGACTGCTACGCAGAGCGCCTCAAGCCTGAAGATACGATGGTCTGCCAGATCCGCCTTGTTGATACGTTCTTCCCTGTTGCAAAGGGCGGTACATATTGTGTTCCTGGTCCGTTCGGTGCAGGCAAGACTGTTCTTCAGCACACAACGAGCCGCAACGCAGACGTTGACATCGTAATCGTTGCTGCGTGCGGCGAACGCGCCGGTGAAGTTGTTGAAATCTTGAAAGAATTCCCTGAACTTATCGACCCGCGTACCGGCCGTTCTTTGATTGAAAGAACTGTAATTATTTGTAATACATCATCAATGCCTGTTGCGGCGCGCGAAGCTTCGGTTTATACGGCCGTTACTTTGGCTGAATATTACAGACAGATGGGGCTTCATGTTCTGCTTCTTGCAGACTCAACTTCGCGCTGGGCACAGGCTTTACGTGAAATGTCTGGCCGCTTGGAAGAGATTCCTGGTGAAGAAGCTTTCCCGGCTTATCTTGAATCTTACATTGCAGCGTTCTATGAACGCGCAGGCATTGTGCGCCTTTCTTCTGGCGAAATCGGTTCAGTCACAATCGGCGGTACTGTTTCACCGGCGGGCGGTAACTTTGAAGAGCCTGTTACACAGGCAACGCTTAAAGTTGTCGGCGCTTTCCACGGTCTTAGCCGTGAACGCTCTGACGCGCGTAAGTATCCGGCGATTGACCCGCTTGAGTCTTGGTCAAAATACAAGAGCGTTATCCGCGAAGACTGGGTAAGTTTTGCACGTTCAATCTTGAAGAAAGGCACGGAAGTTGCACAGATGATGAAGGTTGTCGGCGAAGAAGGTACTTCTCTTGAAGACTTCATCCTCTATTTGAAGTCTGACTTCCTTGATGCCGTATACTTCCAGCAGAACTCATTCGACGATGTTGACGGTGCGGTAAGCGTTGAAAGACAGACTTACGTATTCCATTACTTGCTCAAGATTCTCGGTTCAGATTTCGATTTGAGCGACAAGGGCGATGCACGTACATTCTTCAACCAGTTCAGACAGAAATTCATCGACTGGAACTATTCTGTATGGCAGTCTGAATCATTCAAGAATATCGAAAAGGAACTTGATGAAATCTATTCATCAAAATCTGGCAAAATAGAAGCAAGTGCAGCAGCTATGCTGAAGGACGGTGAATGATGAATAAAGTTTACAGCAAAATTGAATCAATCAACGGAAGCGTTATTACCGTTCGGGCTGATGATGTCAAATACGGCGAGCTTGCAGAAATAACCACCAGCTTCGGCACTTCGCTTGCTGAAGTAAACCGCATTAACGGCAATCTTGTTTCACTTCAAGTTTTTGCCGGCGGCCGCGGTGTTTCAACCGGCGACCAGGTGCGCTTCCTCGGGCATGAAATGCAGGTAAGCTTTTCAGAGAACCTTCTCGGCCGCATCTTCAACGGTTCTGGCGACCCGCGCGACAAGGGTCCGGCTCTTAAAGACAATCTTGTAGCAATCGGTGGTCCTTCTGTAAACCCGTCAAAACGTATCGTTGCTAAGCGCATGATCCGTACCGGTATTCCGATGATTGATATGTTCAATACATTGGTCGTAAGCCAGAAGCTTCCGATTTTCTCTATTTCGGGCGAACCATACAACCAGCTGCTTGCACGTATTGCTATGCAGGCTGAAGTTGACGTAATCATTTTGGGCGGCATGGGCTTGAAATATGACGATTATCTCTATTTCAAGAATACGCTTGAAGAGGGCGGCGCATTGAGCCGCACCGTTATGTTCGTTCATACTGCCGCAGACCCGACTGTAGAATGTCTTATGGTTCCAGATATGTCGCTCGCAGTTGCTGAGCAGTTTGCGCTTCAGGGCAAAGACGTGCTCGTTCTTTTGACAGACATGACGAACTTTGCAGACTCAATGAAGGAAATTGCGATTACACAGGAACAAGTTCCTTCAAACCGTGGTTATCCTGGCGATTTGTATTCACAGCTTGCTTCACGCTATGAAAAGGCTGTTGACTTTGATGATGCAGGTTCTGTAACGATTCTTGCCGTCACGACAATGCCTGGCGATGACGTTACACACCCTGTTCCAGATAACACAGGTTATATTACAGAAGGTCAGTTCTACCTTAAAGGTGGAAGAATCGAGCCTTTCGGAAGCCTTTCACGTTTGAAGCAGAACGTAAACGGCAAGACAAGAAACGACCACCGCGCGCTTATGGACGCAATGATCCGTCTTTATTCATCATACAAAGACACTTTGGAAAAGAAGTCGATGGGCTTTATGATGTCTAACTGGGACGAAAAGCTGCTGAAATATGGCGAACTCTTTGAAAAAGAGATGATGGACTTGTCTGTAAACATTCCGCTGGAAGCAGCTCTTGATAAAGGCTGGAGCATTCTTTCTGAATGTTTTGAAAGTGATGAAACTGGCATCAAGTCTGACTTGATTAAGCAATACTGGAAGAAATAGGAACTGTATGGCAACTATAAAGCTGACAAAAAATGAGCTTAAGAGCCAGAAAGATGCGCTGAAAATGTACAAGCGCTATCTGCCGACTCTTTTGCTTAAAAAACAACAGCTGCAAACAGAAATACGTAGTATTGACGCAAGAGCCAAAGAAGTCAGGGCAAAGCGACAGGCGCTTGAAGCGGAATTCTCAAAATGGATTGCCGTTTTTGGCGAAAGAGAAGCTTTTGCACCCGGCATGGTTACAGTTTCAGATATAAAGAATGGAACTGGCAACATAGCAGGTGTTATTATCCCGGTTTATGAAGGTGCAACATTTTCTCGCGGAGATTATGACCTTTATAAAGCGCCGCTTTGGATAGACCTTGCAGCTGATAAGATGGAACAGGTGCTTTCAATGGATTTGGAAGCAAGCGTTCTTGACAAACAGGTTGAGCTTTTGTCACAGGAGCTGCGCGTGACTACACAGCGCGTAAATCTTTTTGAAAAGGTTAAGATTCCTGAAACAAAGGCAAATATAAAGAAAATCACTGTTTATCTTGGTGATCAGCAGGTTGCAGCAGTTGTGCGCGGAAAGATTTCGAAAAAAAGTCTTGAGCAGGCTGCTGCAGCAAAGGAGAGTGCAGAATGATTGTACCTATGAAAAAAGTCTCTCTCATCGTGCTGAAAAACGAGCGTAAAGATGCACTTGAAAAGCTGCGCAAAGCAGGCGTAATGCATCTTGAAACCGTCACTGGTAACAGTAAGGAGCTTTCTGCTCTGAAGGCTGATTTTTCTTGTCTTGAGCGAGCATATCTTGCTTTGGATGAAATAAAAGCACCGAAAAAGAAAGCCGGTGCTGAAGCCGAAGCGGGCAGCATTCAAGTTAAGGAAAAGGCTGATGAGATTGGCGCGCTTCTTGATGAAAAGAAAAAGGCTGAAGAAGTCATCATCAAGAACGGCAGAGAACTTGAGCGGTTCGCCAAATGGGGCGATGTAAATCCTGATGACTTGAACTTCTTGAAAGAGAAGAATCTGGACTTATATCTTTATGAGATTCCTGTTTCAAAATATTATGATATTCCTGCGGAAATTCATACGATTTTGGTTAATCAAGATAAGAATCTCTGCCGCTGCATTGCATATTCTGACGACAATTCGGCTCTGAAGATGCCGGCTGAAGCAAAAATTGTTGCTTTGCCGGAAAAGTCTACGAAAGTCTTGAAAGAAGAGGTTGCTTCTGCAAAGAAAGATATTGTAAGCATTAATCAGAAACTTTTGGGCTTTGTCGGCTTTAAGGGCAGCATCAAGAACCGCATGAAGCAGCTTGAAAAAGAAATAGAGTTCGAGAACGTCTATTCAGGCATGGGCAACGAAGAAGGCGATGCAGCAAGCAACCTTGCTTGGCTTTCGGGCTTTGTGCCGGCGCCGGAACTTGCCGCATTGAAGAAGCTTGCTTCCGAGAATTCGTGGGCAATTTACGCAGATGACCCGACTGAAGAAGACAATGTGCCGACCAAACTGAAAAACAGCAAGGCTGTGCAGATTCTTTATCCGGTTATGGACTTCTTGGGTACTGTGCCGGGCTACCATGAATTTGATATTAGCGCATGGTTCTTGATTTTCTTGGTAATTTTCTTTGCAATGATTTTCGGCGATGCAGGCTACGGCATGCTCATGCTTGTAATCGGGCTTGTTCTTGCATTGAAATCGAAAATCAAAACAAAAGAAGTGCCGCCTGCAATGATATTGCTTGTCGTTTGGGCTTTGGCAACTGTCGCTTGGGGAACGCTGAACTGTTCTTGGTTCGGCATTGAGTCTGAGAAACTGCCTGTGTTCTTGCAGAATCTGGCTTTGCCGGTTTTTGCGCCGGGTAACCCGGAACGTGACATGAACCTTCAGATTTTCTGTTTTATATTGGCTGTCTTGCAAATGTCTATAGGACATATAATTGCGTTGATGCGTAATATAAAAGAAAAATCATTGAAGATGCTTGCCGATATAGGCTCTCTGTCAATCTTATGGGGAATGTTCTATGTAGTTTTGATGCTGATTGTTTCAGCTGAAAAATTTCCGATGCATAATGCAGTCCTTTTCATGATTGGCGGCGGTTTTGCCTTGAGCTTTGTATTTTCAAACTATGAAGGAAGTATCGGAAAGAGCATATTGGAAAGCTTGAAGAATATTATTTCAGTTTTGCTTGGTGTAATAAACTTCTTCTCTGATATCGTTTCGTACATCCGTCTGTGGGCTGTTGCGCTTGCAGGTTCTGCAATTGCAGAGACTGTAAACCAGATGGCAGGTCCGATGCTGGGCAATTTCCTGATTTTCTTCGGTATATTGCTGCTCGTATTCGGTCATGGACTGAATATGGTGCTCAATGCCTTGTCAGTTATTGTTCACGGCGTCAGATTGAACACGCTCGAATTTACAAGCCATGTCGGTATGGCATGGGCCGGCTATAAATATAAGCCGTTTTCTGAATAAAAGTAGCATGCTGCATATGCAGCTGCCAAAGATATAGCATAATATAGGAGATGAACATGAATTTTGGTTTATTAGGTGCAGGTGCTGCTCTCGGTATTGCAGCTCTTGGGTCTGCAATCGGAATTGGAACTTCTGGTTCAGCAACAATTGGTGCTTGGAAGCGTTGTTATCTGAATAACAAGCCGGCTCCATTTATCTTGACCGTATTTGCCGGTGCTCCGTTGACACAGACAATTTATGGTTATTTGGTAATGATGTTTATGATGAATTCACAGAAAGAACCGTGGTATCTGCTCGGTCTTGGTGTTTTCGCCGGTCTCGCAATGGCTTTCTCTGCAATCGCACAGGGCAAGGCTGGTGCAGCTGGTTCAGACGCACTCGCTGAAACAGGCAAGGGCTTCTCTCAGTACATTACTGTTGTAGGTCTTTGCGAAACTGTTGCTTTGTTCGTAATGGTTTTCAGCTTGATTTCGGTCTGATTAGACAAATCTTTTAGATTAGCGGCTGTTATAAATATTCTTTATAACAGCCTTTTTTATCTTTAAATGTGTAGCTATTATAAAGATAATATGTTATATAATAAGAAATAATCTGAATGCTACATAAGGACAAAGCTGTTTTATGTTCAATAAACCAAGAAATGTAAAAATCGGTGGGAAAGGCAAGACTAGAACAATTATCATAGGTGGAAATAATCCAGTAACAATTCAGACAATGTGGAAAGAAAGCATTGTGAATCTGACAAATGACAAAAAAGCTTTTGATGAAACTATAAAACGAATAGAAGCTCTTGAAATGCTCGGCTGCGACATATTGCGTTTTGCCGTTCCTGATATGGAAAGTGCAGATGCACTTTTGAAGCTGGCTGAAAATGTTTCGATGCCGCTTGTTGCGGACATTCATTTTGATTATAAGCTTGCATTAAGATGTCTTGACGGTAACATCGCAAAAATAAGAATAAACCCCGGAAACATTGGTTCTGTTGAAAAGACTAAGATGGTTGTTGATAAGGCGAGAGATACCGGCACTGCGATAAGAATCGGTATAAACACAGGCAGCCTGCCCCATGATTTAGCAGATATGGTTCAAAGTGGAAAGATAACCCGTGCTGAAGGTTTGGTTCAGACTGCAAGCCGCGAGATGGAAATATTTGACAAATTAGACTTTGATCAGTTTGTTGTCTCTATGAAAGCATCTTCTGTTGCAGAAACTATAGAGTCAAACGAGAAATTTGCCGAAAATTATAATGCACCTTTGCATATTGGTGTAACAGAAGCAGGTCCGCTGATTGGTGGCGTTGTCAAAAGCACGCTTGCTTTCAGCCATTTGCTCCGCGAAGGAATCGGGTCTACAATCCGTGTTAGCTTGTCGTCTTTACCTGAAAATGAAATCATTACGGCAAAAGAAATTACACGAGAATTAGGGCTTCGTTCAGGCGGAGTAAAGATTGTTTCATGCCCAAGATGCGGCAGAAACGGTTTCGATGTTCACGGTTTTATTGACCGATGGCAGACGGAACTGCTTTCAATGAAAAAGAACATAACAGTTGCCGTCATGGGCTGCGTGGTAAACGGGCCTGGCGAGGGTAAGACTGCTGATATCGGAATAACAGGAGCAGGTGATTCCGTAATTATTTTTAAACATGGAACCGTCGTTCGAACTGTAAGTGCAGCTGAAGCTGATTCAGCTTTTCGAGAGGAGTTGGAGTCATTGTGAAAAAACTGATAGCGTTAATAATTTGTGTAATGTTGTTTTGTACTGTTTTTGCTCAAAATTTGCAAAGACCTGAACATGAAACACTTGCATGGAAAGTATTGCAGAATGCACAGTTGGCTTATGAGCAGGGTGACCTCGGGGAAGCAATCCGTATTGCTGACTCTGCAAAGCAACGCCGTAGAGGCGAAGTAGAGTGGTCTTTGTCTGTGCTAAATCAGGCATTGGCACCTGCTGCAATCCAAAAGCTTGGTGATAACATTGATATAATAATGAATGCTTTGGAAGAAAGAAATGCCGAGGATGCATTAAGTATCATGCACCATATAATGATTAAATATCCTGCAGATTCTATAAATAATTCCGTTTCAGAATTGATAAAAAAACTATCTCTTTATATTGAATATCCTGAAGCAGATTTTCTTCTTGGAAAACTTTATACTTTTGAAGGTGAATATACAATAGCTGATAAATATCTTACAAATGCGTGGCTTCATGCTGATATTCTGGATATTCCAAATCAGAAATTCGATATTCTCTACCAGATGGCCAGTCTGGCTAAGCTTCAGAAAAATGATGAGAAATATGAAAAATCTCTTCTGCTGATTATTGCAGATGATAAATATATAAAGCCAGACGGTACAGATGATATTTTCATAAAAGCCGTGAAGCAGTCAATTGCCCGCGACGATACGACTATTGATAAGTTGTTTACACTTTATAGAAGTAAAGCTTATACATCTCTTAATGCATATTATCTGCTTGCAGAATATTATGCGGCAAAGGGCAATGCCGACAAGGCTCTTTCTATGTCTACACTTGCAAATTTAATTGCTTTTACCAGACTTTATGAAGCTGTTGTAGCAAGAAACATGGAGTATAAATTTGAAAAGCCGCAGAATGCGCTTAATAAGCCTAATTCTGCCTTTTTAGCTTATTTGGAAACCGTCGGTGAATATTACGATATATCTGAATGGGGCGCAAAAAACGGCATTTGGAAAGGTTATTACAATTATGCAAAAATTCTGCATAATGCCGGACGCTATGAGCTTGCTGAAGAGCTGTTTTCTTGTTTGTCGCAATATTGTCCTGAAGATTTCTGGAAAAATATGGCTCTCCGCGAATTATTAAGATTGTTCTAAAAAAGAAAGCCCGGGATTATCTCGGGTGCTTTTTTATACCGGCTGGATAAAATGGTTTTTTCTTCTTCTTTATTCTTGTTTATTTTTTTACCGATAGTAATATTCTTTTATTATCTTCCATTTATTAAGAGCAGAAGCTTTAAAAATACTATATTATTAATTTGCAGTTTGTTTTTTTATGCATGGGGTGAACCAAAATTCGTTTTTTTGATGATATTATCAATAATTTTAAATTATTGGTTTGGTAAAAAATTAAATGATTTTAATGATGATGAAAATCACTCAAAATGCAAATTATACCTGATTATTTCAATAGCATGGAATATTCTACTTCTGTTCATATTTAAATATCTTTCATTTTTCTCTAATATTTTTGTTTCTTTAATTGGGAATAATGACATTCCTGTACTTGAAATAAGACTGCCGATCGGCATCTCGTTCTTTACGTTTCAGATAATGTCATATATTTTTGACGTTTATTATAAAAAAGTACCCGTTCAAAGAAATATTTTCGATCTGGCACTTTATGTATCTTTTTTTCCACAACTTATTGCCGGTCCTATTGTAAGATACGAGACGATTGCTTCAGAAATACAAGACAGAAAAGAAACAGCTGAGAATATAACAAACGGAATCAAAAGATTTATTCTGGGCTTGTCAAAAAAGGTTTTACTTGCAAATTATCTTGCTGTTATTGCAGATCTGATTTTTGACGGTGATTTTAATTCGCTGATAAATTTTAACTGTCTCAATGCATGGATAGGTGCTGTTTCTTATACATTGCAGATTTATTATGATTTTTCAGGCTATTCGGACATGGCAATTGGGCTTGGGTTAATGTTCGGCTTTCATTTTGAAGAAAACTTCAATCATCCTTATATTGCTTCTTCAATAAAAGACTTTTGGCGTCGTTGGCACATAAGCCTTTCGAGCTGGTTCCGTGATTATGTTTATATTCCATTAGGCGGAAACCGCTGTAAAAAATCAAGAGCTTTATTCAATATGTTTGTTGTCTGGCTGTTTACTGGCATTTGGCATGGAGCAGCATTCACTTTCTGGCTATGGGGTATTTATTATTTTATCCTGCTTGTAATTGAAAAGACATGCAGACTTGATAAGTGCAATAATATTTTTGTGAAAATAATAATGCACATCTCTACAATGATTTTTGTCATTATTGGCTGGGTGATTTTTAGATCAGATAACATTACTAATTCCTTTATTTTCGTAAAAAAGATGTTCTCATTCAATGAGCTCTCAAATGTTTCGTTATTTGATAACTATTACATAAAAAATGGTGGAATTATTATTCTTCTTGGAATTGTGTTTGTTTTTCCAGTTATCAGCCAACTGAAAAAATTTAACAATTTTGTTTCTTTAAAATTAAGCGGAAGTTCTTTCGTAAAATCTTATACTATAATTGTTGATGTGATTATATCCCTTACAATTTTAGCGGCTTTTGCAGCTTCAATATTGATTTGTATTAAATCAACATATAATCCGTTTATTTATTTTAATTTTTAGGAAATGCGATGAAGAACACTGTCTATTATGCAACACGTTTATGCCTGATTGTTTTATTTGTCTTTTTACTTACATATTGTCTCCGCATTTCTGCCCGCGTTTATACAAAAGTGACAAAAAAAACAAATAAGATTGTACAGCTCATTTTGTTCGACAGAGACGATTTGTCCAACAATAATAAGAAAATAGGGGAATCATTTGAATGGTCTACATTTTATCCATTTGGTGAGCAATATTTGACAGATGAACCTATTAAGCTTGCATCTAGAACATATTCAAACAAACAGAAATCTGACAATTCAAAAACACAGCAAAAAACAATAAAAGTATTAAATAACGGTCATTCGTTTGATAAAATAATCACTTCTGAAAAAAAATTAGAGAAATGGATTCAAGAGAACTGTATAAAGAGGTATTTTTTTCTTGAAAAAGCAAATTTTATAGAAACGCTTGTAAAATGGAATTTGACCAATGACAATTATAATGCTACTCAAAATATAGGAAATGGTCAATTTTCAAGTTTTTGCGAAGAGATTAATGTAGAGGAACTTTCAAAAAGTATTGTAAGATTTTCCCGTTTTTTGAAAAATGAAAATATTCCATTTATTTATGTTCAGGCTCCATATAAGATTAGTAAATACGATGAAAAACTTTCAGGTGTATTTGATTTTTCAAATCAAAATGCTGATGCTGTTTTAGAGAATTTAAATCTGAATAATGTTGATATACTTGATTTACGTGATGTGATTCGCGAACAAAACAAAAATCAATATGATCTATTTTTCAGAACAGATCATCATTGGAAGCCAGAGACAGGTTTCTGGGCAACTAATGAGATTATAAAAAAAATTGATTCAGCTTATAATCTAAAACTTGATTTACTCAAAGAAGAAGATTTTATCCATAAGACTTATACTAAAACACTGCTAGGTTCTTATGGCAAAAAAATTACTAAAGCTAAAACAGAACCAGATGATTTTACGTTGATTATACCCAAAAAAGAATATCAGATACATTTTGAAGTATACGATAACCATAATAAAATTGCAGATAATTATGGAAGTTATGATGCAATGATAGATTATGAAAGTATTGACTCAAAAGATTTATACGGAAAAGATCCCTATCATGGATATGGATACGGTTCTTCCAACAATTTTGTAGAAAATCTTTCGGCTGATAATGACTATAAAATTCTGCTTATAGGTGACTCATTTACAAATGTTATTATTCCATTTTTGGCATTGAAAACAAAAAAAATTATCAGGCTTGATTTAAGATATTTTAACGGTAGCCTGGAAAATTTTATAAAGGTAAATGAGCCATACGATATGTGCATAGTATTATATAATCCAGATCAGTATAATCAGACTCCTGGTTTTGTATCTCATGAAGAGCTTTTCGATTTTAGATAAAGTCTGTAATTAATAGAACGCACCAAGACCGAAAGTTAATTCCCACTTGCGGTTATTTTCACGCCAACCTTTGTTTACTAAACGGCCAGGGAGAATTGTTCTTGCCAAGTCAATACCAAAGCTAAGCCGTCCAATAACACTTTTCATGTGATATGGATGAACAAGAACTTCAAAACCACCTGCATAATATCCGTCAGCTATAAGGAAATTTGTGCCTGTTAATGGGTTAAAGCCTAAAGCAATATCCAGGAATGGAGCGAAATGAACTTCCATATCGATTTTTTTCAGTTTAGAGCCAAATGGAAAATCCCAAGCTTCAAAATCTGTAGAAAGCAGTTTTATCGGTAAGTCAAAATTCATTACAAGCATATTATATGAAATGAGATTATCATTATCCTTGATACCACGCATTCTTTCTGCGAAAGTTGTTGTATTGCCTTCAAAACTGTAATACCAGTAATTACGGTTATAAAGTGCGATACGTTTACTAGGAAGGCGAAGATCTGTATTAAGTGTAAAATATGGTTCGGGCACAGTTTTTTTGTGAAAGTTATATTTCCAGAATTGTCCGAATGATATTGAAAATCCTTTTTTGTATTTACCGACCCATTCTATACGCCCTGTACCAATTGAATGTCCGAATGTAAATGTCGGGCCTTTCAAATCAGAGTGGTCAATCATGTCACTTCTTGTAGAACTTAACCTGTTTTGGGACAATGCATTAACATCCCAGTTCCATGCAAAAGTACCAGATGGAGTCCAAGATACAGCTGCAAAATTAGGTATTGTTCCTACTTTAAAAGGGAATGATATTCCGAAAGAATTAGTAATATAATTAGTATCATCTTTGTAATCAGGATTATGATATAAATAATGACTTTCTGATAAGCCTAAAGATAATGTATCTGTTAAAGTTCTTGAATAAGAGATTGTAGTTCCGACACTTGCATATTGTGTTTTATTCGTTTCATGCGTATAAGAACCATTTAAAGAAAAATTCATACTTGATTTTTTATCAACAGGAACTGATACATTTACGTTTGATGATAAACCAGCATAAGGCTTGAAACCTTTTTTTAAAGTCTGATTTACGTCAATAGAATTTGTCCAATAGATATTGTAATCACCGACTCTGAAAGGAATCATGAAACTAGTATAAAGCCCGACAATATGCCGGTTAGGTTTTTCTGCAGTGTAATAATGGTATGTAAAATCAAGGTCAAACATCTGCATTGATCCCATAAAGTTGTAATCACGCAGCTTTACTTTTATTTGAGTACCTGTATTCGAACTAATTTTTGGATATGGTACGACAATTTTATTATGAGTTTCTGTTGTAGAAATAAGAAGCTCGACTGGTGTAATTCCAGAACTTGCATCCCTGTTTCCATAAAAAACTTGAATACTTGTGTCTTTAAAAATTCGGTTGTTGTCTAGCTCACCTCTCAACCATGACATGTATTCATCAAATTCTTCCTGATCTTTGTAAATTTTATTTTTGTCAATATTAAGAGCATCTTCAAGAACACTCTGCCTTGTTATACCTTGAATATTATATTGTACTGAAGTAATCTGAAATTTCTTTGCTGAAGTTTGCGAAAACAAAAATGAAGTTGTGAGCAAAAGAAAAGTTGTAAGTATAAAGAATTTGCAAACTTTAAGCATTATATTATTTTAATCCATTTTTCGCATAAAATCAATAAAAAACGATGAAAAATACTATAAAATCTTAAGCGTAATTCATTCTATTATAAGTAAATAGAAAGAATTTTAGTTTGTGTAATTATAGTAAATCTTATATGCATCAATATGCATTTTTGTTGATAAAGCCTTTGAAAAGGGTTAGAAAAATGATTTTCAAATCAAACATAAATGACCAGTTTTCGATATAGTAAATATCATGTTCGATGCGCTTTTCAATTGAAGTATCGCCACGCCAACCATTGACTTGTGCCCAGCCTGTCAAGCCCGGCCTTACCTGGTGCTTAAGCATATAACGCGGAATTGTTTCCTTGAACTGCGAAACAAAAAAAGGCCGCTCCGGTCTGGGGCCTACAACAGACATTGAACCGCTTAAGATGTTGAAGAACTGCGGAAGCTCGTCAATGCTTGTTTTCCGCATAAATTCGCCCCATTTTGTTTTCCGCGGATCGTCTTTTGTTGTCCAGATAGTCTGGCTGTCTTTTTCGCTTTGAACCCTCATAGAGCGGAATTTGTACATATTGAAAGTTTTCTGATTCAAGCCCATACGTTCCTGCTTGTATAGGATTGGACCTGGCGATGTAAGTTTTGTTAAAATTGCCGCTACAAGCATTACTGGTGAAGTAAGGACAATAGCGAAAAGCGAAAAAATGATGTCAAAAGCGCGCTTTGCCATCTGCGAAACAGGATAATCAAGTGGTATGTATCTTGTATCAATGAGCGGAAGTCCGTCTAAGTCTTCAAAAAATGGCTTAGCCGGAATATATTCGCTGTAATATGGAATAATCAGAATTCTTGTTCCGCTTTTTTCGCATATAGGAATAATGTTGTTTATCGAGATGTAATTTTCTGGCGCCAATGCAATGACGACAAAGTCAAAGTATCTGTTTGAAAGCACATCAGAAAGTTTTGAAAGGTTAGATATAATTGATATTCCCCAAAAATTGCTTTTCTTATAATCGTTTTCAGCGATTATTCCTGTAATTTCATAACCCCATTCCGGATGCTTTCTAGTTTTTTCGATAAATCTCCGGCTTAGGTCGTTCGTTCCGATTACCAGACAGAAACGCTTGTTATAGCCTTTCTTGCGGTAAGTTGTAAGGATGAGCCTTATTGAAAGTCTTGTAGTAATTGTTATGGCTGTGTTGAATATGGTGAAAAGCACAACTACATAACGCGAGAAGTGCATGATTTTCCCGACATAAAGAATCAATGAAAAAACGATAGCTGCAAATAAGTTTGCATAAACTATGGCGGTAATATCTGTTCCAAGTGGCTTTGTTCTTCGAGAACTGTAAAGACCTAAAGCGCTATATGACAGGAAAAATACCGGCATCAACAGAAAAACCAGCAGAACATTCGTATCAAATGTCATGTTGTTCGTACCGTTGAAAATATCAAATCTGAAGAAGTAAGCAAGCAGAAATGATACAGGTACGCTCATCAAGTCAAGGAAAATTTGTAATCTATTTAATGTCTTCTGGTTTTCGCTAATCATTTAAAATTCCATTTTCTATATTAACAAGATTATATCTAAATTGGTTAAATCTAGATATAATAAACAATTATCAAAATCTCAGCCTTGAATCAGCTTCGGCATAAGCATCAAGAACTTGTGGCTTGACGGCTTCAATCGAAAACTTCTTCATCGTTGATTTTGCGTTTTCAACAAAACGATGTCTTAATGCTGTATTTGTTTCAAGTGCTTCAAGCTTATTGTCAAAGTCTGAGATGCTGCCCAAATCAAACAGATAACCGTTTTGACCGCTGACAATCAAATCAGAATGGCCTTTAACATCAGATGCCAGAACAGGCACACCGAAAGTCATTGCGTCCATTATGTTGAATGGAAGCCCTTCGCTTTTGCTTGTTGAAACGACAACATCTGCAACTGAAAGCAAATCATAAATATTGCTGATAAAACCCGGCAAAAGGATTTTGTCTTCAATGTTTAATGACTTTATCTTATTTTCAAGCTCTTCTTTTAGAGCACCGTCTCCTGCAAGAATAACGCGCCAATTTTGGTGCTTGCAAAGCAGTGGATAGAGCAAATCAATTAACTGAGTTTGATTTTTCCTTGCAGATAATTCAGCTGCGTATACAATTACATAAACATTTTTGACAGCTATAAAGTTACGGCATAATGTCATTTGTTCAGACATTTGTTCCGCTTTAATCTGATTTTGAAATTTCGGAACATAGCCGATGCCTGGAATGTTTATTATCTTTTTTGCAAGCTTGTACTTTCTTGCAAAATCAAAATCTTCTTGATTCATTGTCAGCACGAGTTTTGTAACCGGCGACAAGATTTTCTCAATGGAAATAAAAACAAATTTTTTGATGAATTTGCTTGATTTTGAGAACAAGTAGCCGTGGCAACTGTGTATGACTTTGGGCTTGCGGAAAAGGCTGAATACTGCAAGCCGTGTCATAATGCCGGCAAGTGTCGCATTGGAAATAACAATGTCGATGGATTCCCGTTTTATCAACTTTCGCAGAAACATGATGCTCTTAATATTTTTCAGCAAATTCTGCTTTTCAAAAACGATATTTGTATGAATCACATTCGATAAATCAACTTGACCTTGTGCGGCTGTGTATACTTGACCTCCGTGAGAAAGATAATATTCAATATATGTCTGATGAAACTGCATTATGTGCGATGCACGCGATGCAGTGAACAGCAATTTAATCATAGTTTGCCCATATTACTCAAATTTTGTGTTCATATATGAACATAAGTATACATTTGCGTGCATATTTTATACAAGACATGCAGAAGCCAAAAGCAAACTGAAAAATGTTCAAAGTGTGCATATTGTAAAGCTTTATAAAGCCACGCAGCTCATCACGGCTTAAAGCATGATAATCTTTTGAAAGCCCCGTCTGCCCAAAAGTGCGCTTGTCTGCAAAGAACACAAGTTCTTCGTCGATGAAATATAGGCTACCTGTTTTGCCGATTTTCAGCCACAAGTTGTAGTCTTCGGCACGTTTCAGAGTTTCATCAAACAGCAAGCTCTGCAAAACAGCCGTCCTTGCCATTGCAGAAGAAGTTATCACATGATTTCTGATAAGCAGATGCCAGTAGCCGATTAATTTTGTCTTGCCGCTGAAGCTTTTCTTGACTGTACTTGAAGTTGATACAAGAGCCGCATCTTTATGCTCTGCAAAGATTTGAAGCTGCTTTTCGATTTTTTCAGCATGCCATGAATCATCGCTGTCAAGAAAAGCAATGAATGTAGTTTCAGCTGCTTTTATGCCTGTATTTCTTGCATGTGAAACGCCAGAATTTTCAATTGAAATGACTTTGATTTCTGGCAAATCTTCTGATGATGCGGCTTTTGCTTTTAATGCTTCCGCAAGTTTTAGCGTGCCGTCTTTTGAGCCATCGTTGACAATTATGATTGTCTCAACAGGCACAGTCTGATCTAAGACGCTCTGAACAGCTTTTTCAAGCGTGCTTTCCGCATTATAAACCGGAATTACAACAGTAACAGATTCTTTCATAGCGGCAGTGACGTCCAATCTGACGGAATTATGCGGAGATTCCTTTTCTCGTTCCGTTTCCATTGCTCAGGTGCAATTACCATCTTGTTCCAGTGTTCGTTGAGATATGCGCCCCACCAGCTGAATGAGCTGTTCGCGATGATGTTGTGGTTGCATTTGCTCATAAGATACATGTCTTGCCATGAATCTTCTGCAGTGTTCCAGTCTGCAAAAACAAGCTCAATGTTCTTATAAGACAGGTTTTTCTTGCACCACGGAATATCGTCTGAAAACACGATAATCTTATCGATTGAATGATAGCTTTGAAGCAGGTTGACAGCCGAATTGTAGTAGTTCATCGTACAGACGTTGAGGCTTCTGTTTTTGCCGAGCAGATAATCGCCGCGGCGCACATGCATTGAGGCAGTTGAGCCGTCAATCTTGCTTATCATCTGTTCCGTAGAATGATTTATCGGCGGCTTGAACTTGAAAATGTCGTGTATGCTGTTTTTAATAGGTTCAAAATATTTTTCAGACTGCCAGTAGCCTTCAAAATAACAGCTGCTCTGCATTTCAAAGACATTTCCGTTGAAAACTGATTCATCTTCGATGTAATGCGTCGGCTTGGTGAAAAATTTGCGCTGTATGCGCTTTATAAGATTATCCGGTATCGTGCTCAAAAGCTCTACTGTCTCTTTCGGTGCTTCCGGCAAGTCAATGTCGAAAAGCTTTTTAAGCTCATAGCCGTTATGGAGGTGCTCAATCTTGTATTGAGATAAATCCAGCATGATTGATTCACCTGTCAGCTTTTCAAGTGCTTTTGCGAACGCATATTGAAACATCTGGTTTCCAAGACCACTTTTTATCTTAACAATTTTCACAAGATTCCCCAAAATAACGGCTATATTATAGCACTTTTTTCTTCTTTCAAGTAATTTAAAAGACTTTCATGCCAGTCAGGAATTTGCCATGGCAATATTTTAGATATTTTCTCTTTTGACAGTACTGAATAAGCAGGGCGCGGTGCAGGAGTAGGATACTCTTCTGTAGTACATGGAGAAACTTTTGCTTTTTGAGTTATAAGCCCCTGTTCAAAAGCTGCATCATTTATTGCGCATGCAAAGTCATACCAGCTTATTTGACCCATATCTGTAAAGTGATAGATTCCCGGCTTAAGATTGGTCTGCAATGTCTGCTGATTTTCAAAAGCATTTGCAAAAAAAGCGAGCGTACGTGCAAGGTCTTTTGCGTATGTCGGTGTGCCGAACTGATCATTTATGACTTTTGCGGCACCTTTCTCTTTGAAAATTCTCAGCATTGTCTTTACAAAGTTTCGCCCGTAAATTCCATAAAGCCACGCCGTTCTGATTATAAAATAATTTTCAGTCTGATTTTGAATAGCTTTTTCTCCATAAGCCTTGGTTGTGCCGTATACACCGGTCGGATTTATTTCCATGTCTTCTGTGTATGGCACTGATGCTTTGCCTTCAAAAACATAGTCAGTTGAAATATGAACGAGCGGAATCTTGTTCTGTTCAGCAATTTTAGCAAGATTTTCGGGACCTGTTACATTTATTTTATAGCAGAGATCTTTATCACTTTCAGCTTTGTCTACGTTTGTATAAGCAGCACAGTTTATGATGCAAGAAAAATTGATGTTCTTTTTCTTTTGAGAAGCTATAAACTCTTGAAGGATATTGTAATCTGTAATGTCAACTTCAATCTCTGTTCCAATAAATTCCAGATTTTCGTTTTTAAGCACATTACAAAGCTCTGTTCCGAGCATACCCTTGTATCCGACTAACCAAATCATAATTGAATCCTAAAAATATTTTTGTGTCTTATCAAAAAATGGCGATTTTGTGTCTTTTTCTGAAAGTAAAGGCTCTGAACCAAAATCTGGCCATTTAACCGCTACAGTCGGGTCATTCCAGCGGATGCCGCCTTCATCTTCGGGATGATAAACATCGGTGCATTTATAGCAGAAAGTTGCTGAATCAGAGATTACCACAAAACCATGCGCGAAGCCTTCAGGCACATAAAACATATTGTGCTTTTCAGCTGAAAGATAAACGCCATGATATTTGCCGAAAGTCGGTGAACTGTTGCGCAAATCTACGGCAACGTCAAAGACTTCGCCTTCAATAACAGAAACAAGCTTGCCCTGCGGGTGTGTTTTCTGAAAATGAAGCCCGCGGAGCACGCCGCGTTTTGAACGTGACATATTGTCCTGTACAAAATTCATTGTAAGACCAGCAGCAAAGAATTCTTCTTTCTTGTAAGTTTCAATAAAAAAGCCGCGCTGGTCACCATGAATTTCAGGCTGTATTTCATAAAGCCCTTCAATCGGGCATTTTGTAAAAGTAAAAGACATATCAGTTTCCTTCTGCAATAAAGCGGAGATATTCTCCGTATTCAGTTTTGTAGCCGCCTGCAAGATGCAGCAAATCGTCAGCAGAAATCCATTTGTTTCTAAATGCAATTTCTTCAATACAAGAAACATAATAGCCCTGCCGCTTTTGAATTGTCGCGACAAAATTAGAAGCTTCATGCAGACCGTCATAAGTGCCCGTGTCAAGCCATGCCATGCCGCGCCCTAAAAGCTCTACAGACAATGCTTTTTTCTCAAGATAGGCGTTGTTTACTGATGTTATTTCGATTTCACCGCGGGCGCTAGGCTTTACGTTTTTAGCAATTTCTACAACTGAATTGTCGTAAAAGTATAAGCCGGGCACTGCGTAGTGCGACTTCGGCTTTTTGGGCTTTTCTTCAATTCCTGTTACTTTTCCGTCTTTAGAAAATTCAACGACGCCGTATTGGGTCGGGTCTTTTACGTAATAACCGAAAATTACAGCGCCTTTGTTTTTTTCAACTGAATTATACGCATTCTTTAATGTTTGAGAAAAGCTCTGACCATAAAAAATATTGTCACCGAGAACGAGCGCACAAGAATCATCGCCGATGAATTTTTCGCCTAAAATGAATGCGTCTGCAAGACCGCGCGGTGCAGTCTGAACACAATAGTCAAACTTCATGCCGAGCTGTTCGCCTGAACCGAAAAGCTCTTTAAAAACCGGCAAATCGCGCGGCGTTGAAATTATCAGTATTTCACGTATGCCTGCAAGCATAAGCACTGACAACGGATAATAAATCATCGGCTTGTCATAGACAGGCAGAATCTGCTTTGATACAGCCTTTGTAATCGGATAAAGCCGCGTTCCTGAACCGCCTGCAAGAATTATTCCTTTCATTGCTTCGCTCCTTTTAAATGCATACGGATTGTATCGTAAAGTGCCGCAATCAAAATAAGGCACATCGGAATCCACCAGTTGTTAAGCTTGAAAACAGCGCGTGTAATACTACTTATGTCGTAGTAAATAAACATGAAAATCCACAAAATCAGAATTATAGAAACATAATCAGCCTTGTTCTTCTGCTTTTCATTCAAAAGCGAAATCAGCGGAATAAGCAGGAATGATGCCGTGTACGGCCAAGAAAGGCTCGGAATCATAATTGTTGCAAGCGAAAGTGCAAGCAAAGTGTGCCATTCTTTCTTTGAAAAAATCACCAGATATGCTAGAACCGCTACAAGCAGCACCATAAAAATCGGGTAGAGCACATTGACCGCATCAGGTGCGTGCAAAGCTATTGCAAGCAGCGTTACAATGCGCTTGAGCGAAAGCTGTGCCGCTTCAAGCCCGAAGTCGAGGTTTGCCGTATAGCTGCTCAAAGCTTCAATGTAAAGCTTAAAGCTCTCGATAAAGCCTGAACGGTGGCAGGCTGCCGGAAATACGAACAGGAAGATTGCGTATATGGCACAGCGGACTGCGCTTTTAATGTCTTTCTCTTTTAAGAGTAGAACGCCGAAAACAGCTGTGTAAATCTTTAATGCAAAAGCACATGCAAGCGCAAGTAACGCAATTTCGTGTATAAGCTGGTCTTTTGATTTATAACAAAGGCAGAAAATCATGACAAATGCAAGCGCAGTCATAATCGAGTTGCCGCGTTCAAAGCCTATCATAACCGGCCTTGAAAGCATGATTGCAGCGGCAAACAATGCTTTTTGAACTTTTGTTCCTGAAATTGCAAAATAGCTCAATATAACAAGCGGTACAACTGAAAACAAAAAATAAAGCTGAATATAATAGCCGGCTTTTTCCCCAAGAATCATCGCGTTATAGTCGCCAAGCCCGTTTTGTGCAATTCCTGGAAAAGTATTGCGCATAATCTGATACATCAGCATGCTTGAAGGCGGGCAAATATCTTCGCCCATGTTGATGCTTGCCGCAGAAGCCTTGAACATATCTCCGAAATCATATGAACCGTCTGCAAGGCCAGTCTGCCAGCGGTTGAACATGAACAAAGGCTGTGCAAGTGCAAAGCTCAAGAACACCGCAAGCGCAAAAAGCGTACTGCTTTTCAGCTCAAGCTTTTGTGCCCTTAATACAATCAGCAGAAAAACTGCGGAAAGAGCCGAAAGAGTAAAACTGAAATTGAGCATGATTTCGCGCCAGTATTCAAACTGACCGTCTACATGAAGCATTTTTGCTAAAACTGAATTGTAAACGAGCTTTTGGACGAAAAGCGTCATCATCAATGTTGAGCAGACAAATGCGATAATTCCTATGATTGAAAGCGTTTTTCTAGCTTTTGAAGTTATTTCAATTTGAACCATGTTGTGCCCTTTAAAGTTATATCACGTCAACAAATGTGCGTTCGTTTCTGTTGAACAAAATAAGCCCGATAAACAAAAACAGGAAAGTCATGCCAAGACTAAGCAACGTCATCAGCGGCGGCACAGAACCTGCGCCGTAAAACCAGATGCGGAAAAGCTCAATCGGTGCGCTTACAGGATTGAGGTAAAAAAGCCATGCAAATTTTTCAGGCGCTTCTGAAAGCGGATAAACTACAGGCGTTATGTACATTGCAAGATTGAGGCCGAAACCCAAAAGATGGTTCAAGTCCCTGTATTTTGTCGTCAAAGACGAAATAATCATGCCCATGCCACTGCCGAGAAGCCCGATCCACAGAACAAGCAGGGGAAAGAGCAGTGCAAACGCCGACGGAAAGACTTTTTGACCAATGATAAGGTAATAAATCCAGAAGACGATGAGACATGCGAATTGAATCAGCAGCTTGAGTGCCGTGCTTGCAAGATTTGAGATAACGACTGCAAGACGCGGAAAATAGACTTTGCTGAAAATCGCCTGATTGTTGCTGAAAGTTCCTGCGGCAGCGTTAAGCGAATTCGTGAAAAAAGTCCAGAGCATCGTTCCGGCAAAATAAAAGAGCAGGTAAGGCACGCCGTCCGTGCCGATTTTTGCAAGGTTGCCGAATATGAACGTGTTGATGATTGTCGTAACGAGCGGCTGCACTATATACCAGATTGGGCCGAGAATTGTCTGCTTATACTGTGTCGCAAAATCGCGCTTGATAAAAAGCCAGATTAAGTCGCGGTATTGAATAAGCTCTTTTAAATTGAAATCCAAAAGTTTATGTTTAGAAGATAATTCCAAATCCCATGCGGGTTCAGCATTTTTTTGAGCCGGCAGAGTATCAGTCTTTGACATTTTTTTTCCTAGAAAGAATTAATGTGAATATTCTAACATTATAAAACCGTTTTTTCAAGCTACGCATTTCGGAATGACCTAAATGTAGAGTTTTAGAATTTATCGCAAATCTTAATAGATTTTGTCATTGTCGTTTTGTCATTGTCGGGCTTGACCCGACAATCTTTTGAGTAAGATTGCCCGGTCAAGCGGGCAATGACACATCATCGAGTGCGGAAATGGTAGATTTAATGAAACTCGAAATTAACGTTAAATTGCTAAACCAAATATAGAGCTGTTCTTGTGTAAAAGCTATAGATTTTTGCGCAGCAAAAATCGTCACTTTTCGCCAAATAATCTTTAACCTTTGATATAACTGTTGCGAAAAGAATTAGTCTTTAAAAATGAAACGCCAGCTTGTATCTACGAAAAATTTGTCAAAACCATGTGCCCGCATCTTATAATGAAACGGCACATGCTCGCATATTATAGGCTTTGTGTAGCCAGTGTTCGGCACAGGCACTTTTGAGCAATGCTCTTTCTGGTCTTGACCGGCTTTAGACTTATCAAGCTGCTCATTCAGCAGCAAGAATTCTTCATCGCAGTGGCAGTTATAGACACTTGAAACATAGGCTTCTGCTTTATAGATTGCAGTGCCGCCAAAAGCAGACCAAACCGGAATTATGAGGCCGCGCTTATATCTTTTCTGAATCTGGTGCATTGTCGTCTGCCACCAGTAATTGCTCAAGAATTCAGGTCCATATGGAAATTCCGGCGCTCTAAAAGCATAAGCATCTCTGTATCTTAGCCACTTCGTCATTCCGCAGCCCGAAACGCAGTCAAAAGGCTTGTCTTTGAAGCGCATAAAAGTGCTTGCAATCTGATTCGTGTTCTGAATCAGGATGTCCAAATCTATGTTTAGAATGTAATCGTAATTAGCGGCAATCGGCTTGACC
>JAEEGH010001972.1_pt1 | contig 57255 bp, 44 predicted proteins | sample 9134181 | NCBI WGS metagenome assembly JAEEGH01 (sample SAMN16246544, study PRJNA631951) | gut metagenome | biome: gut microbiome; feature: rumen; material: DP-attached | host: Bos | place: Iran: Karaj | collected 2018-10 | reverse complement strand
CTGTTTATGAAGGTAAGATACATGATTTTTCAATCATCAACAATTAATATATAAGTTAGTAATATGGATTTAAAAGAATTTATTGAGAATTTTGCTGCTGAGTTCGATGAGACTCCCATGGAGGAATTTGCTCCTGAGACCGATTATAAAGCTCTTGACGAATGGAATTCCTTGACAGCTCTTTCCATTATATCGATGGTGGACGACAACTATAGCAAAACCATTACGGGTGCAAATCTTCGTGAGCATAAGACTATCGAAGACCTCTTTAATTTCGTGGCTTCTCTATGATGAATGCATTCTCTCTAAAAGGAAAGACAATCCTGGTTACAGGCGCTTCTTCCGGAATAGGGAGAGGAATTGCTATTGAGTGCTCCAAGATGGGTGCTCAAATTATTCTTAATGGTCGTGATGAGAATCGACTGAACGAAACGCTTGGCATGATGGAAGGCGAAGGTCATCAGGTTTTGGTGGCAGATATTTCCAAACAGGGGGAGATAGATCGTCTAGTAACAGAGGCTCCCGTTCTTGATGGTTGTGTACTCAATGCTGGTATTCCTCAGGTTTGTCCAGTCAAACATTTCAAGCGAAACGATATTGAGGAGATTTTTAATGTCAATACGATTGCCCCTATGATGATTACATCAGGTCTCCTCAAAAAGAAAAAGATTCGTAAGGGTTCGTCAATTGTGCTGATAGAGGCTATCGTAGGAGTCTTTGTCGGTAGCAGGGGCGATGTGTCTTATAATGCCTCTAAGGCTGCGTTGAATGGCTTCCTGAAAGGTTCTGCTTTGGAACTTGCCGGGCAGGGTATTCGTGTTAATGCTATTAATCCTGGACTAGTACCAACGAATATCCTAGCTTTGAACAACGAAAAGATGGGGGATAATCATCTTGAGGAGATAATGATGGATCGCTACCCTTTGAAGAGATTCGGAAAACCAGAGGATATTGCTTATGGAGCCATTTACCTGCTTTCTGATGCTTCGAGTTGGGTAACGGGTACGAACTTAGTTATTGATGGTGGTTATATTTTGAATTAAGATTAGATGAAAGAGAAGATTATTGAGATTTTGGCAGATTTGCGTCCAGAGTTCGACTTTACGGAAGAGGGAATTGACTTTATCGAGGAAGGTATGCTCGACTCCTTCGATATCGTTAGTTTGGTGGACGAGATTGAGGAGAAATTTAGCGTGGCAATCAGTGGTTCTGACGTGGTTCCCGAGAATTTCGCTAATGTAGATGCCATTTGTGAAACTATTGAAAGAAACAAGAAGTAATTAAGTTATGGTTGCATCATATAACAATAAGACCATCTCCGCCATGTATAGCGTGCTTCCGACACGCGTCATCGACTTCATGGACGAGGCATCAAACTATTCCTTCTCAGAATCCCAGATGAGGAAACTCCAGAAGGTGATGGGTTTTGGCTCACGACGCGTGGCACTTGAGGGCGAAACCGTGGGCGATTATGCTGTTTATGGCATCCAGAAGATGCTGGAAGATGGTGTGTTCAAGGAGAGCGAGATTGGTGCTATCATTGTTACTACCACCTCACCAGACCATTTCATTCCACCAGTCTCTACTATCGTTCAGGGTAAGTTTGACTTCGATGAGGATGTCGTATGTATAGATATCTCTCAAGGATGTTGTGGTTATACGGTGGGTCTTACTTATGCCCTCATGACGCTGAACTCTTTGGGTGATAAGAAAGTTCTCCTGATATCGGGTGATGTTCTCTCCTCTAAGGTTTCTACTCGCGACAGAGCCAGCAGACCCATTACGGGTGATGCTACAACCATCAGTGTTATTGAGAATACTAAGACGGACAATAAGGTATATTGCTCTCTGAAAAACGACGGAAAGGATGCCTTTGCGGTTTATATTCCAGCTGGTGGTTCTCGTATGCCCATTACCCCTGAAACAACAAAGGAAGAAGAGGATGAGTTTGGTAACTGGCGTGGTAAGCAGCATCTGGTAATGCAGGGCGACTTGGTGTTCAATATCATTATCAACCAAGCTCCTGTCATGATGGAAGAGCTTTTGGAAAGATCTGGCGATAAGGTAGAAGATGTTGACTATTTCGTATGCCATCAGTCCAGCAGCTTCACGCTGAAGAAGCTGGCCCAGCGCATGGGTGTAACAGAGGAAAGAATGCCTCGTGACATTGTGCCAAAGTATGGAAACAGCAGTAGTGCTACTATTCCAGTAACGATGTGCGAGCATTGCGATGAAATATTTGCTGACGGAAAGAAGAAGAAAATCATGTTCGCAGCTTTTGGTACAGGAATGTCGCTGGGAGCTGTACTGATGGATTTGGAGAAGCCCGTCTGCAAATTCGTAGACTATCCGCATAATAAGTAATGGTTATTTGCGAGAGGTTTGTTAATTCGAGGTTTACGTCCAATACCTATATCATCGCTTGTTCTGAGCACGATAACGTTTGGATTGTAGATCCAGGTGATACAGAAGTTGTTTTCGAGTGGATGCAGAATCACTCGAAAACAATTGTTTCTGGCATTATCCTGACGCATGGACACTTCGACCATATATATGGAATCAACAATCTCTTGTCTCGTTTCCCCTCATGCCCAGTTTATGTTGCCAATGCTTTTGGAAAGGAAGTACTCTCCGATCCTAAGAAGAACGGATCGAAGTATACGGAGGAGGGGCCAATCGCGATAAATAAGGACGCATCAATTGATATCTACCCTCAGGAAATGGAATTGTGGGAAGGCGTTCCTTTGAAAGTGCATTATACTCCAGGTCATTCCGATGATTCCGTATGCTTACAGGTTGAGGGTATGCTGTTTACTGGCGATACGCTTATCAAGGATGTAAGAACCGTAACGAAACTTAAGACGGGGTCCAGAGAAAAACTAAGAGAATCCCTTGACGTCTTGGCGTCCTTGAAAGGACACGGACTTATGGTTTATCCTGGGCACGAGGAGTTGTTCGAGCTTGATTCATACGATCTCGATAATTCTTGGCGTATGCCAGCGATTTAAGCCCTGAGACTTTAGTCGGAGTAAACCCGGACTTTACTCCGACTAAAGTGGAGGTTTACTCCGAGTAAAGTCCCAGTTTGCTCCGAGCATAAAAAACACCAGAAACTTTTGGTTATTCCGTGAAATCTTTGTACCTTTGCAGCTGATGGAAAACGAAGTTCGAAAAAGTGATTACCCTCTCCTACACCTTCCTAAGTCGGGAACGGTGCTTTACCCCTTCCGCAGATTGGTAGCAGGGAGTTCTAATCGTATTGCTAAGGCCTTTGTGCTGAGACTTAGAGAGTGGTTGCCAGAGGAGGTTCAAGTGCTCGATGATGTGTGGGTGAATCTCTCCGAGCAATTGCCACCCTTGAAGGTGGAGATTGCCCTCTTGATGACTGAAAGGCCTGATTTCCGTATTGATGTGGAGATCGATGTGCCCTATGACACGAATCTTAAGCCCGTACATTATAAGAATTGTGGCGATGATTATCGCGATGCCCTGATGAGTCGACATGGTTGGACGGTGGTACGTTTTGCTGGCCAGCAATTGCTCAGCGATCCCAGGGCTTGTGCCGATTTTCTGATGAATCTCGGCGACGCTTCGAAGCTGAGTGAGCAAAGCAAGTGGACAAGGTCAGAAGCACTGAAAATGGCCTCTCAGGAGCTTACGGGATCAGCTTCCACAGGTTTTCCAGAAGAGCCCATTGGCCCTCAACCCTTGATGGCTTTTAGGGAAGAAGAATGTAGATGCAAGTCGTTGGTAGAACCATTTCCGAAGACGGTTGAGATGCAACAGAAGATGGCTGGTTTTACGGATGCAGGACGATATGCCCAGGATGCAGATATCGATTTCGAGCCTGAGGAACATGTGTATCTTTTTCAGGGTCGTGAACGATTGTTACCCGTGAGTTCACTGATAGCATGGTTCTTCAATGAGTTCGATGCCCTCAGTGTGGCAGAGAACCAATGGAAGTATAAGGGTATTCCCATGGAAGAGTCGCTCGATTGTTGGGAGAAGTCTGGACGTATGGCTAGCGAGGTGGGCACATTTATGCATGCGCAGACGGAGAACTATTTCCGCGATGGTAGTTTTGAGACCCTTTGCCCCTTCTCTTTTAAGGGGGAGACAGAGATGGTGAATCTGGAGCGCGAGCGCCAGCATTTCCTTCATTTCATCGAGGATTATAGGCTTCGTCCCTATCGTCAGGAGTGGCCCGTATACGACAAGGAACTGAACATTGCTGGCACTATCGACCTAATTTGTAAAGAATCCGATGGGGAGTTTGTTATCTACGACTGGAAGCGAAGTACGAAGGTGGTGAATGCCCAAGGACAACCCATCGTAGAGGCTTTCGGGGGCAGGATGAGTAAGGGAGGCATCAATCTTCCAGATACCATTTTCTATCATTATTGCCTTCAGCAGAACCTCTATCGCTATATGCTGGAAGAGCATTATGGCATTCGCATAAAAGCGATGAATCTGGTGGTGCTCCATCCTGATTATCCCACCTACTTTGTAGCCTCAGTACCTAAGATGGATGAAGTAATTCAGCAAGTCGTATCTATCTGCAAGATGAAGGACTTGGGTCATCAATTGTTGCATAATTATAAATAATGTATAAATGGTTTGCGTTTCGCGAATAATTATTTAACTTTGCACCTTGATATGATACCAAGCAGGCTGATATTAATTGGGGTAATGTCCCTTTGGTTGTCGACAACGACTCATGGGCAGGTTCGTAATGATACTGTTACGGACAGAACCCATCAGCTTCGTGAGGTAACTATTACCGAAAGCCGTCGCCAGCATGAGGCAAAGAGTACGGCTCCCCTTCATATCATTGATCGCGAACAGATGCTGACGCTTGGCGTTACTGATGTGGCTGATGCCTTGCATCGTATTCCGGGAGTAACCCTTCGCGACTATGGTGGTGCTGGAGGCTTGAAAACGGTCTCCGTAAGAGGCTTTGGAGCCAAGCATACAGGAGTTAGTTACGATGGTGTAATGTTGAGCGATTGCCAGAGTGGTGAAATCGATCTTTCGCGTTACTCCCTCGATAATGTGGAACAACTATCGCTTGTTGTTGGCGACAACGATGATATCTTTATTCCTGCTCGTAATGCCTCAGCTTCTGCAGTGTTGAATATCCAGACCATTGGTATGCCAACGGAAGATACGGATCCGCATCTTACTGCCCAGCTGAAGGTAGGTTCTTTTGGTTATGTGAGTCCTTTCTTGCGTTATATGCAGAATCTCTCGGATAAGTTTGCTTTCTCTGCGCTTGGTGAGTATACTTATGCCGAGAATGACTATCCTTACGAGATACAGAATGGATCGAAAGTTGTGAAGGATCGGCGGACGAATAGCAGAATGAATACGGGTCATGGAGAGTTGAATTTTGTATGGCGAGCCAATTCTCATAACATTTTGAGTGGTAAGGTGTATTACTATGATAACGATCGCCAGTTGCCTGGGCAGGTCCACTACTATACAAATGTAAATAAAGAAACACTCCATGATCAGAACTTCTTCTCACAATTACAGTATTTGTCGCAATATGGAGATAGTTGGTCGCTGAAGTGTTTGGCTAAGTATAATTGGAATGCTTCAGTTTATCAAGATCCACTTATGCCAAATCGTGTAAACGATGCAAGTTATTGGCAAAGAGAGGCATACGCATCGGCTGCTGTGCTCTATGCTCTCTCAGAGCAATGGGCTTTCGATTATTCTGCTGACTATAGTTACAACAATCTGAATAGTTCGGCTTCGCGAACGATTGATAGTCGTCCATATCGTCATACCATCTTGCAATCTGCTACAGCCAAGTATCGCAATAACAGATTGATGGCCTTGGCGCGTTTGCTCTATTCGCTTTATCTGAATGATGCCAAGGATGGTGCTTCAGCCCAAAACATGCGTAGACTTTCGCCATCGATATCGCTTTCGTATAAGTTGTTGGAAGACGATGATTTGTTTATTCGTGCATCATACAAGAATATCTTCCGTGCTCCAACTTTCAATGAGAGTTACTACTTTCATTATGGAAGTACAGATCTGTTGCCAGAGAGTACAGATCAGATCAATTTAGGAGCAACTTGGAATGTCTCCTCTTCCTCTGTTAATCTCAAATGTACTCTCGATGGTTATTATAACCATGTAAAGGATATGATTGTGGCTGTGCCTTATAATATGTTTATTTGGACTTGTATCAATGTAGGCAAGGTAGAGGTTTTGGGAGCGGATATAACGATGGATGGTAATTGTTGCGTTAGCGAAAGTCATCGTCTGTTGTTCTCAGGTAGTTACAGTTATCAGCAAGCTGAAAATCGCACAAACCCAGAATCTCCCTATTATGGCTATCAGATAGCCTATATTCCCAAGCATTCAGGAAGTATAGCTTTGGGGTGGGAAAATCCCTGGATAAGCCTCTCTCTGCATGGTTCAGGTGTAAGTAGTCGTTGGGCTAATAATCAGCATTACGAAAGTACCGACATCGATGGTTATTGGGATATGGGATTCACTGCTTATCGCACTTTCCAGTGGGGTGAGCAGATACTTGAGGCTCGTTTAGATATAAAGAATCTGTTCAATGAACAATACGAAATAGTCCGCTTCTATCCAATGCCAGGAAGGAGTTGGCAGCTATCAGTGAAGTATCAACTTTAAAAATGTCAAACATAAATGATTAACAACATGAAGAAGTTTCTTTTAAGTTTTGCCGTGATGCTGATGGGTTCCACCCTCCTCACGGGTTGTCTGGAAAGTGACAATGACAACAACACCCCAACTGAATATGTCGTCACCAAGGGTGTGCTGGTTATCAACAATGGAAATTACTACAATGGTATTGACGGAAGTCTGACCTTCCTTGATTTCGGAACTAATTCAATTACTGCTCAGCAGAATGTGTACAAGAATGCCAATGGCGAAAGTCTTGGTGGTACACCAAACGATGTGATGGCTTATGGCGATAAAATCTACATCACAGGTTCAGACGAGAATACCGTGTTTGTGCTGAATGCTAAGACCTTCAAACTGATTGAGAAGATCAATACTATCCAAGATATGGGTGCAGAAGAGGGTTATTGTCCCCGCCATTTGGAGGCCTATGGTAGCAATGTGTTTGTATCTACTTATGGGGGTTATGTAGCTGTTATCGATACATTGAACTTGACTATTCGTGATATGTACAAGGTGGGCTCAGCTCCAGAGGGCATGGCTATTGGCGGGACAAGCGATGCTGACGTTTCGCTTTATGTAGCTAACAGCGACTATGGCAATGGCAACGGCTCTATCTCAAAGATCAACTTGGCCAACGGTTCTATTACAACAATCAAGAACGAGAAGATTCATAACCCGCAGCAGCTGGCTGTGGCAGGCGATGTGGTCTATGTGCTTGACTGGGGTTACTATGATGAGAACTGGATGCAGAAGGATGCAGGTGTCTATATGATCAATGGTAGCATCGTTTCTAAGGTGGTGCCCGATGCCACGGGTATGGCTGCTTCAGGTCAGTCGATTGTTACCTATAATTATCCATATGGTAGTTCTAAGCCCACTTATAGCATATATAATATTGTCTATGGCTCTTTGAGTAATTTCACTTTAAGTGGTGGTAATCCCATTGAAAGTCCTTGTGCCATCAACATCGATCCTAATACTGGCTTTATATATCTTGCCTCAAGAGTGATAGACCCTGATACAGGCTATCCAAGCTACACAATGCCAGGTTTTATAAATATCTATAATGGTAATGGTCAGTTTGTAGCAGAAACTTCTTATGCTACAGGCGTTGAGCCCCATGCCATAGCTTTTACTTATGGTGTTGCCAAGATACAGTATTAAATGAAGCAAATATTTGGACTCTTCATTCTATTGACGTTGTTTTCCTGCAACGGGCGTATGGCCCGTTTGCAGGGAGACGGCGACAGTATTGTTTTTAAATATGCCACACTACCTTCAATAGTAGAGTATGATGGTTTTACCGTTGTTACCATTGCTAACCCTTGGAAGGATGGTAAGGCTCTTCACACCTATGTGCTTGTACCTCGCGAAAAGGAGTTGCCGGTTCACTTGCCAAAGGGTACCGTTATCCGTACACCTTTGCAGAAGGCTGTGGTCTTTACCACTGTGCATAGCTCTTTACTGATGAATCTTGGTTGTCGGGATAAGATAGCTGGTGTGGCGGATCTTAAGTATATCAAGATTCCTTGGATCCAGAAGCAGGTAAAGGCTGGACATATTGTGGATTGTGGTGATGGAATGAGTCCTGTAATAGAAAAGATTATCGACCTTAAACCTGATGCAATCCTGCTTTCTCCTTTTGAGAACAGTGGTGGATATGGTAAATTGGAGGATATAGATATTCCGCTTGTTGAATGTGCGGAATATATGGAAGTATCGCCTCTGGCCCGAGCAGAATGGATGCGTTTTTATGGCTTACTCTTTGGTTGTCAGAAGAAGGCCGACAAACTATTCTCAGAGGTAGATAAGAATTATAATGATTTGAAACAATTAGCCAAAGAGGCAGGTAAGGGGCGCTCCTTGATGATAGATAAACAGGTGGGTTCTGTTTGGTATGTTCCTGGCGGAAGAAGCACAATCGGACAGATGATTATGGATGCTTGCGGACAATATCCATGGGCTTATGACGAACATAGTGGTTCTCTCTCGCTACCTTTTGAAACGGTTCTGGAAGAAGCCTTTGATGCAGAGGTATGGATGCTCCGTTATGATAGTGAGAAACCAATGACACCTGAATTGCTTTTATCAGAACAAGAAGGTTATGATCAGTTCCGTGCCTTTCAGACGGGAGAGGTTTATGGTTGCAATGTGCGCAACACGCTATTCTACGAAGAATCGCCCTTCCGGCCTGATTGGCTTCTGGGCGATTTTATACAGATTCTCCACCCTGGTATTAAGGGTGTCAAACCGCTTCGGTATTATAAGAAGTTATAACAGTTTCTTGATTTCTGCTTCCAGATCCTTAATCTGTGCAGCGCGCTTCACAAGGTTATTGCCACGATCGATGATGAAGAAATCTGGTACAGCTTGGATGTTATAAATTACAAGTCGCTGGGAGTTGATACCGTCAGCATCGCGGACACTAATCCAGGGAAGAGCAGCCGTCTGCTGCTTCCAGAAATGTTCGTCATTGTCGAGTGAAACCTGATAGATCTCCAATCCCTGAGCGTGGTATTTATTATAGAGTTCACGGAGGGAAATGATACGTGCAGGAGAATCCTCAAGGGCGAAGACGTGAAAGTCAAGCAATACTACCTGTCCTTTCAAATCTGTCAGATGGCGCTCTTGGCCTTTGTTGTCAATTAAAGCAATATCAAGAACACCTGCTTCTTGCACTTTACTAGCATCAACTTGGATGTCTTTGTTCTGTGCATCGACAATACGCTGGTTCTTCATGCCTTCAATGGCGATGTTGTGCAAGTTCTGACCACGCTCTGCGTGGGGGTAATAAGTATCCCAACTTGTGGCCACAGCAGCGAAAGCCTTAATATCATCTTTATTGGTGCGAGGATTGAAAATCAGATAATTGCCAATAGCCTGGAATAGCGCGAAATATGAGTAGGCCTTCATGGGCTCTTTGAAAATATAGTTAATCTTCACATCTTCCTTATAAGCATTAATGAGACTCTGAATACTATCGTTTGCAACGGCAAGACCAATTTCTGTATTCTGTTGTAGGGCAATAGCCTGGCTCTGCAGGTCCATCTGCTTTAATGTCAGTTCCTTGATTTTCTCACAGTTCTCAGAACCACTAACAGTGTAGTTGGATGCCATGCCAGGGTATTCACCCTTAATTTGTACTGTCTCAGTAGAGTCGATGCTGACATTTATGATCTGATCCGAAATCCTAAGACGGTAAAACTCTGGAGCGCTAGGAGCCTCTTCTCTAAAGGAGAACTCTCCATTATCTCCTAATTTTGTGGAGTCAATAACCAGAACGCCTTCCAATCCTACGTTTTCAAAATAGAGAATTGAGTCTTTGGCATTGCCAATCTGACCTTCTACAGTGAATTTTTTATCGTTGCACGAGGCAAACATCATGGCAGCTGAGAATACGACTGCCGCTTTCCAAATATGTTTCATCTTTATTCGTTATTTCGTTTTGTGGGTGCAAAGGTAGCACATTTTTCATAAAAAACGAAAAATAATCTGCTTTTCTTCGTTTATTAATATAATAATGTGTAACTTTGTGCCGTTTTTGCGACATGACAGCGCTTATGCCGCAGCAAGTTTTTTATTTTTAGATGTTTTAAAAGATGAATGTAATTACAAAGACCCTTCAATTGGCTGATGGAAGAACCATCACCATTGAAACCGGGAAAGTGGCAAAACAGACCGACGGTGCCGTCATGCTGACGATGAATAATACCGTGCTTCTGGCCACTGTTTGTGCCGCAAAAGATGCAGTTCCCGGAACCGATTTCATGCCTTTGCAGGTAGATTATCGTGAGCAATACAGCGCAGCTGGTCGTTTCCCTGGTGGTTTCACCAAGCGCGAAGGTAAAGCCTCAGACAATGAAATCTTGACATCACGACTGGTGGATCGTGTTCTTCGTCCACTCTTCCCTAGTAATTATCACGCTGAAGTATTCGTAAACGTTATGCTGCTTAGTGCCGATGGCGTTGACCAGCCCGATGCACTTGCCGGCTTTGCTGCCTCTGCTGCATTGGCTTGCTCGGATATACCTTTTGAGTGTCCGATCTCGGAAGTTCGTGTGGCCCGTGTAAACGGTGAGTATGTTATCAATCCAACCTTCGAGCAAATGAAGGACGCTGATATGGACATCATGGTTGGCGCATCGGCCGAGAACATCATGATGGTAGAGGGTGAGATGAAAGAGGTGTCAGAACAGGATATGATCGGCGCCCTGAAGGCTGCTATGGCTGCTATCAAGCCTATGTGCGAACTCCAGGCTGAACTGTCAAAGGAACTTGGCAAGGATGTTAAGCGTGAGTACGACCACGAGGTGAACGACGAGGAGCTGCGCGAGCGTATGAACAAGGAGCTGTATCAGCCCGCATACGACGTAACAAAGCAGGCTTTGGAGAAGCACGCTCGTGCTGAGGCTTTCGAGAAGATTCTGGCCGACTTCAAGGAGAAGTATGCTGCTGAGCATGCCGACCTGACTGAGGACGAGATGGAAGAGAAGTATGCCATGATGGATCGTTACTATCATGATGTAGAGCGCGACGCTATGCGCCGTTGCATCCTCGACGAGGGTATCCGTCTGGATGGTCGTAAGACTGACGAGATCCGTCCTATCTGGTGCGAGGTTTCACCTCTGCCAATGCCTCACGGAAGCTCAATCTTCACTCGTGGTGAAACACAGTCGCTCTCTACTTGTACACTGGGTACTAAGCTCGACGAGAAGCTGGTCGACGACGTGCTTGAGCACGGCTATCAGCGCTTCCTGTTGCACTATAACTTCCCACCATTCTGTACTGGCGAGGCTAAGGCTCAGCGTGGCGTAGGTCGTCGTGAGATTGGTCACGGTCATCTGGCATGGCGCGGACTTAAGGGCCAGATTCCTGAGGACTTTCCTTATACAGTACGTCTGGTAAGCCAGATCCTCGAGTCAAACGGTTCTTCATCAATGGCTACAGTATGTGCTGGTACACTCGCCCTGATGGACGCTGGTGTTCCAATGAAGAAGCCTGTTTCTGGTATCGCAATGGGATTGATTAAGAATCCTGGTGAAGATAAGTATGCTGTACTTAGCGATATCCTTGGCGACGAGGATCACCTGGGTGATATGGACTTCAAGACCACTGGTACAAAGGACGGTCTGACAGCTACCCAGATGGATATCAAGTGCGACGGTCTGAGCTTTGACATCCTCGAGAAGGCTCTGATGCAGGCTAAGGCTGGTCGTGAGCACATCCTGAAGTGCCTTACCGATACTATCGCTGAGCCACGTGCAGAGATGAAGCCACAGGTTCCACGTATCGTACAGCTCGAGATTCCTAAGGAGTTCATCGGCGCTGTGATTGGCCCAGGTGGTAAGATCATCCAGCAGATGCAGGAGGATACTGGCGCAACCATCACTATCGACGAGGTTGACGGTGTAGGTAAGGTTCAGGTATCAGCTCCTAACAAGGATAGCATCGACGCCGCTATCGGTAAGATCAAGGCTATCGTTGCAATCCCAGAGGTTGGCGAGGTTTACGATGGTGTAGTTCGCTCCATCATGCCTTACGGATGTTTCGTAGAGATTATGCCTGGTAAGGACGGTCTGCTGCACATCAGCGAGATCGACTGGAAGCGTCTTGAGACAGTCGAGGAGGCTGGTATCAAGGAGGGCGACCACATCCAGGTTAAGCTGCTCGAGATCGATCCTAAGACTGGTAAGTACAAGCTCTCGCATCGTGTACTGATTGAGAAGCCTGCCGATTATGTTGAGCGTCCTGCCCGTGGTGAGCGTCGTGAGCGCCCAGAGCGTAATGGCGAGCGTCGTGACCGTCGTCCAGATCGTGGCGACCGTCGTGGTGGTGATCGTCATGATCGTGGTGAGCGTCGCCCTCGTCCAGAGCAGCAGACTGAGGCTCCAAAAGAGGAACAGCCAAAGGACTTCAGCGATTCGCTAGATAATATGGACTTCTAAATAAAATAATCCCTGCCAATCGGTGGGGATTATTTTTTTAATAATTCTGTATTTGTTCGTTAAGCCAATCAATTTGTTCAATGAAAGCATCGATCATATCTTCAACATAATCATCGTAGTCTTCATCGGGATAATGGTTGACGCTTGTCCAATCTGGCCACATCTGTTCGTTCCTAAGGGCTGAGCGATAGATATAGAGCATTTGGTCATCAATGAACTGTGGGATACGTTCTCTCCATAGCGGATAATAGACAGCCCATTTTTCTTTCAGGCGCTTAACAAAGACGGGATCTTTAAGTAACTGACGATAATATAGTGGCCATGAATTACAGTTGTGCCATTGGAGGAGTGATTGGCCGAAGGACCATGCGTCGAAATCCCAGGGAGGACCTAAACGGAATTTGTCATTGCGATCTTTATAAAGATAGACATTTTTTGTTCTCGTCGCTTCCTCGTTAGCGCTAGCTTCCTCTACCAGATACCAGTTGATGGCCGTTTCGATATCAAAATAGTCGCGATAAGCTCCAGTGAGTAATTTCTCATCGTCGAAGATGAGCGACTCCATCTGGTTCATGGCCGATTTAATATAGTCGAACTGAATCTTAGGGATATTGTTCTCGCCTTCTGGACTTTTGATCTCCCATGCCAACCAGTTTTCAAAGTCGTAGCCGGTACGGTTAAAATAGTCTGTCTGAAAAGGATAACTAGAATAAGGACAATCTCCAAAATCCACAGCGCTCTCAATCAGAAAGCCACCAGTAAGTTCTTCGCCAGTAATATCTTCTGATGTCATTTCTGTTATTTCTATTCTTCCTTTCTCAGCTCGGATCTTCTCACAAAGGTAGTAAAGACCAAGATGTTTACCATTTAATATAAGTTCGACAAACCTTCCCGACTGCACCCAAGGATAGTCTGTAAGTCGTGCCATCTCGAAAGCGGCTACATTGTGGAGCTGAGTACGGTCGTAATGGCAATTAGCTAAAAGAATCCAGTGCTTGCTGTTATCCATACCCAGAATCTCGTGTTTTTTGTCGAGTTTGATATTATAAGGTTTCTTATCAAGATACCACGACGAATTGCCCCTGCCCCTAATACCAGCGGTACCATAATCTTCAATACTACCGTCAAGATTAACCAGTTGTACAGTACATCCCTCTTTCCTGTTTTCTTTATCAACGATAGGCTCACCATCAGGCGTATTGATCATGAGGACAGGCAGATCGTAAACATTCACTGTCCACTCTTTTTCTTCTTCAAGAGAAGACGCAACTCGATAGGTCTGGGGACTTGTGAAGTCAGAGAAATCATACTCTTCTATACCAGAATGTTGTTCTTCTTCACCAACTAATACAGATATCCCATTGATAGAGAACTCATGGGTAAGTGCGGTTAAGTCCGACTGAAGAGGTGCCATGATATGGATGGTGTTGCCTTGGATAAGAAAAGCCTCAGATTTATTGTTGCTATCCTTGTCAGTTAGGGCATACCATAAGAAGTCGGTCTTGTCAATTTCTGGCTGATCTTCTTCATGACAAGAGAAGAGAAATATTGACATAAAAACCGTTAATGCATGAACGGTACCTTTCTTCATATTAGGATGACTTATCTTGTATTCTACTTCCAAGGGAAGTGGTATTTTGGCTTGGTAAGTTTCGGCAACATTACAAAGTTCCAGAGATATGATAACTGGTACAGGCACTTGGAGTGTCGTATCTTAAAGTATGAAGTCGAAGCAAAATCCCAGCGGAGATGCTTTTCTTTTACTCCGATATTAATGAAGGTCTTGTCTACCTTATACTTCCTGTCTAACAAGAAGTAGGCAAACTTGATGGCTGCCAGTTTAGGCTTAGGCTCTAGATGCCCCTCAATGGTGGGTATTAAGTCTTCCATCTTCCTTACATTATAGGTGGCACCACATAATTCAAATCCTGCATGTCCAAGTAGGACGGATGGCTTGCCCCAGTAGCAAGCCTCAAGGCCTACCGACGAGCTAAACGTGATAGCTTTTTCGCATGCATCCATCAGGTCATAGCTGCTGACCTTACTTTCTGGTGGAATCACTGTGGCATTGGGAAGTGCATCATATTGGTACAGATTGACGTGATCTTTGTAGTTGATTCCTTTCAGATTGGGGTGTATTCTGATATAAAAGTGGATGCCAGGAGAAGCATGACGAAGAATGTATCCAATGGCATCATCTTGGTTGGGGAATAACTGGTCGTTTGCCCAGTCGTCGCCCAAAGCCACCAACTCGTCTTGAGAAGATGTAAAGATGGCGATATTCCTTTGTCTAGGATCAAAACCATCAGGCAGAAGTCCTTTCTTCTGCTTGGCAACGTATACTTTTACATCTACAACGAGCTCACCATTTCGCCTTCTTTCAAAGAAAGAGGATCCAATCTTTATCTTCTCCTCTTCAGGTTCCTTGGACTGATTCCAGGAATTGATGGCGAGTTGGTTCCATTTCTCAATGTTGTGTGGGAGGGCACCGGGATAACTCATCTTAGCATAAGGTTCACCATGTCCTCCTACTGTTTCAACGGCCCTGAAAGCAATGCCTTTAGCTTTTGCGATATCGTAGAAGAGACGGTTCTCGTAAAGACGACCGTTGTGAATGATGATCTCGTCAGGATGAACATCGTCTACTAACTGATACGAATAATCGATAAGGTTGCATAATTCGCTGACAAGAGGCTTAGCGAAATCATGGAACTTGTCGAAGAGGAGCATATCAAGGTCACGTGTGACTGTATAATAGAGGGAGAGAATGGAGTTGCCCACTTCAACATCTCTGTATGTGAAGTCCTTCAACTCTTTTGAGGTGCTGAAATCAAATTCAATCTTCTTCTGCTGAATATCTGATGTCTTGATTGGCAGCATGTGTACGCCAGCTCCATAGGCCTTCTGATATTCTCTATACATTTGGTGGCAAAGTCGACAAATGCTACCATAGCCATCCAGATTCTTAAAGCAGGTTGAGAGGGCACAGTGACAATATGCCCAGTAGATGTCATGCCCTTCCTGCTTGGCTGCGAGAATATCATCTATGACGACTCCAATATGCGGGGCTGCAACAGCACAGGTACTATAATATAGTTTCTTCATCTTTTCTATTTTGAGTGTAAAAGGCTTATTGCCCTTTGTATGTACATAAGTTTTTACTTCGGTTATATAGGATGTCTTTTTCGATAATGGGTGTTACGTCGTCGAAATTGATGATCTCGTAAAGTACCCCGTTAATGTATCCACTTTTGACAAGATGCTGCTCATATAGGATATCCACAAAAGGATCAGGTGCACAGACCACGTCGATATCCAAATCTCTGACATACATGGCATATTCTTGTTCTGACTCTTTTCCTTCCAGATCAATATATGGTGCCTTAAACATCTTGGAGAAACGATAGGGCGCGCCTAACTTTTGCTCCATATAGTGAATATAAGTGAAACAGTTTCTGAGAGAGGCTCCGCCAATAAAGGCATTCTTGCCATGGTTCTTCTCCAGATAGGCAAATGGAGAATTTGGACCGAATGATTCTACATCATCCAGAGAACATAGATAGTCTATGTCTTTCCCCCAAACAGCAAAAGAATAAATGGGATGCTTAGTGCGTCGGAAATCCTTTCTCTTAAGAGCAGTGTCTCCTATCACCCCCGTTTTACTGGGAGAATTTTTATAGTCGAAGGTTTTCCCTTTGCAGAACCCCCAGTTATAGGTGGGTATTAAAAGGGTCCCCTCGGGTCCTATTGCTTCTTGGAATTTGTCCAAGAGGACATTGAGGTCAAGTTTCTCGCCATGCTTTCTACATTGGATGTAAAGGTCGGTGATATCTGACGACAAAAGTATGATATCTCCCTTTTCAATTCCCATGAGGGCGGGAAGTTCTTGATAGCTTATATAGTCACTCATCTTGAAAAACAAATCTTCTATATCTTATTCTGAATACAGTCAACCATATCTCCCACATTTTTCCATGTAATCATTTCCTGTGAGGAGAATTTAATACCAAATGCCTTTTCAATGGCCACAATAATCTGAATATGGCTTAACGAATCCCACTCTTCTATATCGTCGGCAGATGTTTCATCATTCAGCTTAATGTCTTTGAGATCCATAATATCGGTAAAGATCTCTTCCATCTTGTCAAAAATCTCTTTTCTTTCCATCTTTATTTCTTACTTATCTTTTCTTTATATAGCATTCTTTTGTCTGATAGCTCTCAATATCTAATTCGTATTGTGCTGAAACAGCACTGCCGACTTTAGAAAAACCGAGAGAAGGATAATGGTTCTCAACTATTTTGTTTTTGGCTGTTGGCAGGTATTCGCCGATGATCTGCTTATAGCCAGCGGATCGTGCCTGTTCAACCATCGTGTTGAGAATAAATAATTCCATACCTCGCTTAAGAACTCGGCAACTCATAAACCAAGTGTCAACGAAAAGCGTTTCTTTATCCCGCTCTTTCATGATGACTACAGCAATGAGGCCATTGTCACCAAACTTATCTTTAAGGGTGAAACTTAAGTCAATCACATTCGGATCCTCTGCCATCGATGCAATGTCAGCCTCGGTATAGCGAATTGTTCGCAGGTTAAATTGGTTGCTGCGTTGTGATAATTGCGCAACACGTGGAATATTGAATGCAGTAAAACCACTAACAGAAGAAACCATGTCAAGTGATTTTAGGTAGTCTGCTTCATTTGTGAAAATCTTGGCAAATGAGACTCTTTGAGCCTCAACTTGATACTGCTTGGTACGGTCTTTATCCGCATCACTGTATGAAGCAGTTTCAAAAAGGTTTAACTCGTAGAGATATTCCAGATACTCCGCAGGATCTGTTGGAAGTTCTGGAACGGTAATTCCTGGGATGTTCTCCCTTACGACATTGCGTTCAAAAGGATTATCATCCAAGAATACCATAGAATCAAAGCCAATGTTCAGAACCTTTTGTATAGCTCGTATGTTGTTTACTTTACTCTCCCAATTGGCCATGAAAACGGCAATATCATCGAGTCTGAGTACCATGTCTGGATGTTTCTCAAAAGGCTCTTTGGCCGTTTCTTCATTGTTTTTTGATGCTACACAGATAATAATACCGCGTTGTTTCAGTTTCTTTATCCACATTTGAAACTCTGTGAAAGCTTTGCCTATGCCAAGACCGTGTCCTAACTGAATGCCTTCCAATCCATCGTCTCCGATAATACCTCCCCAGAGTGTATTGTCCAAATCAAGTATGAGACACTTCTTAATCTGCCCTTTAATGGCGAAGATGATGTCCATAACTCTGCTGGCAACATAGGGAAGGGCATCAATGCTAAGCACCATTTCTGTGTTGATATAGATATTAGGCGCAAACATCATGGTGCGTCCATATTTGCTTTGTAGGCTGTCAATATCACAAAGATAGAGATTCGAATATTTCTGCGACAGGTTCATGAGTTCATAATTAAGTTTATGAACCTGATAGGATAGTGACGATATCACCTTGCTGTTGTAGTTCCCGAATACGGAATCATCAATCTCCGGATAATTAAAATAGATGATCTTCTTATCTTTTAGCTGTGGTGTTTCACAAATAGTCGTCACGAACGACAAACGATCGTCAGCTAATTCTGCTTTTTTTTTAGCCGTTAGCAGACTGTGTTGCTCTGCTAATTTGTGAGTGGACTGGAAAATAACGATATAGTCACCATTGAATTGATACAACTCGCTGGCCGGATTCAGTAACTGCTGCTCTACCTGATTGTAATCTGCTTCAAACAAATCAATACGAAATCCCCTATCAGCTCCCATACCACAGATTGCTGTTGCCAGCAATTGTGTGGCAGTGTCACCAATAAGTGCCAAGCGAATTACAGGCTCGTTACCTGATAGGCTTTTCTGCTTTCGTCTTAATTCGTTAAAAGTGAGCATCTCCTTTTGTATAAGTGTAATCTTTTAGTCCGTCATATTTAAAACCAAGTGTCTCATAAATCTTTTTGGGTCTAACATTTGTTGAGCGAACCCAAAGGTAAGCTTTTTCATATCCCTTCTCGTTCATATAGTTAAACCCATTGATGAAAAGATTGAGCGCCTTGGTAAAGTTTGAAGAATCTACCCAAATATAGTAATGGCATTTCTGGGGCTCAAACCTTAGTAAGAGCGTCCCCTCAACCTCCTTGGTGTCTTCATTTCTGTTGATAAGAACCCATTTTTTCTCGATCAATTCCGATATGTATTCCCTTGTGGGGAGTGTGTCCGTATACGGATTGAAATGATTATGCAGCAATTGGTAAATTCCCTCTACATCGGCCAAATTTGCAAGTTCGGCATCAAACTGTCCTCGAGGCTCTACCAGATTATTATACATTCTCTCGTAAGTCTCAAATAAGGAGTAACCCGCTTTAGTTAGGATGGTATTCAGATCTTCTTGAATACCTTTCTTTGATGGAATGTTAATGATATCATCTTTATCGAGAGAACTAAGAATGCTGACCAACTCTTCAGCGTCGTTTGACATGAAATATATCCGGTTAAACGACTCATACTTCTTTTTGAGAATCAGACTATTATCTGTCTCAATATAAGATACCTGATCAAGTTCCGGAAAGAAACAGTTATTATATCTTGGACGGGCAGAGATAAATTCCTTTATCTTGCCATCAAGCAGATTATTCGTGTCTTGTTTATACTCTAACATCTGCTTATCCGTTAATCAAATTCTTGTAATAGGTTCTGTCGATCTTACCACTACTGTTTTGCTTGAGAGTTTCTTCGCGATGATAGCTAGAAGGTATCATGTAGCGGGGGATCTTGTCAGAAACGGCCTTTCGGAAGGCACTGAGGTTCAGCTCTTCCGGTGCCTGGTAATAGAGTACGATCTTTTTATTCGTGAAGTCGTAAACGGCGCAGCAGTTGTCTACCATCTTGCTGGCCAACACCGCATTCTCAATTTCTCCGAGTTCAATACGGTAGCCATTGTGCTTGATTTGGGAGTCCTTGCGGCCTACATACATAATCTCACCACGTTCGTTCTTGTAAACGATGTCGCCAGTACAGTAGATAGTCTCTGGGTAATGCTTGTTAAGCGGATTCTGAATAAAAGCCTTTTGCGTCTTCTCGGGATCATTGTAGTAACCGAGAGCCAATGATGAGCCACGTACACAAAGTTCGCCTTCTTCGTTAATACCGGCCTCACGTTGCTGATCTACTAGGATCATAACGCCGCTGTTGCGGCAGGCAACGCCGATAGGCAGTGGTTCATCATCGGAAAACTCCCTATCCACCTCATAGAAAGTGCAGTCCACAGTAATCTCTGTAGGACCATAGAGATTTGCATATCTACAATTAGGCAAATGTTTCCTCCAATAATTCAGGTGCTTGTTAGGCATCACCTCACCTGCAAAGAGCACATCTTTGAGGTATTGGGGTTTCTTGTCCTTGAATATGTCGAAGTTTGCCACGTTAATCAGGGCAAAGGGTACCCAGAATACAAACGTGATTTTGCGTTCGTTCATGTAATCCACCAACTTGGCGGGGAATGAGAAATGCATCTCTGGGATAATGTCCAGTGTGGCACCTGTAGCATACATCAGGTAGATGTCGAGTGTCGAGTTATCGAAATAGAACGGAGCCTGATTACCGATAATGGCGTCACTGGTTACATTGAAGGTGCTGACAGCCCAGTCGATGTAATCAATCACACCTCTGTGGGCAATAACGACGCCCTTGGGGGTGCCAGTTGAACCAGAGGTAAAGATAGAGTAAACGGGATCTGTGTCAATTTGCTGTGCAAGATAGTCCTCAGCATTGGCATCTGTTTTGGGTTGGTTTTCTAAAACGTCCTCAATTACAATGACAATCTTGTCGCACATGCTTTTTACCTGTTGCTCATGAGCCTTGTCTGTAATCACAGCTTCCGCCTCTAGTACGTTCAATATAGAGAGAATGCGTGTCTCGGGCGACTTGGTGTCAAGGGGTATGTAGAAGTTTCCACTCATATTGATACCGGCAAAGGCCTGAACCATGCGGCATCCTTTAGGGATATATACGCCAACGGGTGATTTCCATAACCCTTTGGCTTTGATTTCATCGGCAATGACGTATGCTGATCGGAGCAATTCGGTAAAAGTGATGCTGCCGATAGAATCCTGAACGGCAATCTTCTCCGGATATTTAGCTGCGGTAGCTACAAGATATTCTATAACGCTTTTCTGCATATCTCTCCTTACTGCGTTTTTTCTTCTTTTATATACCTTATTAATAATTCGGCTGCAAAATTACCACATTTTTATGTAATAGCCAACCTTTTATATAAAAAGTTTCATTTTTTTGTGAGATTAACTTTGGAAGAGACGTCGTAAAAGTTAAATAATCATAAAAGTTCGTGAATAAAGAGGGTAAAGACACTCTAAAATACAAAATATGTGTACCTTTGCACGCCGATTATTGGGGAGAGACTTAGAATCCCCGTGAATCAGGGTGTGAATAGCAGCGTCTTTGGCCGGGCGTAGTGGTTCGTGAATCGCTGGTTCATCAGTGGAATCAATAGGTTCCATGCGTACGTTAGACTTGCAGCCGAGTGTTAGACCTCGGATGTGGGTTTTGTGTGTGCAAATAAAGTAAACTGTTTTTTAGTAGTAAAATTTTAAAAGAAATGAACACTTTAAGTTACAAGACGCTTTCCGTAAACAAGGAAACAGCAAAGAAGGAGTGGGTGGTAATCGATGCCACAGACCAGGTTGTTGGTCGTCTCGCTTCTAAGGTAGCAAAGCTGATTCGCGGAAAGTACAAGCCAACTTTCACTCCGCATGTTGACTGCGGTGACAACGTAATCCTTATCAATGCCGATAAGGTAGTATTCACTGGTAAGAAAGAGACTGACAAAGTCTACACTCGCTACACGGGTTATCCTGGTGGCCAGCGCTTCAACACTCCTGCTGAGCTTCGTAAGAAGAATGGTGGTGTTGACAAGATGCTTCGTCACGCTGTGAAGGGTATGCTGCCAAAGGGTCCCCTCGGACGCAGCCTGCTGAACAACCTCTATATTTATGAGGGAACTGAGCATCCCCATGCCGCTCAGCAGCCCAAGACTATTGATATTAACCAGTATAAATAATAAGGAAAGATGGAAGTAATTAACGCAATAGGTCGTCGTAAGAGCTCAGTAGCCCGCGTATATGTTTCTGAGGGTACTGGTAAGATTACGATCAACAAGAAGGATTTAGAGGTATATTTCCCCTCAGCTATTCTGCAGTATGTGGTTAAGCAGCCGCTGAACCTGCTCGAGGTTGCTGAGAAGTACGACATTAAGGTCAACCTCGATGGTGGTGGTTTCACTGGTCAGAGCCAGGCTCTGCGCCTTGCCATTGCCCGTGCACTGGTGAAGATCAATGCAGAGGATAAGAAGAAGCTGAAGGATGCTGGTTTCATGACTCGCGATAGCCGTGAGGTAGAGCGTAAGAAGCCGGGTCGTCCCAAGGCACGTCGTCGCTTCCAGTTCAGTAAGCGTTAATCCTGCTGAAGAACTGAGCGCAAGTTTAGTATCTAAACCTGTTGGATTCCTTTGGACTACCATCAGGCTGATTCTAAAAAGAATTAAGAAGAAAGTAAACAATTTAAAGAAATTAGCAAAATGTCAAGAACAAATTTTGATCAGTTGCTGCAGGCTGGCTGTCATTTCGGTCACCTGAAGCGTAAGTGGAACCCTGCAATGGCTCCCTACATCTATACCGAGCGTAACGGTATTCATATCATCGACCTTCACAAGACAGTAGCCAAGATCGACGAGGCTGCTGATGCTTTGAAGCAGATTGCCAAGAGTGGCAAGAAGATTCTGTTCGTCGCTACTAAAAAACAGACTAAGGAAGTTATTGCCGAGAAGGCAGCTTCAGTCAACATGCCTTATGTTATCGAGCGCTGGCCCGGTGGTATGCTGACCAACTTCCCGACGATCCGTAAGGCCGTGAAGAAAATGGCGAACATCGACCGTCTGATGGCTGATGGTACATACTCTAATCTCTCAAAGCGCGAGTTGCTGCAGATTACACGTCAGCGTGCTAAGCTTGAGAAGAACCTCGGTTCTATCGCTGATCTGACTCGTCTGCCGAGCGCCCTGTTCGTTGTTGACGTGCTGAAGGAGCAGATTGCCGTTCGCGAGGCTAACCGTCTGGGTATCCCCGTATTCGGAATTGTTGATACCAACTCTGATCCTAACAATGTTGACTTCGTGATTCCTGCAAACGACGATGCTAAGGACAGCGTTGAGACCATTCTCAATGCCTGCTGTGCTGCCATCGCTGAGGGTATCGAGGAGCGCAAGGTTGAGAAGGCCGACGAGAAGGCTGCCGATGCTCAGGCTGAGACTGAGGAGGAGGTAAAGCCCAAGCGTGCTCGCAAGGCTCGCAAGGATGCTCCTGCTGAGGAGGCTGCTGCCCCCGCTGCAGAGGAAGAAGCTCCAGCCGCTGAGTAATACATTAAACGTTAAAGATTAAACATTAAAGATTATTATGGCAATTTCAATTGACGATATCAAGAAGCTTCGCGCAATGACTGGCGCAGGTCTGGCTGACGTAAAAAAGGCTCTGACCGAGGCTGAGGGCGACTTCGACAAGGCCAAGGAGCTTCTCCGTGAGCGTGGCCTTGCTATCGCTGCTAAGCGTAGCGACCGTGAGACATCTAATGGTTGTGTACTTGTAAAGGCTGTTGACGGCTTTGCCGCTATGCTCGCCTTGAAGTGTGAGACCGATTTCGTTGCTAACGGTGCCGACTTCATTGCTCTGACTCAGAGCATCCTCGACGCTGCTATCGCTGCTAAGGCTGCTGACATCGAGGCTGTAAAGGCTCTCCAGGTCAATGGCACAACTGCTCAGGAGGCTGTTACTCAGCGTTCTGGTATCACTGGTGAGAAGATGGAGCTTGATGGTTATCTGACTCTCGAGGGTGAGAACATCGAGGTTTACGACCACATGGGTAAGCACACTCTGTGCACCATGGTACAGACCAATAAGTCTGCTGCTGAGCAGGGTCACCTCGTAGCTATGCAGGTGGCTGCCATGAAGCCCGTAGCTCTCGACGCTCAGAGTGTTGACCAGAAGATTCTTGACGAGGAGTACAAGACCGCTGTTGAGAAGACTAAGCTCGAGCAGGTTGAGAAGTTCGTAGAGATGAAGTTGAAGAAGGCTGGTCTGAACCCCAACCTCGTTGACTCTGAGGATCACATCGAGAGCAACATGGCTAAGGGTTGGCTCACTCAGGCTCAGGCTGACGAGGCTCGTAAGATCATTGCTGATGCAAAGGTTGAGGGTGAGGCTCAGCTCAAGCCCGTTATGATCGAGAACATCGCAAAGGGTCGTGTTCAGAAGTTCCTGAAGGAGAACTGCCTGATCGATCAGGAGTTCCAGTTTGGCGATGGCGACAAGGCTACTGTTGCTCAGTGGCTCGCTAAGCAGGACAAGGATCTGAAGATCACCGCTTTCAAGCGCTTCACACTCGTTGCTGACTAATCTGTTTAGTCCAAATATTAAAAAGAATCGGCATTGTTTGCGCAGTGCCGATTTTTTTTGTACCTTTGCCCCAAAGAATAGTTGAAGTTATGAAGATATTTGCCATTGGCATGAACTATGCCGCCCATAACAAGGAGTTGCACGATACGCTGAAGCGCCCTGACGAGCCAGTGATTTTCACCAAGGCCGACTCTGCCATTCTAAATCAGGGAAAGCCGTTTTTCATTCCTGACCATCTTGGACGTATCGATTACGAAACAGAGGTGGTGGTTCGTATCTGTCGTTTAGGCAAGAATATCCCAGAGCGCTTTGCCCATCGGTATTACGATGCTCTGACTGTTGGCATCGACTTTACGGCTCGCGATTTGCAGAAGAAAGCCTCTCAGGCAGGACAACCTTGGACCATCTGCAAGGGTTTTGATGGTTCTGCTGCCATTGGCGAATGGGTGCCAAAGGAAAAGTTCCTTGATATACAGGCTGTTCATTTCCATCTGGATATCAATGGCAAAACGGTGCAGGAAGGCTGCACCAGCGACATGCTTTATCGTGTTGATGAGATTATCGCCTATATCTCCCAGTTCTTCACGTTGAAGACGGGCGATATTCTCTACACTGGCACACCAGCAGGTGTGGGCCCTGTCCACATCAATGACCACTTAGAGGGCTGGCTCGAGGAACGCAAGGTGTTGGAGTTTAATTGCAAATAAAGCAATATTTTACTCCTACTTACGTTTATAATATAGTGAAGAGATTCTATAGGCTGATAATTAGCTTCATACTCTTGTTGCTCTGTCTGTTGGCAGAGGCACAAGTGTATGTGGATCTGACTGCTCAGCAGGTCAGGATCGACTCTTTATTGCCTGTGTTCAGTTGGCAGAAGTCATTAGGTGTAAACTATACTGATTCCGTTTATCATGTAAGCATCGATTATCCGGAGTTTATCGATATGTCGGTAGATGATATCCGTCGTTATCATATTATCACCAGCGATCCTTTACCCACAATGCCATCCGTTCATCAGTCGATAGGTGTGGTAAGGAAACAAGGTGTGCTCGATGTGTCGTTTGTGCCTTTGGTGTATCGCCATGGCAAGTATCAGAAACTGGTAAGTTTTAAGTTGAATGTCAGTGCTATTCCAAGGAGTCCAAAGGCGGGCACCAGGAGCATGACACGTGGGGCCTCAGACCGTTACGCCGATCACTCCGTATTGCGCGACGGTATTTGGGTGAAGATACGTATCCCAGAGAGCGGTTTCTATCAGTTGACGGAAGCACTGGTCCGAAAGGCTGGCTTCACGGATATCAGTCGCGTGAAGATATATGGTTACGGAGGTGCCTTACAACCAGAGAAGCTGACTGGTGATTACCTTATGGCGACTGATGATTTGCAAGAAATGGCGACCTGTAACGTGGATGGAAAACGCATATTCTATGGTACAGGCCCTGTTACTTGGACTTCGAAGGATACGCTTCAGCGCTCACGCAATCCATATTCAGACTATGGCTACTATTTCCTGACAGAGAGCGATGGGGCTCCACTTACTGTTGAGGCAACACAGTTGGTATCAGCACATTATCCTGCTCCTAACGACTATCATTCTCTCTATGAGGTGGATGACTATGCCTGGTATCATGGCGGTAGAAATCTGTATGATAAGACACTCTTTACAATTGGTAATCCCCAAACATACACTTTGAAATCTACAGGATCGAAGGGAAAACTGGCTGTTAACCTCACCTGCGATGGATCGTTTGGGGCAACAGTGGAGGTTAATGGTACGATGGTGGGCTCTATCACTTATAACATCACTCTCGATGGCTATACAAAGGCGGCTGAGCAGACGTGGACTTACCCTCTAGAAAACCTCCAGGCAGAAAATACGGTCCGTATTACCCAAACCTCTGGTGCCAATGTTCGGCTCGATTGGATCGACCTCTATCATGAAGAGCCTAATGCCCTTCCTGATTTCCAGACGGCCTCTTTGCCAGAACCTGAATACGTGTATCAGATTACGAACCAGGACCATCATGCCGATGAGGCGGTGGATATGGTCATCATCATCCCAACTTATCAGAAATGGTTGTCTCAGGCAGAACGTATCAAAGCCCACCATGAACAGCAGGATGGTCTGAGGGTCAGAATCGTTCCTGCAGATGAAATGTTTAATGAGTTTTCCAGTGGTACCCCTGATGCCACCGCTTATCGCCGATATTTGAAAATGCTTTATGACAGAGCATCAACAGAGACAGATATGCCTCGTTATCTGTTGCTTTTTGGCGATGGAGCTTGGGATAACCGTATGCGTTGCTCGGAGTGGAATGGCTACGATCCTGACGATTTTCTGCTTTGTTATGAGAGCGACAACTCGTTTAGTGCCATCAACTGCTTTGTGAGCGATGACTTCTTCTGTCTGCTCGACGACGAGGAAGAAATCCGACATTTGTCAGGTAGTAGCTATACTTACCAAGGTAAACCCGATGTGGCTGTGGGACGTTTCCCTGTAAGAACGGTCGATGAGGCGAAGAATCTTGTCGATAAGACCCTTGCCTATGCCCATAATGAGGAAGCCGGCGCTTGGCAGAACACCATCTGTATGATGGGTGATGATGGCAATGGCAATGCCCACATGGCTACAGCCGACAAGGTGGCAACGCTCGTGGAAACCAACTATTCTGGCTATCAGCTGAAGAAGATCTACTGGGATGCCTATACACGCGTATCCTCTTCTACGGGCTATGGCTATCCTGATGTCACACGACTTATCAAGCAGCAGATGGAGGATGGAGCCTTGATTATGAACTATTGTGGACATGGAGCACCTTATGCTTTCTCGCATGAGCTGGTTATGAAACTGGCTGATTTCGAGGAGTCTGTAACGAAGCGTCTGCCCCTTTGGGTAACGGCTTCCTGCGATATCATGCCTTTCGACGGACAAGAGGACAATATCGGTGAGGTAGTGATGCTGAACAAACGGGGTGGGGGCGTAGCATTTTTTGGTACTACACGAACTGTCTATGCCTCTTATAATGAGGCGATGAATCTGGCCTTTACAAATTATGTTCTCTCACCAGAATATACGATTGGCGAGGCTGTGAGGAAGGCTAAGTGCGATTTGGTGAGTCAGGGACAGGACACCACACCTAACAAGTTACAGTATACCTTACTTGGCGATCCTGCATTGAGTTTGGCCACGCCTCAGGCTCAGGTAGTGGTTGATAGCATCAATGGTCGGCCTGCTACTTCTGTTCAGGAGTTAAGCGCAGGTTCCGTGGTCAGCGTTTGTGGTCATGTGGAGCAGGGAGGCACATGGGCCTCTGGCTTCAATGGAATCATAACTGCTACAGTGAGAGATGCAGAGGAAACCATCGTCTGCAAACTGAACAATACGGCTGCTGATGGAGCTGATGAACCTTTTGTGTATAAAGATCGTACGAAGACGCTCTATAATGGCTCCGATAGTATCGTGGCAGGTGCCTTCCGACTTACCTTCGCTATTCCCAAGGACATTAGTTATACTGATGGTACAGGATTGATGACACTATATGCTATCAACAGCGACAAGACGCTGACTCTCCATGGCGAGAACGACAGTTTTGTGCTTACCGCTGGCAGTGGGGTACAGACCGATTCCATTGGTCCCAGCATCTATTGTTACCTCAATGCTAAGACCTTTACCAATGGCGATAAAGTAAATGCCACGCCTTATTTCATGGCTGAGCTCTATGACGACAGTGGTATCAATGCCTCAGGTAGTAGCATCGGACATGACCTGGAGCTTGTCATCGATGGCGAGTTATCGAGGACGTATAATCTCAATGACTATTTCACTTACGACTTTGGCGACTATCGTAGTGGAAAGGTGGGTTTCAGTATCCCAGAACTCAGCGAGGGTGAGCATCGTCTGCGCTTCAAGGCTTGGGATGTGCTGAATAACTCTACGACCTCTGAGTTGGTGTTTAACGTGGTGAAGGGCTTGGAGTCCGACAAATTTAGTGTGGTTTGTACTAAGAACCCCGCCACAGAGAGCACCTCGTTTGTCGTTACTCACGATCGTGTGGGTAGTGAAATCAGTATCACACTCGATGTCTTCGACCTCTCAGGCCGTCAGCTGTGGCATCATACAGAGTCTGGCTTGGCCACTGAGAATACCTATATTATCGACTGGGATCTGCGTATTGATGGTGGTTCGCGTATGCAAACGGGCGTCTATCTTTGTCGTTTCCAACTCGATGGTGGTAATTATAAGACCGTTAAATTGATCGTGTTAAGCAATAATTAATAAGGTATATACGTTATAAATATATGAAGATAAAATCCTTGATATTGGCGCTGGTGCTTGTGCCCATGCAATGGGCACAAGCCCAGGACGATAAAAACGTGATGTTCAATCCCGTTGATCATGCCGTTGTTTCGCAGACTATCGCCCCTGATGCCCGTTCTGCAGGTATGGGCGATGTTGGTGCTGCCACCGATCCTGATGTGAACTCTCAGTATTGGAATCCCGCCAAGTATCCCTTCTGTATCAGTCGTGCTGGTATAGCCCTGAACTATACCCCTTGGCTTCGTCAAATCGTTAACGACATCGATCTGGCCTATTTGGCTGGATATTATCGTATTGGCGATTATTCTGCCATTTCTGGTTCTTTGCGCTATTTCTCTTTGGGTGAGGTGTTTGCCGATGATGGCATGAGCGTTCGTCCCTATGAGATGTCTTTCGATGTGGCCTACTCATTGATGCTGAGCGAGAAACTCTCCTTGGCTGCTGCCATCCGCTGGATTTACAGCGATCTGCGCTATGACTACAGCGAGGACTCGAAGCCCGCCTCTGCCTTTGCTGCCGATCTGGCGATGTATTATAATAATTATCTGATGATGGGTAGTCGTGAGTGCCAGTTGGGCTTTGGCGTCAATATGTCGAACATAGGTAGTAAGATATCCTATTATGGCGATGAGGAAAGTCAGTTCCTGCCTGCCAATCTCCGTTTGGGTGCCTCGCTGATGATTCCTGTCGATGAGTACAACCGTTTCTCTATTTCTGCCGATGCCAATAAACTGCTCGTGCCCACGGTACCTCGTCAGGAGGAAGGCGAGTCGAATAGCGATTATCAGGATCGTGTGCGTCGTGAGTATAGCGATATCAGTGCCATCAGCGGTATCTTCAAGAGCTTTACCGATGCTCCTGGTGGATTCAAGGAGGAACTTGAGGAAATACAGTGGAGCATAGGTGCTGAGTATGTCTACCACGATCAGTTCTCGCTTCGTGCGGGATATCATCATCAGAGTGAGTCGAAGGGTAATCTGAAGTACTTTACCGTTGGTGGTGGATTCCGTATGAGTGTGTTCTCACTCGATGTGGGCTATGTCATCTCAACGGCTCGCTCGAATCCGCTTGATCAGACATTGCGTTTCACCCTAGCCTTCGATATGGATGGCATCAAGGATTTGTTTAAGAAGTAAGATTTTAGAATTAAGAGTATATGAAGATTCGTGTAGGAATGGGCTATGATGTCCATCAGTTAGTAGAAGGCCGCGACCTTTGGATGGGCGGTATTAAGTTAGAACATAGTAAGGGACTTCTGGGCCATAGTGATGCCGATGTATTGTTGCATGCCATCTGTGATGCCCTGCTTGGTGCAGCCAACATGCGCGATATTGGTTATCACTTCCCTGATACCGCAGAGTTTACCGATGGTATGGATAGCAAGGTGATTCTGAAGAAGACCATTGAATTGATTGCCACCAAGGGCTATCGTCTGGGCAATATCGATGCTACTATTTGTGCAGAGCGTCCTAAGATGAATCCCCACATCCCAGAGATGAAGGCTTGTATGGCTGCTATCTGTGGTTGTGATGAGGACGATATCTCTATTAAGGCCACCACCACCGAAAAGCTCGGCTTCACCGGTCGTGAAGAAGGAATCTCAGCTTATGCTGTGGTTCTAATCGAAAAAGATTAATCTAGCGTTGCTCTCTCAAGCAACGCCAATCTAATCCCCTTTGTCCTGCCCGCGCCAGCGGGCAGGATCATATAAAGAAAGATGGTGTTACTCTCTCGAGCAACACCATCAAAAAAGCCTATGTTTAACTAAAAATCCTTTTCTTGAAAGAAATTTTCAGCTCACAAGAGCTAAAAATTTGAAAGTTTAAATGGGAGCCTCACGGCGACCACCTGTTATCCCACAGTTGAAAACTTTCTTTTACCAATAACTAAAAACCTAAAACTATAAATATTACTACTAACCTAAAACAATCTATTAACCTTTTGACGATGCAAAGGTACAATGATTTTTCAAATCATCCAAAACTTCTCAAGCAATAAGTGTATAAAAACCCTTTATTCTTGACTTAAATCAAGTCGTTGTGCGCGCAAACAACAAATATTTATTCTTTTTTGCATGGTTTTAACATAACTAATTGCATATTAATAAGTCGCCTCTGAATCCAGAGACGACTTATTTGTCAAAAGGGATAGATATTATTTCCAAGGATTATCGTAGCTTACCGGACCGTTCTCGAGCTTCTGGCATACGATCTCAATCTCCTCGTAATGCTGCTGACCATCTTCCCACTTCTCAACGTAGTTGATGCAATAGGTGTTGGTACCCTTCAGCTCCTTCATGGCTGCACCGTCTACGGTGTTCACGAACTTCACTGAGAAATTCTTGGGACTTGTGGGGTCGAGCATCCAGGCTATCAGCTCGTTGTTGCCATCGTTCATGGCCTTCACACGGATGTTTACCTTACCACCACGGGGAATACCTGCGATCTGTCCTTCACGATCGGTAGCCTGATCGAACTTGTAGTCTACCATCATTACTTCTCTCTCTGCAAAACCATCGATTGCGAGTACTACTGGGGTTACATTCTCTGCCATAATATGTTTCCTTTCTATTCTTTAAATTCAACTCTTAATTCTAAATTCTCATCTCTCAACTGCCTGCGTTATGCCCAGTCGTTAGTGTACTTAACGTTGCCGAACTCAATCTCCTTGCAGGTGATCTCGATCTCCTCGAAGTGTCCGAGCTTGTCCTCCCACTTCTCCTCGAAGTCGATGCAGTAGCCGTTGGTGAACTTGATGCTCTTCATCTCCTTGTTGGTCTTGGTCTCGAGGAACTTGATCTCGCCATTCTTCGGAAGACTGCGCTCACACATCCAAGCCAGCAGATCGGGTGTGCCATCGTTCAGAGCCTTTACGCGAACGCGGATCTTACCACCACGGGGGATACCTGCCATCTGTCCTTCTACGTCGGTTGCCTGATTGAACTCGTAAGTAACCATCAGTACTTCTCTCTCTTTGTAACCATCAATTGCCATTGAAACTGGAGTCTTTGCCATAATTCGTTTCCTTTCTTAATTTTAAATTGTTAATACTATTATTTAAATGTTTAATTATAAATTTCTTTTTTGTTCGTCGCTCAGATGTTTTATTTCTGATTGACGATGCAAAGTTACGACGGTTTTCGCCTCAAAACAAGTTTTTTCTTCAATTTCGATTGAGAAGCATGCGACAGTAGGCCCATCTTGCGACAAAGGCGAAAAGTGCCCTCAAAATCTGTCGCAAAAGGGGCAAAAAAGCGAGAAATTTGGGGATTAGATGCTCATTCTGATGCTATCTGTGACTTTAGTACGTCAAAAGTCGAACTTTACTCCGAGTAAACCTGGACTTTAGTCGGAGTAAACCTTCAAATTCTCTAGAGAATTCCGGACTTTCCTCGGAGCAAAGTCGGGGTTTCCTCCGGGCAAACTCTGACTTTACTACGTACATACCTTGTCATATCGTACACACAGGGACACAATTACTTGCGACAGGAGTGAGAAAAAGTTTCGTCATCTTTAACTACTAAGCACGACATTTATAGACCTAGATAACTAAATTAATTATATTATATATAATTAAACTATTAAATATTAATATAGGATGACGTAAGAATTTTCCCTTCGTGTCGCAAGTCACTTTGTCATATTACGCTTATCTTATCCCAAGATTTTAATAAAAATCGCCAAAACATTCGTTTGTTTTAGATTTTTTTATTACCTTTGCAGTTACTAACAAACAGTTATTAACTACATTGGCATGAATCGAGTGTTGGCTGCCATATTATTCCTGTTGTTTCCATTGGCTATTTTTGGTCAGGTGGATACGAATCGCGATGCTGATTTTCAGCAGGGCAACAGATTTTATGAGCAGAAGGATTATGCCAATGCCCTTCCATATTTTCAGAGGGCTGCCGAGGTTGGCAATGTGGATGCCCAGAATAATCTGGGTGTGATGTACCACTTTGGCGAGGGAGTGTCAAAGGACTTTTCAAAGGCGGCTGAGTGGTATCGTAAGGCGGCTGAGAAGAATCATGTGAAGGCCCAGTTCAACCTTGGTGTGCTGTATCAGGATATGGAGGATTACACAAGCGCCATCTACTGGTATAAGAAGGCTGCAGATCAGGGTCATGCCAAGTCGCAAACTAATCTGGGCACCTTATATTATTATGGGGTAGGTGTGATGAAGGATGTGAATGTGGCCATGAGTTGGTATGGCAAGGCTGCAAATCAGGGCGATGCCCTGGCCCGTAGTTGTCTGGCCCAGCTCCAGGAGCCGCCTCAGGAGAAGAAAGAAGAGGAACGCCCCCCGATGGTGGTGCAGAAACCTGCCAAAATTGTTGAGGCACCAAAGAAACCGAAGCCTGCTGCTGACGATGTGGACACTCGCATTCCCAAAAGCGAAACCACCTGCAACACAGTATTTGCTGTGATTATTGGTAATGAGAAATACGATGACGAGACGGATGTGCTCTATGCAGAGAATGACGCCACGATGTTTAAGGAATATTGTCAGCAGACATTAGGCATCAACGAGAAGCATATCAAATTCATTACCAATGCCGGTTATAACGATATGCGTAAGGCTGTGAATTGGCTTGAGCAGGGACTCGACTCGTACGATGGCGAGGGAAGTGCCATTTTCTATTATGCTGGTCATGGTATTCCTGATGAGTCAGAGAAATCGGCCTATCTCCTGCCTACGGATGGTATTGGTAGCGATGTCGGTTCGGCTTACTCGCTGGAGAAGCTCTACGATAAGCTCGGCGATATGGAAGCCCAGTCGATAACCGTTTTCTTGGATGCCTGTTTCTCAGGTAGCAAGCGCGATGGAGGCATGATGTCATCAGCCCGTGGTGTGGCCTTGAAGGTGAAACAAGAGGAGCCAGAGGGAAAGATGGTGGTGTTTACTGCAGCTCAGGGCGACGAAACGGCCTATCCGTATAAATCGAAACAGCATGGCATGTTTACCTATTATCTGCTGAAGAAACTTCAGGAGACAAAGGGCGAGGCCACATTAGGCGAATTGGCCGATTATATTATCAAAGAGGTAAAACGCCAGTCGTTCGATGAGAATAATCGTAAACAGACTCCTGTGGTGAAGCCTTCATCGGACATGGGCGACAGTTGGCGGAAACTTAAACTCAAATAAGTACGTGGAATGAAGCAGATGAGAAGATTCATAACATTGATTGCATGTCTGTTGCTGTCGTTCCACGCAGTAGCTGACGATGAGGGAAAGGAATGGCTCCGCAAGGCTGATGCCCATTACAAGGCAGGCAGATATGATATTGCCGTGGGCTATTATCTCAAGGCTGCAGAGTTCGATGAAACAGAGGCTCAGTTCAATCTTGGCTATGCCTTGTATAATGGCGAGGGCATCAAGCAGGATTACCCCTCGGCCGTGATGTGGTTTAAGCGTGCGGCCAGCAAACAGTATCCGAAGGCGGAATACAACCTGGCTTTCTGTTATATGTATGGTAAGGGTGTGCCTTGCGATTATGAGAAGGCACAGCAACTGCTGATTGCTTCGGCTAATCATGGGTTTGCTGATGCCCAGATTACTTTGTCGGAATGTTATGAAAACGGTATCCTTGTTGAGAAGAACATGGAGGAGAGCAAGCGTTGGAAGAGCATAGCCGAGAATGGCAGTTTCACTCAGACCACAGAGGTAACAGAAGACTTGCTTTCGGCAACAGCTACCTATGATGTACATCTTGATGGTGTGCTTCGTGAGCGCTCAACACTCGACAAACTCAGGAATCTGCTGTATACAGAAGTGGAGCGAAGCACCTCCTCATCGTATTCGCGTGCACCCATCGTGCTGACTCCTTCTGGCAAGCAGGGTGTGAATAAAGCACCCGTGTTGAATATCCTCTTCCCGACAGACCAATCGTCGTTCCATACCGACATGGTGAAGGTGAAATACCAGCTATTGGCTAGTGGACTGGAATCATCGACAAAGCTGTTCGTAAGCGTCAATGGCGTCAGAAAGCAGTTGGACATCACCCCATCGGCAGAACAAACAAATACCGTTGAGATTGATGTGCCAGAGAAAGACTGCACCATCACCCTGTTTGCTGAAAACGAGGGAGGCAGCTGTCAGTCGAATACGGTGAAGCTGATTCGAGAGGATATTGATATGAATAGTCCTGCCCGTCTTTTCTGTGTATCAGTGGGTGTGGGCAGTTCTTCCAAGTCGGCTCGAGATTTCGCCAGAGTAGTTACCAAGAAACAGGGTTCTCCCTATGCAGAGATCCAGATGAAGGTGCTGACTGATAAAGAGGCAACTCGTGCAGATCTGGCTGAGGCTATGGAATGGCTTCAGCAGGAGACACGACCCAACGACATTTGTCTGTTCTATTATGCAGGCAATGGCTTCAGGGATGTGAAGGATCACTTCTATTTCATTCCATATGGCGGAGCGGATGATAAGCTAATCAATTGCTTGAATGCCAAGGACTTTGCCACGATGACCAGCCACATTAACTGTAAGTTGTTGGTCTTCGCTGATGTCATCTGTACTGTCGATCCTGTGAATCACATCTCTACCACCACGCATTTCGCCGAACAGCTTAAGTCATCGAAGAAGAACATGGTGATATATGCCTCAAGTACTGACGAGATGAAGGCTGGATTGTTTAAGACGAATAACTTCTTCATCAAGACCAACAGCGTCTTTACGAAGACTCTTATTTCGGCTTTCAATGATGGAGATCGTCAGCCGAACGAGAAAGGACTTTCAACGAAGTCCCTTGGTAACTTTATCCTGAAAGAAGTGCAGCGTAACGGAGGCTCGGCCCAGATACCTGCCTATATTTGTCCTCCAGGTATGGAACCCTTCAATATCTTCACCTATGACAATTAGAATGTTCGTCTATACACTATTAGTCTGTATGCCTCTGACGGGATATGCTCAGGCAAAGGACAAGGCTGAAGCCGACTCGTTGGTCTATCACGAGTTGACCTCTAGATATCTGCCTGAGAACGTGCATCCGAAACTGATATTCCAGGGTAGTCAGTTGGAGAATACGGCTGAGCAGGGCATCAGCTTGGTGAAAGGCGACTTCTTCCAGGTAAAATCGCTCCGTTCGGACTTCTATGTCTGTAAGAAGGGTAATGACTGGGCCATACTCAACGATTCGCGTTTTCCATACGAGACGATGACGAATCTGCTCCTGAACAGGATCGATCCCAATGAGCATCAACTCAAGATTACCCATCATCAGTATGGAGGGAAGAAGCCTTCTGTCATGTTGCCTATGCAGAAGATATACGATCTCTTTGCACGCAACATGCAGTTGTATGCCAGCGTCACCAAGATTAGCGATAAGGAGATAAGAGGTGTGTTGGTGTTCTATCAGAAACGGCTAGAATACATCCATATGCTCGAGTTACGGGTATCTACTGATCAACTTTTCGACAAGAAAAGTACGCTGACGGGCGACCTGTATACGAACATACCACAACATAATATTAAATCCATATTCAGAGAAAAAGATCAAACGAAGCAATGAGAACTATAGTTATGAAACGTATTCAGTCATTACTCCTGATGCTGGCAATGTCTGTTGGTCTAGCCAATGCCAACGGACAGTTCAAGATTGTTGAAGGTATCTCCGACAACCAGTTGAAGGCTACCATGGAAAGTAATGTCAACGAGATGCTGTCCCTGTTTAACGAAGCAGCTAATCTGCATGCCAAGAACATCAAGTTGTCGAAGGAGAAGTTCACGAATGAGGCTGTCAAGGAGATAGGACTCATTTGGAAGGGGAGTGCGATGGTGTTTCCATCGGTCAATATCATGAGCCGTTGCCTGAAGACCTCAAGAGGCTATCAGGTTCGTGGTATTCCCATCGACATAGAGCAGGCAGATGATAACGAGAAGCGTCAAGAGCTGACGATTGATTTCCTGACTAACGGAAAGATCTGCAATGTGGCCATTGCCATCGACATGAACCGTTATGAACAGATTATGGCTGAGAAATCGTCGGATATAGACTATGCCCGTAGGCAGGTGATTATCGATTTCGTTGAGAACTTCCGTACAGCCTATAACAGGAAGGACATCAAGCTGCTGAATAGCGTGTTCAGCGACAAGGCCCTGATCATCACAGGAAAGGTGATTACCGAAAAGCCTAATTCGGATATGGATCGCCTTACCTTAAGAAATAATAAGGTGGTGTATATCAAACAGACCAAACAGGAGTATATCCAGAAACTGAACAGTATCTTCAAAATGAACAAGTTTGTTAATGTGAAGTTTGAGGATATCGATGTTGTTCAGCATCCCAAGTATGATGATATTTACGGTGTCACACTGAAACAATACTGGCATACCAGCCATTATAGCGATGAAGGCTATCTGTTCCTGATGATCGACTTCAGAGATGCCAATAACCCTCTGATTCAAGTTCGTACCTGGCAACCTTACAAGAACAATGTGGGCCAGGTCATTACCAAGAAGGAAGATGTTTATCATCTGGGTTCTTTCCGTATTGTCAGATAATTATTAACCCAATTTATTAGTCATTATGTGTAAAAAAACTATTCTTTCCGTTTGTCTGTTCCTATTGGGTAACATGGCATTCGCACAAGGTGTCCTTCAAGTCACGGACATCTCACAGCCTAATGATGTGTATTCTAGTGCAGAAGATGAGGCTGCTGTCATCATCCGTTGTCACGAGTCGATCCCCTTGAAGTTTAGTTCTACCATGGACAAGAGTGCCGATCCCTTCCAGACAGAGCTGCAGGGAGCCGACTCAGTCTATTATATTGCATTTCCAACAGGTAATCGTTATCGTGGACGCGAGCTGACCATCATCGCCAGAGGTTTTTCGCCTGTTGTTCTGAATCTCGATCTTCAGCCCAAGCAGCTGTTGTCCTTCCAGATCATCGACCCCAATGCAACAGTTGATGCCGGTTGCTATCGTGGACATCGTAACAAGGGTATGGAAGAGATTAAGAACTCCAACTATGAGGAAGCCCGCAACCAGTTTATTGTAGCACGCGAATGTTCTGACTGCGATGCCGAGGAGAATGAAAAGAACATAGCAACGACCGACTCGCTGATACTGTTCCGTGCTCAGGCTGAGGAGGCTTTCAAACTGCTCGACTATGTACAGGCAGGAAAACTTTATTCTAAGGTTATTGCCCTCAATCCCTATGATACTTACGCCACTAACCGCAATACTATTTGCGTGCAGAACTTCGCTCAGGAGTGTGGTGCAATCTTCTCGAAGGCAGAATTCTATTATACAGAGCGTGACTATGACAGAGCCAAGGCTCTCTATGAGCAGGTTATTGCGAAGGAATGTACCAGCAACCTTGCCATTGCTACAGAACGTCTGAACGCTATCAATACGCAGCAGCGTGCTCGTCGTGACCACTCTCATGTCATTTCCTATGAGTGGCGTAAGGATGTGCCCATTGGCATCCATACAGGTAGCTACAACATGCATAAGGTTGGTGGATTCTTCCAGTTAGACCTGAATCCTGAGGTATTCAATGCCATACGTAAGGATTGTCAATATGGCGATAAGAAATTCCCTGAGATGAATATTGCATTTGGTTGGACCATCAAGATTGCCAATCCTGTATGGATTCACTTCGGTCCTGGCTTTACAGGAAAGATGTATTATGGAGAATATGCGAAAGATAAGTATCCCACCGATGGTTATGGCGACGAGGGATTACAATTGTTGGATTTAGACAAGATGGGCGTTGATAAAACAGCGACAACAATGCCTAAGGATATCCCGACGGGCACTACCAAAGATGATGATATAGAGGATGCATGGAAACATACTAACTTTGCATTTGCTGTATCTCCCGTTGTCGGTCTGACTGTTAAGTATAGCTATTTCGCTTTCCGTCTTACTTATCAGTATCGTTGGTCTATCCAGTCAAAGTTGAAGGACTTTATGGGTCCAAGCCGCCTTTCAATCGGTGTCGGTGTCGCCTTCTAATGCAAACGTTTGCATCATATAACTATCAGAAAGTGAGCCGCTTGGAGAACAACCAAGCGGCTTTTTTCTTAACTTTGCAGTCGAAATCAACAATTAAGAAAAACTAAGGGCGTATGTGTGCAACAACAAAGACAATTAAAATATGGAGAGTAGTGGTTCTGTTGATCACTATCCACTGCTCGCTTTTTACTGTCTCGGCTCAGGGTTGGCCATCAGATTATAAGGGCGTAATGCTTCAGGGCTTCTATTGGGACTCGTATAACGACTCCCGTTGGGCAAAGCTGGAGAAGCAAGCTGACGATCTGGCTACTACCTTCGATCTGGTATGGGTGCCCCAGAGTGGTAACTGTGGTGGTACGTCAATGGGTTACGACGACCTGTGGTGGTTTGAGAACTACGACAGTTCGTTTGGCAACGAGGAGCAGTTGCGCTCGATGATTAAGACCTTCAAGCAGAAGGGTATAGGCACTATAGCCGATGTGGTTATAAACCATCGCAAGAATGTCAGCAATTGGGTGGACTTCCCCAAGGAGAAATACAAGGATGAGACGTATGAGATGACCTCGACAGACATCTGTGCCAACGATGACGATGGTGCAACGAAGAAATGGGCCGATAGCAATGGCTATAGTCTCAGTTCGAACAATGATACTGGTGAAGGTTGGGGTGGAATGCGTGATCTGGACCATAAGAGTGAGAATGTGCAGAAGATCGTCAAGGCTTATCTCGACTTCCTGCTCAACGATCTTGGTTACACGGGTTTCCGTTATGACATGGTGAAGGGCTATAGCGCCAGCTATACAAAGATGTATAACGAAAGTGCCAAGCCGAAGTTTTCTGTAGGAGAATGCTGGGATAGCTCAAACACCATTAAGAACTGGATAGATGGTACCAGCAAGACGAGTGCAGCTTTCGACTTCCAGTTCCGTTATACCATTCGTAATGCCATCAACAATGGCGACTGGACCTATTTGGGCAAGCAAAACGAAGGCAACTGGCCACTCGTAAGCAATAACTTTCAGAGTGGAACCTACTTTCAGTATGCCGTGACCTTCGTAGAGAACCACGATACTGAGAAACGCAGTAATGCTGCTCAGGATCCTATCAAGAAGGATACCCTTGCAGCTAATGCCTATCTGCTGGCCATGCCTGGTACACCCTGTGTATTCCTGAAGCATTGGAAGGCCTATAAGCAAGAGATTGCCAATATGGTAGCCGTTCGCAAGGCTTTGGGTATCAGCAACGTCAGTACCTATGAGAAAGTAGCCTCGGATAAGAACTACTATGCAGTAGAGGTGGCTGGCTCTAACGGTAAGTTGCTTTGTGTAGTAGGTAACAAGGCCGACAGCTACGAGGTTGGTTCTGGCTGGAAGAAGGCTGTTAGCGGTTATCATTATGTTTACTATGTCAGTGGCATTGAGCCAAGTAGTATTGTCTATCCGACATTCCAGCCCAGCAGTTTTGTAAAATATGACATCACCGTAAATGTGAATGTTGACCAGGTGGGTTGGAGCAGCGTGAACTTCTGGACATGGGGTGGCGATGGCAGTCATACGCCCAAGAACAGCAATTGGCCTGGCGACAAGGTGACGACAACCACCACCGTAGGCGGCAAGACATGGTACACACAGACCTACACCATCAACGAAGAGGATGATGCCGTAAGCTTTGTGTTCAGCACGGGTTCAGGAAGTCCTCAGACGGTGGATGTAGCCGATATCACCACTGATAAATATTTTGAGATTTCCACATCAAAGGATGCCGATAATAAGTATAAGGTGAATGATGTGACTAGCACTTATGTGACGGGCATCAGGCAAGTGATAATTGAGAATTCAGAATTAAGAGGGGTTAAGGTCTATACCCTTGATGGACGACTGATACGCTCAGTCCAGAATGGCACCGATGCCATCAATGGCCTCAAGAAGGGTGTTTATATAGTCAATGGGAAGAAGGTCGTGGTTAAGTAAGAGAAATTTTGGTTCATAGTTAATATAGTTAGTTAATAATTTGGTTTGATGAGGGTCCTGATGGCGAACCAGCAATGAAGCAGGAACGTCTGAAAGCGACCGTAATGACGCTCCATCACCCGATAGCGCTCCAAGAGTGACTCACGGTGATGGAGCGTTGTTTGTCCCTCCTGGGTATAGTTAGCCACCACCATCTTCAGGTTCAGCAAAGGCACATTCTCCTTCTCTGCCGCCTTCATCACACGGATACACCAGTCCACATCGGCCGAATAGCGATACTGCATATCATAAGGAGTGGCGATGGCAAAATCGGTTCGTGCATAAAAGGCCTGATGGCACACGAGCATGCCTTGGCGGAACGATTTCCAAGAGAGATGCTCTGGTGGAGCGAGGCGACGATGATGCAGAAAACGTCCTTCGCCATCCACAATGTCTGTATCGCCATAAAGTACTGCGGGCATATTTCCATCGCCAGCAGCGAGGGAAGCACGTTCTGCAATCTTACTAACAGTATCTGGGGCAGGTAGGAAATCGCCGGCATTCAGGAAACACACATAGTCGCCATCGAGTGAACGCAGCCCCTTGTTCATGGCATCGTAGATGCCGTTGTCTGGTTCCGACATGACCTGAATACGATGTCCGTTGCCCGCTTGGTTCGAACGTTCTATATAGTCATCCACCATCGTCAGTGTTTCGTCTGTCGAAGCTCCATCGATGATTAGGTGGACAATGTCCTTATAGTCCTGCTGGAGTATGCTGTCGAGCGTACGTTGCAATACTGCTGCTGCATTATAGGTTATGGTAACATAGGTAATTCTGATCATAGCCTGTAATGTTTGAAGGCCATCGCCTGATGATACACATCGAGATACTTCATGGCGACACTCTGTTGGGAGTAGTTCTGGGCCACCTTATGGATGGCATGATGGCTCAACGCGTCGTAGTCGGCCTCTGTCAGAATCCAACGGATACCCTTGGCCAGATCTTCTGCATCACGATAATTAGCCACATAGCCGTTCCTCTTGTGGTCAATCTCTTCAGGGATGCCTCCCACTTTAAATCCCACACAAGGCACGCCACAGGCCATCGCCTCCATGATCGTATTGGGCAGATTCTCAGAGAGTGAGGGCAATACAAACACGTCAGCGGCATTATATACGTCGACGATACGATGCTCGTCGTTCACATATCCCAGCGGGAAGATTGAGAGGTGAGAGGCGAGGGGTAAGAGGTGAGAGTTGAACTCCTCTGCGTGGCCCCCAAGGATGACCATACCTAGATTGGGAATATCCTTGAGTTGCTGACAGGCTTCGATGAGATACCCCATGCCTTTGTTCTCGTTTGTTACCCGTTGCGAGGCGAAGAGAATCAGTTTCTTATCAAGCGGCAATCCTAATCGTTCACGAGCTTCCTGTTTGTTTCTCCTGTTATATATATGGGTATCAATAGGATTTGGTACACTTGTAATCTTCTGTCCTTTCAGCAAGGTGCTCTTCTTTGCCTCCGACTCCAGCCATCGGCTACAAGCTACGTAGTAGATATTCTCCTCTTCTAACATCCGGAGTTTCTTCTGCCAGATGCTTGTGGAGAGGTCATGGGCAGAACCACCGTTTGGCAACAGACGGCAGTTACAGCATTGTGTGGTGAAATGCTTACAACCCATCGTTACGTGACAGATGGCTGTTGCTGGCCAGATGTCGTGCATGGTCCACACCACGGGTTTGCCACTACGTAGAATCTTACGGATGCCGCCCAATGAGAGCATGCCTTGATTGATCCAATGCAGATGGATGATGTCGGCCTCCTGAAACTCACGCAGTGAAGTGATGTCAGCTCCAGTATTGGCTAAATCTACCTCAAAGAGATGTTGTCGCTGGAAATGCAATCGACAGAAGATAACCAGTCGTTCCCAAAGGAAACGCCAGCGATTGATGGGCGACTTAGGAAGCCCCACCACTGTCAGCGTATCAGTGTCCTTGTCGCGTACCAGCATCTTGGCCTTTACGCCGTTATTGTTCAGCGCTTTCATCAGACGGTTAGCCGCTACAGCAGCACCACCAGTTCTCTCACTCGTATTGACAATCAGTACTCTCATTTTCTTCTTTGATGCAAAGGTACGAATAAGAGAGTAAAGTACCAAAGAAAAATGGTTTTTTCTTATCAGAAAAAGAAATCGGGCCGCTCTCATATAGGGCGGCCCGAGTGGCAGAAATAATATCAAATGAGTATTAATTCTTGTTCATGATGCAATAGTGATTGCCGGCAATGCTGATGAAGAGTCTGATGGTATAATTACCAGCCTCTACAGGAATATTAGCTCCTCCATGGACGAGATTGTCGAGTGATCCGCCAAGATCTACATCGCCATCCCAGTTGTGGTTGCCACGGAACTTCATCTCACCAGCGTTGAGATCAGTGGTTACCTCCCAGCAACCTTCCTCCTTATTATATGTAAGGTCGGTGTCGGTATCCCAGTTGCCATTGGCTGTTCCTATAATGCTGACATATTCAATCTTCTTCAGCGTATAACTCAGGTTAGAGGCATCGAGATCAATACGATAGAAACCTGCACCTGGATCCGGACAGTTAGGACCACCAGAAGATGTCAGTGTACCACCCATGGTAGTACCGTCTACGTACTCGAGGTCATCGTCCCAGTTATCGGCATTGGGCTTGAACTTGAACTCACCATCGAGGTAGTAGAATCCCTGGTACTTTCCATCGCCATTGCCTCCGAAGAGTTCATGGCTTGCGGCCCATCCGCTCTCGTTACCAATCTCATAGAAGAACTCACCGAAGTCGAGTGAAGAAATCTCGTAGGTGTATTCCATCATGTTGATGGTGACGCGGATCTTCCTTTGTCCGGCAGGTACACAGAACGAACCATCATCAGAGAGCTTTGTACGACGATCGAGTGAACCAGAGGTACCGTTCTTACCATTACCCAACTTGGTGCCGAAGAGCAGCGACCAGTTGTTGTCGTTGGTAATGGCATCGCAGGCCTTATCATCACCGATAGCGAACCAAGTATCGCCCTCTTCATTAGCATCAATCACAATAGTGAATACAGGATCCTCATATACATCCTTGCTGCTGTGGTTGAACTTCTGCTCCTTAGAGGCTGCCGATTGTGCCCAATCCTTCGTACCACCTACGATGTAGTAATTCTCTGCAATCTCAGGTGCGTCGGGTGTTGCGGTAAACGTGGTTTTAGCCGTAGCGGCAATGGTCATCTTGTTCAGTTCAATCAGACCCACCACATTTACAGGGATAGTACGGGTTTCGGGGCGACGACCCCAGAGAGTGTATATAGCACTCTCTAGTTCGTCTCTGTCGGCCATGAAGTTGTCATCAACCTCAATGGCAATCGACTTGCTGCCGTCCTCGTTAGTAATCTCAGCACCGTATGTGGCCTTTCCTCCGTCGAGACCAGTTACAGCTGCAGTGAACAACTGCACTTTCTCAGCGGTATAGGTGGCAAAGTCAACAGCTGCTGCCGGGCTTGCAGTAATGCCTATGCCCAGGGGCTCCTCAGGACTGTTGGTAATCGGGGCAGCCCAGTCTGTATAATCTTCGGTACAGCTTGCCATCAGCAAGGCAATACCTATCATTGACAATAACTTTTTCATACTTCAAAGATGTTTTAATTTTCAATATACATGTACTGACCTGTCATATCGTTCAGGAATACTGTGTAAGAACCAGCCACGTAAGGAATGTTAGCGCCATTCTGCTTGCCCTCACCCCATGGGAAGGCATCATTACCCCAGTTGAAGTCCCAACCGCCATCGGCAGCAAACTTCATCTCGCCGTCCTCACCAGGCTCGAAGGTAGCGCTCCATGCGTGGTTCTCGCAACCATCGTAGGTGTCGTAGGCATTCATCAGGTTGGCATTGACATCCCAGCCGTTGTAACCACCAGGCATACCCATTGAGCTGAATACGCGTCCAGATGCACCAACGAATGGTTCGATAGTCAGAACGTCGTTCTTCGTGTCGAGCATTACTGTGTAGTAGCCGTCTGAAGGAACGGTGATATTGCCAGAGCCACCATCGTTCTTCACGTAGCCTGCATCACCAGCACCCCACTGCTCATTCCAGTCGCCAGGAGTCTTGATGAGCTTGAAGCCCTTGCCTCCGGGGAAGTAGCCAGTGTAAGAAATCACGCCCTGACCGGTTACCTTATCATAGCTCTCACCTGCCAGCGTCATCAGCGGGAAGATAGCAGAGCCGATACCACCTGCAGAGTTGTTCCAAGAGCCGTCACCAACACACTCACCTACGAGGTACCAAAGCTCAGGAGCGGCGTCCTTCAAGGCAACATAGTAAGGAGCTACATTAACGGTGATTACATTAGAGATAATGGGCTCAGCACCAGCTGTGGTGGCAATGGCGCGGATAAATACAGACTGTGTAGCAGGGATATTATCCTGAGTCCACTGACCAATCTGTACAAGGTTACGATCGAGAACGGAAGGATCAATTGTTCCTGCGCCACCATTGCATCCACTAGCAACAACAGCATAGTCGGGGATGAGGCTACCACTCTCGTCGGCATTTGCTTCGTCGGTAGAGATGGTGAAGTTACCACTCAGTGAAGCCTGAATGTCATAGCTTACCTCAGCGGGGAAACCATATTCGGGCTGCGACCATGTGAGTCTCATCTCATCAGAATTCTGCAGGTCAACAATCTGAGCTGCATATGCAGGCTCATTCAATGGGAATGTTGAAGGCTGCTGCAACGTCGGGTTCGAATCGTTGTCATCGGAACAGGCTATGAAAAGGCCCATACCGCATAACAGCAGCAATGATGATTTCAATATATTTTTCATTGTCGTATTCATTTTATGATGCATTATTCATTCATTAATTATGCATTACCTGTAACCTTCGTTCTGAACCAGATTGGGGTTAGCTGTCAGGTCGGTTGTCGGGATAGCGAACACATTTCTGTAAGCTTCAAAGCTACGACCTGCATAAGCAGAGCCCTTCCACTGCCAGTTGTAGTTAGTGCTACCACCGAAGTTGCCAAAGCGAACCAGATCCATACGGCGGCGACCTTCGAAGTAGAACTCACGACACCACTCGTCGCAAATGTCGTCGAGCGTATAGCTGTCTTTTGTAGAAGCGTTGGCACGGCTACGGATTGCATTGATGGCATTGGCTGCCTCGCCAGTTGCTGTACCACCATTCTGACGGGCCAGAGCCTCAGCGTATGTCAGATAAGCCTCTGCTATGCGCATCAGGAAGAAGTCTGTGTCAGGGAACTGAGCACTCTTGGTAGTAGCGCCAGTGGTGGTGAAGTTGTTCCACTTAGCCACGGCATAACCGCTCTTGAAGGTGCTCACGTCGTCGTTGTTGAGTGTACGACCACGAGAGTCGATGATAGCACGATCATCCTTAGCAGCCTTGGCGAAGTCCTTCGGACCAGCTTCGGGTGCGTTGTTGTTGGGGAACCACTTCTGAATCAGCTGTGGACGTGCGCGGTTACCACCCCAGGTCTCGGTTGTACCGTTGGAGTCAACCATATCGGCATCGTGTGTAGAAGCGATCATGAAGAGGCTGGTACCCCAAGAGGTTGTGCGTTCACCATCCTGCAGGATTGGGAAGATGGCCTCGTAGGCAGCACTGGTCTCACCGTTGTCGCCCATGAACAGCATCTGGTAAGCACTCCATTCGCCTGTGCCGGTGGTGTTCAGCTTGTAGTTTGAGTTGATGACCTGCTGTGCATACTGGGCAGCCTTGCTCCACTGGGCAGAACCAGTGTAAACCTCGGCATTCAGATAGAGGCGGGCCAGGAGCAACCAGGCGGCAGCCTTGTCAACACGACCATAACCAGAATCGCCCGACTTCTTGGCCTTGGCTTCACTCAGCTGAGGCTCAATCTCGAGCAACTCGCTCTCAATCCAGTTGAACATCTCACTACGAGAGTACTGTTGGGGCTTCTCTGAAGTGATAGAGGTTACAAAGGGAACATTTCCCCAACCATCCATCAGGAAGAAGTAATTCAGGGCGCGGATGAAGCGAATCTCAGCCGTCATTGTTGAGTTGTAACCCTCGAATACCTGCAGATACTGGTTGCAGAAAGAGATACCAGTGTAGAGGCGATAGTAGTAACCACGGAGCATCGGGTGTGATGCATCGTAGGTGTTGTAGACGAAGTTGGCGATACCCTCGTCACCCCATCCGCAGATAGCTTCATCGGTGGTCAGCTCGTTGGCATTCCACATCTGGCGAACATAGCCTGATGTACCGCCGTCGATACCGTCAACGTCGCAGTCGCCATTGGCGCCACCGTTACCGGCTACGGCAATGTTGGCATAGCACTTGTTGAAGAGTGCCTCCGGCTGAATTTCCGTGTTCAGGTTCGGGTCGATGGGCGTAACGTCCAGATCCTTCGTACAAGAACCAAGTCCTACTGCCAGTAAGAAGGCAGCTGCCGGAATGATATTTTTGATATACGTTTTCATATTACCTTAAATATTATATAGATTAGAAGTTCAGATTCACACCGAGGATGAACGAGATAGGACGGGGATAGAGATTGTTGTCAATACCGCCGAACACTTCAGGATCGATACCCTTATACTTAGTGATGCAGAATACGTTGGATGCGGTGGCGTAGATACGTCCGCCGATACCCTTGTAACTGCCACCCTTGAAGAGACTGTCGAAGCTGTAACCCAAAGTGATGTTGTCGCACTTCAGGAACGAACCGTTCTGTACCCAGTGGTCAGAAAGCTTAGCTTCCAGATCGTAGGTCTGCCAGTTGTAGTCGAGAGCAGCTACGGGACGGTTACCAAAGAAGTTGTTACCGCTTGAGTAGAGCTCACCTGCGCTCAGGTTTACATTTCCTGACATCAGGTTGTTGAATACGTAGTTACCGATGCTGGCACGGAGTGAGAAACCGAAGTCCCAGTTCTTGTACTCCAAGCGAGAGCTCAGACCCATAGTTACAGGAGCCATTGGGCTCTTGTAGAAGTACTTATCCGACTCTGTGATAACACCGTCACCATTACGGTCAACTACCTGGTTCTCGATAGGCTTGCCAGCCTTGTCGTAAGCCTGCTGGTATACGTAGTATGAGTAAGCGGGGTGTCCCACGGCGTGTGCCTGGGCGTTTACACCAGTACCACCGCCGATACCACCTGTAGGAACGAAGTAATTGGGATCATCACCAATCAGCTCGGTAATCTCGTTGTGGTTATAGGTGAAGTTGTAGTCGATGGTCCAGTACCAGTCGTCGGTCTGGATGGGCTTCATGCCTAAGGTTACCTCCACACCCTTGTTCTCCATCGAACCGATGTTGGTCATCACCGTGTTCTTGAAGTTCGTACCGGCAGCCACGTCAGCCTTATTCAGCAGGTCGGTGGTCTTACGGAAGTAAACATCTACACCCAAGGTGAGGCGCTGGTTGAATGCACCGAAGTCGAAACCTACGTTATAAGTATCGGTGGTCTCCCACTTCAGGTTTGGATCGTATGCGTCAGGACGGGCCAGTGTACCATCGCCGCTGATGTCGTAGTAGCTGCCTACACCAGTGTTCATGGCATATACTGCGAAGTAGTTGTAGTCGCCGATACCTTCCTGCTGACCAGTCTTACCATAGCTCAGACGGAGCTTCAGGTCAGAGAGCCAGTCAACCTTCTTGAGTGCAGCCTCTTCGCTTATCTTATAGGCCAGAGCTGCTGAAGGATAGAGCTGCCAGTGATCCTTGAAACGTGAAGAACCGTCATCACGCAGAGTAGCAGTGATATAGTAGCGATCCATCAGAATGTAGTTCATACGTCCGAAGAATGATACCAGATAGTTCTCTGTCTTATATCTGTAAGTCGACTCGTCGTGCTTCTGACCTGGCTTCTCAGAGTTGGTCGAAGGGTAAATACCCCAGTAACTGTTCTTCTGTGAACGCCAGAAGTGCTGCCACTCATAACCACCCATGATGTCGAAGTGGTGAATCTTGGCAAAGTCCTTATAGTACTGTGCGTAAGCCGAGAGAGTCAGGTTGCGCTTGGTGATCTGATCCCATCCGTGATTACCGAAGTAGATGGCGGCTGGTGAAGAGTTCTCAACGTCGGTCCACTGCTTACCCTCAGAGATGTCGGCACCCAGAGTCAGGTGGAGGCGCAGATCCTCAAAACCATGAATCTTATAGTCTACATCAGCATTACCGATGAACGTACGGCTGATGGCGCGATCGTCATTCAGGTTCAACAGAGCCACGGGGTTGCTGGTAGCATTACGGTTGGTGGTCGTTGACCATGTGGGGTCGTTCAGCGACTCAGCGGGAACTTCCCACTCCCAGTAACCACCGAAGTTAGGATTGCTGCCGTTTACGGTCTTGGTGGGATCGAAGGCAATGGCAGCACCGATAGCACCGGTGTTGGCATACTTTGTCTTGGCCCACATGCCCTTGGCATTCAGGTTCAGTGTCAGGTGATCCTGCAGCAGTGAAGGATTCAAGTTCAGGGCAGCGGTGTAGCGCTTGAAGTCTGAAGTCTTCAGGATACCCTGCTGGTCGGTATAGCCGAGAGACACACGGTAAGGCACGTTACCTAAAGCGCCAGCCACTGTCACGTTGTGGTCGTGGCTCCATGCAGTGCGGTAGATCTCCTTCTGCCAGTCGGTGTTGGCTGAGCCCAGCTCAGAGAGAATCTTCTCCTCGCTCATGTGGCCTGCATATACCTTCTTTACTAAGGCGCGATACTCATCACCGTCGAGTACGTCAACGGTCTTCTTCTTCATACTCATGGTCACGCTTCCAGAGTAAGATATCTGGGGAGCGCTACCCTTACGGCCCTTCTTCGTGGTGATGATGATAACACCGTTAGAACCGCGGCTACCATAAATAGCAGTAGCTGAAGCATCCTTCAGCACGTTGAATGATTCGATATCCTGCGGGTTAACCATCGAGAGGGGGTTAGACAAACCCTTCACACCGTTGTTGTCCATGGGCACACCGTCGATCACGATCAGCGGGTCGTTCGATGCGTTCAGTGAAGAACCACCACGAATACGGATGCTGGCACCTGAGCCAGGAGCACCACCCGAGGATGTTACGTTCACACCGGCAATCTTACCCTGCATCATGTCCTGGGCGTTAACTACCAGACCCTTGTTCTTGGTGTCGGGTTTCAGAGCGGTGACAGATCCTGTCAAATCACTCTTCTTAACTGCACCGTAACCGATAACCACCACTTCGTTCAGAACGGCGGCATCGTCCTGCAGTATAATCTCAACAGTTGGGGCGGCCTTTACCGTCTGTGGCTGGTAGCCAATGTAGGTAACGGTAATGTTTGCACCCTGGTTAGCAATCAGCACGAAGTTACCGTCGAAATCAGTTACGGTAGCGGTTTCTGTACCGTCTACGCGTACTGTTGCGCCGATAATGTCTTCGCCTGCAGCATCTTTCACATGGCCTTTTACCTCAATCTGAGCAAAGGCACCTACCGATAGGAACAGCCCTAAAATAAGGCCGAGCATCCTAAGCGGAACTTGAATGTTTACCTGCTTCATCATTACATTTAATTAGAGTTAATTTTGTTATATTGTTATATTGTCTTAAGCTTGTCGAGCTTGGTTTTATGGTGCAAAGATAGGTTTCTTTTCAATACGTTGTTCTTTTTTTGCTTAAAAATATACAAATGTGGCATGCAAACGTTTGCATACGTATGTACATATTTAAATATAGTTTATTGTTTGGAATTTTGCATGATTTGCACTATCTTTGCAAAAAATATCAATCAATGGAAGATAAGAGTCCGATGACAATGAAGGATATCGCCAGGGAGTTTGGTGTCTCCGTGGCGACGGTTTCGCGTGCCTTGAAGGACTCACCCCGTATCAGCGAACAGCGTCGGCGTGAGATTCAGCAGTTTGCCCGCGAGCATAATTTCTATCCCAATGCTATTGGCGAGGCCTTGCGTCATAGTCGTGTCATGCCCCAGCGCGTCATCGGTGTTATCGTTCCAGAGTTCACGCATTATTACTTCTCGTCCATCCTCACGGGTATTGAGGAATCGGCTGCTGCCCGTGGCTATCGCATCATGGTGGCCCTTAGTGGTGAGCAGTATGAGCGCGAGGCCCGTATCTGCGAGAACTTCCTCCGTTATAAGGTGTGTGGTGTCATCGTGTCGCAAGCCAAGGATACGAAGAACTACGACCATTATCAGAAACTCATCGATGCCGGCATCCCCATTGTGTTTTATGATAGAATATGTACGGGTGTAAACGCCAGCCGCGTGGTGGTCGACGACTATATGGGTGCCTATAACGCCGTGAGTCATCTTATCGAGACCGGTTGTAAGCGTATTGCCTTCTACGGTGGTCCTCTCCAGCTTGAGATCTCGAAAAACCGTTTCAATGGTTATAAGGATGCATTGCTGAAACACGGATTGCCCATCGACGATGCGATCATCGGTATCTGCGACAATCGGGCTGATGCCGAACAGCTTACGCCTAAGCTCATGGCGCTCGAGATGCCTCCCGACGGATTCTTCGCCGTCAACGACGATACGGCCATAGGTATTCTCTATACCGTGAAGCATTCCGGCTATCGCGTGCCTGAGGATATTAGTATCTGTGGCTTTACCAATGGTCAACGGGCTGTAGCCTGCGATCCCATGCTGACTACCGTCGAACAGCGAGGTCACAGGGTGGGCGAGGAGGCTGCCGAGATCCTGATGGATAAGGTAGAGGGCCTCTCTCCTCTCGAGAAGGTAGAGAAACGTGTCGTCCGCACCCGTCTCGTCATCCGAGGAACAACAAAATAAACAACAATATGAAACAAAAACCTGATCTTTCCTTCTGGAAACTATGGAATCTGAGTTTTGGATTCTTTGGTGTGCAGATCGCTTATGCGCTGCAGAGTGCCAACATCTCCCGTATCTTCGCCACTCTTGGTGCCGATCCCCACAACCTGAGTTATTTCTGGATCCTGCCCCCGTTGATGGGTATCCTGGTGCAACCCATCGTCGGAACGCTGAGCGATAAGACATGGACACGCTTTGGTCGTCGTATCCCTTACCTGTTTATCGGAGCAGCCGTAGCCGTGCTCGTCATGTGTCTGTTGCCCAACTCTGGCTCGCTGGGTCTCACCATCAGTGCCGCCATGATGTTCGGCCTCATCGCCCTTATGTTCCTCGATACATCCATCAATATGGCTATGCAGCCGTTTAAGATGCTGGTGGGCGATATGGTGAATGAGAAGCAGAAGGCCAAGGCTTATAGTATCCAGTCGTTCCTCTGCAATGCTGGCTCGGTGATGGGTTATGTGTTCCCCTTTGTGTTCACGTTTATTGGCATCAGCAATGTGGCCGAGAAGGGTGTGGTGCCCGATAGCGTCATCTGGTCGTTCTACATCGGCGCCGCCATTCTCATCCTCTGCGTTATCTATACCACTTCGAAGGTCCGTGAGTGGAATCCGCAGGACTATGCCGAGTATAATCCCGTTTCTGAGGAGAAGGAGGAGAGTGCCAACTGGATTACTCTGCTCAAGAACGCCCCTTCTACTTTCTGGAAGGTAGGTCTCGTTCAGTTCTTCTCTTGGGCCGCCATGCTTTACATGTGGAACTACACCACGGGCTCTATTGCTGAGGTGGTGTGGAATACCACCGATGCCTCGAGCGAGGCCTTCCAGGAGGCAGGTAACTGGACCGGTATTCTCTTTGCCGTTCAGGCCGTGGGTTCTGTGGTATGGGCTGCTCTGTTGCCCCAGTTCAAGAACACCAAGTTGGCTTACTCCGTGAGTCTCGTTATTGGTGCCGTTGGCTTCTGTCTCGTGCCTTACCTCCACGATCAGTATCTCCAGTTTATCCCCTTCCTCATGATAGGTTGTGCTTGGGCCGCCATGCTCGCCATGCCGTTCACCTTCGTTACCAATGCCCTTCAGGGCTATGGTCACATGGGAGCTTATCTGGGATTATTTAATGGCACCATCTGCATCCCGCAGATTGTGGCAGCTCTCCTCGGAGGTGTCATCCTCTCACTCGTGGGCCATCATCAGTCGTCTATGATGATCGTGGCTGGCATCAGCTTCCTCATCGGTTCGGCTTGCGTCTTTGTCATCAAGGATAAGAAATAACTACAATATGAAAAAACTACTGTCTACTATTTGTCTTCTTGGCGGAGCGCTTATGGCCTCCGCTCAGGAGACTGCTATGCCTCTGATTCAGAATGTGCAGGCTTATGAGGCTATGTCGCTCAACGGCGAGTGGAACTACATCGTCGATGTTCAAGAAGAAGGTTACTACGATTATCGCATGAACCCTATGCGCAACGGATTCTTCATCAATGCCAAGCCGAAGCGTCCGGAGGACCTGATTGAGTATGACTTCGATAAGTCGGACGTGATGCAGATTCCTTCCGATTGGAATACCAAGGACGAGCGCCTCTTTTTCTACGAGGGAACCGTGTGGTTCAAGAAGAGTTTCCAGGCTGTGCCAATGACGGATTGTAAGACGCTGCTTTATTTCGGTGCCGTGAATTACGATTGCCATGTATACGTCAATGGCAAGAAAGCTGGACACCACATTGGCGGCTTTACGGCTTTCAACTACGACATCAGCGACCTGCTTGTGGAGGGCGAGAACACCGTTATCGTCAAGGTCGACAATAAGCGTCATGCCGATGCTGTACCCACCCAGATCTTCGATTGGTGGAACTATGGAGGCATTACCCGCGATGTAAAGCTGGTAAAGGTGCCGATGGTGTATCTCGAGGACTATAACCTCCAGCTCTTGAAGGGCGAGGCTAAGGGTAAGAAGCGCCAGATTACCTTCAGTGCGAAGTTGAGTAAGCCTGAGGCTGGGCATACAGTAACGGTGAGCATTCCCGAACTGAAGCTGAAGAAGACGTTCACCACCGATGCCGACGGTCAGGTTCAATCTTCAATTTTCAATATTCAGTCTAAAGCCCTGCAATTGTGGTGCCCGGAGAATCCTAAGCTGTATCGCGTAGATATCTCCCTCGACACCTCGACTATCAGCGACGAGATCGGATTCCGCACCATTGAGACGCGCGACAAACAGATTCTGCTCAATGGCAAGCCCGTCTTCCTCAAGGGCATCTCCATCCACGAGGAGAAAGCCAACGGTGGTGGCCGCGCCAACTCCGTCGAGGATGCCCAGACGTTGCTCTCATGGGCTCAGGAGTTGGGTTGCAACTTCGTGCGTCTGGCCCACTATCCCCATAATGAATATATGGTACGCGAGGCCGAGCGTCGTGGTATTATGGTGTGGAGCGAGATTCCTTGCTACTGGACCATCGCGTGGACCAATCCCGATACCTACCAGAACGCCCAGAACCAGCTCCGCGATATGATCGCTCGCGATCACAACCGTGCAAACATCATTATCTGGAGCATCGCCAACGAGACGCCTCACTCAGCCCAGCGCGATCAGTTCCTGGGTCGTCTGGCCAAGTACGCCCGTAGTCAGGACTCCACCCGCCTCATCTCTATGGCTATGGAGGTGACCGGTGCCTCGAACTATGTCAATCGCTTGAATGATAATATGAACGAGTATGTCGATGTGGTAAGCTTCAATCAGTACATTGGTTGGTATCGCGATGTGAACGATGCTCCCAAGATGCGTTGGGAGATTCCTTACAACAAACCCGTCATCATCAGCGAGTTTGGCGGTGGCGCCCGCTATGGACTCCATGGTGCCAAGAACCAGCGCTGGACGGAAGAGTTCCAAGAGAACCTCTATAAGGAAAATACCGCCATGCTCGACAAGATCGAGGGCCTCTCCGGCACTACACCTTGGATATTGAAGGACTTCCGCTCGCCCCGTCGAGTTCTCCCTGGTGTGCAGGACTACTACAACCGCAAGGGCCTCTTCAGCGACAAGGGTGAAAAGAAGCTCGCCTTCTACATCCTCCGCGATTGGTATAAAACGAAATAGACCTTTGCGGTAAGCAAAGTCCGGGTTTGGACTATTCTCACTGATGGTTTGGATAGTCCAAACCCTTAAATTCTCTCGAGAATTTGGAGGTTTGCTCCGAGGAAAGTCCGGGTTTGCCCGGAGGAAAGTTCGACTTTGCTCGGTGGTCTGTAATAGAGAAGTCGTTGCACCCTCTATTTTGGAAATATATGCAGTTTCATAGAGGACGTCAAAGGCTGGAACTTTGCCCGGAGTAAAGTGGGGGTTTACTCCGACTAAAGTCCTACTTTACTCCGTCTAAAGTCGGCGCTTTTTTGCGATTGCATATTCTTGCAAGCAACGCATAATTATACAGTAAGAATGGACCTTCTTGGAATAAACATAAAATGAACAGAAATATCTTAAACTCCTCAACACCTAACACTTAAAAATGCTAAGTGCTTGAAACAAAATAGGTTAGGGGTTTGAGAGATTTATTACTCATAACTACCTCATTATGAATTAGTTGCAAAACTAGATGTTAGGTGTTGGCCTCAAAATGCAATAACTTGTTCTTTGTCACAAAATGAAGATCTTGGGCGAACCTTTTCTACTATCCTCAGTCGGAGAGGCCCCAGCGGAGGCTGAGGTTGAACAAGATAAATATTTGAGCGAACTGCAACTTTTTTGTTTTTTTTGCGTCTAATGAATAAATGAGGTATCATAATAAACTTAATCAACAATGAAACAGAAACTATTCATGATGGTCTGCGGACTTTTGACAGCGATGACGGTGGGGGCTCAGCCTCTGCTGAAGACTCATGTAGAAACCGGTGATGTGGAGGGTGTGCTCGAGGATGGTGGCATAGCCTGCTACTATGCCATTCCCTATGCGGCTCCTCCCGTGGGCGATCTGCGTTGGAAGGCGCCACAGCCAGCCCTGCCTTGGGAGGGTGTACTGAAGGCCGAGACGGTAGGTAAGTGGCCTCCTCAGCCCGAGAAGAGCTACGTGAAATACGATATGATGAGCGAGGATTGCCTGAACCTGAGTGTGGTAACTCCCGCTAAGTCGGTGGATGAGGCTCTGCCCGTGATGGTGTTTATCCATGGTGGCGGTTTCCAGACAGAGAGCTATGGCGGTACGCTGTGGCAGAGTCTGGCCCGTAGGGGTGTAGTGGCTGTTTCTATCGAGTATCGTGCCGGTTCATTAGGCTTTATGGCGCATGCCGAACTGGCCAAGGAGGATCCGAATGGTCACTCGGGCAACTACGGCATTCTCGACCAGATTTTCGCCCTGCAATGGATACAGCGTAACATCAAGAACTTCGGTGGTGATCCCTCGAAGGTGACCATCTTCGGCGAGTCGGCTGGTGCCATGAGTTGTCATCTCCTCTGTGCCTCGCCCCTGGCCAAGGGCTTGTTCCGTGCTTGCATCAGCGAGAGTGGTGCCTGGATGTCGCCCATGAATGTGCTGAACCAACAGACGGCTCAGATGGTGGGTTGGATGTTTATGAACGGTCTGAAGAAGAGCTCCATCGCTGAGATGCGCCAGATGGATGCTAAGGAGTTGACAGGCACGGGTGTGAACTTCCAGGGCAACATGCCCATCGTGGACGGCTACGTGATTCCCGAGCCCGTTTATGCGCTCTACGAAAAGGGTGAGTATAACGATGTGCCAGTGCTGATTATGCACAATAGCGACGAGGGTGCCGTGGAGTTTGACTCGGTAAGTGTGGAGATGTTCGACCAGCAGTTGAACTCGCTGCCTAACCACTGGGGCGATAGTGCGAAAGCCGTTTACCCAGGCAATACTCCTATGGAGCGTCTGTACAGCCTTCGCGATGTGGTGCGCGACGTAAACTTCGGTTGGCCAGCCTATAAATGGGCTACGCAACAGACCAAGACGGGTAAGAGTCCGGTTTATGTGGCTTATCTGGCCCAGAACTCCGAGAAGACCGTCTATGCCAAGGGCAATCGTCGTGGAGCCGCCCATGCCGATGACATCATGTATCTGGATGGCCGTTTCGACAAAGAGGCCGATAAGTATCCTCAGGAGAAGATGGTGGGCGACCTGATGCAGCAGTATTGGGTAAACTTCGCCAAGACAGGTAATCCTAATGGTGAGGGTCTGCCAAAATGGACTGTATACGACGAACAGAAGCCCAGCGTGATGCAGTTCAAGGATGGTGCTACACTCATACCCCTGCCCAATAAGGAAAAGATTCAGCTGATAGACCGCTTTATGCAATACATCCGCAACCTGCAGAGCGGCCAGGTAGCGCAATAACAATCCATATCTTCAAAAAGGTAAGAAAAAGCATAAGCCCGACGCAATCACTGCGTCGGGCTTACTAGCAAGCATCTTACAATCAAATGTCGAATATTATCTTATGAACAGCAATTCACGATACTTGGGAAGTGGCCAGAGCGAATCATCGACGATGAGTTCAAGCTTGTCGATCTCGTAACGGATGGTGTCGAGCTTCGGCTCTACCTTGTCGTGGTAGGCAATGGCCTTCTCATGTTCATCCTCAATCTTGTTAGCCAACTTGCGGGCATTGACAAGTTCCTCTACACCCTTCTCGATGGCGTTGGTGCGCTCAGCAATCTCCTCGATGATCTTGAGGTTGCGGGCATTCAACTTGTCGGCCTTGTCGACGGGGAATACCGTTGATACGCTATCCACGTTCTTCAGCAGAGCGCTCTGGTAGCGTGTGGCCACAGGGATGATATGGTTCATAGAGAGGTCACCCAGTACACGGGCCTCAATCTGAATCTTCTTGGTGTAGGTCTCCCATTTCACCTCGTTGCGGGCCTCGAGTTCCTTCTTGGTCATCACACCCAGGCTCTCGAACATCTTAATGCTCGACTCATCGAGGTAACGCTCAAAGATCTTCGGACAAGACTTCTCCACGTCGAGTCCGCGCTTCTCAGCCTCGATCACCCACTCGTCAGAGTAGCCGTTACCATCGAAGCGGATGGGCTTACAGGTCTTGATATCCTCGCGGAGCACGTCGATGATGGCGTGGAATACGGCGCTG
>JAEEGH010001970.1_pt1 | contig 57291 bp, 69 predicted proteins | sample 9134181 | NCBI WGS metagenome assembly JAEEGH01 (sample SAMN16246544, study PRJNA631951) | gut metagenome | biome: gut microbiome; feature: rumen; material: DP-attached | host: Bos | place: Iran: Karaj | collected 2018-10 | reverse complement strand
CAAATGGCACGGCTACTACGAATACCTGCACCCCTTCCGTGATGGTAATGGCCGTACGGGTCGTCTGCTCTCCAACTTCATCCTGCTTCGCGCCAACCACCCCCTGCTCATCATCCGCCTTGAAGATTGTGCCGCCTACATCACCGCCCTCAAGCAAATCAGAACCGATGGCACCGACGAGCACCTCATCGCCTTCTTCTTCCGCACAGCCATCGCCCGCATGCAGGACGAACTCTCGCAGAAACACAAGAACTCCCTGCCCCTCGTGTTCTTCTGACACTGTCATTTGTCAGAATTGTCAGAAAGTTGCCAAAAACCACAGGAAGGGTCTGGCACTTTGTGTTAAAAAATAACTGTGTTTGCAACTTTTCCGTCCTTGGGGCACGGGCATATGCCCGTTTTTAGCAACACGGCCTCTCGCTGGTAGAGAAACGGCCTCTCGCTGGTAGAGAAACGGCTTCTCGCTAGTAGAGAAACGGCTTCTCGCTGGTAGAGAAACGGCTTGTTGCTAAATTACGCATTTGGTAACGCTCATCGCAGTATCACACATCACAGTATCACAGTTTCTGTGGGGCTGCCTACGTCTATAGGATTTAATATATTTATATATGGTGACAGGGACCTGGTACCTGACATCTCTCGCAGAAACACAAGAACTGCCCCTTGTGTTCTTCTAAATAACTCAAAGTTTCCCTTCACACGAAGGGTCTGATATTTTATGTTATCCAATTTGTGTTTTTTTTGCATCTACCTCTACTAAATTTAGGTTGTTTTCGTGGAAAGTTGTTGATTTATAGTGATTTAGAATTTTTTTTTTGCTAAATTTATAGCCCCTACTTAAGTTCTAATAACCCCTACTAATATTCTACTAAACCTCTACCTGCCCTCTACAAAACTTCTGCTTTGGTTCTGCCGGATTCTCATTCGGTTTCCTTCTTGATGCTCCCCCTCGAGGTCATCAAGCAAGGCCTTTTAACGAGATTTACTTGTGGCTTATCAAATATTCCCACCGTGGGAATGCTTTGTTCCCAGCTTGGGAATAATGTATTCCCGCCTTGGGAACGCCAAGCCAGCCTCCGGCTCAGTAGCCAATAGCCTGTGTTGAGCATTGCTAAATAGCAAATGGATGTGTTGTAGAGGTTAGGTAGAACTTAAGTAGAGATAATGTAGAATTAATATAGAGAATAAGTAGATGTAAATCTCATTGTAAGTTCTTTGTTTTGAAGATGTTATTGTGTTTTTGGTAGAGGATACTACTAAATATGTATATATTCAACAAAAATATTAATTAGAACTTGGCACAGATTCGCTGAATCATGGGGCTCTCGGCAACTATCAATCAGAATGCCAACTTGGAGCACATTTCCTAAAAATCTTTGAATTTCGGTGCAAAATTACAATTAGTTCGTAAAAAAAATAATTTTTTCTGCCTCTTATTACGTAAAATCGGTTAAATATTGCTCTTCTTTTTGCAGAAATTTGGAAAAGTAGAAACTCCCTTGATGATTTTTTTGTAATTTTGTAGCGATATTGCGACTTAGAACATTGAATATGGCAAATGATCAAAACAACATACAGGCAAAACGCTATCCAAAGTTTGCGAACTTTGGCGAATACCTGTTTTGGTCTTATGCCAACTTGCAGATGCTTTGTGCGGCTCTCAACATGGGCAAAGCGAAGTATGACAAATCATGCTACATGATACGTTCCAAGGCGTTCAAGGCTTATAAAGAAGGGCTCTGGAATATTCACGACCTTCTTGAGTTCAACGTGGCGAAGATTAAGGAGAATAACTATTGCTGGTATTGTGGAAAAGAGATGGAACCGTCGAAACTAACGAAAGATCATGTTTTTCCACGAAGCAAGGGAGGAGCTAATGATATGGACAATATCATCATGGTTTGTAAGACATGCAATTCCTCAAAAGGCAATATGGATTTGTTTGAGTGGTATGCTACAGTAAGAAAAGTATGGCCCCCCCTCAACATACTCATTCACTATCTAAAAAATATCTATCTGTATAGTATGGATAATGGCTTGATGGACAAGCATCGTGAAGAAATGGAGCAGATGGATTTGCCATTTAACTATAGGTTCATTCCCCTTGACTATCCACAGCCAGAAGTATACATGTAAATTAAATGGAAGGACGAGTATTATATAAATATCTGGACGCTGAAGGCGGTTTGAAGATGCTTGAAAATAGTACCTTGAAATTTACCAATGCGATAAAGTTCAATGACCCGTTCGACTGCCATCCATCTTTAGTTGACTATTCAAATATTCCGAATAAAATTAAAGGAAACAAGGCAGGAGAGTTGTTAGTTAAAATGTACGCAGGAACGCCCAAGCGTATAATTGATGGAACTTGGATATGCAGTCTTACAAAAAGGAATGATAATTTGCTGATGTGGAGTTATTATAGTAACCACGAGGGTATTTGTATTGGATTGAATATTGACAAAGTGAAAAAAAGTCTTTCCAACCACGAGGGAATCCCTATTGGATGCCCTGAGATAGAAGTTCAATACAAAAACATAATTGAGAAGTCTGACTATTTCCGAAATATGGACAAACTAGATTTTCTACGTTACCAAATAGGGACAAAGGCTAAAGATTGGGAACATGAAGAAGAAGTCCGCTTGTATACGCGAGGGAATAGATTTATGAACTTACTCAATTACAATAAGGAACCTTATTTCCTAACAATTAACGGAGAGTGCTTTGAGACTTTATATCTTGGAGTAAGAATTGAAGATAATGACAAAAACAAGATAGTTAATGCAGCAAGAAAATCAAACCCCAATATTATGATATATCAAATGGCAACCGATACTGTTGCCTTCAAGTTGAATACAGAAGCATTAGAATAATATGGCAAACAAAAACATAAACTTACATCAGGCGAAGGAAGCTAAGAAGGATGAGTTTTATACTCGCCGAGAGGACATTGAGCGAGAATTATATCATTATCGCCGCCAGTTCGAGGGAAAGACGGTACTATGTAACTGTGATGACCCTCGAGTAAGTGAGTTCTTCCAGTATTTTGCCCTCAACTTTGAGTGGCTTGGATTGAAACAACTAATCTGCACTTGCTACAAGAATAACGACATCGACTTATTCAGCCAGCACGACAAGGAGCAGGCTGTTTACATTATTTACGAAGGTGATAAGAACGGAAACAATCGCATTGATCCAGATGAACTTGATGTAAAGCCACTGAAAGGCGATGGTGATTTCCGCTCGAAAGAGTGCATAGAGTTACTCAAACAGGCTGATATTGTTGTAACAAACCCGCCGTTCTCCTTATTCCGTCAATATGTTAAGCAATTGATGGACTATAACAAACAGTTCCTCATCATTGGACACCAGAACGCCATAACATATCAAGAGATATTCCCGTATTTCAAAGATAATCGTATGTGGCTTGGCTATGGTTTCAACCGAAATTGTGCTCATTTCATTAGCCCGAACTATGAGGACACAGCAAGTGATACAGACCATCGTGAAGGCATGATTAGAGTATCGGGTGTTATGTGGTTCACAAATCTTAGAGTGAAGAAGCGCGAAGATGAAATGGAATTCATCAAAAAATATAATTCCGAGGAGTACCCGAAGTACGATAATTATGATGCAATTGATGTCTCTAAGACGCAAGATATTCCAGAAGATTATGAAGGCGTGATGGGAGTACCCATTACATTTATGACTAAATACAATCCAAATCAATTTGAAATAGTTGGGCTAATGGCTTCAACAACAGTCAGTGATATTAATTTTGGCTATCCATTCGTCAATGGCGAAAGGAAATACGCAAGAATCTTAATCCGACATAAAAGATGATGCCCTATGAAAATCCAATTAAAAGAAGTAACAATAGCTGAATTGTACGACGGCTATGAATATGATGAGTTGAGCGATATACTTGGCTATGGTGGCAAGTTGAACATTCGTCCTGCTTATCAGCGTGAGTTCATTTACAAACCTGAACAAGAACAGGAAGTCATTCGTTCTGTGATGCAGGAATTTCCTTTGAATGTCATGTATTGGAGCGACGAGGGCGACCATTACGAACTACTGGATGGACAGCAGCGCACTCTCTCTATTTGCCGCTACCTTGACCGTGCTTTCAGTGTTGACAAACTGTATATCCACAATCAGACACCAGATATGCGTAAACGCATTATGGATTACAAATTGCTGATATATGTCTGCAAAGGCACAGTTTCGGAGAAGTTGAAATGGTTTAATGTTATCAACATACAAGGAGAACGCCTTAGCGAACAAGAAATGAGAAATGCAGTATTTACAGGTGCATGGCTTACTGATGCCAAGAAACGTTTCTCAAAAGCTACGGGCAAAGGAGTATTGCTTGGTACACGTTATCTCGCTGGTGACCCCAAACGTCAGAAGTATCTGGAGACTGCCATTAAGTGGGCAGCAAACAGCGACAAGGAACGATTTGGGGGTGATATTGAAACATATATGGGAATCTATCAAGACAAGCCCAATGCCAATGACTTAATGCTTTACTTCCAGAAAATCATCAATTGGGTTGAAGCTACATTCCCAAAATACGACCCACTGATGAAGGGTTTAGACTGGGGGAACATCTACGAGACCTATAAGAACAAGGAAGATGTTGATACAGATGCTCTGCAACAGGAATTGGAACGTTTGTGGATGGACGATGACGTAACGCATAAGGCAGGTGCTTATGAGTATGTTCTCGGCGGTGACGAAAAGCTTTTGAATATTCGTAAGTTCTCGCCTGCAATGGCAAAGGCAGCTTATACACGTCAACAGGGAATATGTCCGATTTGTGGAAAGCACTTTGAGTTGTCAGAAATGGAAGCAGACCATATTACTCCATGGAGTCAAAATGGGCCTACGAGTGCCGAGAACTGCCAGATGCTATGTAGAGAATGTAATAGAAGAAAGGGAGCAAAGTGAAAAGAGAATACATTGAGACAGGCAAATGTATTTGGTGTGGTAGAACTAAAGAAGAAGGAGCTACTTTCTTTAATATACCTCATATCCTCCCTCATGCGTTGGGAGGCAAAGAGACCTGCTTTGATGTTTGTGATGAATGTAATTCTTATTTTGGCGATGACAGGAAGAAATATGGTATTTCTCAGGATGAAGCTGTAAAAGGTATTCTCCAAATAGGTAAGCACTATTTCTCTTTAAATCCTAAACAAGAAAAATCACCTCTATTTAACTATTTTGTCAGTAAACATAAGATAACACTAAAGCGTTCCATTTTTCATAGTATCACTGCCCAAGGATTAACTCGTCAGTTCAAACGAGGCATGTGTGAATGCTTTTTGCAGAAATATCATTTCATGACAAAAGATGGCAATAGCCCAGTTTTTGATAGATTAAGAAAGTTTGCAAGATATGACGAAGGAGATATTCCATTCTATTGCGTCATAAACAAAATACTTATAGGCTTTATAGACCAAAAGAATCCAATAATTGGAATATCTCAAAAGGATATTGAAAACGTGAAAAAATGCGGATTATTCACTTGCTACATTTTTGGTCATGTTATTATTATGGATGTTGTCCCAAATGCTCCACACATAGAAAAAATGATATTTTGTGATGACCTCTCCAACTTAGGAATTATAGCAGGAAGTACAATATCTATTGAAAGACTGACTGATATTTCCAAACTGGACTTGTTATATACACGATATAATGGCTTTCAATCAGCAGCAATTTCAGATACTGATGCATATATGCCTTTTATTGAAGAACCCCAAAAGAATTAAGTTATGGAATACGGAATAGTTTATCTTTTAACCAATCCTGTAATGCCAGGGCTTGTGAAGATTGGCATGACCACGCAGGAAGACATTGACAAGCGGATGAAGGAACTCTATACGACGGGCGTTCCCGTTCCCTTTGAGTGCCAGTTTGCTTGCAAGGTGAAGAAAGGCGACTGCGCCAAGATTGAGAAAGCCCTGCACACGGCTTTTGCCCCGCAGCGCATCAATCAGAACCGTGAGTTCTTCCGTATTCAAGTGGAACAGGCAAAGGCCATTCTCGAACTATTCCACCATACGGACGTGACGGAAGAAGTGAGCGACGAGATAGAAAACGACCTGACCGACGACGACAAGGCTGCATCGGTTAAGGCACAGATTCACCGTCCACCGCTCAACTTCTACGAAATGGGGATGCAAAAGGGTGACGTGCTTGTATGGAAAGACGACCCCACCGTTTCCGTTACGATAATCTCAGAGCGCAAAATCAACTATGAGGGCGAGGAAACGTCCATCAGTGCGCTCTCTGCCAAGTTGAAAGGCTACAAAGTCAAGCACATAGCCCCCGGTGCTCACTGGCTCTATAAGGAAAAACTTCTCAGCGACATTTATGACGATACTTATCCTTTTGAAGAATAAGTTGTATTATTTAAAAAAACTTTTGTATCTTTGCAACCAAAAATAAGAATATCACAAGATGAGAATTAAGAATTTTAGCATCGACAACCTGTATTACGAATACAACTTCAGTCATACGCTTGACGAGAAGGTGAATATATTTGTGGGTAATAACGGATCGTTTAAGACCACCCTCTTGCGGCTTCTGCGACATGCTATTGCCTACGAGAAAAACGGCCAGTTCTTCCAAAGTGGTCTAACAATAGTCACTTTTAAGGATGGTGTGGTCATGGAGTATCATGAGACTGAGAACTTGCTTTCCAAGGACAAAGATGGTGAAGACATTCTTAAGAATATCACCTCGTGGACACCGATGCTGAATGGGAATAAGATTCCTGATTCGGAGTACCGCAAATTAGTGAAACTTGATTATGTATCCACTTTCGATGTCAAAGGGGACGGCAAAAGCAGTCAGGACAGTTATCTTGACACACGGTTGGAGAAGTTGCAGAGTGATTACGGCTACTATCTCTCGGACTTAGTGAAGGAACTGACAGAACGCATCAATTCAAATAGTAGCATCACAAAGCAGGAACTCGACAAGATTAATGAGCGAAAGAATTTGTTTATTAGCCTAGTCAATGAGTGTTTTGCCGAGACAGGGAAAGAACTTTCTAATGATTCCACCAAACTGGTTTTCATCAAGGACAACAGCATTGGTATCTATCCCAAAGAACTCTCGTCGGGTGAGAAGCAACTGCTGATTATTCTGCTCACTGTTCTGCTGGAGCGTGGCGAAGAATACATCTTGATGCTGGACGAGCCAGAGATTTCCATGCACATTAGTTGGCAGTATAAGTTGATTGACATGATTCTGCAATTGAATCCCAATGTACAGATTTTACTGACAACCCACTCGCCGATGATATTCTCTGACGGCTGGGGCGACAAGGCCATCTATATGGAGGATATAACCACTAATACAAGGAAGTGATGGCGGACATCTATCAGGAACAAGCACGGTTCTTTGCCAATGTGCCGCTGATGCAAAGTGGTGTTGTGGCCAGCGTTCATTTGGAGGATGGTGATGATAAAGGCTTTTGGAATACCATGCTTCAGACACGGCATCCAGGCCATTATTACTTTATCACTCATAGCCGTAGTCCCAAAGGTTACGACACTAAAGGCTGTGAGCAATGTTTGAAATACCGTCCCTATCTGTCGAAGCGATTCTTCATCTGTATAGACAGCGACATGCGATATATGTTGCAAGAGCCGAACCTCGACGCGGCCAACTTCATCTGTCAGACATACACATATTCGTGGGAGAATCATTTTTGTGAAGCCGCCGCATTGCAGCAGCGATTTGAAAAGCATAGCCCTGACATAGCAGCAACCTTCGACTTCTCGATATTCCTAATGGAACTCTCAAAGGTGTTGTATAAGCCATTGCTGCTTTTGCTTTATTGCCTCAAGAACGACAAGCCAGACTTCAATCTGCGCATGTTCTCCGCTTGCCTGCCCAACCAATGCAAGCGTGTAGAGTTGGCTGATAACGGGAAATCGCTTATTGAGAGAATCACCAAGAATTTCGAACAGCATTTGAACTCGCAATTTGCCAAGTCCACTGACTTCGATGCCGAAGGCAGTTATTGCCAAGCTCTCAATGTGAATGAGGAGAATGCCTATCTCCATGTCAGAGGACACAACGTTTTCGACCTTGTCGCATATATCGGCGACTTGCTTTGTCGAGGAACATCCGTATCGTTCAAAAACGATGTCCTGATGAAAGAGCTTCCTCCGCAGGACTATTGGCAAATCAAGAAAGTTGCATCAGATATTGCTGAAATAGTGTAAAGCACACAAAGTCATTCAAGAGAATTACCTCATGATAGTGATCTCCCCTCGGATGCTGCGGTTCATCAAGTCGCGAACCTGTTCCGGGTCGTCGTAGTGCGACTGTAGGAACATGAGTTTGGTGACGGCACTCTCGACCGTAGAATCGTAACCGCTGACGACGCCGGCTTCCTTCAGATGGAAACCGGTGTCGTAGCGTCCCATCTCGACGCATCCTTGCATGCACTGGCTGATGTTGACAATGACCTTGCCGTTGCGGGTGCCTTCTTTCAAGGCGTTGAGCAACCAGGTGCGCTGAGGGGCATTGCCCGAGCCGAAGGTGCGCATGACGATGGCCTTCAGATTGGGCGTGTGGATGATGTGGCGGATGAGGTCTTCGCGAATGCCTGGAAACAGCGAGAAGATGATGACGTTGTTGTCCAACCGGAAGTGGGGCGTCATGGGTTTGTCCCAATCGGGCTTCAGGATACGCTCGTGATGGTAGGTGATGTTGACGCCCGCATCGGCCAGATGGGGATAGTTGAACGATTCGAAGGCATTGAACTCGTCGGCACTCTGCTTGGTGGTGCGATTGCCACGCAGCAGCGAACCATTGAAATAGATACCGACTTCAGGAACGCGTGCATGACCCTCTTCATCTTTGGCGGCAGCAATCTCGATGCTGGTAATCAGGTTCTCTTTGCCGTCGGTGCGCAGCTGTTCGATGGGAAGCTGTGAACCAGTGAAGATGACGGGCTTGGTGAGATTCTCGAGCATGTAGGAGAGGGCAGAGGCCGTGTAGGCCATCGTGTCCGTGCCGTGCAGGACAACAAAGCCGTCGTACTGGTCGTAGTTGTCGGCAATAACGTGCGACAAATCGGTCCACAACTGTGGCGACATGTCGCTGGAGTCGATGGGCGGATTGAACTGATGGACGTCAATCTGCATGTTGAACTGACGCAGTTCAGGCACAAACTGCAACAGGTGCTCGAAGTCGAGAGGCTCCAAGGCACCTGTTTGCGGGTTGCGGTTCATTCCAATGGTTCCGCCCGTATAGATGAGCAATACCTTGCTTTGCATGGTATGAACGTTTTGCGTTGTTTATCCGTTCATCGACAGCAGGAACTCCTCGTTGGAGTGCGTCTGCATCAGTCGGTCGCGAATGGTGTTCATGGCCTCGATGGGGTTCATCTCGGCAATGAACTTGCGGATAATCCACATGCGGTTCAGCGTGGTCTGATCCTGCAGCAAGTCGTCGCGACGAGTACTTGACAGTACCAAGTTGATAGCCGGGAAGACGCGCTTGTTGGCCAGCATGCGGTCGAGCTGCAGCTCAGAGTTACCCGTACCCTTGAACTCCTCGAAGATCACCTCGTCCATCTTGGAACCGGTATCTGTCAGAGCGGTGGCGATGATGGTCAGCGAACCGCCGTTCTCGATGTTACGGGCCGCACCGAAGAAACGCTTGGGCTTCTGCAGGGCGTTGGCGTCGACACCACCGGTGAGCACCTTTCCGCTGGCAGGAGCAACGGTGTTGTAGGCACGAGCCAGACGGGTAATAGAGTCGAGGAAGATGACGACATCGTGACCACACTCAACCATGCGCTTGGCCTTTTCCAATACGATGCCGGCAATCTTCACGTGGCGGTCGGCAGGCTCGTCGAACGTCGAGGCAATAACCTCGGCATTGACGGTGCGGGCCATATCCGTGACCTCCTCAGGACGCTCGTCAATGAGCAGCATCATGATGTATGCCTCGGGATGGTTGGCGGCAATGGCGTTGGCAATATCCTTCATCAGGATGGTCTTACCGGTCTTGGGCTGTGCCACGATGAGTGCACGCTGACCCTTACCAATGGGTGAGAAGAGGTCGACAACGCGAACGCTGGGGTTCGTGGTGGCCCTGTCGCCGCAAAGGGTGAACTTCTCTTCAGGGAAGAGTGGGGTGAGGTGTTCGAACGCCACGCGGTCGCGAACCTCCTGCGGATTACGTCCGTTGATGCTGATGACGTTCGAGAGTGCAAAGTACTTCTCGTTGTCGTGAGGAGGACGAACGGTGCACTCCACGACATCGCCAGTCTTCAGGCTCCAACGCTTGATCTGCTGCGGATTGACGTAGATGTCATCAGGCGACGACAGGTAGTTGTAATCGCTGGAACGGAGGAATCCGTAGCCGTCCTGAATGATTTCCAGTACGCCATTGCCCGTAATCAGGTCTCCGAAATCGAAATCCTGGCGTGGAATGTTGTTATAGTCGCGCATCATGGGCTCGTCCTGAGTCTGCTGAACCATCGGACGGTCGAAGATGTCGACGGAAGGAATGGCGGCCTGGTCCTCAATGGGCAGGTCGACAACGGTGATGAAATCGGTGCCGTCGCCAGGATCGCCCTCCCAGACGCCATCCTCGTTGGATGCGGTAGCCTCTTCAGGCTCACCCTCGCTGGTCTTGGCCATCTTCTCCTGCAACTGACCAAGCATCTCGGGAGAGATACTCTCATCGCTGGCAATGGGTTCAGCTTCGGGAATCACCTCGGCGACTTCAGCTTCAGGGGCTGCTTCGGCAAAAAGATCACCCTCGGACTTCTTCGTCGTCTTCTTCTTGGTCTTCTTCTCGGGCTCAGCGGCTTCTGGGGCAACAGCCTCCTCGGCGTCCTTCTTCTTGCGGCCGCGCTTCTTGGGAGCAGCCTCTTCTGCGCTCTCAGCGGCGTCGGCCTTGGCTGCCTGATTTTCCTTTTCGGCTTTCTCAGCAGCAGCCTGTTCGGCAATCAGTGCATCGAGCGAGGGCTTCTTCTTTTTCTTCTCCACCTTGGTGGCTTCTTTGTCGTAGGTCTCACCATCGGAACCGTTGACAGCATATACCTTGCTATTATCTTTGGCAATACGGGTACGCTTGCGCTTCGGTGTGCTGACACCAGCGGCAGAATTCTCGGCGGCCTTGTCGAGTATGGCATAGACCACACCCTCTAACTCGTCGTTCTGCGACACTTTGATACCCAGTTCACTGGCTATCTCCATCAATTCAGGGATAGGAAGCTTTTCTAATTCTTCTTTCGTGTACATATCTATATACAGTAAATCGTTAAACGCTAAAATGTGGATTTTGAAAATCTTTTGGAACAATCGTGCTTCGCGGAAGGAAACACGTTTTTCTGAAATTCGACTGCAAAGGTACGGAATAATTCTGAAATGACAAAGAATTTAGGATTTTTTTTGTAACTTTGCACCCAAAATCAATATCGCAATGGAAATCAAGCAAGCAGAATTCACGCTTTCCGCCCCGATGGTGTCGATGTGTCCAAAGGATACGAAGCCCGAATATGCCTTCATAGGACGTTCGAATGTAGGCAAGTCGAGTCTGATTAACATGCTGACAAACAACAAGAAGTTGGCAAAGACGTCGTCGACGCCCGGCAAGACGTTGCTCATCAACCACTTTATTATCAATAAGGAGTGGTATCTGGTCGACCTGCCCGGCTATGGCTATGCCAAGCGTTCGAAAAAGGAGGTCGACAAACTGGACCAGATGATTCGCGGATATATTCTTCAGCGCGAGCAGCTGGTGAATGTCTTCGTACTGGTGGATATCCGCCTGGAACCGCAGAAGATTGACCTCGAGTTCATCGAGTGGCTGGGCGTGTCGAGCATTCCCTTCAGCATTGTCTTCACCAAAGCCGACAAACTGACGCCCAACAAGTGTCGCCAGGCTATGGAGGCGTACAAGAAGAAACTGTCGGAAACGTGGGACGAGATGCCGCCGATGTTCCTGACGTCAGCCGAAAAGAAAGACGGCCGCGACGACGTGCTCGACTATATCGAGAGCATCAACAAGGAATTGGCAGCTCAATAAATTGTCAAATAGTAAATAGCAAATGGTTCCTTACTTAGACGTTCAACACCTCTCGAAGTCGTTCGGAGCGCTGACACTGTTCCGCGACATCAGTTTCTCCATTGGCGAAGGCCAGCGGGTGGGACTGATAGCGAAGAACGGTACGGGCAAGTCGACGCTGCTCTCCATTCTGAGTGGCAAGGAAAGCTACGACTCGGGCAGCATCGTGTTCCGTCGTGACCTGAAGGTAGGCATGCTGGAACAGTCGCCCGTGTTCGACCCTGATGAGTCGGTGCTCGACGCGTGCTTTAATCACCAAGGTGAGGAAGAGAAGGTGCTGAAAGCCAAGCAGGTGTTGACACAGCTGAAAATTCGCGACCTCAGTCAGCGCATGGGTGAACTGAGTGGTGGCCAGCAGAAACGTGTGGCATTGGCTAACGTATTGTTGACGGAACCCGATTTGCTGATACTCGACGAGCCTACAAACCACCTCGACCTCGAGATGATAGAATGGCTGGAGGGTTATCTGGGGCGAGGAAACCGCACGCTGTTGATGGTGACACACGACCGCTTCTTCCTGGACCGTGTGTGTAGCGTCATTCTGGAACTCGACGACCAGACCATCTACACCTATCGCGGCAACTATGCCTACTATCTGGAGAAACGCCAGGAACGCATTGACAACCGACGGGCTGAAGTGGCACGCGCCAACAACCTGTATCGCACGGAGTTGGAGTGGATGCGCCGCATGCCGCAGGCACGAGGCCACAAGGCACGCTATCGTGAGGAAGCATTCTATGAACTTGAGAAAGTGGCCAAGCAACGACTGGAAGAGCGTCAGCTGCGTCTGAAGGCCTCGAACGTCTATATCGGCTCGAAGATTTTCGAGTGCCAATACATCTCGAAATCGTTTGGTGAGAAAGGGTCGGATAGTGAGGTCGTTATTCTCAAGGACTTCTACTACAATTTCTCGCGTTTCGAGAAGATGGGCATCGTGGGCAACAACGGCACGGGCAAATCGACGTTCATCAAGATGCTGCTGGGACAGGTGCCTGTGGATGATGGTCGCATCGTCATTGGTGAGACAGTGAAGTTCGGCTATTTCTCTCAAGAGGGGTTGCAGTTTGATGAACAAGAGAAGGTCATCGATGTCATCACGAAGATTGCTGACTATGTGGATCTGGGCAGTGGTAAAAAGCTTTCAGCCTCACAACTGTTGCAATATTTCCTGTTCACCCCAGAGCAACAATATAATTATGTATATAAATTGAGTGGTGGCGAGCGCCGTAAGTTGTATCTCTGCACGGTGCTGATGCGCAATCCCAACTTCCTGGTGCTCGACGAGCCTACCAACGACCTCGATATCGTCACGCTGCAAATCTTGGAGGAATACCTGCAGGATTTCCCTGGCTGTGTCATCGTCGTATCGCACGACCGCTATTTCATGGATAAGGTCGTCGACCACTTGCTGGTGTTCAAGGGACAGGGCGAAATCAAGGACTTCCCAGGCAACTATACGCAGTATCGCGAGTGGGAGAAGATGGAAACTAGTAAGACTAGTACGTCTAGTACGACTAGTAATACTAGTACCACTAGTCCGACTAGTAAAGCCAACTACCGCCACGAGGACCGCCGCAAGCTGTCGTACAAAGAGAAACGCGAGATGGAGCAGCTCGAGAAAGACATTGCTGCCCTCGAGGCTGAGAAGGCGCAGATAGAAGAGGCACTCTGTGGAGGCACCACGTCGGTGGATGAAATTACGGCCATGAGCAAGCGTCTACCGCTGTTAAACGACGAGCTCGACGAGAAATCGATGCGCTGGCTGGAACTCTCCGAGATTGAAGGCTAATCATAAAGTTCTTACACCTAAAGGTATAAGCGAAACAAGTTCGAAACAAAGTTCAATGTTCAAAGTTCAAAGTTAATGATACAACAACAATATCCATCACAACTGCTGGAGCGGGCCGTACAAGAGTTCTCGCGACTGCCAGGCATTGGTCGCAAGACGGCCTTACGTTTGGTGCTTCATCTGTTGCGTCAGGATGGTGAGGATGTGGAACGCTTTGCCGAGACCATTGCCCGCATGCGTCAGGAGGTACAGTACTGCCATGTGTGCCACAACATCAGCGACAGCGACACCTGCCCCATCTGCAGCGATTCCCATCGCGATGCGTCTGTTATCTGTGTCGTCGAGAATATCCAGGACGTGATGGCTGTCGAGAATACCCAGCAGTTCACGGGCCTCTACCACGTATTGGGAGGTGTCATCTCACCCATGGACGGCATCGGTCCCAGCGACCTCGAAATCGAATCGTTGGTGCAGCGTGTTTCAGAGGGCGGTGTGCGCGAGGTTATCCTGGCGCTGAGCTCAACGATGGAGGGCGACACCACCAATTTCTACATCTTCCGCAAGTTGGCTCCCTTTGATGTCAAATTGAGTATCATTGCCCGCGGCATCAGTGTTGGCGATGAATTGGAATATACCGACGAGGTGACGCTGGGCCGTTCCATCATCAACCGCACACCCTTTGAGGGAAAGTGAGTTTAATTGAGAATTGAAAATTGAGAATTATGATATGAATGACGAAACACTGAAATTTATACTGACAACCGTGATGGAACTGGCCACGCTGGCGTGTGCCTATTTCGGCTTGCGACTCATTAAGTGGAGCTGGAAGCGGCGCATGTTGCTTATTGGCCTGCCACTGCTGGCAAACATCATTCTCTACATCATTTACCGCACTACGCCTTTCTTCTATCTGGGCGTCGTCCTGTTGATATGCATTCCCTTCGTATGGCCCAGAAAATCAGCGTAATCATAGTCAGCTACAACGTCTGCCAAATCTTAGACGAGTGCCTCGAGAGCGTGAAGAAAGCCCTTGACGGCATCGACGGCGACATCTATGTTGTCGACAACTGCTCAAGCGATGGTACCGTAGAAACACTGCGTCCCAAACATCCGCAGGTGCACTTCATTGCCAATACGGAGAACGTCGGCTTTGCCCGAGCCAACAATCAGGCTATCCGTCAGTCCGACTCGGAATACGTATTGCTGCTCAATCCCGATACGGTGGTCTACGAACCGACCATCAAGGGCTGTCTCGACTTCATGGATGCCCATCCTGAAGCGGGTGGGGCAGGCGTGCGCATGTTGAATCGCGAGGGGACCGTTGCCCCAGAATCGCGTCGTGCCATTCCTACACCGTGGGTCTCGATGCTCAAAATGTTGGGATTCACCAAACGTTACTACATGAGTCATCTGCCCTGGGACCAACCGTCGCAGATTGAGGTCATCAGCGGAGCCTATTGCCTGCTGCGCCGTAAGGCACTCAATCAGGTGGGCTTGCTCGACGAAGACTTCTTCATGTATGGCGAAGACATCGACCTGTCGTACCGTCTGCTTAAGGGCGGCTGGCAAAACTGGTTCCTGCCATTCGATATTGTCCACTACAAAGGCGAGTCGACCCAGAAGTCCAGCTTCCGCTATGTCCACGTGTTCTACCAGGCTATGCTCATCTTCTTCCGCAAACATTACGGTCACCTCAGTTTTCTGATCTCTCTGCCCATCAAGATGGCCATCTATTTCCGTGCCTTCCTGGCGCTGATACATATGCTGACAGAACGTCTGCATCAATTCCTCAATCCACGAAAAGACAACCGCTCATGAACACCTTGCCCACCATCCGCCTGCGGGCCATCGAACCCGAGGACCTCGATCTGCTCTATCAGATTGAGAACGATTCCAGCCTCTGGGATGTCGGAACCACCAATGTGCCCTATTCGCGCTATACGCTGCACGACTATATCGCCACTTCGGCCGATGATATCTATGCCGATCGTCAGGTGCGACTCGTCATTGACAACGAAGCCGGAGAAACGGTGGGAATGGTCGACTTAGTGCGTTTCGACCCACAACACCAGCGCGCTGAGGCGGGCATTGTCGTCTTGAAGTCGTGTCGTCGTCAGGGCTATGCCACCGCAGCACTTTCCGAACTCCGTGCCTATGCCCTGCGCGTATTGCACCTGCACCAGCTCTACGCCGTCGTGAAAAGTGACAATGAGGAAGCCTTCCATGTATTCCAAAATGCGGGCTTTACGGAGCAAACCGTGCTGAAGGAATGGCTCTTCGACGGCAGAAAATACAACGATGCCCACCTTTTGCAAAGTTTTTTATAAAGTTTTCGCCAAAAAGTTTTGCCGATTCGAAAATTCTATGTACCTTTGCACCCGCTAAACGACAAAAGCGACTATTCTGGTGCGTTAGTTCAGTAGGTTAGAATGCCTGCCTGTCACGCAGGAGGTCACGAGTTCGAGTCTCGTACGCACCGCCAGAACATCAGTCAAAACGAGTCGCAAAGCAAGGTGCGTTAGTTCAGTAGGTTAGAATGCCTGCCTGTCACGCAGGAGGTCACGAGTTCGAGTCTCGTACGCACCGCAACGATAACAAGTAAGCAGCTCACTGGACCTCAACCGTTCGGTGAGTTTTTTTTATAACGATACTAATAATATGAAACAAACCATTCTTGTCACTGGCGGTACGGGTTTCATCGGAAGCCACACCACCGTAGAACTGCAAAACGCAGGCTACAAAGTAGTCATTGTCGACAACCTCTCCAATTCCAATGCCAACGTGGTCGACGGCATTGAGAAAATCACCGGCATCCGTCCTGACTTTATCCAGGCCGACTGCTGCGATTTCGATGCGATGGAGAATATCTTCCGCAAGTATCCCGACATTGAGGGCATCATCCACTTCGCTGCCTCGAAAGCCGTTGGCGAGAGTGTCGAGAAGCCGCTGAAGTACTACCGCAACAACCTCGTTAGCCTGATCAACCTGTTGGAACTCATGCCGAAGTACGATGTCAAGGGCATCATCTTCTCCAGTTCGTGCACCGTTTATGGCCAGCCCTCGCAGGAACATCTGCCCGTTACTGAGGACGCCCCCGTCCAGAAGGCCATGTCACCCTATGGTAACACGAAGCAGATCAACGAGGAAATCATTCAGGACTACATCCACAGCGGTGCCCCCATCAAGAGCATCATCCTGCGCTATTTCAACCCCATCGGCGCACATCCTACGGCGCTTATCGGTGAACTGCCCAACGGCGTGCCCATGAATCTGATTCCTTTCGTCACACAGACCGCAATCGGTATTCGCGAGCAGCTGAAGATTTTCGGCAATGACTATAACACTCCTGACAAAACCTGCATCCGCGACTACATCTATGTCGTAGATTTGGCCAAGGCTCATGTGAAGGCTATGGAGCGCGTGCTCGACGAGCCTGAGACCGATGCCGTCGAGGTGTTCAATGTGGGTACAGGCAAGGGACTTTCTACGCTCGAAGTCGTCGAGGGTTTCGAGAAGGCTACTGGTGTCAAAGTGAACTGGACCTACGCTCCGCGTCGCGAAGGCGATATCGAGCAGGTGTGGGGCAATGTTGACAAAGCCAACAAGGTGCTGGGCTGGAAGGCAGAGACACCTACTGAGGAAGTGCTGAAATCGGCTTGGAAGTGGCAACAGAAACTGCGTGAGGATGGCATTCAATAAGCCGTCACTCGCAGACCAGCAGATACGAAAAAACCTCTCGAGTAATGAACTCGGGAGGTTTCTTTTGCTGCGAGGTGCCTGGCGGATTCGAACCGCCGTAGACGGTTTTGCAGACCGTTGACTAAGCCACTCATCCAAGGCACCAAAGCTGTTAAGCGGGTGCAAAGGTACGAAAAAAGCACAAATTACCAAAGAAAAACACGATTTTTTTTGCTATTTATTTACAATGACAGGTGTGATGTTGGGTTTTCTGGCAGTTTTTCTGGCATTTTTCCTTTAGTTCACAATCTCGACATGGGTCTCCGCCCTCGCGAAAGCTGTCATAGCATCGCCATGCGGCATACCCTACAGCCGCAACGATAATCACCCCTGTCAATATAACCTGCCAATCCATCAATTCCTCAGTTTGCGCAGGAGAACCTTGTTGATGGCCTGTATTCTGCGACCGCTTTTCTCCAAGTCCTGAGCGATGTCCTCGCGTACATTATTTATATTATTAAAGAAGTCGCTGAAGGCATTCAGGAATTGGTTGGGCTGTGCTTCGTCTTCAGGCTTGTCGGGATTGGTCACGATGCGAATGCCCAGATGCTCTACGTGCACGTCGATGTCGTTGTCGGTCATGATGGGGTCGCCGTCGTAGTGGATGGCTCCGGCCTCTTTGCGGTGAATGTGCAGGCTACGCGTGCGGAAGGTCTTGATTTTCGAGTTGTTGCCCAGCGTCTTCATAAACAGGTCGGCGGCAATCTGTGGCGCATCCAGCACATCGAAGGGCTCCATCACGATGACGTCCAGCTCACCGTCCTTCATCGTCGCACCTGGTGCAATATATGCGTTGTTGCCGTATTGCGACGCATTGGCACAGGCTATGAGGAACGCCTTGTAGTGCTTCGTACCCGTCTCGTCTACGATTTCGTATGTCTCGGGTTTGTATTTCAGACCTTCTTTCAGCACGTTCTCCACGTAGGTGATAGGTCCGCGCTTGCCGGCTTCAGCGAATTTCAGCGAGATGAACGCATCGAATCCCATGCCGCACGTGCAGAAGAACGGCTGGCCGTTGATGACGCCGTAGTCGAACTCCTCAATCTGGCATTGGTTGATCAGTTCCAGCGCCTTGCTGCTGCTCATGGGGATGCACAAGTGGCGGGCCAACCCGTTGCCGGAACCCGTGGGAATGATGCCCAGCGCCGTCTGCGTATGCACCAGCGAGCGCGCCACCTCGTTCACCGTACCGTCACCGCCCACGGCCACCACGATGTGCACACCAGCCGCTGCAGCCTCGCGGGCTATCTCGGCAGCATTGCCGCGATAAGCAGTCTGGCGTACCTCGTAGTCGAACCGTTCGTGATCCAGCATTTCATCAATCAACTCAGGGATGTGTTCCTTGCTGCCGGTGCCCGAAATAGGGTTCACGATGAACGTTATTTGTTGCTTTTTATTCATTCTGACGGCAAAATTACGAAATATTTCGCATTTTCTTGCACTATTTCTAAAAAAATGTGTACCTTTGCAGTCTGAAAACAAATTTGTGGCTTCGGCTGCACCTATTTTTATGGGACAATTACAAGAAAAATACAAGCTTTATCGTGAGCCCCAGAAGTTTATGGAGGCTGACGTATACCCTTATTTCCGCGCCATTGAGGGCAAGCAGGGTACAGAAGTAGAGATGGGCGGTCACAAGGTTCTGATGTTCGGTTCCAACGCCTACACGGGCCTGACGGGTGACCAACGCATCATCGATGCTGCCAAGGCGGCTCTCGACAAATACGGCTCTGGCTGCGCAGGAAGCCGTTTCCTGAACGGAACACTCGACCTGCATGTACAGCTGGAAAAGGAAATCTCAGAGTTCATCGGCAAGGACGATTGCCTGTGCTTCTCTACGGGATTCTCGGTGAATCAAGGCGTTTTGGCAATGGTAGTGGGTAAGGACGACTACATCATCTGCGACGATCGCGACCACGCAAGTATTGTGGACGGTCGTCGTCTTTCGTTTGCCAAGCAGCTGCACTACAAGCACAACGACATGGAAGACCTGGAGCGTGTGCTGCAGAAGCTGCCCTACGAGGCCATCAAGCTTATCGTTGTCGACGGCGTCTTCTCGATGGAAGGTGACCTCTGCAAGTTGCCCGAAATCGTCGAGCTGAAGCATAAGTATAACTGCTCCATCATGGTCGACGAAGCCCACGGCATCGGCGTATTCGGCCGTCAGGGTAGGGGTGTCTGCGACCACTTCGGACTCACCGACGAGGTCGACCTCATCATGGGTACCTTCTCGAAGTCGCTGGCATCCATCGGTGGTTTCATCGCCTCCGACTGGGACACCATCAACTTCCTGCGTCACACCTGCCGCACCTACATCTTCTCGGCATCGAACACTCCCGCAGCCACCGCTGCCGCTATGACCGCCCTGCACATCATTCAGCAGGAGCCCGAGCGCATACAGGCACTGTGGGACGTCACCAACTACGCACTGAAGCGTTTCCGCGAGGAAGGCTTCGAGATTGGTGAAACCGAGAGCCCCATCATCCCCTTGTATGTTCGCGACGTCGACAAGACGTTCCTTGTTACCGCTCTCGCCTTCAAGGCTGGCGTGTTCATCAATCCCGTCATTCCGCCCGCTTGTGCCCCACAGGACACTCTCGTGCGCTATGCCCTGATGGCCACCCACACCAAGGAGCAAGTTGATCGTTCCGTCGTCGCACTGAAGAAAATCTTCGTCGAACAAGGAATCATCAAGTAAATTATTTCTGAAAAATTTGCACGGGTGCAGAATTTTTTGTAATTTTGCACCCGCTTAGAAAAAATCGAGGTGTAGCGCAGTTGGTAGCGTTCCTGGTTTGGGACCAGGCTGTCGCAGGTTCGAGTCCTGTCACCTCGACCACCCTATAAATGGGAATCCGCTAATTCATAATGAGTTAGCGGATTTTTTTGCAAAAATTCCCCAAAGATTTCGATTTTCTTGACAAATAATGTGGACGCAAAATCGGTTTTTTCGAACCCTATTTTGTAACTTTATTAAAGATTCCTTACATAATTGCGATGGTTAATTATTTATAATTCTTTGTTCTACAGGCAATTTTGAACCAAAAAGTAACTAATCTTGTCAAAATTCAATCTTACATAGCGTTTTATGTTTTTACCTAGTATTTTATAAAGCGGTTCATTTCCCCATAATCGTTCCCCAAGGTCTATGTTTTTATTTCTATGGTTTTTCAAACAATTACCCAATTAAGTGAGCTTACTTATTATTCTTTTTTAATTCTGTTCATAACGTAATAATGAAAAGCTTCCGTATTTTACTTCATATTACCTTCAATTACAGTAAGAGGTGAGAATCTACCATGATTACTTTACACGTATTTTCATAGGATTACTAAATTATACATAAAGAGGTTGTTATATATTCCAATGATGTACCTTTTAGTGTAATAAGGAATATCGAATTATATAAAAAGAGTGTCGATACGACTCTCACACCCCTTTCGATTGCCTATTTATTCCAGATTTGCTACCCTAGGGCAGAATACTTTGTATTCTAATTATACATATTCCTGTTCTTTTTACCAATTTTGCGGATAATCACAATATAACCATTATTGCTCATTATTTGCTCAGTATTCTAAAGTCCTTCGACTCCAATATCTGCTTATCACAACCGTTTTCCAACACATTGATGACGGCACGGCCAATCTCCGAAAGCGGATTTGCCTGATTCATCAGACGCATCAGCGGATAGAAAAGCAGATAGATGCGGTCGAGCTTCTTCACATGTAACTGCCCTTTCGAGGGTTTCATGATGGTAGGACGGAGGGCATAACTGTGCTTGAAAGGCATAGCAAAAATGGCATTTTCGGTCTCTGCCTTGACCCTTGCCCACATCATTTTGCTGTCGGCAGTGGTTCCTGCACCACTCAGATAGACGTAGGTCATTAGCTCCTTGTCGGGCAGGATCTGTGCCAAATGCAGCGGAATGTCATAAGTAACAGGTCGGTACTGCTGTTCTGACAAGCCATTGGCACTGATACCGGCACAATAGAGCATCGCATCGTAACCCTGCAGACGTTCATCACCTTCTGGCAGTTTCAGCAGGTCTTTCGTGATTAGTTCCTCCAACTTCTCATGCTTATGCCCACATGGCTTGCGACTGATGCTCAGCACTTTCTCAACACGCTCATCCTTCAGGCATTCCAACAGAACGCCCTCACCAACAAATCCGGTGGCACCTGTCAATATTATCTTCATTGTTTCATTTAATTGTATATCCTGATTTTGTCAGAGCCTTTAATGCCCGTTCAAAGTTCTCTGTCTTTGTTAATATATAGTCCGTATTGAAGGTTGATATGGCAAAAATGCCGATTCCACTTTCAGCAAGACAAGTTGAAATCTTAGCAAGAATCCCGATGAGAGAGAAGTCAAGTACACCTTCTATGCGGAATGCCCTCCAGCCATCCTCACGCTCGGTGGTGTTGTCTGGAACTAAAGAAACCGGACATACCAGCGATTTCTCCTCGTCAGTAGAACCTGTGAACACATATTCCTGGTTCAGGTTAATCCCCGAATAGTCTTCAACCTTACATACGGAGAACTCAATATCAATTATCTTTAATTGCAACATATTTTAAATGTCATTTTTATGTGAGGAATGCAATTGGTGCCAACTGCAATGGATGTCGGTCGGCAATCTCACAGGTCAGGTTCTGCCCACGGAGTTCATCGAGGAAGGCATTGAGATAGGTATCGTCGGTAAACCGATGGCTGAAGCTGATGGTAAACATGCCGCCTGCAGCGCTGGCCTCCAGCACAATCATATAGGCGGCATCGGCCTCGGCTACCATCTCCTTGACATATTGCTCAGCGGCTCCCAAATTGGCTTTCCCCACATAACTCAGCATGCAGGATGCCATCTGCCCCATCAGCGTGTTCACAGGAGCAAAAGCCTGATGTCGGGCATTGACCGTGGGAAGTTTCTCCATCATGTCCATGCGGTCTTGTGTCTGCCAGAAATAGGCTTGCAGATTGTCTGGATAAGCCTGCTCGCTCACCATCTTCCTGAAGGCTTTCGCCTGTTCAGAAAAGGTCTTTCCTGTCAGTTCCTGTCCAAACGGTAGAAACAGACCACCAACCATCGAGTGGTGAGTCAGAGGAGTACCGATTGCTTTTCTCAGGTTAACTGCCAGGCATACCGTTGGAACCGATGGTGCACTGTCAGGGTGGAGTCGTGCTATGGCACGTGCCAAAGCCAGCGAGAGGAAGGTGGCAGGGGTTGCACCGCAGGCCCGTACCTGCTGCATCATCTGCTCCTCGGCTATTCGTATCTGCACCACTTCTTTCCGTTCTGCTAATGGGCTGACAGCCTCCGCCGAGAGATTAATGACTTTAGGGCGTTCAGGCAGCGGAAGAGGATGAATCTCCGCAGGTCTTGGCAGTGTGGCAGGGTCTGTCCATTCTGCATCATCGATGGCATCACCAGCCACCCACACCCCCTCACGGCTCAAACGGTTGTCATAACGCCTTTGGCAATACTCGTAGAGGAGTGTGCGCAACAGACGGTAGGCACTGTCGCCATCGATGAGAACATGCGAGAAATCCAATGCGACGCAGTCATCCCACCAGGAGAAAGCCAACAGATGCTCATTCGCTTCTTCACCGAACAGGCAGACGGGTTGCCGACCTTTGCTGAGTCCCCAAGGCAGTGGATTGTCATCATACACGAAGTGTTCGATGCCTTCCTCATCGCGCACAACGCCCAGTTTGACACATAGATAAGGGTATCGCAGTTGTGTAGCCTTCAGGGCTTCAGCGAGAATCTGCTCATCTATCTTGTCTTTTAAACGCAGCATGACACGCACCGTCATGGGGTACTCGTTGTCAGCCCTGTTTAAGTAAAATCGTTCAATATGTAGGTGCTTCATATCAATTTCTCTTCATCTGGCTGCTGGCCATCGTGAGCCTTCCATGCACATTCGGTAATCTTCATGTCAGAGAAAATGGCCGTGAAGGATGACTCCTCGGGTGAACATGCATAGATGCCAAAGCTGATTTCGTCGGCACCGGCATACATGTGGCAGATGCGCATCTGACTGAAATCGATGCCGTTTGTGGAACACTCGATGCAGTAGTCATCCTCACGACGTGAAAACCGATACCACATGGTCTTCACGTCGGCAGGAATAGCCGTTGTTGCCCAGTCGGAATAGCCCTTGTTAGTGGCTACACTGCCTAGGTGCTGAAATTCGTCATTCTCGTATTCTACAGAGCCTTTCAGCCAGTTTTCACTATCCAAGTACATCACAATACCGCACTGGTCAAAACGCTGATGGCTCTGCGTGAAGTCGGTCTTCACCACAAAACTGAAAAACTTTTCGCGGGTCTTCATCTGCAACACGGGGGCATTGTCGTTCTGGAAGTGATAGTACGTGCGCTGCCATAGGTCGGTGTGCGGAGCGGTAGTGATAAGGATGGTATCACCCTTCACCTCGAACCCGCCAGGCTCCCTTGTCCACTGAAGACTGTTCAAATCAATGCGCCCACTGTCAGCGAGGACCTCTTTTACGTTGTCTGTAAACTCCATTTCTGTTTCATTCTTGGTTTGCTGTGCACAAGCCGTAAACAGTAGGCCAATGCAAAGTAATGTGAATAATTTCTTCATACTATCCTTTCTTTGTTATTCTTGCCAAATAATCATAGTGTTCACCTTCTGCCACTACCTCGACTACATATCCATATTTCCCTGCTTTCTCCTTTAGAGTGTCAGCATCGATATAGAGCCAATTGAAGGGTTCTCCGATGGTGTCTTTATACTGCATCTGGAAACTATGCTCTCCATAATAACTCATGTCATCGGGCAATTCAATGATGCCATCCTCTGTCTCGAAAACGTAGCTTATATCCGATGAATCACAAAGGACTTGACCTCCAGGAGCTAGTATCTTGTAGAGTTGCTTGAAGAACTCAGGCAGACGTTCCAAGGTTCCAACTATCCCAATACCATTCATCAGCATAAGGATTGTATCATATTGGCCATCCAGAGTAAAAAAGTTCTGTTCGAGTACCTTCTTGACTCCACGATCCTTCATGGTCTCAACAGACAATGGTGAAATATCTATGGTTGTCACATCCAAGCCTCGCTCTTGCAGGACAAGTGAATGGCATCCCGCTCCAGCACCTACATCAAGCACTCTTCCCTTTGCCATATCCAATGCCTTTTGTTCTATCTCCGGCATTGACTTGTAACTGCGGAAGAGGGTGGTCAGCGGTATCTCGTCCTCCTCAAACATCGGGGAAAACACTCTGAGTTTGCTTGCCTTCTTAGTCTTATGGTAGTCGGCAATCGCTCTTCCCATCGGATCCGTCTTGCTATTGACTTTGTCCATCTCAATCACGACTCGGCCATCCAAAACACGTTTTGATGGCTCTCACTGTTCATCCGATTCATCTTCAACTTCGCAATGTATGAATCCCATTTCCTTGGCCTTCTCCTGATTCATCAGGAAGTAAACCACTTCGCCTTCATTGCAGAGTTCGCCTTTCGAGTTGGTTATCTCCGCATTGATATATACTAGGTTGCGAACTTGTTTTGCGACTTTTGCCCGTATGGTCAGTTCCGGCTCTGTAGTAGATACGGCCTTGCGGAACTTCACATTCAGCTGTACGGTATAGCCACTCGTCTGTAGCTTACGGGTGACAACCCATCCGCAAACCTCGTCGATCAGGGTACTCAGGATGCCGCCATGCATAGTGTTTACCCATCCCTGATAGTTCTTTTCAGGATGCCATTTGCTGACAATATAATCTCCATCCTCATAGAACTCCATGTGGAGCCCGATGGGGTTTTCAGGACAACAGCCAAAGCAGTTGTACTCAGGATGGTTGCGCCATGGGTTTATTATCTTCTTCATAATGGTTACCTGATAAAGTTCATAAACTGGGGACGTTCGTCGCGCTTGGGAGCTGAATCGCCATCGGCATGAATCTTCTGCAGCAAGAATGCCATATTGGTGGCTAGGGTGCGCATGGTCTGCATGCCTTCGGTATCGAGTTTTACCTCGCCTTTGCCTGCACCGTAGGCGATGTTCCAATACTGGGAGGTGACCACGGGCATGTTCATCATCTCGAACATCATATTCATCGTCTGGAGCGTGGCTGTTGCACCGCCTCGCCGACATACGGCCAGTGCTGCTGCAGGTTTGTTCTGAACCAGATGACCTGCCGAGAAGAACAGGCGTTGCATCAGAGAGAGGATTCCACCGTTAGGCTGACCATAGTAGACTGGTGTACCCACGATGAGCGCATCTGCTGTAGCCATCTTCTCGGTGATGACGCTGCAGAGGTCATCGTCGAACACGCATCCCTTGCTGCCTGGCTGATGACAACCGCCACAATTGATGCACATGCGGACTGGCTTCCGGCCTATCTGAACGATTTCTGTTTCGATACCGTGCTTCTGTAAGGTTGCCTCTATCTCTTGCAGACAGCAGAACGTGTTACCGTCTGTTCTTGGGCTGCCATTGATTAGGAGTACTTTGCACTTCTTGCCCGATACCGTATTCAACATGGCTGATACTGGCGATACAACAGCAGTTGCAGCAGCTGCCATAGTGGCTTTCTTGATAAAATCTCTTCTGTCCATAGAAATATTGTTTTGTCTATATAATCTGGTCAATCATACGCATAATACCTAAATACACTTAAAACTAACGGCAAAGATAGTAATAATCAGGGAATTTTCGTTATATTTGCACCAAGAATTAGCATTGTTTATCAAGTTACCCAGCAAAAACAGACCTGACATGAAGATGAGAAAGACTTTTTTGGCCGCTCTTATGCTGATGGCATTGACGGCATGTAATGAGAAAAAGGAGTCGTCTAAGGATGTAGTATCTTTCGACGAAGTACTGACAACACGCAGAAGCGTTCGCAGCTACGATGCCTCGAAGAAGATCTCTGAGGCTGAGGTTCGCGAACTTCTGACGGCAACACAAGAGGCTCCCTCGTGGGCCAATCAGCAACCCACGAAGTATTATGTGGCCATCAGTGAAGAGAAACTGGCCGCCGTTCAGGATCTGGTGGGAGGCAACAAGGAGCGAATCAAGGATGCCCCAGTCCTGATAGTCTCAACGTTCGAGAGAGGCAAGTCGGGCTTCTTTCAGGGGAATCAGACCAACGAAGTTGGCGATGGCTGGGGGGCCTATGATAATGGCCTGAGCAACTGCTACATGATATTAAAGGCTCGCGCTATGGGTTTCGATACGCTTATCATGGGTATGCGTGACGCTGACGGATTACGACAGCTCTTCGACATTCCTGAAAGCGAGACGATTATGGCGGTTATCTCTCTGGGCTATAGGGCTGGAGAACCTAACCGCCCAGAAAGAAGACCATTGGACGACATTGTAAAATTCTTCTAGGATGAAACTAAGAACTATCTTGGCCTTTTTATGTTGCGTCTGCTCTATGCAGGCACAGGAAAAACTCATGATGCTCGTCGGCACCTATACCGACAGTGGTAGTAAGGGCATTTATTCCTACTATTTCAATCAGGAGACAGGAGAAACGGAAGCATTAAACTCTTTGACATTGAAGAATCCGTCATATCTGACCATCTCAAATGACGGACGGCTGGTGTATGCTGTCAGTGAGACGAACGACGACAAAGCCTCTCTCAACACCATTCGTCTGAATCCTCGTACTGGCGATATGCAGCTGATAGCTACGGCACCTGTTTTGGGTGGCGATCCATGCTACGTGTCCACCAACGGGAAAACGGTTCTAACAGCCAACTACTCTGGTGGCTCGATGAGTGTGTTCACTCTGAATCAGCAGGGAACAAAGCCGGAACTCTCCACAAGGTTTCTCGGTTCTGTAGGTGGTCCAGACCTGACTCGACAAGACACACCACATGTGCATTGTGCCTGTTTTACTCCTGACAGAAAGTATGTATTGGCTACCGATTTCAGTGCCGACAGGATTCTGTCTTTTCGCATAAATGGTCAGAAAGTGGTTGCTAATGGTGTGGCTGCTAATGTCAGTGCCGACTCAGGCCCTCGCCATCTGGTGTTTAGCAAGGAAGGCCGTTTCGCCTATCTGATGAGCGAGCTGTCAGGCAAAGTAACGGTGTTCAGTTATAAACAAGGAAAACTGAAGATTCTTCAGGAAATCGTTTCCGACAGCATCGGAGCACGGGGTGGAGCAGACATCCATCTGAGTCCGGACGGGCGGTTCCTTTATTCCAGTAACCGCTTGAAGGCAGAGGGTATAGCCATTTTCTCCGTGGATAGCCAGACTGGACTCTTGACACGCATTGGCTATCAGCCTACAGCAGCTCATCCCCGTCAGTTCAATATTTCTCCGAACGGCAAGTATCTACTCTGTTGTTGTCGTGACAGTGATAAGATTCAGGTATTTCGTCGTGACATGCAGACGGGTTTGCTGAGTGATATGCACAAAGACATCCCCGTCAGCAAGGCGGTCTGTGTACAATTTGTAAAGTGAACAAAAGATGGAAGGATTCAAGGATAAAGTAGTCATCGTGACGGGAGGTGCTCAGGGCATCGGACGTTGTATTGTCGAAGAGTTTCAGAAAGGTGGAGCATACGTCTGCGTCATCGACAAGCAGGAAGGGCCGCATTTTGTGGGCGATATTTCGGACAAACAGGTGCTGGAGCAGTTTGCCCAAGAGGTCATTGGAATGTATGGTCATGTGGACTACCTGGTAAACAATGCCCTTCCACTAATGAAGGGCATCAACGAATGCAGCTATGAGGAATTCCAATATGCCATGAGTGTGGGAGTCACCGCTCCGTTCTACCTCGCAAAACTTTTTGCTCCACATTTCTCTGAGGGAGCTGCCATCGTCAACATCTCGTCGTCGAGAGACCGCATGAGTCAGCCGCAGACAGAGAGCTATACTGCTGCCAAGGGTGGCATTGCCGCATTGACCCATGCACTGGCTGTCAGCTTTGCAGGCCGTGTTCGCGTTAATTCTATCTCACCAGGTTGGATAGACACTAACTACACCGTCTATGAAGGTCCCGATGCCACACAGCAACCTGCGGGACGTGTCGGCACCCCGATGGACATTGCCAACATGGTGTTGTTCCTTTGTTCCGACAAGGCGGGTTTCATAACGGGTGAAAACATCTGCATCGATGGTGGCATGACCCGCCAAATGATCTATCATGGTGATAACGGTTGGAAATTGGAGGCAAGCCTGTCACAAACACCAGACCCTAATTTCTGGATTTTCCTCTGTTTCGGACAATCGAATATGGCAGGCCAGGCTCCTATTGAAGAGCAGGACATGACTGTAAGTGAACGTTTTCTGAGTATGGCTACTACCGATGGTGATGACCGCAAGTTAGGCACATGGCGCAAGGCCGTGCCGCCACTCTGCCGTCCAGATGCCAACCTCGGTCCTGCCGACTGGTTCGGGCGCACGTTGCTCGAAGCTGTGCCTGATAATGTGCGTATCGGCATTGTGTCGGTAGCAGTGGAAGGTTGTCCTATTACTTTCTTTGACAAGGATAGGAATGCGTCTCTCATTGTCATGGAAGATCGCGACTGGATGAACGATATTCTGAATCAATATGGACGCGACCCATACGAGCGACTGCTGAGTATGGCCAAGATTGCTGCCAGGGATGGAGTCATCAAGGGCATCCTGCTGCATCAGGGCAAGACGGATGCCTACGATAGGGAATGGCAGGATACCGTGAGGAAGATCTACTGTGACCTGCAACAGGAACTTCAGTTTGATCCGACAGCTGTCCCCTTGCTCGTTGGCGAAGTGGTGCGAACGGAATATGGCGGCATCTGCGGTCATGCCAATCCCACCATCAACGATATTGCTAACCGCTATCCGAACACGTATGTCGTCTCTTCAGAGGACTGCCTGCCTTGTGACGATTATCTCCATTTTAGTAGCGAGGGCTACAGGCTACTAGGCCGTCATTATGCACAACGCTATCTGGAGGCTACGAATCCACAATTAGCAGAAACAATAAATTAGTAGAAACGTATTATATCAGATAGGACTATGATTAGACTCAATAATAATATCGATATTCCGCAGATAGGCGTCGGTACTTGGACGCTACGAGGAGAGACAGCCCGACAGAATGTACGTCTGGCCTTGGAAGCTGGATTCCGGCACATCGACACGGCACAAGGCTATGAGAACGAGGCAGAAGTGGGACAGGGCATCCTTGACAGCGGAGTACCGAGACAGGAGATTTTCGTCACCACCAAGGTCGCTACGAACATTATGCGCAATGGTTGCGAGGCTGTCAGGAAGTCTATTGATGAGAGTCTGGCTGAACTGAAGACCAGCTACCTCGACCTGTTGCTAATCCACTGGCCAGTGAAGGACTGCGTAAAGGATTCCTGGCAGGTGATGGAGGATTACGTCAAGAAAGGCTTGGTAAAGTCTATTGGTGTGAGCAACTTCAACCGTCATCATCTGGACGATCTGCTTTCGTATGCCGAAATCCGGCCTGTCATCAACCAAATAGAGGTGCATCCTCTGATGACGCAGGAGGAGAATATCGCATATAACCATCAGTTGGGTATCCAAGTGGAAGCATGGGGACCGTTCGGACAGGGTGACATTGATGTTGTTGGGCACCCTTTGCTCCAGTCGTTGGCCTCGAAATACGAGAAGACCGCCTCGCAGATTGTGCTCCGCTGGATTGTGCAGCGAGGACTGATTACCATCCCTAGAGCCAAGCCCAACCATTTTGCAGAAAATCTGGAAATCATGGTCTTCGCTCTTTCCGATGAAGACATGCAGGCCATCAGTGCTCTGAACCAGAATCTGCGCTCGAACGTTCTTAACGACCCTGAAACGTTCCCATGGTGATGAGGTAGAGAAAGAATTTTGAAGCATTTATAAACGTATGAGAACTTACATTTTTCTTGCAGCAGTGCTGCTTTGCCTGATGCCTGATAAGGCTGATGCCCAGGGAACAGAAATCAACAGTCGTGACCTTCGCGGCGAAGTGGTTTATCAGGATGATGAAGTGGTGTTCCGCCAGCTTGACGAGCATACATGGATAGGTAATGGACATAGAGTTTATAACGAGTCCCTCTACCTCGTTGAGGGCAATGACCACGCGATTCTGATTGATGCAGGAACAGTCATACCTGGACTGGACAAGATTGTGGCAAAGATCACCTCCAAACCTGTCACCATGATGCTGACCCATGCCCATGGCGACCATGTGGGTGGCGTAGGTTCTTTCCCTGAGGTTTATCTGAATGCAGGTGACATGCCTCTGGTCCCGAATAATATGCGTAATTACAAGGGGCACATCAAGTATCTTTACGACGGCGAAGTGATTGATCTTGGCGGACGTGAGATAGAGGTCATCTTTACTCCCGGTCATACAGCCGGAAGCGCTACGTTCTTTGACAAGTCAAAACATTACGGATTCAGTGGCGATGCTTTCGGATCAACCAACCTGCTGGTATTCACTAACCTTTCGACCGAAATGTACACAGCCGAGAGAATTGAGAACTACATGAAGAAGAATGATATCCATTTTCTCTTTCCCGGCCATTACAACGGTGACAATCTGGAGACGCCCTAGCGTGTTACCGATATCAAGAACATGTGCCGTGAGATACTGGACGGTGAGCGCCAGCCGACTGTCAGCAACGGTAATAACGGGGGCATGGACATGATGGTAGACGACAAAGGTGTTCGTATCAACTTCAGTAGTCGGTCCGGAATGAAATAATAATGAAAGGGCATGATTATGGCATACACAGGACGTTTCGGACAGTCAGACGATTTCCGTCGTGAGGAACTTATAAGGATTATCGAGCACTCTGTAGAGAACTTGACTCTGCAGGAATTGGAAGCTTTATATTATGACATGTCCACGAAAAACTATATCAACGAATAATGATACAGAATTATAAGATTGTCACGCTCTGCGGTAGTACCCGCTTCAAAGAGCAGTTCTTAGAAGTCCAGAAACGTCTGACGCTGGAAGGCTGCATAGTTATCAGCGTCGGTTTGTTCGGACATTCTGGTGACGAAGAGGTGTGGAAACCTGGTACGAAGGAAATGCTGGATGATATGCACCTTCGCAAGATTGATCTGGCTGATGAGATTTTTGTTATCAATGTGGGTGGTAATATTGGTGAAAGTACCAGACGTGAGATTTCCTATGCCGAGAAAACAGGAAAGCAGGTAAATTATCTGGAGCCATGACTTTACGCGAACTCATATTTTCCGTAGATTCCGAGCAATACAGCGATTCTGCGATATATCAGAAGCTCCGTGAGACGAAGCCTGAATATGGCTCCAATAGGCATGTTCAGGTAAAACTTATTGATGGAAAGATTGCTGTCACCAATGCTCATATCGGCTCTTTGGGTGATATCCTCACTTACTCAATTGACGTTGAGCCCGATTTGAATATATCAAAAGTACAACTTTTGGATGCCATCCTTCATGAACTTTCTTCCAATGGGTTCAGTGATTCGGAAGAGTCTGATTTCTGGAACGATTTTGATAATCTGCATAAAGCAAAGATAGTTCGATGACAGACTTCGATTCCATATGGCGCATCCTGGATGAGATAAGGACGGTGGTAAATGCCGTTTTGGGCGAGTGCATATGGAATCTGGCATACGATGAAAAACGCAGGGCTATCGTTCTTGAACTGACAATTTTCCTTGATGAAGATGCTATTAGTAATCTTTGCTGCCAGTTCCCAATACCAGCCGACTATGACGGTGTAGGATCGAGGGGAACCAAGTTCGTGTTTTACTTATAGCCAAAAAGGGAACCCCATTACTGAGATTCCCCTGAGTCCTCTTGCGAGGCATATGATAGAGGCAAGTAAACAACCTTAGCGGCGACCTCCGAAGTGGCCGGAACCACTGCGATTGGTACGGGTGTTCATTGCAACTTCGCGATTCGGAGTCCTATGAGCATTGCTGTGGTTTCCCATGTTGTGGTTGCCCATGTGCCCCTTGTCGTTCATCACTCTGGCGCCCTTGTCGTGCATTGGAGCATGTCCATGTCCCATTGCAGGAGCAGGAGGTGCGGGCTTGTGCATGTGAGCATAGTGTGAGCCATGAACTCTGTTGTGACCACCACGATAGCTCACGAATACCTTCGGATGTGCATAGTAAAAACGGTCTCTGCCATAGTGAGAGTAAACTGCGAATGTCCATCCACCAGCTTTCCAAGCCACGGGGCGATAGAAATGGTTCAGAGCTACATACTTGTCATACTGCCACGGAGTCAGCACGAAGCGGAGGTCTGCATTGCGGCGATCCCACCAGAAGCCAAACACGTCGCCATGTCCGTTCAGGCTCATCAGGTAATCGAGGTTGATCTCATAGACTGCCTCATACTGTGCAGCGGTAAGGTTCAGCTCGTAAGCCATCTTGTCGCTCAGGAACAGTGCCTCGTGCTTTGCTGCATTGTAGCTCATAGCGTTGACCGAGATAGTCATGACCATCATCACTGCCAGGATCATCATCTTCTTCATATCGTTATCTCCTATACTTTAGAGTTTGACATTTTGTTTCTTGTTCACACTGCAAAGTACGGCATTTTTCAGGAGGATTCAAAAGGAATCTTCCTAAACTGAAGGGTGGTTTCTCCTAAATCGCATTAGGGAAAATCCCCATGCACTGTTTTAGCGATTGTCCTGTATGATATCCATTCGCAAGACAGAAGTACTTTCACCGAGCATTTTGACGAACTCTTTCGTGGAATTCTTCACGTAGGCATTCTTCAGCATGTGAATACATCCCAGCATCTCTTTTTCAGGCGTTTCCGTATCGACAATCGGTATAGCCTTCAGTCCATGCTCACCAACTACGGTACTCTCGCTGAGTATGGTGACATAGTTTGACTCTCTGACGAGTCGGAAAAGCAGATAGACGGTATTCATCTCCACCTTTATCTTATAATGGTAGTCGTGGTCGGCAATGGCATGTCGGAAAGCACTGCGGGCCTGGGTGCCTCGACGTGTCAAAGCCAAATCATAATGCTGCAGTTCGTCGAGGCTGATGCTATTGCGGCTGGCTAATGCGTGGTTCTCATTGACGATGGCTGCCAGACGGTGGTGGAACAATACACGGCTCTCGATTTTGGGGTTGGCCACCGTCGGTCGGAAGGCTAATACGAAGTCCAGTTCATGGTTCTCCAACTGTGTGATGAGCTCAGCCATTGTCGACTGCGTCACATTCATTTTGACGTGGGGATACTTGCGCAGGAAGGCTGTGACCGTCTCGGCCATGATGCTGGCAAAGGAGAAGGTGACACCGATGTTCAGTTCGCCACCCACCAGATTTTTCAGTTCGTCGAGCCGTAACATGCAGTTGTCTGCTGACATCAGCGTGTCCTTAGCCAGTGGCAGCAGTGTTTGTCCTGCCTCTGTGAGCGACACCTCGTGACTGTTGCGCAAAAAGAGTGGCTGTTGGAACTCATTTTCCAATTGCATAATCTGGTGCGAGAGGGTGCTCTGGGTGATAAACAGATCTTTGGCAGCCTGTGAGAAATTCAGTGTCTCAGCCAGGCGAACGAAATATTTCAGTTGTCTTAACTCCATTCTTTTCGGTCTTTTCTGTTAATTTGGTGGCAAATATACGCATTTTTGCCAACTCCACAAAACAATTTACGTATAAAAGTGCTTGGCTATCGAAAATTTCGACAGTAAGTGGTAAGACTATTCATTATCATTCGTTGTAAAACCACGAAAATCGCCGTACCTTTGCACCGTCAAAAGAAATATCAAACAATTTAATAATAGGAGATTACAATTATGATGACAACAATCGCTTTAGCAGCAATGACCGCAGCAGGAACCGCATTCAGTGTTTGGATGGCCCGCCACGATAATCTGGAGGTTCGCTAAGAATCAGATTATTCATTATCTTGGCCAATCGTTGCCAAGTACCTGCCAAAGTTGATCAGCGTGAAAGAATTTTCGCGGTGATCTTTTTTTATTGTCAGATGCCCAGATAATCAAAGAACTTATCCGGCCAGTAGTTCATAATCAGCTCGTCAGGGAAGTCGGTCTCTTCCAATAGCGGATAGAGGCGTTCGTAGTCTGCTATCTGAAACGAGATATGTGCATCGCTGCCGAGAATTGTAGGAACATCGTATTTCTTACACAGACGCAGGATTTCCAGATTGTTATCCTTTGCCACTGACTTCTTGCGTTGTGGTGCCAACGAGTGGTTGTTGATCTCCAACAGCGTGTGCGCTTCCTTGGCAGCCAATACCAGCTTCTCAAAGTCCAACTCTGCCGAGCCGTCACCAGGATGGCTGATGATATGAATCTTCGGATGGCGTATCACATTGATCATTCCCTGTGTATTCTCCTCCTTCGTGCCTCCCTTGTACCATGCCGAATGGATGCCTGCAATCACCAAGTCCAATCGGCCGATGTACTCTTCATCAAGGTCGAGACTGCCATTGGTGTCGAGAATATTGATTTCGCATCCCATCAACAGCCGGATGCCGTACATCTGGCGTGGAATCACAAACATGTTCTTGAAATAAAGCAGCGGACATGTGCCTGGTACGCTTGGGCCATGTTCTGTAATTCCCAACACCTGTAAACCCTTATCGGCTGCAGCCTGCACCATTTCCTGAAGACTGCTGTATGCATGTCCAGATGCTATAGTATGTGTATGTGCGTCAACTAAAATCTTTTTCATTGTTTTTTCGTTTTATGAACAGGATATTCCATCATCAGCTTCTCAATGAGGGGAACATACCATGTCTTGAATTGTTCTGCCGTTGGAGTATGGCCACCGGGAAAATGAAAGGTATTGTGATAGTGCTCCAAAAACAATGGTTCGAAATGTGCCAGCGTGTCCTCTTCACCAAACAGCCCCCAGACACGTTCCTTATTATATATATTACTGCAGTCAAACTGGTGGGCTTCCATTTCCTCGAACTCGCTGACAAGCTGCTCATCGATGGTGAAGTCTTGTATGCCGTTAGCCCTTGGTGACTTGTATTGATGGTTGCCGATACGCTCACGAAGGAAGTCTGACATCTTGAAGTGCGGATTGCCGAGAAGAGCAGGGACTCCGATAATGGGAGAAATCATCTGGGCATAGAACGAACCACAACTATTGCCTACGAGCACATCAGGTTTCTCCTTGTCGCAGATGTCACGGATAAGGCTGATGGCATCGGCGGGGTGGATTGGAAGGTCCGGGGTCAGCACGGTTGCCTTCTCCTCAAAAGCTTCCTTTAGTGCCAATGCCGGCACACACTGACCACTGGCATAGAATCCATGAAGGAACAATATCTTCTTTTGCATATCGGGGATAGCCTTTTATATCTTATAATTATCAGAGAGATAGGTAAGCACTTCGTCGGCTGTCAAGTCGCTGATTAAATGCCATTGAAGAGCCTGCTGCACATATTTTGCATGTGTCAATCGGTTTTCAGGACTGTCATCTTCACATATATATTCAAGCCATGCTGTATACTCAGGGAATGCTTCTCCTTCGTATGTTCCTGCCAATGCTGTAAAAAACATCGTTGCCAAATCGCTTACATGTGGTTTGCTACTACATGTATTTTTGTGGCGGAAATCACCCTTTTCCGTGTGAATTACGCAATCATGGCCATCAGCACTGACGGCATATATATGGTTGCCGATGATAAAATTCTTGGTGTTGTCTTTTTGAAATGCTTTATTCATATCAATCTTCATGCCATTTCTGGCTCCATTACCTTCTTGGGTACTGTGGATTTCATTCATATATCTTCTTTTGCATACCGCTATCTCAGCTCCTGTAATTCCTTATGCAGCCAGCGTTCCATCTCTTCCTGAGACGGTAGCTTCAGAAGGTATTTCGAGATGAAAAGATTCTCATCAATTCCTGTAGTGGCATATTCCACCATTTCTTTTCCTGCCTCAGTGCAGAGAAGAATTCCAACTGGAGGATTGTCGCCCTCCTGCATCATGTTCTTGCGATAATACGCCAGATACATATTCAGCTGAGCCACGTCCTTATAGTCTAGTTTATGGGATTTCAACTCCAACACAACACCGAATCGGGCCATGCGGTTGTAGAACACCATGTCCATGTAGAAGTATTCCTCGTCAACCATAATTCGCTTCTGACGTGCCTCAAAGCAGAATCCGTTGCCAAGTTCGAGCATAAACTCTTGCAAGTGATCCATCAGGGCCGACTCCAACTCGGATTCCTCAACCACATCCTTGGCATCGAGTCCGAGAAACTCAAACACGAAGGGTGACTTGACGGTTTCCGTCAGACTTTGCTGAACGGCACCTTGATTGGCCAGTTCACGCAGGGCTTCCTTGTCACGACTCAGGCCGCTACGAGTGAAATAGCCGCTGTCTATCTGACGTTTCAACTCACGGGTACTCCAGACTCCCTTCATGCATTCTATCTCATAGAAAGCCCTTTCCAACGGATCTTCTATAGGCAGAAGCTGCACAAAGTGGGTGTATGACAAACGGTTGAAAAGCCTTTCTGCTGGTACTTTGATACCTTGTTCGTCAGATTTGGCAATCGGTGATTGCCAAATTGTATCTGTAAGGTTATCAGTGCTTTGTAATTTGGCAATCAGTGATTGCCTAATTGTATCAGGTTCCAATTGGCCAATCAATGATTGGCTCATTGCTGAGATATGATTTACGTACCGACAAATTTCAAAATAGAGCTGCTTGTATTCAATAAAGAATTGCCTATACAATCTCAGATCTCTATATGAATACCCTTTCATATTCAGTCTTTCAGACAGTTTCTGTAGAAGCTTTTCTCCATACTTGGCCCTGTCACTTCCATTCTGCTCGTAATGTACGATATAGAAGCCGTTGAGCCAGTTGCGGCAAGTCACATGCTTGTTTACTGCACTTGCTGCACTTTGTTGGAAGGCTTCGTTCATCGTCTTCAGACTTTGAGCCAGTTCTTCAAACGATTCCTGATTATTGACTATTTTGTTCAATTCCATATTCTGTTGTTTCTTTTTCTTATTTCAACCATAATTCTGGTAGGTCTCATAAAAAATGATTTATTATGTTACTGCAAAAATAAACATAAATGTTGATTTGTGCAAGTTTTAGAGTTAAAAGTTACACATTTTGCGAACTTCTTAAAAGTTGTTAAATCACTATTTTGGCTATTATTTGTCCTGTTTTGAGTATTCTTTGTCCTGATGGTCAAAAAGGGGAAATCGATAAGGAAAACAGGTGGCATGAGATGCTTGCCACCTGTCTTTCCATAGGGATCATGACGGAGAATCATACCACCCATGCTCCTATTGTGCATTTTTGAGGATAGTGTTGACATCTGAGAGCTTAAACCTTTTCTTCCCTCCAATTTCTATCGGGACAAGATATTTTCTCTTCTCCCAATTGTATAGGGTCTTTCTGCTGATAGAAAGCCTTTCTATTACTTCATTGGTAGTAAGAAGAAACTCTCCTTTGCCGTTAACAACTTCCGCTTCTAAAATGCGCCTGGCTTCACTTACAGTATCCTTGATGGTCTTTTTCAAGTCTTCTGCACTGATGAGAAGCAGGGTACTGCCCCGTTTCTCTAAGATGTCCTGAATTGCTGATTCTTTGTCTATCATATCTTATTTGTTTGTCTACAATCACAAAGATACAACGTTTTACACAAAATAGCAAATATCAGTGAATCCCATCACCATCAAAATGTGTAATGCAATACGGGCAGTTTATTCGAGCATATTGACTAGATTTTGCTTGATCTCATCATCGATGGTACGATACCTTGCAAATGCCTTCGAACCTTCAACATGACCAGAAAGCTTGCCAATCAGATTCGGGTCTTGTACTTTCTTGTAAAGATTGCCAATGAATGTTCTTCTCGCAAGGTGGCTGCTGGCCAGTTCATTGAGAGGATGCTGTTCTTCTTTTCCAGTGGTTGAGTTCCATATGGTTACGATGCGTGTAATGCCACACAGCAAGAAGATATCCTTGATGTAGTCATTGTATTTCTGTCTTGCAATGAAGGGTAGCAGTTTCCCGTCTTTACGGATACCGTCATAGTATCGGGAAAGTATTGTCTTGGCTGTCTCATTAAGAGGAACCTCAATAGCATCCCTCACTTCTCCGCTGGTCTTACGAGCAATGTAGCTGATTTTACCGTCAATCAGATTCTGTGGAGTGAAGTTAACCAAATCCCCTACACGACAGCCTATCATACACTGGAAGATGAAGATGTCTCTTTGCTGTTCCATCTGCAACAACGACGATTCCTTGATCTTTTTCTGGCTCTCTTTCGGGAGTTTCTTCCATGCCTCACGAAGATCCGTCTCTGCAATTTTAGTGCGCTCGTCTATCGTAATATAATAAGGTGTACCGTAAACCGGTGCCTTCTGCTCATATCCCATATATGGATCTGTACTTAACAGACCTTCCTTCATACACCATTTGATATAAGTACGGAAGCGCTTCATAAACTTGGCAATAGTGTTCTCACCTCTTACATTTGGGGTTTTAAGGGGAGGAATCTCTTTGTAAATGACCTTGTAAGTCTTATGCTTTACTATCTTGTACTCATTACTCCCGACAAATGAAAAAGTTAACAGTCTGATTATCAGGCTGTTAACTTTTTTAATACCCAAATTTGCACAACATTTGCACAACATCTCTTTTGTGTAAACCTGCGTAATTTTACTAAGTTGTTCAAAAAAACAATACCCTGGGAATAAAATATTCCCAGCCTGGGAATAAAGTCTCCGCTCCTAGTAAAGCGGCATCTCGCTAGTAGGGAAGCGGTCTGATGCAGGAATTCATGTCATTAGTTATCGTGGAAACAATCCCCTTCTGATACAGAAAAGCTCAAATAAATTTGGTTTTTCATTCGTTTTGCACTACCTTTGCACCCGTTAGATAACTATAGACCAGATTGTTATGGATATAAAATTCCCTTACGGCTATGATGTGAATGCCTATATCGACAAGGCATTCGAGCAGAAGATGACAAAATAATAAGGAATATATGATGAAGAAAGTATTTTTTTCAATTGCCATTATGGCTTTAGTGGCTACAATGGTTTCGTGTGGAAGCAAGACCGCCAAGGGTGGTGACAACGACTCAACGGCAGTAGCCGACAGCACAGTGGCCACGGCTTCTACAGAGTTATGGACAGAAGAGGCTGTAGAAACTCAGATCAGGAAGATGTACGACCGTCTGAACGATATGGATAAGAATGGCGTGATTAATATCGTCACGCTGGAAGATGAGTTCTGCAGCAGCTACTACCTCAACCTGCGCAATGCCATTCATAAGGCCATCAAGGATGCTACTGGCGACGATCGGATGTTCTTTGGCGATGAAGAGGGCTATCGTTTTCTGGCTGGTATGTCTACCCCGATGGAGATAGAAACGATGAAGGTCGATTTGTTAACAGGCGATATGGCTCAGGCACAGGTGAGATTCAAGGGTGCTGACGAGGAGAATGGTTTTATGCGGTTGGAACTGGACTTGGAGAACGGTGCCTGGCGCGTGAAGAACTTTGACCAACCAGAGGCATTCGGTCCTGGAGGTATCCTGAAGATTATGGAAGACTTTGCCCGTGAGCATGGTATTAAAATCGTAGAGCAATGAAGAATATCCTAATTACAATCGTATTGTTCCTGTCTGCTATGGCAGTTCAGGCACAGGCATCGCCTGCGGCGAAGAAAGAGGTGGCTGATATCCGTAAACAGTATGCCGAAGCCAAACAGGAAATGGAAGGTCTCGACAAAATGGAACGTGAGGGGTTCCCTCCCAACAAGACAGTCTTTAGCAGTAACTACAACGAGGCGGGGACCGGCCCGACAAAGGAAGTGATAACATATTATCATCGGGTGGCTTATGACGAAGAGGCGGAGATGTCGTTTCATCGCCCGTTCTTTATCACCCGGAAGTTCAACGTGGCTGCCAGAGAGTTCTACCAGGAGTTCTTGTTTGACAAAACCGGCAATCTGAAATTCTTCTTCGAGAAGAATCCTGATGGCGAGACACGGTATTACTATTGCAGTGATGATGTGTATGATATCATTAAGGGTTCAATGAGTATGGATTGTGCCTTTGCCAACCGTCTGAGTTCAGAGTTGGTCAGTGCCTTCAACATTATCAGAAACCGAAACTGGGATTAACGTTATGAAGAATAATATATTATTTACTCTGATTGCCCTCTGTATATCGCTACTGTCAGCTTGCGGAGGACGCTCTGCATCTGGTTCTGATGGCATCAATCCTCGTGACACAGTGACTGTGCCTGAAGGAATCACTGGCGAGGACAGCATTGCCTACATTGAGAACGCTGTGCTGAAAGACCATATCACAATGAGCGATTTCCTGGCACTGGCAGAGGTTCATGAACTTGAAGATCGGCTCTTCCTCTACCACGACTCGCTTGCCACGCCTCGCGACAAGGCTGCCATGCGCCTGGCCAACCGATTTATGCGGATGCACTATGTAGCCATCAGTGGTGATGCCAACTCCAAACTACAATGGGCTATGGCCGTCAACGCCGTTCTTGACACGTTCGGCGTGGCTGTTCCATCTGTACCCAAAGATTCTGCACTCTACGAAATCATACGGGTGGCTGATGAATACTCTTCAGAGACACAAAGCGAAATGAATTTCCAGTGCTACATTCATTCATCGGTTGATTATTACCGCACCATCGAAGCATATCGCCAATGGATTGAGGCCGTTCCGGCTGACATCAGGACAATGGTACAAGAGGAATATGAGGCATGGCATGACCTGAATAGCGCCCGCTTCACTTTATGGGATGAGGTATCGTACAGTCAGGAATGGTATAGCATGAAGCCGATGGAAATTGAGGGCTATCGGGAGAACCTGTCAAGCAATCGCCGTGCCGAGTTGGAAGTGGAACGCGAGATTATCCTGAATGGCAAGCCATACCAGCAGAAAGGAAAGACCGTTACGGCCAAGGAATGGGAGCAGTGGATTGCCGATAGTTCTGTCCCCGAAGATATTGATGATCTGAAGAAGATGGGTGAAACTGACCGCATACCCAGCGACAGCCTTGTTGCTGACCGCGTGAACACCTTGAAATCATCATTCGCACGATGGCTGAAAGCTCGTCAGGCACTTGCAGAGGCACTTCCGAAGGAGCGGGGCGATTCGTATGATTTCCTGACTGCGGACATCCACAGCCGCATGATTGGCAAACTCCAAGACATCATTCCCTATGAGAACAGGTAAAGTGAATATTAGAATATAAACCAAATTGTTATGCGAAAAAGCATTTTGATGATTTCCGCAGTGATGATGCTTATGTCATGTGGGGGTAAGAAGGCTCAGACAGAAAGTACTGACGCTGCTGATATGGACTCGACGGAGATATTGGCACAGGAAGAAATGACAGGCCTTATCAAGGAACTGTATGCCGCAGAGGCTAAGAACGAAGAAGGCATTGACCAGCTGTATGCCTGTCATACATGGCGGAAGATGGTTGCTGCCGTTGAGGAGAAGGACTCGCATGTGGCAGAGATCGGCTTCTTCAACGAGAACTATTGGACACAAATGCAGGACAGCAACCCCGATGACCTAGAGGCTCGTGACATCAAGTTTGAACAGCTGGACGTTGAGAAAGGTACGGCAACTGTCAGTTTTCTCCTCCATAGTTCTGTTCAGGATGTCCGTCAGAAGTTCGAATTCTGCCATGAGGATGGAAACTGGCGTGTTCACAACATCATCAGGTACTTCAAAGATGCTGACGGAAAAGAGGAGGAATCCAACTTGATGGAAGGCATGAGAAGCTATCTTGACGAACCGCTGGAGGAAGAAACAAAGGACCTCACTTTCGCCAATGTGGCAGGTATCTATGATGACGAAAAACAGGAGTGACGAGAACACCAAAATTTTTAGCCATTTAGATAAGATAGAAATGAACGCAACAATTGTAATTTACGGTTCCTCTACTGGAACATGCGAGGCTATCGCAGAGAAGATAGCCCAGAAACTTGGCTGCGAGGCCATCAACGTGCAGGACTTGACAGCTGATGTTGTAGAAAGCAACCAAAACTTGATTCTCGGCACCTCGACATGGGGCGCAGGTGAGTTGCAGGATGACTGGTACGACGGTCTGAGAGTACTGCAGGGTGCCAACCTTGCCGACAAGACCATCGCCCTCTTCGGCTGTGGCGACTGTGAGTCGTATGGCGACACTTTCGTGGGTGGCATCGGCGAGTTGTATAATGGTATTAAGGAAAGCGGTGCCCGTTTCGTGGGTGCCGTCAGCACAGACGGTTACACCTTCGATGACTCTGAAGCCATTGTGGACGGTAAGTTCGTGGGGCTTCCCCTCGATGACATGAACGAGGATGACAAGACGGATGCCCGCATCGATGTGTGGGTAGCTGAGATTTCTCCAAACCTTTAAATCTTCAGACTTATGCAGCAGACGGTAGAAAGACAGACATCGAGGCAAGAGGTACTTCCTTCAGAAATGCGAGTATTGATGAACCACATCTATGAATATAAGAAAGGTGTGCGCAGGATGATTCTCTTCACCTGCAACCGCCGTTTCGAGGCTTTTGCCACGAATCGACTGTGCCGCCAGTCCATCGATTACGTGGTGCAGCCCGCAGGCAAGGAGAATGTCAACGTCTATTTTGGTCGCAAGGAGTGTCTCGATGCCATCCGTCTGTTTGTCACCCGTCCGCTGAATGAGCTGACTCCCGAAGAGGACTTTATCCTTGGAGCCATGCTTGGCTATGACATCTGTGCCCAGTGTGAGCGTTACTGCGAACGCAAGACAGCATGTAAGCGAAAGCCATGCAAATTTGCACAATAAAAGTCGTCTTAAACTGTAATTCTTGAAGTGAATCCCCAAAAAAGTCTTTTGCAACTCAGTTGCAAAAGATTTTTTGTACCTTTGCCGCATGGATCTACAGAGTTTCTTTACATCGCTATTGAACGTGGTTTGCGAGATGGCTCCCTACTTGCTGTTGGGATTCCTGATTGCAGGGATGCTGCATGTGTTTGTGCCACAGAAGTTCTATGCCAACTATCTGTCGCGTAACAACAAGCTGTCCGTACTTTGGGCAGCGCTACTCGGCGTACCCCTGCCACTGTGTTCGTGCGGCGTGATTCCGACGGCTATCGGCTTGAAGAACGAGAAGGCATCGAAGGGAGCTATTGCCTCGTTTCTCATTGCCACGCCACAGACCGGCATCGACTCCATTCTGGCCACGTTTTCGCTGATGGGACTGGGCTTTGCTATTATCCGTCCGGTGGCGGCACTCGTTACTGGTGTCTGTGGCGGATTACTGGTAAACCGACTGGTTCGTGAGGATGATATAAGGGAAAATACCACCGCCTCATGCCAGGTGGAGACAGGTAACAGAATCTGGCGGGTGTTGAAATATGCCTACTATGACATGATTCGCGACATCGGCTTGCGACTGCTTATCGGACTTATCGTTGCAGCATTGATTCAGGTGGCAGTACCCGACGAGTTCTTTCTTTCCTTCGGTAGTCAGCCACTCGTGCAGATGCTGGTCATCCTGGCCATTGCCGTACCTATGTATATCTGCTCAACGGGTAGCATCCCTGTGGCTGCGGCACTGATGATGAAAGGGCTTTCGCCAGGAGCCGCACTGGTGATGCTGATGGCGGGTCCTGCTGTCAATCTGGCCTCCATCCTCGTGGTTCATAAGGCGATGGGGCGCCGTTTTACCTGGATTTATCTGATGACCATCGTGGTATTTGCCGTTCTCTTCGGATTGCTGCTTAATGCTAGTGAACTTTTCACTTTTCACTCTTCACTTTTCACTTCAAATGGTGCCTGCTGCATGACATCTGCTTTGCCCAGCCCGTTCAAACTGATATGTGCTACAATATTAACCCTACTTATAATATTTGCTCTTATGATGAAACTATTCAGCAAGTTTACTGCCAAGAAGCCGTTAGACCCCGATGTGGTGGTCTATCGAGTTGAAGATATGCATTGCAGCCATTGCGAAGCTGCTGTAGTCCGTGCCGTCGAGGATCTGCCTGGCGTAGAGAAAGCCAAGGCCAGCGCCTCTGCCAACACCCTCACCATCAAAGGCCCTGCTACAGAAGAAGCCATCCGTACGGCAGTCGAAGGGATAGGCTATACATTCAAGGGACGCTATTAATTGTCAATGTCATTTTGATGTGAGGAATGCCGTCGAGGATGAATGTGTCGGATGACTGTCAACTCCTGGAACGATTTCTTGTGCAATACTACTTCGTGCTCGATGGTCATTTCTTCTCTCTTGCTTTTCTTGCAAACTCGAATAATGACTCTGGCAGATGGCAGTAGCCTGTAGGATGGTACCCTCCCACGATGTTATCAACACCTTTTCGATTACGGGCAAATCCTCGTCACTGGTATAGTAGATGCCCGTGCGGTAGCGGGTTCCTTCGTCATGTCCCTGCTTGTTGAGACTTGTGGGGTCGATGGCCTTGAAGAACATCTGAAGGAGGAATTCAAGACTGACCACATTGGGATTGTACTTCACATGCACCGTCTCTGCATAACCCGTCGTGTCGGTATAGACCTCCTTGTACGATGGATCCGCAGTATGACCGTTGGCAAATCCCACCTCAGTTTCCACCACACCCTCTATCTGTTTGAAGTAATGCTCTGTTCCCCAGAAACAGCCGCCAGCAAGAAAGATGTCCTTTCCTTCTTTTATCTCCAAGATTCCGTCCACCTCATGTTCAATGAATGGACCAACCTTACATTCGAGCAAAACGGCGGGTGTAAGGCAGGCCAATCCATGCCAGACGTTCTTAGGAATGTCAACACCGTATGTTCCGCTCTCCTGACTGATGACGCAGGATGCGAGTATCTTGCCGTCATCCTTATAGGTCGTCACTCTGACTTTGCCCTTTAGGATTACAAAAGTCTCGTCTTTGTCAGGATGGTGATGCACTGGGATAAATGTGCCAGGTTCCAAAGCATTGAGGAAACGGTGGCACTTGTCCTGCAGACTCTCGTGGAAGTTGTAGTTCATGCGCAGTCGTGGTGACTGCTTCGCTTGTTCCACTACACCACTAATTAGTTGTTCGTCTATAATCTTCATATTCAATTCATCTTTGTCATGCGATAACCCATACGCTTCAGCTGCATGGCAGCTCCAAACAAGTAAAGCTGATGCAGACATGCAACATAGCCATTGAAGGCCTCTTTTGTTCCAGGCTCCAAATGTTGGTGCATCAAGGCATTATAAACTCGTGAGGCACATTCGCCAGTCACTTTCTCCAGAATGGTATAGTCAACGCCCTGTAGCAAGAGGACTTCTTCACGGATATACTCATCCATCTGGTCATAACCCCGCTTGTCGCGCATATAAGCATAGAGATCATCTATCTTGGAATATATCTCCCATTCCGTGTCCCACATCTTGGCCACAGCCATGCCGATATACATCATCCAACCGAGGGATGCCGATGGGAAGTCTTGGAACTCACGGATGCCATCGGGGATGTAGGCTTTGGCTATCTCTTCCCATTTCGCCTCGACATCAGGACATTCCGGCAAACGTTCATCCACCTCTTGCATCGAAAGTAGGAACTGATGCAGGTCTTTTCTCAATATCTCTTCAAAATTCTCCATTGTTCACTGAATTTGTCTATTTGATCTTTCTACTGGTTCTTAGAGTCATATTTTCGCGAAGCTGGTCACGATAGAGCCATATCTCTCGGGTGTGATAGTTCCCTTCTACGCCCAGCAGCGGCAGCACATAGTCCTGAGCGGTGAAGCCCTCCACGATGAGCAGCCCTGTGCCAGTGTCAAGGTGGACGGTCATCGTGTCTTTCTTCTGCTCAGCTACTGGCAGCAACGGTGACGGTTCGGTAATCAGCAGGGCACGGGTGCTGTCCGTTCGCCAGTTGACGGGATTGATGGCCACGCAGCTCTTCTCCCATCCAGGCATGACGCAGCCCGTATCACGGACGGAATTGTAACAGATGGTGACCCCCGTGTCGTCAGCTCCTTTTGCGGGTACGATGTGAGGCCCTGTTTCCTCAATGGTGATGCCAATGGCATAGGCCGCAATCATCCGCTTGTAGGTATCATCGTCCATCTCCTTCAGCAGTTCCAGCATGATCTGGGCACCCTGGCTGAATCCAGCCAGTATGAAGGGATGCCCACAGTTCTTGTGCTCCAGATAATACTTGAAAGCCCGCCGCACATCGTCCACTGCCAAAGGCATCCTGGCTAATGCCAGACTGTCGCTTTCGAAACTTTGCAGCGAACACTGTCTGTAGTAGGGCGAGAAGAAGTTCAGCTGTCCGCTGACCAGCGTATCCACGCCAAGCATCTCGCCGTAAAGCGGAGCACGAAGGCTGTCACGATAAGTGTCGGCATAATGGCATACTTCGCCGTTTGGCAGCGGATAGTCACCTGTTTCAGTAGAGATAATGTAAAATATGTCGGCTGCAGCCTGACGGTTGGTGACATACCATTGGGTAGAATCGCTGTAGTCAGGTGCAATAGGAACACCACCAGTACTCTTTTTGCTTCCTGAAAAACAGGACACCATCGTCATTCCGCACAATGTCAGGATGGCGGCCAGCATCCATAGCTTTGCTTTATTCATCTTTATCTATGTAATCAAATATATCAATTGTTCCTACATCGTTTCTGACATTAAGAGTCGGGACATACTCTTCCATTCTCGTTGTGCCGCTGGTTTTATTGACGTAGAAATTGACGAATGCCCCTGTATAACTGCGGAATACCACCTGATAGGCAGAGTCGGTCTCTTCACCCATCTCCACTCCCATGATGTCGGGATTATCCTTGGCCATGCTCCAGTCATACTCGCTGTGGCAGTAATTACTTACGCCTTCTAAGGCCATTTCGGCAGTTATCTTGCTCTGTGATTCCTTGGTGCTTTTAGAACCGCATGAGCATAGAAGTATGGTTGCCTGTAGGAATAATAGTGCTATCTGTTTCATCATTCGTAATCTTTTTTTTGTTATTCTTCACTTGATGTATTTTACCTTGCTTTCATCGCGGGGCTTTGCCTCTGGCTGTTCATCGGGATAACCAATGGCAATGATGTAGTTCAGCTGATAGTCCTCTGGGATTTCAAGACGTTCAAGGAAGAATTTGGCTTCAGGATCGGTCTTGATAAAACGCACTGGACCGCCTAAACAGCAGGTGCCAAGACCAAGAGACTGTGCAGCCAGCATCATGTTCTCACCCAATAGTCCGGCATCCAATTCGCCGCCACCCTTTGCAGGAGTGCAGACACAGATAATGTTGGGCGCATTGCGGAACATGTTCTTGAAGTTTTGGTCACGGTTTACCATATCAGGGTTCTTGGCCTTGAACACCTCAGTTACATCGGCAATCAGCTTTTGGTCTTCCACCACACGTACAACCCAAGGCTGACGGTTCATGCCGCTGGGTGCATTGATACCACAACGGACAACAGCTTCCAACTTCGCATGTTCTACGGGCTTGTCCAGATACTTTCGGACAGAGCGACGCGCCATGATGGTGTTAATCACTTCGTTTTCCCTTGTCTGTGCCGATGTGTCCACCATACACATAGTTGCCAGCAGGCAAATTGTAATCAGTTTCTTCATTTTTTTCATCTCAATCATTAGACAATTCTCTTAAACAGTGGTGCAAAGTTACGAAAATATTTGGATTTTCCCTCGTTTATTCGTAACTTTGCATCAAAATAACACAAGGAAACATGCCACGTAAGACCGACGGAATAGAAATTGAGATTCATCCGCGCCCAACGAAGGGCGAGGACGGCAAGCCGCTGCTCTATGTGCGTCCTGCAAAGGGACGCAAGAAGAGCTTCAAGCAGCTGGAGGATTTCTGCAACAAGTATCGCAACCTGCGCACAGGAGAGTTGCAGATGGTGATGAATGTAATGATGGACGTTGTCGGACTTTGGTTGTCTGACGGCTATCGTGTGGAGACACCCATCGGCTCGTTTGCACCGAAGCTGAAACTGTTGGGCGAACATACCGACCCCAAGACCATTCATGGCAGAGACATTGAATATGCGGGCATTGAGTTCATCCCTTCCAAAGAGTTCATCAAGGAAGGTGGTAGGAACCGCGAGGGCTATCGCAAGAGTGAGGCTCAGGTGGGCAACAGCCAGATGTACGACGAGAAAGCAATGGACGAGGCCCTGCGTCGCTGCTTGAAGCTGGGCTATGCCACGATTCCTGAGTTTATGATATTCAGCGGACTGAAGCGCGACTCTGCCAAAACCTATCTCGACAGCCTCTGTAAAGGTGACCATCCGCGTCTATGGAAGGTTCGCGAAAGCCGCCGCTGGCTCTACTTTCCCAAAAAGGATGCTAACACAGAATAAACTCGGTTTCGACCGACCGCTCCAGCATATAAGGGCGGGTGCTCTAATATATAAGGGCGCCCGCCCTAATTTGTGCGGTCGGGCGTTCGAATCTGGCTAGGTGCCGTATCTCTCCCTGTTACATCCCGTCTCATTCCCTGTTTGCACGGGGCTTTCCCCCTTTTCCTACGTGTATCCTTGCTAAAGAATTCCCTTTCCTTGCATTTTTTCCTTCTTTTTCATCCAAGATTAGAATAAATTTCGTATATTTGCACCGTGTTTATCACAAAAGGAAAGAAATATGAATGCAGTATCACTTAACAACCTCTGGAGCTATCTGCAAGGGCTCTCGCTCTCTGCCAGCAACCAACGCTGGTTGGGCGAGCGACTCATAGAAGCTTCTAAAGCCGCAAAAAAAGGGAAATCTGCTAATGTGGCTGTCCGTCGTGTTCATAAACGTCGAAAGGCGTTAAGTGACGCAGAGCTTGCAGAACAATTGGCACAATATGCACCGCTTACCGACGCTGATTTCCCTGAAGTAAGTGCTGAAGGTTATGCATCCTTTGCCAAGAATCACAGCGGTAGGATAACGAAAGGGATTGGAGAGTGACCCACATCGTGAGCATGTTCAATGTGGAAGATGTCATCGCCCATCACAATTGTTTCCTGCGTCAGCCATTCTTCGACAATGTAGTTGACCGCATCATTGCCAACATTGTGGATGGAGATTGGGAAGAATAATAGATAATAAAGTATAACCCTTTAAAACTGTAACTGCCTATGGGCTGAGATAAAAAAGACATATAGATAAGAAGCGTTAGCTTTCTATTCTTGCCTACCGATAATTGGGGAATTTGAAGTAAGCTGTCAAGAGTAAAAGTTGATGCTCACGTCGCTAGGCGTGGGCTTTTACTCGTAAATGACAGCAAAGGTTATCCCCAATACCTCGGTAAGGCGTAGACGAAGTAAACAGTCCACGTTTTTTTGTTTTACTCTAGCAACGAAACGTTCAAATTATTAACTAAAAAATAGAATTACGAAGAAACAATTACTATTACTTGTAATGATGCTGCTTCCGATGGTGGCGCAGTTCTCCTTTGCATACGACTATTACGTTGATAGAGTGTATCATGGACCTCACAGGGGGGCTGTCCGTGTGAGGTTTTCAGGGAAACCCGAGGCGCTCATGTCGTGTCAATCATCAGTTTGATAGAAAGAAATAGTAATAACTAATAACTTGTAGAGATTATGAAGTATAGAGTTTTTATCATGTCAGGTCTGATAATCGGCGGGCTTAGTCTTCTGTCGTGTAATCAGCAGGGGAAGCCGCAGGAGTCTATAGAGGCAACTGGCAGCGAAACTCCTTCAGAAGAGGAGGAAGTTATAGTAAGTAAGGATATAGATTGGAGTGAGCGTATCCTTGTATTCAAGTTTGGTTCAACAACAGACACACTGACATTATATCGTGATGGAACATCAACATTTGCATCGCCATTTGCATCAGGCTATAAATTGAATGGATACTGGGAACAGGGTTCCTTTAGGAGAGGTGATGCAGAATACCCCGCTGTAAAAGTTACATTTAGCAGTGAATATTCCAGCAGAGTATTTTTTATGGAAGTTTGGCCCCATGAAGGAGACCATGTGTACGACAAATATGAAAATATGCTCAGAAAATCGAATGGCATTGAGATATTGCATGAAGAAGTCTACAGATAAAAAAATGAATTAATATGAAATCAATTACACGTTACCTTTTAATTGCAGTCGCCGTGGTTGCCATCGGTGCTATTACTAAGCCTTCGGAATCGGAGCACAGGTCAAAACTAACCACTGAGATTGTCCGTCACAATTTAGGTGATTATGGCAGAGAATTGCGCAGTCATAGACAACAGACAGGTGACAAGTTAACTAAGAGCGAATATGTCAAAGAGAATTATGACATCAATATTGATGACTATTTGATATTGTCGCTTGGCAAGATAAAAGACAAGTCGACGGGCGAAGAGCGGGTTGTAAGCATTGCATCTCTTGGTAAAGTCTTTATTAAGTAATTATGCTCCATCATAAAGCAAAGCTCTTATTACAATACAAGGGCAGGAAGCCGTGCCGACAATCTTTGCCTCGGTTTCCCGCCCTTGCGTTTCCTACATTATTATTTATCGGGGGCTAGACAGAATCTCTTCCAATGCTCCTGTTTCAGATTCGGTGATAAATCCTCTAATCACGATATCCTTGGGAACAAGTAGTAGCAACCATTATTGTTGATTTCTTTTTATCTCAGCATCCACCACAAAGATGTCGCCATCTTGGTCGCGAAGAACATTTCGTGGAAGTAAGTCCCAAACGGTATAAATGGCATTAGAATAGCGACCAATGGTTTCCTCTCTATAAAAACCAAGCGCAGCCATGTAGGTATCATAGAGAACTGGACCGTTCCATATCTTTAGCCAGTTCTAAATTGCGAAACATATAACGGACAAAATCCTCTGGACTACCAGACGTATGCTTCCACTCTGCAATTTTCCGCATCTTGCGCTCCGATGCTTCCTTGTGGAACTGATTGAGATATGTCATGACTCATTGTTGTTTTATCGTTTAACAGGTGCAAATTTACAGAATTATTCTCAAACAAACTTATAGGAATAAATGTATGCAATAACCTGGTCTATCATAAGCCTATTCTCTTAAACTATGTTGTAATAACAGGGCAAAGTTAGTGAATTTGCAGCATTTTTCGTATATTTGCACCTTAGAATTAGGATTGTTTATGAAGTTTATTGGAATATGAAAGCTATTAGTACAAAGAAGGCACCTGCTGCCATTGGTCCTTACAGTCAGGCCATCCAAGTAGGAAATATCGTCTATACATCAGGCCAAATTCCCATAGACCCTGAGACAGGAGCGTTTGTCGAAGGAGGTATTAAGGAACAAACCCGTCAGTCCCTGACCAATGTGAAAGCTATCCTTGAAGAGGTTGGGTTGACTATGAGTAATATCGTGAAGACAACGGTGTTCATGGCTGACATGAATGACTTTGCAGATATGAACAGTGTCTATGCAGAGTTCTTCACCGAGCCATATCCTGCCCGTTCAGCTGTTGAAGTCAAGACATTGCCGAAAGGTGCATTAGTAGAAATTGAAGTCGTAGCAGAAATAGGATAACATGAAGGTAAAGATACAGACAATGCTGGGCGATATCGTGGTTCGCCTGTATGACGAGACCCCCATCCACCGTGACAACTTTGTAAAGCTGGCGAAGGAGGGGTATTATGATGGTACGCTGTTCCATCGAGTGATTAAGAATTTCATGATTCAGGGCGGTGATCCTGACTCAAAGGGCGCACCTTCTGGTAAGATGTTGGGTATGGGTGGTCCTGACTATACGCTGGAAGCTGAGATCAAAGACGGTCTTTTCCATAAGCGTGGTGCCTTGGCTGCAGCACGCCAGGGCGACGAGGTGAATCCTGAGCGCAGAAGTAGCGGATCTCAGTTCTATATCGTCTGGGGACAGGTATACAACGAAGGGCAGCTTCGCCAGTTTGCCAAACAGTTGAAGATGCAGAAGATTCAAGATGCCTTTAACCAACTGGCTAAGGAGCATCATGACGAGATTATGCAGATGCGCCGTGAAAGGAATCGTGCCGGACTACAGGAGTTGCAGGACAAATTGGCTGCGGAAGCAGAAAAGCAGGTTCAGGGTAATGGTCTTACTGATGAGCAGTTGAAGATTTACTCTACCATTGGAGGCACACCCCATCTTGACGGACAATATACCGTTTTTGGTGAAGTGGAAGAGGGCCTCGATGTCGTGGAGATGATTCAGGGCACAGCTACCGCACGTGGTGACAGACCTGTTGATGACATAGAAATGCGGATTTCAGTTACTGAGTGATATGAAAAAGGTATTTGTTGTATTACTTGCCGTTATCTTCCCCCTGTTGGCAAATGCTCAAACGGGGCTGAAAAAGGTGTATAACGAGGACATCAACCCCATTGAGCAGATAGACCAGGCGATTGTCAAGGCGAAGTCTGAGGGAAAGTTCGTCATCTGTCAGGTTGGTGGCAACTGGTGTCCCTGGTGTTTGCGGTTTGCAGACTTCATCACAAATGATACTACTATCAGCAAAGTCATCAGCGAGAACTTCGAGTATATCCATGTGAATTACAATCCGCGTAAGTCTCAGGGAGCAGAAAAACTGAAGCAAGGAAAAGCCCTCATGAAGCGCCTGAATAATTGTGGCCGTTTCGGTTTCCCCGTGCTTGTCGTTCTCGATGAAGAAGGCAAGGTTATTCATATTCAGGATTCAGGCCTTCTGGAGGAAGGAGATGGCTACAATCAAAAGAAGGTCTTGGGCTTTTTCAAGGGATGGACTCCCAAAGCAGTTAAGAATTGATGCAAGAATGATGAGTAGAAAGGAATACACTCTCTCCGATAGGACATGTTTTCTGTATCAGGATGAAACAGCCAAACACCTGCTGATCCAGCCGATTGATGAGCATGACTTGGAAGTATTGGATCAAGAAGTCGAAGCAATCAAGGAGCTATCCGATAAGCCTTTTTCGCTTGTAGCTTTTATGATAAAGGACTGGAATCAGGAACTGACTCCTTGGGTTGCGCCTCCTGTAATTGGTAAGACTCCATTTGGCGATGGAGCAGAAAAGACACTGGAGTTCATCACAAGTCAACTGTTGCCAGAGGTTCAAGAAAACATTCCCCACATCATACTTGGTGGCTATTCCCTTGCAGGTCTGTTTGCCTTATGGGCAGGGTATCAGACAGAAAAGTTTGAAGGCATTGCTGCTGCTTCTCCATCCGTATGGTACCCTCAGTGGATTGATTTTGCATCAGAGAATAAACCGCTAGCAAAGTCCGTCTATCTCAGTCTTGGCGATAAGGAGGAGAAAGCAAAGAATCCTATTATGGCGCAGGTTGGTAATGCCATCCGAAAGCAGCATCAACTATTGACGGGACAAGAGATTAATACCCTACTTGAATGGAACGCTGGCAATCACTTCGTCGATTCCGACAAGCGGATGACAAAGGGATTCGCCTGGGCAATTAATAATTTATGATATGAGAAAAGCAAGCAGAGAAATGGATGCCGCCTTTATATTAGATGAGGTTCGTTTTGTAATGAAGACCGATGCCAACATCGACAGCAGGAGAATACCAAAGATGACGGCAAGACTGACAGGTGTGGGTACTTCGATATGCGGCATATTAATGGATAATCCCATCAGAGAGCCAAGGGCGTTGATGTACTCGTTCATGGCGAGCAACATCTTGATGCCTACGAAGATAAGGATGATGCCAAGACCATATTTCAGATAGGTGAAGTAACGCGAGATAGCAGCGAGGGCAAAGTAAAGGGCACGGAGGCCGAGAATAGCAAAGATATTGCTGGTAAGCACGATGAACGGATCGCGGCTGACACTGAACACAGCAGGGATGCTGTCGACGGCGAAAGCCACATCGGTGGTCTCGATGACTAGCAGAGCGATAAAGAGCGGCGTTGCTTTTCTTTCGAAGAAGAATTTTTCGCCGTGAAGCTGGTCGGTAACGGGGAAGAAGCGCTTGAACAGCCTAACGATGAAGTTGTTGCTAGGATTGCCCTGTTGGTTCTCATCGTGGGTGAACATCTTTCCGCCCGTATAGAGCAGAAACAATCCGAACAGGCCTAGCACCCACTCGAAGCGCTCGACCATTGCCGCACCAGCAAAGATAAAGATGCTGCGCAAGACAAGTGCGCCAAAGATGCCCCAGAAGAGTACCTCGTGCTGATATTTGCGCTCGATGCCGAAAAATGAGAAGAGCATCAGCAATACTAACACATAAAACACAATCCATGCCCACAAGGGCAGTCCCATTAAATCCATTTTATTCGAATGTTATCCTGTTTGTAATCTTATTTTTCTTGACCCACGTCTCATATCTGGCGTAAAGTTCCTGCGGCTCTGTGTTATACCAGCTATAGCCGGTACGTCGCTCATAGCCAATCTCGTTGAGACTGCGCTTGGGTTGTCCATCGCGGTCGCAGAAGAAAGGCTCGCCTTCTTCCAGGTCATAGTAGCGAGCCCACATCGGGGCGCCAGTATTGTCGGCTACCAGTCGGAGGTCGGACTTGCCGTCGACCTTGAATTTCTCCAGCCGATAGCCTGTAATCTTATGTGCTTCGAACCACTTCATGGCACCGTTGACAGCACGAATGATACGCTCGCCGGGCTTCTGGAGCTGCATCAGCAGGAAGGTGATTTCTGCACTCTCTGCCGTACAGAACGACGGCAACTCGTAGGCGCGAGCCTTGGCGGGCTTCAACGTCACGGCATCGTGCTGCTGACACCAGACGGTGGGCTCGCCGTCGACCACAATCTGCGTGGCGAGGATGCAGTCAATACCCTTGTCGAAGGCCTTGACTGTCTGCTGGCGCATGTCGCTATCGACCAAATCTCCATCGTAAGGAGCATGATTCTTCATGACATCGCGAAATATCTTGAGCACGTTGACGATGGCATTGTCGTTGTAGGTGATATGCACTTGATACTGACGGTTCTTAGGCCAGAACTGAGGCCACCCGCCATTCTCATACTGTCCGCTAAGCAGGAATGTCATCGCCCGGCGGAAGGCATCACGATAGCGGCTGTCGCCTGTCTGCTGATAGAGACGTGCCAGGAAGGTCATCTGCATGGATGTCGCCTTGTTGTCGATGGTCGAATCATCCTGTCGTGTCTTCTGCTGGACAACGCTGTCCTGCTGTGCTGCCGTCAGGGGTACGACCATATTAATATTCTTTGGCCATCCACCCGTATCGCGCTGATAAAGCAGCAACTGGTCGCCCACGCGACGGGCTTCTTCTGTCTTGAAGAAAGCCGAGTCTTTTTGTTGCAGCACCTGGTTGTTTGTCAGCTGCTGTGCCTGTAGTGCCAGACAAAAGTGAAGAATAAAAATAGTAATCAGTAGTTTGTTCATTTGTCTATCCTTTTTTCAATGTAAAATCAAATTGCAGTCCGCCCTGTTCGGCTGGGCTGGCAGTAATGGTACCGCCATGCAGGAGGACGGCGTTCTTGACGATGGCCAGTCCGAGACCTGTGCCGCCAATGCTGCGGCTGCGGCTCTTGTCGATGCGGTAGAAGCGCTCGAAGATGCGGGGCAAGTACTCTGGGGCGATACCTACGCCGTTGTCGTCGAAGCGGAACATCCAACTGTCGGCTGTCTGTTCGGCGCTGATATTGATGGTGGTTCCCTCGCCGGCATAGTTGATGACGTTGTCGACAAGGTTGCGGAAGATGCTGTAGATGAGCGAGGGGTTACCCCGAATGATGATGCTCTGTGGCAGACAGTTGTTGAGTGTCATGTGGCGCTTCTTCAGGGCGATGGCGGTCTCCTGAACGATGTCGCAGACGATGGCCGAAACGTCGGTACGCTCCATCGTCAGCTGGTGGACGGCATAGTCCATGCGGTTCAGCGTCGAGATGTCCTGTAGCAGAGCCGTCAGTCGCTGAGCCTGCGCATTGGTGCGCTGGATGAACTGCCGCTGCGTCTCTGACGGCATCTGCGGATTGTCGAGTATGGTGTCAGTATAGCCGAGGATGCTGGCCACGGGGGTCTTCAGCTCGTGGGCGATGTTCTGTGTCAGTTCGCGGCGCATCTGGTTCTCCTTGGCGGCCTGCTCACGACTGATGCGCTCGTCCATCCGGCGGGCATAGCGGTGTAGCAAGAACGCCAACCCCACCATCACCACCAGCGAGAATAGCAGCAGGTGCCAGTCGCTCACCTCATCAAAGGGCTGTGCAAGCCGAAATGCAGAGTCAAGCTCGCTTGAACTCTGCTGAGGTGCAGCCAGCTCTCGCCCGTAGGGCAAGGGCTGCAGAAACTTACGGTCGTAGTCCTCGAACAGGATAAATATCAGCGCATAGACGGCAAACACCACCATTACGCTGACGAACATCTTACGGCCTTCACTCAAATGCTTCATGTTTTTTATTATCAAGAATTTGAGAATTAGAGAATTATTGCGGTAGCAAATTCTTCATTCTTCACTTTCACTCTTCACTTTCAAAGACATATCCAAAGCCCTGTCGGCTGACGATGCAGTTACCATAGCGGCCTATCTTTTTGCGCAGACGGGTGACATTTACATCCACCGTTCGGTCGCTGACCACCACGTCCTCGGGCCACACAGCATCGAAGATCTGCTGGCGGGAAAAGACCTGCCCGCGATGCTTCAGCAACAGCCCCAACAGCTCGAACTCCGTCTTCGTGAGACTCACGCTCTCGCCATCCACCGTAGTTGTCTTCTTGCCGAGGTCGAGCACAAGGCCCTCATAGCTAATAAGACTCCCCTCCCTTAGGGAGGGGTTGGGGGTGGGTCTCTTCAGCACCGCTTTCAC
>JAEEGH010001969.1_pt1 | contig 57313 bp, 45 predicted proteins | sample 9134181 | NCBI WGS metagenome assembly JAEEGH01 (sample SAMN16246544, study PRJNA631951) | gut metagenome | biome: gut microbiome; feature: rumen; material: DP-attached | host: Bos | place: Iran: Karaj | collected 2018-10 | reverse complement strand
AGAAGACGAGTGGCCAGAGCGAAGTCGAGAACCTGAAGAAGGAACTGGTCGAACTCCAGAAGCAGCAGGAAGACCTCGTCCAGATTGCCAAGGAAAACTGGGTGGTCGGTGACGTGAACGTCCGCGATGGCGAAAAGGTTTCGAGCTTTGCCCCGATTCTCACCCTCACGCACAAGCGCCCGACGATTATCCGCGGCTACATCAACGAACAGATTTACCAGAACATGGACGTGGGCGAGACTGTGAAGGTGACCACGCTTGCCGGTACGGGCAAGGCGGTTGTCGGCGAAGTTGTCGGCCTCTCCAGCCGTATCGTCCCGTTCCCGACCCGCATGTGGAAGATGCCGGAGTTGCCGGTGTACGGTCGTGAAGTGACCATCAAGATTCCCGAAGAGAATCCGTTCCTCCTGGGCGAAATGGTGACTATTGCGGAAATGGGCGTTATTAATCATCTCAAGAAAGACGGTAAGAAATAATGAAGCGCTTTGTTGCACTCCCTATCATGTTGTCTGCGGCTCTGTATGCAGGCCCGCTGACGTGGGACCGTCTTGTCCAGTCGGCGCAGACGGACCCCCGATTCGAGGCCGCGCAGAAGCGTTCCGAGGCAACGTCTTCTCCCAGGAACACGAAACTCTGGGACAAGATGGAACTGCGTTACCAGTTGGACGGTTTTAGCTTTGCCAAGCATGACTTTGAACTCCGCATGAGCCCCAAGACGTTCGGCGAAGGCTCTGCCGACCGTGAACGTTACGAGGCTAATAAGGCGTACGAACGTGCCCGCTTTGGCGTGGAGCGCTCCCTGTTGCTGTACGACCGCTACGAACGCGGCGTGCGCTATGTGATGCGCAAGAAGATTAACGAAATCAACAAGCAGTTGCTACAGGTGAATGCCGACCGCATCGAAGTGTTGCACCTCAAGTCCGGTTCGGCGTCCTTCAATCCCGAAGACCTGATGGCCGCTCTGGAAAAGGGTGCTACCTTGAAGGCGGATTTGCTTTCGGACAGCACGGCTTTGCGTGACGCGGAACTCAAGATGAAAATCTGGGTGCCCGATTTCGATGGAGTTGATTTGGATTCCTCGTTCCTCCCGACCATGGACGAACTTGCTCAGAACCTTTCCAATGGCGTGGAAGTGAATGAAAACTTCCCGCTGGTGGCGATGGCCCGCGGCAAGCGCGACGCCGAAGTTGCCCAGGCCAAGCAGGACGTGAGCAAGGGCCGCGACTACATCTCGCATATCGGTATCGGCTACTCCCTGCAGATAGAATCCCGGATGGAAAAATACAAGACTTTGTATGCGGATGATGTCTATGGTACGGGCTTTTATGGCCCTAATAAGAACGATGGCGATTCGACATATATCAAAGAATTCAAAAAGAAGACTGGTTGTACGTCTGTCGCAGGCTGCAATGCGTCTGCAGACCTTCTCGTTCCGGACAAGGACAACAGGAAGACTGCGGACAAGTTCTTTGTGAATCTCGCTTTCCGCCTGCCGTTCTTCGATAGCGGCAAGGACGGCGATCTCAAGCTCCAGGTGGCCAAGCTCGATGCCGAAGGCGACTACCTCGCTGATGTGCGCGATATCAATCAGAAGGTGGCCCGCCTGACCGAGGAAGTGCTTGCCATGATTGGCCAGTGGAAGGTGCAGAAGGAATATGTGCAGCAGGTGAACGCGAGCGGGTTCATGGAACAGTTCGCAATTAATGCCGGTTCCGATCCGCTTTTGCTTTTGCGCGCCAAGGAAAGCTCGCTCGAAAGCGACATGAAGGCTGTCAAGTTGGAATACGATATTTTCGTGCGTTATCTGGAATTGCTCAATTATGCGGGGATCCTTGCCCGCGAGGGTAGCGTGAACCATCTCCGTGAGGCTTTGAAGTAGTATGGCAGAAGCCCGTGGATTTAGCCTTCTCGAGCGGTTCGAGCTCAAGTACCATATCCCCGTCGAATGGGCGGACCGGATAGGCGCTTTCCTTGCTCCGTATTGCGAAGAAGACTACTATTCCAAGATTACTCCGGGTGGTTTCTACTGGATTACGAACCTGTATCTGGATAGCCCCAAGTGGACCTTCCTCGGTTGGAAAAAGAAACAGCTCCTGGACCGCTTCAACATGCGAATCCGTACTTACGGCGAGCATCCGGCACAGGACGGTACGTTCCATTTCGAGGTCAAGCGCAAGATTCGCAGCATTTGCTACAAGAGCCGTGCGACCATCAAGGGTATCAATCCGGGCGAAGTCTGGAACATGAAACCCGAGGAATGGCCTTGCAAGACGGACAAGGACCGCATGTACCTCAAGGATTTCCTTTACAAGACGGAACTCCACGGGGCTCACCCGCGCCTCTTGACGCAGTACAAGCGTCGCGCCTGGTTCGGGCTCCGCGAGGAATATTCCCGCGTCACGATCGATACGGGCATGCGCTTCCGCGAAGAGAACGGGTTTGACTATACGGTGGACCCGCACTACATGCATTCGACCGGTCTTCCGAGGTTTTTCCAGCCGGGAATGGACGCTGTGCTCGAATTAAAGTGTCCTTGCTCACAGGTTCCTTACTGGATGTTTGACTTGATAAGATTTTTGAACCTCAAACACTCCGCATTTTCTAAATTCGGTAATGCGGCCGCTGAATGGAAACGGGTTTACGAGAACCCGCGTAGGTTCAAGAGCCCCTACTGGACGAAACTGGCTGGGAATTTCTAGAGTTTTTATTATAGAGTTTGACCTGAACAAAGGATGGCCCCTATGAACATGAAAAAGTGGCTTTTGACCGGCGCCTGCATTGCTGCACTCGGTGCGCTTTCTGCTTGCTCCAACGAGGAAAGCAGCGATAATAATCCAGTGACCCCTGAGATTAGTTCGGACTCCCAGCCCGGAGATGGTGGCAGTAGTGGAGATCCCCAGCCTGCTTCTGCTGGCGATCCTACTTCGGCTGATCCTGGCAATAGTAGCGAAAAGGGGAGCAGCGGAGGTAAGGATCCCACTCCCGCTTCGAGCAGCAGCGATGAACCCATGTCTGAAACGGATGACCCGCAGATGGGTTGCTCCGAAATCATGTACAATGCGGCTGATGGTTCTGCCCTGGAATGGATTGAAATCTATATCGTCGGTGGCTTGGACATGGACAACATGCAGAATTTTGATCTCCACCTGAGTGGCGCTGTCGATTATGTGTTCCCCGGAGAGCCCTTGAAGAAGGGTGAATACATCGTGGTAACGAACGATCCGACTGAGTTCAAGGCGGCTTATCCCACGTTTGCCGGCCGTCTGTTTGGCCCGTGGGAGGGTGGAACGCAGGTCAAACTGGTCAACGAAGGCGATGTCGTGAACGTGAAGGTTATGGGCGAGGGCGACGTGAGTTGCGCCTTCAGTAACGAACCTCCTTGGCCGAGCCTTGCCGATGGCAAGGGCCGTACCCTCGTGTATAAGGGCGGCAATGCTGCCCAGCCGAACTCTTGGGCGGCAAGCAAGCTTGATAAGGGTAATCCCGGTGTTGGTAACGACGAATGGGTGACTCCCGCCGCGGTGCGCATCAACGAAATCATGCCGACCATCGGTGAAAATAACGCATGGATTGAACTGTACAATACGGGCGACAGGGAAGTGGATGTTGCCGGCTGGACGATTGAAGTCAAGCGTCGCAAGCAGACGCTGACGATTAAGTCCGGAGAAGTTTCGACGGTAATCCCGGCGAAGGGCTATGTGGTACTCGATGCAGTTGGCAATTTTGACGAAGAACTGGTGGTGAGCAACCAGGGTGGTGAATTCTACCTGCGTGGGTCGCTGGAAGGCGAAGAATCCAGTATCTGGGTACCTGCCGGTACGGGTACAAGTGGCGTAATTGACCTGAGTGACGGCTCTACGGCCCAAGGCCCGCTTGCTTCCGCTACACCTGGTGCAAAGAATTCTGCTCTCAAGATGGGTTCTGTGTATATCAACGAAATTCATTACCATCCGGACGAATCGGGCCCGCTCCCGTTTGAATACATGGAATTGGTGAATGGTACTGACAACGATATTTCTCTTTACAGCACGACTGTCCAGAAGGGTTGGAAAATCGAGGGTATTAATATGGAATTCGGGAGCACTGCGGTTCTCCCTGCCCATGGCATGATTCTCTTGATTCCTGAACAACTCGATCCGGCTGTTCTTACTGCTACAGGGATTACGAACTGGGGTGCGGATTTTGTCCGTACGACCTATTCTATCCCGGCAACGGTGCAGATTATGACTTACTCTGGTAAACTCTCCAACCGTAGCGAAACTATCGCCGTCAAGGAGCCTTTCGCCAAGGAAGGTGAAGGCGTGTCAGCCAAGTACTTCTACATTTGGCACGATGCCACGCTCTATTCCGATAAGTGGCCCGCATTGAAGGAAGCGGACGGTCTCGGATACAGCCTGCAGCGTGTCGACACGAAGACGATGGGTTACGAGGCCAGCGCCTGGAAGGCTGCTGAACCGACTATTGGTAAGTAAATTATCCTCTTGCAGGAATCTTCCCCCGGTCATCCGGGGGATTTTTTTATAAAAAGAGGACAAGATGCGCAAGTATGCCCTCTTATAGTTAAAATCCCCCTTTTTGTCAGAAAAGGCAGGATGGCGGGAGTGCCCAAAAATAGAATTTGCTATTTTATCTTGTGCTATGAAGTTGCGCTTTACATTTTTTGTTTTTGTTTCTGTCGCGGCAATGGCAGCCCCCCTGTCGCTACAGGATGCCCTTAACATGGCAAAGACGGGCAACTCGCAGATCAAGGCCGAAAAAGCCAAGGTCGAAATGGCCGAGAGCGGCAAGAACGAGGCCCGGTCCCGCTTTATGCCCACCGTCTCCCTGTCTGCGGGAGTCACCAAGATTAACGACCCCATCAATATCGACTTGAACGAAATTCGTTCGGGGATTATCTCTGTGCATGGCGCCGAGGCTTACCAGAATTATTATAAGACCGGTTACGAGGCGGCCTATGAGCGTGCCACCGGCGCGGGAATGCCCAGTGAAATGGCAGATCCTATGGCGAGGAATGTCGGTGATTCTGTGGGAAATCTTGCTAGGATGAAGACGGAATCTACGTTGGATTCGGCCATGCCGAATTTCAGGAAAAGGGTCCAGGATGACGTGTTTTTCAATGCGAGATTGTCCGTTATCTGGCCGATATTTACTGGGCTCAAGATTTATTCTGCCTACGATGCCGCTAAAGAAAACGTGACTGCCCGCAAGGCCGAATTTGACATGGCCCAGAATGCGATTCTCATGGATGTCGCAACTAGGTACTTTTCCTTGCGACTGGCCGAAGAATTGACGTTGCTCCGCGAGACGACGAAGCGTAACTTGGAAGACCATCTGGAACGTTCCAAGAAATTGGAAGCGGGCGGACAGATTAGCAAGGCAGAACGCCTGCGTGCTGAAGTTGCCCTTGCCGAGGCAGAAAACGCACTGGAAGACGCTATGCGCGACCAGACCCTGGCGCGTCTTGCGCTGGCGAGCCTCTTGCATACGGATACGAGCATTACCGCAACGACCCCAGTTGAATCCCCCGAGGTGTACCGCTCTATTGAAGAGTTTAAGGCTATTGCGAGGGAAAAGCACCCTGGGCTTAGGCAACTGCGTACTGAACGCAAACGGAGCCAGGCTGCCGTCAGCGCTGCCCGTGCCGACTATTACCCGACGGTTGCCTTGTTTGGGTATAAGGAACTTTATACAAAAGACCTGACCATACTGGAACCGGAATGGGCCGTGGGTGCGAAGGCGCAGTGGGATTTATTCAAGGGCGGCGAAACGCGTTCGAAGGTGAGTAGCGCGAAGGCTCTTGACCGTTCGCTGGCCAGCATGGAAGAACAGACTTTGGACAACATCAACTTGCTTGTTGAAAAGCGCTGGCGCGAGATGGAACACGCCAAGAGCCGTTTGGTAAGCCTGCAAAAAACACGCGAACTGGCTGATGAGGCCTTGCGTAGCCAAAAGAAGGCTTACGAGGCGGGGCTTGCGACCGGCCTCGACGTTGTCGATGCCGAACTGGCGCTGTCGCGTTTGCAGGTGGCCGACCTCAAGGCCCATTACGATGCCGTCATTGCATGGCTCGGCTTGCTTGAATCTTGCGGTGAGGTTGAAAATGCAGGCACTCTGCTTACGGCCTCGAAACCTGTCGCTCCTGTGCAACCGGTTGCGCCTGCTGTGGATTCTGCTGTGGCGACATCGCCTGCAGTGGCTCCGGCTCCCGCTCCGGTGGCTCCTGCCGCTGCGGATTCGGTGGCCCCGGCGACTGTGGCCGCTGACTCTGTTGCCGCCCCTGCGCAAGCGCCCGCGCCCGCTGACTCGGCTGTTACCCCGGCCCCCGCGCCGGCAAAGGAATCTTCTGAACAGGGAACCGCGGGAACGGTTCCCGAGAACAAGGAGAATAAACAATGATCAATGCGTTGAAATTCTTTGGCAAGATGGTTATCGTGCTGGTGCTGATTGCACTGGTCGTACTGGGCGTTGCCCAGCTCAAGAAATTTGCCACCGAGCCTCGCGAACAGTTCTTGCAGGGGCAGATGGAAGCAAGGCGCGTCCTTGTCGCGGGAAAAATTCCTGGCCGTGTCGAGGCTCTACTTGTGCGTGAAGGGGATTATGTGTACAAGGATTCCCTCGTGGCGATTATTAGCAGCCCCGAAATCGAGGCGAAGAAAATCCAGGCCGAGGGCGCGCTCGGTGCCGCGAAGGCCCAGGCGAACAAGGCCCGCAATGGTGCTCGCAGCGAAGATATCACCGCACTCAAGGCTATGGCCGAACGTGCGCAGGATGCCGCGACGCTTGCGAAGAATACGTACGACCGCGTGCAGAAGCTTTTTGATGAGGGCGTACTCCCGCTCCAAAAACGTGACGAAGCCGAAACTCAGATGAAGGCGAGCCAGTCTGCCGCCGATGCTGCGAAGGCGCAGTACGACCAGGCTGTGGCCGGTGCCCGCAGCGAAGACAAGGCGGCTGCGAACGCCCTTGTGATGCAGGCCCGCGGTGCTACCGCCGAAGTGGATGCTTACCTCGAAGAAACCAAGATTCGTTCCCCGATTACAGGCGAAGTTTCGCTCAAGCTTGCCGAAGAAGGTGAAGTGGTCGGTTCGGGCATGCCTGTGGTGGCTGTGACGGATTTGAATGATGCTTGGGCAGTGTTCCATTTCCGCGAAGATTTGCTCAAGAATGTTTCCAAGGGCAAGCGTTTTGTGGCCCATATCCCTGCGCTGGATAGCGATGTCGAAATGGAAGTGAATTACATTGCTTCTGTGGGTGACTACGCTACATGGCGCAGCAGCAAGGAAAGTGGCGGATTCGACCTCAAAACGTTTGAAGTGCGCATGCGCCCCACGCAGAAGGTCGACAACTTGCGCCCGGGCATGAGTGTCCTTCTTTCGGCGGAAGCTATTCGGTAACGGAGGCTTGCCGTGCTGTTGCAGGGATTCCTGAAAACGGTCCGGAAAATTTATTTCAGCCACAATATCGTCTTGTGGCTGATTCTCCTCGTGTTGCCTGTCGGGGTTTCGGTCTTTATGCTGGGCCTGTTCTCCTCGCAAATTGTGCAGCATGTGCCTATCGGCATTGTGCGTCAGGATGATAGTCGCCTGGCCGACCGCCTGGAATCCAAGTTGCGTTCCAGCCCGGTATTGAATGTGAAGATGATTTGTCACGACATGGCCGAGTGCGAGCATGCGGTTATTCGTGGCGACCTCCAGAGTTTCCTTGTCTTGCCTAACGAACTGGAACGCCGAGCCCTTAGGCTCGAAAGTCCTGTGATTCCGGTGTATTCCAGCGGGCAGAATTATTTGACCAACATGTTTGCGACCAAGGAAATTCGTGCGGTGCTTTCGTCTGCAGGGAGCGAAATGTTTACCGCCCAGATGGACGATCCCGTGAAGACGGAAATCCACTCCGTCGGCAATGTCGAGGGCAATTACCAGGGCTTTCTTGGGCTTGGCCTTGTGACGGCGCTGTTCCACCTCGCGGCGATGATTGTCGGCGTGTACGTGGCGTCGTTCCCGCTCCGCGACCACCGCGTGAGAGAAATGCTCGGCTATGCCCGCGGTTCGCGCTTTACGCTCTGGTTTGCAAGCGTTGTGCCCATGAACGTCATCCTTTGGCTCGGCATGATTGGCTGCTACGCTTATTGCCACCGAGTGCTCGCTCCGTTAACTTTTGACGAATTTGTCATGACGGCAGCCGCTCAACTGTTCATGATTCTCGCCTGTTCCGGTGCCGGCATCGTATTTGTCGGTGTGGTGGGGGTGATGAGGATTGCGACGGGTGCCGCAGGCGTCATTGGCAGTCCGGCCTTTGCGTTTGCCGGGCAGACGTTCCCTGTGATGGCCATGCCTTTTGCCGTGCGCTGCTTTGCCTTTGTACTCCCGCTGACGCATGCACTCAAGATTCAGTCGATGATGCTCTTGGGCGATGTGAGCATGGCTCCTGCATGGGAAGTGCTGAAAGTCCTTATCGGGATGGCTCTGTTCTGGAACCTCCTGGGCGCCTTCCTTATGTCGATGCGGTGGAAACAGTTCGCCCGCAGGGAAGCTGAATACGAGAAGAAAATGCAAACGGCTCCGGAGGCTTCCGCATGATTCGTCGCCTTTGGAAAGTCGCTTTTGCTGAATGGAAACTGATGTACACGGACCCTGCCGCGGTGCTCTTGCTTGTGGTGGCGGGCATCTTGTATGCCTTTTATTATCCGACTCCGTATATTTATCAGACGGTGACGAAGGTCCCTGTTGCCATCGTGGACATGGACAACACGACGATGTCCCGTGAATTGGTTCGTATGGCATCGGCTGCTCAGCAGATAGAAGTAAAGGCTGTGTATTCCGAAATGCAGCAGGCCAAGGAATCCATGTCGCACGACGAAATTTATGGCTTCATGGTTATTCCCGAGAACATGGAAAGAGACATCCGCAGCCATCGCCAGGTGACTGTGAATATTTTTACGCACGGGGCTTACGTGATGTTCCACGGAGCTATCGGTACGGCATTTTCGACTTGTGCGTTGACTCTGGGTGCAACGAACAAGGTGAAACAGATTGCGATTTCCAAGAAGGTTCCCTCTGCAAAGGCGATTGCCATGCGCGATCCGTTCCCTCTCAGCATCCAGACGCTGTACAACAGTACGGGCGGCTATGCTAATTATGTGGTGCCCAGCGTTTTGGTGGTCATTCTCCAGCAGTCGCTTATCATCGGGATTTGCGTATTGGGCGGTTCCCGAGCCCATCGCCGTTTCCGTAAAAAGATGCGTAACAGCGCGGTCGAGAACGAAACCCTGCCTTACCGATACTTTGGACGCTCGCTGGCTTACTTTGTCCATTATTGCTCGTTTATCCTGTTCTACCATTGCATCGTTTACAATCTTTTCGATTTCCCGAGACGCGGTGAACTGTTGCCCATGGTGGTTTTCTCGGTCGTGTTCCTTGCATCGACCATCAATTTGGGAATGGTGGTTTCGCAGGTGTTCTTGCGGCGCGAATCCAGCATGCAACTTTTCTTGTACCTCTCCATTCCGATTTTGTTCCTTGCGAACTTTAGCTGGCCCAGTTATCTGATTCCGTCTTGGATGGTTGCCGTTTCGTATATTTTGCCGAGTACATTTGCCGTGCCTGCCTGGCTTTCTATCGAACAGATGGGGGGCGATATCTATGACGTGGCACCTCGGTTGTACCTGCTTGCTGTACAGGCTGTGGTGTACCTTGCATTGGGACTTTTGCTGACGCGCGCCCGCGACAAGGTCAAGCTCGACATCGGCGATATGTGATTTGAGGGATTAGAGGCTAGAGGTTAGAGGCTGTAGTTTCTCCCTAGCCCCTAGCCCCTAGATCCTAACCCCTTTTTTTGTATATTATGTCTTGAGGTAGATATATGTACTTTGATCCTTTATACATGATGATTCTCCTGGTGACGCTTGCCTTGTCTGGCGGTGTTTCCATGCTAGTCAAATCCCGTTTTGCTGCGGGCCAGAAAGTGAACATTTCCAGCGGCCTCACCGGTGCTGACGTGGCGAAGGCCATCCTCATGGATGCGGGCATCACCGACGTGCAGGTGCTTGTGCATCATGGGTTCCTCTCGGACCATTACAATCCGCTGAACAAGACGCTCAACCTCTCGAAAGAAGTGTACTACGGCCGTAACGCAAGTGCCGCGGGTGTTGCTGCGCACGAGGTGGGTCACGCTATCCAGCATGCGCAGGGGTACTTCCCGATGTGGTTGCGTTCTGCCATTGTGCCGGTTGCCAATATCGGTAGCAATCTCGGTCCGTGGCTTGTGATTATTGGCATCTTGCTGATGGGTGCCGGCCGTGCGCTGGGTTATTCTCTTGCGCTGGTGGGTGTAATCCTCTTTGCAGCCGCGACGCTCTTTACGCTCGTGACCGTGCCGGTCGAATTCGATGCCTCTTCCCGTGCCAAGAAGGCGCTTGCCCGCATGGACGTGGTGGCGCAGGGCCGTGAATACAATACGGTTTCCGGAGTGCTTTTTGCCGCAGGCCTCACGTATGTGGCTGCCGCGATATCTTCCATTTTGCAACTGCTCTACTGGGCGTACCGCGCTGGCCTTATTGGTGGGCGCAGGGACTAGGAGGCTTTATGGCTGTAAGGACGCTGACCGTGGAATGCCCCATGTGCAAGGGCGAACTCGTCGTTGATGCCGATACGGGTGAGGTGCTCTCTCATAAGGAGTACAAGAAGGAAGTCAAGTCTTTTGACGAATTCCTCAAGAGCCAAAAGAACCGCGCTGCTGAACTGGACGCGCTCTTTGCCGCAGGCAAGGAGAAGGACAAACAGCGTGCATCCATCGCCGAAAAGAAGTTCGAGGCAGCCAAGCAGAACAAGGATTTGAAGGATCCTCCACCCAGCATCAACTGGGATTAGATTTTTTGTAACCATACCTCGGTTTTTTATTATTTTAGAGGTATGAAAAACCGCATACTCTTCTATGTCTTTTCAGCGGCATTGCTGCTGTCGTTTTCGGCATGTGGCGATGATTCCTCTAGCGTGGATTCCCGCACTTCCGATAATCCCGAACTGTTAGAGGAAAATTTCGACTCCCTGGATGAACTGCCGATTTGTGGCGCGGAAAATAGGGGTGCCCTTGCCAAGGTAAAGGAAACCCGTTATACGTGTTTTACAAATGCCTGGGTGCCGGTAAAGGAATTTGTTGCTGGAGTATGCAATATTAGGGCTTGTGACGATGATGTTGCTGGCAAATTTTACTATGTCGAATCCGACAAGGAAGCATACCAGTGTGTAGCAGGAACTTGGAAAAAATCTACGGGAGCGACATTCTCTGATTCCGAGTTTGTCGATTGTTATGTGCCGGCTATAGTGACGGCCAATGTAGATTCAAAAGATTCATTGGAAACTTGCTCGTCAAAGCGCGAGGGCGATTTGGCCTATGTTGCCGGTAAGCTTTATGCTTGCATATCCAAGAAGTGGCAGAAACAGGCCGGTGTCGTGATTTCAGAATCGGACTTGGGTAAATGTACTACAGACGGGGATTATAAATATGTCTTGTCCAAGTCGGCGTCTTATTCTTGTAAGCATGGATCGTGGCTCAAGGATGGGAAAGCGGTCTCGATAACTTCATCTTCTTCATCCTCCAAAACATTGTCTTCTTCATCAGAGAAACTTTCCTCGTCTTCGCCTGTCGAAGAAAAGAAGTCCTCGGCAGTAGAATCCTCCAGTTCGAAAACCCCTGATATCGAACTCCCGGTTGACGATGGTACCAAGGTGCGCGGTGTATGCATTGTCTCGGAAAAGAGTGCTGTCCGGGACTCGAGTGTTACCTACTCTTTCTATAACATGGGCGGTACTCCTGTTACATTCTCCTGGGATTTTGGAGATAAGGCATCTCCTACTACTAGCCAAGAGATTTCGCCCACGGTCACTTACAAACGTGGGGGAGCGTATCATGCACGATTGATTATAAACGAAGGAAAGGAATCGGAAAGCGATACGATAATCTGTTCAAAAGTCAATGTCTCGGGCATCCCCGTAACGGATTGTTTGTGTGAAACGCAAACGGATACGTTGCAAGTCTCGATAGATTACCCTGACAGTGCCACATGGAAGATTTCTGGATGTAAGGGCGGTCAGGAGTTTACGTACGAATGGGAGGGTTCCGCAAATTACACCTGGAATCCATCCGCCGATAGCTCGTCTATAGTGGGCGTGACGACTAGGGCCGGGTTGTTCTCGCCGAATATTGAAATTGTAAACGATGAAAGCGAAAGCTTGTTTATTTCGTGTCCTGCTGTTTATGTAAAGGGTATTATCTCCGCAACCTGTTACATGGACTTGCGCTATGATGAAGACGGAAATGATGACGGATACACATTCACTGTGAGCAATTTCAAGAACGTAGGTGAATTGCCGAGTTTGTCCATGACCCTTTCGGGCGATGATGGATATTCGAAGAATGTCGACATCACCGCTCGCAATCCAAATTTTTGGGGTTGGGAAAGAGCTTCCTATGAAATTCCGAAATCTGCCGTTCCTGATCTCCATACATATACGTTGACGTATGGAAAATACGATGTTTGCTCGGTCACTCCTGTCAATTGCAGGGCTTCTGAAAAAAGCGTTTTCAGGAACGATACTTCACATTGGGGCTTGATCGGTGTCGGAGACTACACTGCCACATCGTACTCATGGATTTTTGTCGATAAAATGAAGGGCAAAGTCGCTACCAGTACGGATGCCAAACCGAAAATGAGCTTTAAAGATACTGGATCGGTATATGCAACCGTCGTGCTGGATGAAGGGCTTGAATCGGAAATGACCATTTCTTGTCCAGCCATCAACGTGGAAAATCGCTCTATTTCGAATTGCTCCTGTGAGTTGAATCTGGTTTCCGAGTCGGATAGCATAACTGAATCGAATGAGGTTGTTTTTGAATGGAATGTCACGGGCTGCGAAAGCGAAGGTGCCGAGCCTTTCATTTACACTTGGAGCTCTGGCTACGATGCGACTGATGCTTCGGTGACCCGCACGTTTACGAATAGGGGCAAATATACTCCGAATGTTACTGTAGAAAATCAGGACGGATCCACTGCAACGCCACAATGCCCCACGGCAACAGTAAAGGGTGTCTTGGAAAACGAAGGTACAATGACGGATGTCCGCGACGGAAAAGTTTACAGGACAGTTAAAATTGGAGAACAGACCTGGATGGCGGAAAATCTGAATTACGATACCACGGGTGCTGTATGTTTTGAAAATTCACCTGATAATTGCGAAAAGTACGGACGCCTGTACTCGGCGTCGTTGGCGCAGGTTGTTTGCCCGGAGGGTTGGCACTTGCCTACCAACTTGGAATTTGAAACCCTCCTTGATAGTGCAGGTGGTTTTGACAATCTTAAATCTTCGGAATGGAACGGAGGAAACGATCCTTATGGTTTCTCCGCTCTGCCCGCAGGCAAGTATGACTATGTTTCGGGGAAAAAATTTACGACAGACCAATTTGTAACGGGCTGGTGGCTGTACACGGAGACGATCAACTATCTAGCACCACTATATGGCGTATATGTTGATTATGGCCCTCGCTTCACTGACGATGACAACGAAAACGGGTTCTCGGTCCGCTGCTTGGAGGATTAGTCATGAAAAAAGAACTTGTTTTCAATAAGCTATTCTTCCTTGCAATTTGCTTCTTGTGTGCGGTGCTTCTCGCCGCCTGCGGGGACGATGATTCGACTAACAAGGCCGTTGAAATTGGCGAAGATGTCGGGCCAGACGGCGAAGCTATTCCCGATAGTATCCTCTATTCGGATTCGCTCTATTCCTGGTATCTGGGACGTTTTAGTAAGGAAGATGTGAATAAGGATTCGACGAATGTAAAGGATCCTAAAAGTTCAAACTCTAGTTCTAATTCCAGCTCTAACTCAAATTCAAGTTCAAGTAGTTTGTTCAAAACATCTTCTAGCGCAAGTTCCAGTTCTGAAGTGGAACTCGACAAAGATCTTGTTGAAGCGGCCAAGGTTCACTTGCTTCCCCCTGCAGGGTTCTACAGCGATCTGACCATTCCTGTGCCCGCGCCGTTGTATGGCGGTGTTATCCGCTGTACGTTCAACGGGTCTGCACCCGATGTGAATACGGCCGAGTTTGTTGAACCCTATGAAGTCACCAGGAATACTCCGGTACGCTGTGCAGAATTTGTCGGGGATTCTGTTGCGCGCAAGTCGAGCCACACGTTCTTTATCGGTGAAACCGTGTCTATGCCGGTTGTCGCCATAAGCGTCGACTCCGTATTCTTCCGCGAAAAGTATGCCAATACGTCGGACTGCTTCGGTCAAAATCCATATAGCTGTAGGGTGAACATCATGGCCGATGCGGAATATCCTGTCCATGTGGAATTTTTTGAAGAGGGGAGCCGCAGCGCAAAGAAGGCGTGGCAAATCGATGCAGGAATTTCCCTGATGGGCAACTACAGCCGCACCTATGCCAAAAAGCCTGTTGCTATCAAGATGAAAAAGGAATACGAGGACGGACGCCTGAAATACAATTTGTTCTCGACCCGCCCCGAAGCGAACAAGTTCAAGGCGTTCAATTTGCGCAATGGCGGAAACCGTTATGTAGGGGACTTTGTTGCCGATGCCGCCATGACGAGCGTTGTGGAAGGCTCTTCTGTTGATTACCAGCGTAGCCGCCAGGTGGTGGTTTTCTATAACGGCGTGTATATGGGAATTCACGATTTGCGCGAACGCTTGAATGAACATTTTGTGGAAACGAACCATGGGATAGATTCCAAAAGCGTCGACATGATAAAGCATGTGAAGGATACCGTCACGGCAAACGGCGGAACCGCGGACTCGTATATCGATATGCTGAATTATGTCGCAACGAATGATTTTTCTGGGGAAGGCAATGCTGCGTATGAGCATGTCCAGTCCCTTTTGGATGTCGGAAATTATGCGGACTACATGGCTGCCGAAATATACCTGAGAAATGCGGACTGGCCAAGCAATAACGTTCGTGCGTGGCGCAGTCCCGGTCAGCCTTACCGATTTGTTCTTTTCGACGTGGACCAGGGTTTTGGCTGGACTTGGGTGAGCAACGATTTCCAAATGCTCAAAGGAACGATGTTCGACTGGATTCGACACGACAGGGGCTCTGGCCGCACGGGCCCGGGATTTTTCGCCAACATCTTTATCAAGTTGAGGGAGAATCCGGATTTTTGCAGGATGTTCGTCAACCATGGCGCCGTGATGTTGAGCAGCTATTTGACCTATGACCGCATTGTCGATGCCGTGAACAGGGTCAATTCTGAAATTCCCCTTGCCGAAATGGAACGCGACCTGAATAACGAAGAGGTGTTCCAACGCCAGCATAGCCCTTACGGCTATTTCCCTTCCGGATTTGACCGCACAGGCAGCTACGTGACTTCGTATGCTGAGAAAAGGACTGCTACGACTCGTGACGAATACCGTACGGAATTTGGCTTGGGTGCCGACATCTCCGTAACTATCGCCTCTAGCGGTAAAGGCAAAGTGCTGCTGGATGGCATGAACCTTCCGAGCTCCAGTTATACGGGAACGTTCTTTGAAGGCAATGCGATGCTTTTGACTGCTGTTGCAGAAGACGGAAGGACTTTCGTGAAATGGAAAGATGGTTCTACGGAAAATCCACGCCTCGTGAATCCCAAGGATAAGGATACCTTCACCGCCGAGTTCAAGTAGACTCGTCGCTCTCTGTTAATTTGGGTTAGAGTCTTCTCCGGAATAATACGCCTGGGCCTTCTTGATGAAGGCCTCTATTTCTTCGTCCGTCATGGGCGTTTCTTCTGTAGATGTTTCTTCCGCAGGTTCTTCAAAAGAATCTTCTTCCGTTTCTTCTACCGGTTCTGCGGGAGTTTCTTCTTGCGACTCGGAAGGTGTTGCAGATTCGTCCGCAGCGGCGGTTGTCTCGGCGTTAGCTGTTTCGGCGGTTTGTTCAACAGGCGTTTCTGTTGGCTGTTCTGCAGCAGTGTCGGTGGTTGTTTGCTGTGCGGGGGCTGCTGCTCCCTGCTCGTCGTCATCGGAATCGCCGAACGGATTTTCCTGCACTTCCGAAATATCTTCGCGGCCTTCGAGCATGGCGGTGAGGTCGTCTTCGGTCACGTTCCTGCCACGCGAGGTCCATAGCACGGCTTCGCGCATCACGGCGGCAATATCGCCCACGTTGCCCTGCTGGCTGCGGGCAAGTGCCTGGCTGCGCAGGGCCTCCACAAGCCCCGGCTTGACTTCGGGATCCTTCGAGAAGAACACCGTCTCGCGGGCCATTTCTTCGGCGTAGTCGGGGTTGTTCTTTTTGCGGTAAATCCAGATGGGGCCGAAGAGTTCGCTTTGGCGGAACACGAGCTCGTCGGTCTTGATCATTTCGAGCATGGCCATGAAGGTCACGGCGGCCACGATGGGGTGGCTGTCGTTGTCGAGCAGGTCCTCGAAAAGGGCGCGCCCGTTGACGCTCAGGTAGTTGTTGATGGCCTGTTGGCGGTCCTGGATGGTCACGTAGTCCAGTTCAATATGGTGGATGGTTTCCGAAATCTTTGTCTTTAAGCTCTTTTGGTAGGCACGGAAGAGTTGCCAGATGTTTGCGTCGGCAAGGGTGTCGTCTTCGTTCTGGGTCTTTTCGAGGCGCCCGCGGGAGAATGTGCCGAAGTTCTTGGATTCCATTTCTTGCAGGCCGCTGGCAACTTGTTTGTAACGCTGGTATTCCAGCATTTCCTTCATCAGCTGTTCGCGGTCTTCGTTGTAGGCTTCCACGAGTTCGGGGTCGCGTTCTTCGGCGGGGAGCAGTTCCTGCACCTTGAGGGCCATCAATCGACTCGCCATGCACAAGAAGTCGCCTGCTTTGGAAAGGTCCATGCCCGAGTAGGCTTCTACCCATTTCGCAAAGTCGTCTGCAATTTCGGCGATAGGAATCTTATCCAGTGCCATTTCTTTTTTCTGCACCAGATAGACGAGCAAATCCATCGGACCATTGAACGATCCAATGTTGACTTCGTAATCTTCCTGTTCTTCGATTTCGGTCATCCCTCATGAAAGTTAGAAATATTTGGAAATCCCGATTGTTTTTGGGGAATCCTTTTTGCATATTTGGGAATGGGCCGTTTTTTTATAGGAGGACCCATTATGGCCATTGCGATGGAAGAAAATCCGAATCCGATGAAGTTTACGAAGGTGTTCAAGGTCGAACCCGAAATGATTGACGACAACCACCATTTCAACAATGTGTGGTCTGTGCAGTGGATTCAGGACATCGCCATCGCGCACTCCGATTCCGTGGGCGGTACCGAACTCATGAAAAAGCTGGGTGCTGGCTGGATGATTCATGTGCAGCACGTGGAATACAAGAACCAGGCGTTCCTTGGCGAAGAAATCCGCGGGACCACGTGGGTCGACGCCTACGGCAAGGTCGCCTGCGTGCGCAAGTGCAAATTCGAGCGCGTCTCGGACGGCAAGGTAATCTTCGAGTCAGAGACGCAGTGGGTGCTGGTCGACATGGGCCGAGGAAGACCCGTGGCCATTTCGGATGAGATGAAAGCGTTGTATAGGGAATAGAGAGGCTAGAGAATAGAGAGTAGAGGCTAGTGAAAAGAATCACGCACTTCGTGCGTCAATATAAGACGGCGAAGCCGTGAAATTTTTCCCTAGATCCTAACCTCTAGACCCTCATCCCTAACATATACCTAGAGATTGCTTCAGGGCTTCGCCCTTCGCAATGACAAACCCGACAGCCTCTCTTGCTATCCCTAGATCCTAACCCCTAGATCCTAACCTCTAGACCCTCACCCCTCTCATCACTCCACCGTCACACTCTTCGCCAGGTTCCTCGGCTGGTCCACGTCGTTGCCGCGCAGTACGGCGATGTGGTAGGCGAGCAGCTGCAGCGGGATGCAGGTGAGGATAGGCATGAGCATCGGGATGGTCTTCGGAACCTTGATGATGTGGTCTGCAATCTCGTCGAGCGGATGGCAGTCCTCGGTCGTAATCGCGATGACACGGCCACCGCGGGCCTTGATTTCGCGGACGTTGCTGATAATCTTGTCGAAGAGCGCATCCTTGGGGGCGATGACCACGACGGGCATGTTCTCGTCGATAAGGGCGATGGGCCCGTGCTTCATTTCGGCGGCGGGGTAGCCTTCCGCATGGATGTAGCTGATTTCCTTGAGCTTGAGCGCACCTTCCATCGCGACGGGGTAGTTGAAGTGCCTGCCCAGGTAGAGGAAGTTGTTCGCCTTGCTGTACTGTGCGGCGAGATCCTTGATTTTGTCCGAAAGCTTAAGTGTTTCTTCGGCGAGGAGGGGCAAATCCAGGAGCGACCTAGCGATGTCGGCGCCTGCTTCAAAGCTGAGGCGGCGCTGGCGGCCGAGCAGGAGTGCGATCATGGCAAGCACGGTAACCTGCGATGTGAACGCCTTGGTGCTCGCAACACCGATTTCGGGGCCGGCGTGTAGGTACACGCCACCATCGCTCGTGCGAGCGATGGTCGACCCGACGCCATTGCAGATGGCGAGGGCCGTGGCCCCCTTCTGCTGGGCTTCCTTGAGTGCCGCGAGCGTGTCGGCGGTTTCGCCGGATTGGCTAATGGCAAGTACGAGCGTCCCCGGTTTGATGATGGGGTTCCTGTAGCGGAATTCCGATGCGTATTCTACTTCCACCGGTACCCCGGCGAGGTCTTCAATCATGTATTCACCGACCATGCCGGCGTAGTAGCTGGTGCCGCAAGCCGTGATGATGATGCGATTGATGTTCCTGAGCTCGTTGATGTTTGTATCGAGCCCTGCGAGCTTGGCGTTCCCTTCTGCCACGAGCAATCGACCGCGCATGGTGTTGCGCAATACTTCGGGCTGCTCGAAAATTTCCTTGAGCATGAAATGCGGGAATCCGCCCTTCGCGACGGCATCGGCGTCGAAATCTACGTCCTTGACTTCGCGCTGGACTTCGTGGCTGTTCATGTTGACAATGGAATAGCAGCCGTTCTTTACCTGCACGATGTCGTTGTCGTCGAGGTACACCACCTTTTGCGTGTGGTTGATGATGGCTGAAACGTCACTTGCGAGGAAAAAGTCGCCTTCGTTCCCGATGCCGAGGATGAGCGGGGAGCCGCGGCGTGCGCCGATGAGCGTGCCCGGTTCGTCGCTGGAGATGACGGCGAGGCCGAATGTCCCCTCGATTTTGGCGATGGCCTTGAGTACGGCCGTCTTGAGGTCGCCGGTGTAGAAACGTGCAATCAGGTGGGCCACAACTTCGGTATCGGTCTCGGACTGGAATTTGACCCCGTCGGAGATGAGTTTGGCCTTGAGGCTTGCGTAGTTTTCGATGATGCCATTGTGAACAATCGAAATCTTGCCGTTATAGCTTGTATGTGGGTGGGCGTTCTCGACGGTCGGTGCACCGTGCGTGGCCCAGCGGGTGTGTGCGATGCCTATAGTACCCTTCGGTGGGTTCTCCTTGAGCTTGTCTTCAAGTTCCTTGATTTTGCCGGAGGCTTTCACCGTCTTGATGGTCCCATTGTCGATAAGGGCGACACCCGAACTGTCGTAACCGCGATATTCCAGTTTCTTGAGCCCGCCGACGAGAATGGGCAGGGCTTCGTTTGTGCCAATATAGGCGACAATTCCGCACATAATAAATCCCTTAAAAGATAAATTCAGACATAATATACGAAAAGAATGTGTAAAAATCTTTTTTTCGTGCGCTAAATCACTGCCGTTTTGCTATTTTACTGATGTCAATTTTAAAAGAGGACTCTTTATGAAGACAAAAATGATTATTGCGGCTGGCGCTATTGCCATGCTTCTGACTGGCTGTGACCAGTTCTGCCAAGGCCCGAAGACCAAGACTTCCCTTGTTACCGAAAAGGAAAAGTACAGCTACGCTCTCGGTGCCCATTTCGGCAATCAGGCTCACTTCCAGCTCGTTACCCGCGACTCTATCGATTTGGACATTGACCTCTTCATCCAGGCTTTCAAGGAACGTTATATGGAAGATTCCGCCAAGTTCCTGATGAACGACTCTGTGATTTTCCAGACCCTGACCGACCTCTCCCAGGCTCGCCAGGCCGAAAAGGTGAAGAAGGATAGCATCGCTGCCGAAGCCAACAAGGCTGCCGGTGAAGCTTTCCTCGCTTCGAACAAGACTGCCGAAGGCGTCGTGACGACTGCTAGCGGCCTCCAGTACAAGGTAATCACCGAAGGTACGGGTGCTACCCCTGCCGATGGCCACATCGTGAAGGTGCACTACACCGGTACGCTCCTGGACGGCACCAAGTTCGACAGCTCTGTTGACCGTGGCGAACCGCTCGAGTTCCCGATCAACGCCGTGATTCCGGGCTGGACCGAAATGCTCAAGCTCATGAAGGTGGGCGAAAAGGTCACCGCATGGATTCCGAGCGACCTCGCATACGGTCCGCACGGCCGTGGTGCCCAGATTCCGGGCAACAGCCTCCTCGTGTTCGAAATGGAACTCATCGACACGCACGCTGCTGACGCTCCCAAGGATGAACCGAAGGTAGAGGCCAAGGCCGCTCCGAAGGCTGCTCCGAAGCCCGCTGCAAAGCCGGCTGAAGCCCCGAAGACCGAAGCTGCTCCTGCCAATCCGTAAGTGGTCCGCCGGCCTACCGGCTCCATAATCGGCTTTTGCCCTGGCTTTTTTGCCAGGGCTTTTTTTTAATAGTTATCTTTAGTTCGCTTTGTTTATGGATAGGTTTTGATGTCCCTTTTTAGATTCTTTGTTCTTTTTGTTATTGTGTCTCTTGTAGGTTGTCGCGAAGAGGCGAAAATTGCAGACCTGCAAGAAGAAGCTGCGATGCTTGAAAGCGCGGCAGACTCTCTCCGGCTCGAAATAGACAGGCTCCAGCAACTGCCGGGGAACTGGACCATCTTCAATGATACTGTCCGTGCAGGTGACGGACTTTTCCAGGTGCTCTACCGCATGCAGATTAACCAGAAAGAACGTGGCAAAATTGTGATTGGCATGCAGGATAGCGTGGAACTTTCCAAGATGCGCGTGGGCCATGTGTTTTTTGCGGCTTTGGATTCTAGCGGCAGTGTCCAGCGTTTCCGCTATGCGCCGAACCCGGCGACTATCCACGTAATGAGCAAGGTGGACACGGGCTACGTGTACAGCCGTATCGAGAAGCCGGTGAAGGTCCGCCAGTCCGTGTATGAGGGTGTTATCGAAAAGGATGGCACCTTGAGCGGTATTTTGCACAAGGTGGGGATTCCTTCGCGCATGGTGGGCATTGTGGGTGGCGTTCTCCAGTGCAAGGTGGCTTTTAGGCAGGCTTGGCCGGGCGACCGTTTCCGTATTTTGCTCGAAGAAACGTTCTATCAGGATTCTATCTGGATCGATGGCAAGGTCATTTACGCCGAGTTCGACGGCAGGACTGTAGGCCACCACGAGGCGTTCCGGTATTACGATGGCGACCCCAAGAGCACGTACAACGCGCACTACACGGAATCGGGCGAGGCTCTCATTTTTGACGGGCTGCGCTACCCGCTCGACCGCCTGCACATCACGAGTTCCTACGGCTCGCGTATCCATCCCATCACGGGCAAGCGCACGGTCCACCACGGCGTAGATTATGGTAGCCCTACAGGTTCACCAGTCCATGCGGTTGCAGTCGGTGTGGTGACGGTTTCCGGTTTCGACCCGCTGAGCGGCAACAAGATTGCCGTGAAGCACAGGGACAATTCCGTGAGCTGGTACATGCACCTGTCGTCGCGCGGCGTCGGCGTGGGCGCGCATGTGTCGGCGGGGCAGATTATCGGCCGCGTCGGCTCGACCGGGCGTAGCACGGGCCCGCACCTGCATTTTGGTTTCAAGAATGCGAAGGGTGCCTGGATAAACCCTCTCTCCAAAACGATGATTGCGACCCCGAAACTTGCGGGCGAGCGCCTTGCAAAACTCAAGGTCCAGGTGGGCGAAATCCGGAAGCAGGTTGAGCTTACGCTTGCCGCCCCTGCCGTAAGGGTAAACGACACGACGGACGTGATGGTCCGTATGCGTGACGTGACTGGCGAGAAATAATTTTCGTTCTTGTTATTTAGAATGTCTCGGGTGCTTCTTTATCCTGAATGCACCGAAATAGTCGCGACGGGTGAGATTCCTGGGATCCTTAAACGTCGCTGTTCTGCGTGTGAGGGCGAAATGCCCAGATGGAGTGTCGCTGTAGCCTGCCGTTCTGACCATAGTGCCTTCCTTTGCGATTTTGAAGGCGGCGTCCACGGCATCCTTTAAGTTGGTTTTGATTACGTCGGGTTCGATGCCGTACGCATGGTAGGTATTCTTGTTTTTGTCCAAGAACTGCACGTTGGTGATTCCCGCGTAGCCGCCTGCTATTGTCGGGATGTAGAACTGCCCGATACCCTTACCGAAGCTACGCGTGCCGACCACGGGAGCGTTTTTGGCGCTAGTGACGGATGAAATCATGAGCTCAGCGCAGCTTGCCGAGTTGCCGTTCTCGATGAATACGATATAGCGGTCTTTGGCCGAGCCACCTTCTGTTTTCTCATAGGTGGAAGCGTACATCTTGGAGGTGTCAATTATTTGCTCGTAGAAGACATTACCGACCATATCCTTGGAACTGTCGATTTCAGCGGAGATGGTGTAGCCGAGGAGCGTTTCTTTGGGTAGCAACTCTGCCGCCATGGACTCGCAGTGGTCCACCGAACCGCCTCCGTTGTCGGCGAGGTTGATGATGGTTGCTTTGGCGCCTTCGGTTTGTTGCAAAGCTTCCTTGAATTCCCCGTAGGTTCCCGAATTCATAATAGTTGTATCGGTGAATTCGGTGATGGTAATCATGGGAATGTCGCCCCTGTAATTGACGAACACCGTTGGGGCCTGTGTTTGGCCTGCCACGAGGTATACCGTGTCGATTTCTGATCCGCGTTCGATGACAAACTCGTATGTGTCTCCATTTTTGCTGCTTTCTTCCAGGTGCTCGATGTATTCGCGGGTCGCATCAATATTGTTTACGCTGACAATGATGTCGCCGTCCATAAGACCCGCTTTTTTGGCAGGGCCGTCTGGATAGACGTTTGAGATGACGGCACTCTCGTTGGGGGTGTGTTCGATGGTGTCAAGCCTGAATCCGAAACCGACCCCGTATTCGGAGTAATAGAGCAAGTCGGTGAGTTTGTCGTAAAGAGATGGGTCGAAGTAGTTGGTGAACGGGCAACTCATCTGGTCGAACATGTAGTAAATGTCGCCGTAAGGCAAAGCTTCGTAGGGTGTGCCTTTGGCTTTGGCGTAATAGTCGTTTCGGCTGCCCAGTTCGTCTTTCATGTGGCCATATAGGTAGTACATGTCCAACAGTTCGTATGTCAACTCGAACTCCTGGAGTTCCAAAGGCAACTTCTCGAAGTCATCTTCCGACAGGGGGAGTTGCAGTCCTTTTTCTCTTGCCGCTTCACGGATAGCGTCTTCGAATGGGCCGTCCTCGTCATCGTTTCCTGCCGATGTTGCCGTACAAGAAATTAGGAATAAGGAGAAGATGGATAAAAGAAGAAAGATAACCTTTGTTTTGTTCATAATTCTAAGTTGCCTCAATTAAGCCCTTTCTTTGAAAAATAAGAAAAAAAAAGGCCGCTGAAAAAAAATTGTTTGGTTTTTTGAAAATTTTGTTTTAGTGTATGCGGGAGGGGTCTGGTTTTTCTTCGGATTCGATGTAGGCACCGATGGAGGTGGTGCCTCTCGGAATGATTATGCCGGGGTACCATCCTTTACTGGATTTCTTGCGGCCGAATTCGGCCTTTGCAGCATCTTCGACACAATCGTAGATAGATTCGAATTCATTGCAGGGGTAGTCGGGCGCGATGCCTGTCTTGTGGTAAGAACCATTTTTGGGGGTGATAAATTCCAGGTTTGTAATGATGGCGCGCCCGCCCGCTTTTGTGGCCCATGTCGTCTGGCCGATACCCTTGCCGAATGTGGTGTAGCCTACGACAGGGATGGGGGCAAGTTCTGTTACGGCTGCGGTGAATATCTCGGCGCAGCTTGCGCTGTTCTGGTTGACCAAGAGGAGGAATTTTCCGTCCTCGCCGGAATCGCCCGGTTTGGCATCGCGTATGTCGCTACGGTGCACCGCATTTCCGTTGGCGTCGAAAACTTTCCATTTTCTTTTCGAGAGCATACCCTTCTTGACGAACAGGTCCGCCATGCTGACGCACTGGCTCACGTAACCTCCGGGGTTATTCCTGAGGTCGAGTACGCGGACTCCTTTCTCGTTACGTGTGGAGTCCAGGTAGTCCCGGAGTTCGCCGTACGATCCGCTGTCACGGTCTACTGTTTCCGGCTTGAAGTCCTTGATTTGAATGTAGACGAGTTCGCCTATGGTGTCCACGAATATTGTCGGCGCGTAGATATCTGCCTTGATCATCTTGTACGTCCGCGTGGTGTTATCGTGCTTGATTTTTAGGGAAATCTCTTGGGTGAAGCTTATGATGGAGTCGTAGACGGCTATGTCGTCCTGTGTCTTGATCTCGTGGCCGTTGATGCTGATGATGTTGCCGTAGCGGGGGACTCCTGCTTTTGCCGCTGGACTCTTGGGATACACGCGGTAGACGAACAGGATGTGCTCAGCTTCGGGGTCGTACATGTATTCGAGTCCGATGTCCCCTTCGACGACGCTTGTGGTCATTTGTCGATCCGATTGCTTGCTTTTGGATGGGGGAACGTAGCGGGTGTAGGGATCATCGAGCACTCTGTAAAGGGCTTGGACGGAATCTCCATCGGGATCCAGCTTGTCCAGTTCATCTTCGTACAGGTAGGTTTTTTCTAGAAGCCAGTAATTGTACTGGTATTCTGTCGGCTCGGGAGTCTCTTTCACGGGCGACATGAAGTCGCTACAGGCGGCTAATAAGACGAGAGAGGTGAATGAGACGAGAGACGAGAGACGAGAGACGAGAGAGGCGAGGACCGCGGTATGCGAGAAATGCATTCTTTACTCCTTTTCTTTCGTCTCTAGTCCGTAGCCCCGCAGGGGCGTCCTTTCACCCTAGATTCTAGATCCTAGCCCCTGACCCCTAGATCCCTACTGGTCTATATTCAATCCCTTCTTGTCCAGCAACACGCGCGGGATTCCGCCTTCCATCGGGTTTTCGATGATGGAGATGACGGAGAGACTGTCACATTCGGCAAGGCTTTCGGGGAGCGTGGCAAGCTGGTTCGCATCGAGCACGAGTTCGCGGAGCTTCTTCAAGTTGCCGAATTCCGAGGGGACTGCGCCGATGTGGTTGCCCGATATCATGAGGATTTCGAGGTTCTCGAGTTTCCCGAGGCTTGCCGGGATCGACGTGAGGTCGTTGTTGTCGAGGTAGAGCTTCTCGAGATTCTTCATGTTGCCGATGGTGGCCGGAATTTCGGAGAGCATGTTGTCGTGCAGGCTGAACTTGGTGACGTTTGCCCACTTGCCGACTTCGGGGGTGAGGTCGAGCAGCTGGTTTTTGGCAATGTTCACCTTGTGCAGGTTCTGGAGAGCACCGACGGTGTCCGGCAGTTCGGAAAGGCTGTTGTAGCCCAGGTACAGGTTCGTAAGCTTCTTGAGGTTGCCAATGCTGTCCGGCAACGACATGAGGTCGTTCTCGCTCACGGAAAGGCTTTTCAGGTTCTTCAGCAAGCCGATGTCTTCGGGAAGCTCCACGAGGAGGTTCCTGTCGAGGTTCAGTTCTTCGAGCGAGTCGATTTCAAAGAGGGTCGGCGGAAGGATTCTCAGGCCCATCTGGGACAGGTCGAGTGTTTTGGCCTTTTCGTCTTTGGCCTTGGCAATGATATCTAGCAAATTCATAAAAGCTCTCCTAATGATTAAATCATAGTATTTTTACAAAAACATAGGGCTTTTGCAGAAAAAAAAAGTAAAAAGAATGCTTTTTGCTCAAGTGAGCACCAATTTTTAGGCAATTTGAAAAGTTTTTTTAAAGATTTTTGCTCCGATATGTCCAAAATGGACCATTTGAAACTATTTTTAGTGTGCATAATACGAGACAATACATTATTAAATGGTGTATTGGTCGGTTCCACGTTAGAGGATTATAATGGAATTAACAAAATCTCAGGAACGTCGGTTGGCCTTTGTTGCTAGCCTCTTAAGTCTCAATCCTAACGACCCTACTGACAGAATTAAAGCCCTCAGGCACCTGAATCTGGACGAGGATGGTTGTTTCCATGGCTTCCAGTATTCCCAAGGTTTTCTGGAATTCTTTATCTTCCTGGATGAAACCACGCCGCTGGAGAAGGTGGTGTCCCACCTGACGAAAGACCTGAAGCAGCTGCAGATCGCCGTGTTCCGCACGAGCGACCCGGAAAATCCGTTCTTCATGTCGCTCCGCGAGGAGGCCGACCCCTGGGCAATCAACAAGATTAGCGAGGACGAAGAAGAAGACGGCGACGACACCCCGGCCAGCCGCCCCTACATGGAAACTTTGGAAATCACGGTGCTCCGCACCCGCTCCAGCCGCGACATCACCGACAGCGAACTGGAACGCACCCTCAAGGACATGCGCCGCAAGCTCGCCATCTGGAAGACCGAAGTCAAGGCCAAGCTCGAAATTATTGCCGAGCACGACGACCTGACCCGCGATTTCCGCTCCGTGGACGACAAACTTGAAATCGTGATGGATTCCGACCCGCTGCACATGACTAGCGAACACGGCGAACTTTTCCTCGGTTTCTGCCCAATCCGCACGATTTTCGATTACCACGTGAACCTCGGTAAGCGCCTCAAGACGAAGCACAACATGGCTATCGTCTCGAGCAACATCCGTACCTACCTCGGCAACCTCACGCATACGAACGCGGCCCTTATCGATGCCTTCCAGACCATGGAACGCGCCGACGACAAGAACGTGGACGTGGAAGATTTCCCGTTCCTGCACAACGGTATGACGCTGACCGGCGACGACCTGCGCCTCAAGGAACGCGACGGCAAGAAGGTGCTGTTCATCGAACGCCCGAAGATCATCAACGGTGCCCAGAGCTTGTTCACCTACGAAAACTACTTCAAGAAGAGCAAGAAGCCGGTGAACCCGAAGGTGCTCGTGAAGGTCGTGGTGCCGTACCCCGGTGCCGATACCTTCCTGAACCAGGTGACCATGGCGAACAACCGCCAGAACCCGGTGTTCAGCTACCACCTGCGCGCCGCCGACGATTTGCAGTTCTTCATCTGGCAGCGTTACCAGGAAGAAGGCTTCACCTACGTCTACAAAGACGGTGTGCGCCTCAAAGCCCGTACCCGCAAGCTCGAAGTCCGCATGCGCCCGGAACTCGCCAAGACGCTGTTCATGATGGATGGCAAGCTCAGCGAATGCCGCTCCAGCGACTGCATCTTCGACAAGGAAACGCTTTACCAGCGTTGCTTCGGTGCCTTTGTGCGCGTAGCCCCCGAAAAGGAAAAGGATTTCGTCCGCAAGACCATTGCCTACACCAAGGCTTGGCAGCTGCTCACTCGTTTGCCCATCAAGATTCGCCGCGTGGTCCCGGGCCAGGGCGTGTCCATCGAGGCCAACGACGATAACCCGCTGACAAGGATTACCTGGAACGGTCGCCTCGAAGACAAGTTCATCTTCCGTAGTGCCGTGAAGGACCTCGTGGTGGCCATTGCGCTCCGCCACTGGCTCATCTACGGCGACCCGATTCGCGATTTCGAGTACCTCGTCGAAAACGAGCTCGACTTCAACGAGTCCCTGCTGAAGTATGCCTCCAAGATCTACAGCGAAGACCTGAAGGGCATCCTCATCAACGAGTTCAAGGACAACCACGATTACTACGACACCATCACGACGATTGACAAGGATTCCGGCGAATCCGTTGAACGCCGCCTGTGGAAGGGCTTTGCCAATACCGCCACCTACGAAAAGGTCATGGACCTCCTCGAAAAGAAGGATCCGGCCTGGAAGAAGTGCCGCGGCGGCATCGAAGCCTTCATCTAGTCGGACTTACATAAAATTCAAAAACACCCGCTCTATGAGCGGGTGTTTTTGTATATACGTTGTATTACAAAGTAAAGTTTTTTATGTTTGTTGTTAGAATAAAATTTTGATTTTGTAGTTTATGTGTGTTGGCGTGTTGACAGACAAATTTGAATAATTTAGATTCAAAATGTTGTTAAAATGAGGTTGTAAATGTCTGTAGTGTGTGTCCGGATGGACGACGATACCAAGAAACAATTCGAGACATTTTGCCGCTCTGTTGGAATTACGGTTTCTGCGGCGGTGAACATGTTCGCAAAAATGACAATCCGGGAAGATCGCTTGCCCTTTGATGTGCGGGGTGCTTCGTGCGGGAGCGCTGTTGGCGCGAAAAAAGTTCCGTTGTATACGGATGTAGCCGAAGAATAGCCCTCCTTTGCCAGAAGAGAAGTTGCAAAAAAGCGTGATTTACATTGCCAATATTGGCAATGTTGTACAGCGCAGACTGGCGGGGCCGGTGGCCCTAGTTGGGAATCTCTAGTGAGTTTATTCAAAATTGCCGAATTTGACTTGGTCAATGCGCTACTTTGCGCTTTTGACAAGTTTTTCACCGATGGGTGGTTTTAAAATAGTGATTGCGAAGCCCCGGTGGTTCTTGTGCTGTCATTTTAGTGACATTTATTTTATGTATTTTTGAATTATGCTGAACATCATCTGCCAAAAAACAAATGACTTCATATCGCAGATGCCCAAAACTCTAAGAAAAGAGTACGGGCAGTTTTTTACGAGTGTCGAAACCGCTCGTTTTATGGCGTCGTTATTTGATTTGGCGGGTTTAAAAAAGAGTGTTTCTATTCTAGATGCGGGGGCCGGTTCCGGCATTTTGGCTATTTCGGTTGCAGAAAGAATTTTGCAACAAGATTCTTCGGTGAAAGTTGAAGTTGTGTGTTACGAAAACGATCCGCATGTTTTGCCGTTACTCAAGTCTAACCTTGAATTGGTAAAAAAGGAATACAAGAAGTTTTCTTACGAAGTAATCGAAGACAATTATATCCTCTCCCAAAGAAATTCTTTCAATGGTGACCTTTTTGCTTCGGAAACGAAGAAATACGACTTGATTATCGGCAACCCGCCCTACAAGAAAATATCGAAGGATGCCCCTGAGGCTTTGGCAATGCCAGAAGTTTGTCATGGAGCCCCCAATTTGTATTTCCTGTTTGCGGCGATGGGAATTTTCAATCTTAAAGAAAACGGGCAAATGGTTTACATTACGCCCCGCTCTTGGACATCGGGCGCCTACTTTGAGAGTTTTAGAAAATATTTAATCAGCAACACTTCGTTAGAACGAATACACTTGTTTGAAAGCAGGACAGATGTGTTTGACAAGGAATCTGTTTTGCAAGAAACGATGATTTTCAAGTTGAAAAAGCAACAAAAACATTCTCCGAAGGTTGCTATTTCAACAACGAATGGCAACGGCGATTTTAGCAAAATACACCATTTCGAGGCTCCGTACAACACGGTTGTGTCCCCCTTGACCAACTATGTTTATTTGCCGGCAAACAAGGAAAATTTGAAGGTCTTGAAGACAATCAGTTCTTTCGGAAACACTTTGCCCAGCCTAGGAATGAAAATGAAAACCGGCTTGGTTGTTGATTTTCGTGTTCCTGAGTTGCTTGAATCAGAAAAATCTGAAAATAATGTTCCCCTTTTCTACAGCCGTCATATCAAAGAAGGAAAGGTTTCGTTCCCTGCGGGAATTGAGCATGAATTCGTATCTAATGAAAAACAGAGCCTGCTGCAAAAGAATAGAAATTACCTTTTCGTAAAACGCTTTACATCTAAGGAAGAAAAACGCAGACTGCAAAGCGGAATCTACCTTAAGCGGAAATTCCCTGGGTATCAATTTATTAGCACGCAAAATAAAATCAACTTTATAGATGGCGAAGAAGAACTTTCTGAATGTACTGTTTATGGGCTGTATGTGTTGTTCAATTCGACCCTTTATGATTCATACTATAGAATTTTGAATGGCTCGACCCAGGTCAATTCAACCGAAGTAAATTCTATGCCAATTCCAGACATGCTACAGATTCAGGAGATGGGCCGAATGCTTATAAAGAGCAAAGATTTTTCGGAAGAGAACTGCGATGAAATTCTTCAGGAGGCCTGCGCATGAGCAATGTTGATAAAATTCGTAATATTTTGATTGCGCTAGGCGTTCCCGAGAAACAGCAAAATGACTTGTGCTGTTATGTGTTACTGGTCATGGCAAAAATCTACCCAAAGAGCAAATGGGAATGCGCACAGAATGAATGGATTCGTATTCACGATATGATGAGTTTTATCAACATGTTCTATCGTGAAACTCCATACGCAGAAAATACACGCGAAACAGTTCGTAAAAATGCACTACATCATTTTAGGACGGCCGCATTCGTTGAAGATAATGGATTAGCAACCAATAGCCCCAATTACCGCTACCGATTGACGGAAGAATTTTTGAATGTGCTAAAAAACAAGGGTTCTGAAGAATCTGTAAAGACGTTCCTGAAAAAACATGAGTCTCTCAAAAGCATCTATGCTTCGAAAAAAGACAAGCAAAAACAAGCTCTTTCTGTAAATGGTCTGCAGTTGACGCTTTCACCGGGTAAGCATAATAAGTTGCAAAAAGCGATTATTGAAGATTTTGCACCTAGATTCGCTCCAAACGCCAAATGTCTATATGTGGGCGACTCAACCGAGAAAGATTTGGTGAAGGATGTTGAAACCCTTAAGAAGCTTGGCTTTGCTATTACTCTGCATGATAAAATGCCTGATGTCGTCTTTTATGACGAAGAAAAGAACTGGCTTTTCTTTGTGGAGGCTGTTACATCGGTAGGGCCGATGGACCCAAAGAGGATTGTTGAACTTGGTGCCTTGACCAAGAAAGTCAAGGCAGGGAAAATTTTTGTGACGGCATTCCTTGATTTTGCAACCTATAAAAAGTTCGCGGCAGATTTGGCTTGGGATACCGAAGTTTGGATTGCCGAAATGCCGGAACACATGATTCACTTGAATGGGGATAGATTCTTGGGACCGAGAGGGTGAGGAAAATTTGCGCTACTAGGGCAATTTTCATTAGGTTCGCAAGGTGACTAAGACAAAGGGTGTGTTTACGTCAGACGACTCGCTTATCAAGCTGGTCTATCTTGCCTATCGCAACATCAGGAAGAAATGGACTATGCCGCTAGCAAACTGGTCCTTAATTGCACAGCAACTATGTATAAGGTTCGAGGACCGGTTTAAAATTGTATAACTTTTACTAAGGAATCAAACAACGGACGATGACTCAGTTTGATTTACACTACCGCAGAAACGGAAAACCTCCTTGAACTTTTCTTTTTTGGAATCTTCTTCGTCAACATCTTTCAGCAACTGCTTGAGCAGTTCCTTGAACGGCTGGTAGGGTATGCTGTAATCGGACTATACACTACAGCTACTTGAAACAACAGGCGTCTGGTCTGTGGTAGCGGAAATTTCATCGAGGAATTGGTTTATCAGGACTGTTTTCCCGGATCCAGCTTCGCCTATGACGAATCTCAGTTGTTGGCGGCCGGACTGTCGCATGGCCTGATATGCATCTATCAGTTTCTTTTTTTCTTTTTCACGTTGTACAAATTGCATAGGTAAACCTATAAACGAATATATATTCAAATTTCAGAATTGCAAATAAAATAATTTTATGAGGTGAACAATTTGTTGTTCATTGTTTTAATTTGTATGTTGCTGTGTATACGTTGTTAATGTAATTCGCTGTTGCTTATTTTAAAAATAGTAACCGCCCAACATTTTTTCTTTAAGGCCTTGAATAAAGGACGTGTTGACGCTCCTTTAAAAAGGGACGTTAATATGGAAAATATGTTGGGGATGGCTTTGCTTTATTTTATTTAGATGAGATTTTTTTTATCTTGGTTGTTGTTGACTTTGTAATAAAATTGGTGTGGGCTGAGTTTCAAAGATTGCGACATCTGCCTGGCTCGTTTATTCTGTTGGCGTGACTTTTTTACATGTCGTTAGTTACTCGATTAAAGATACAATATGTATATATCTGAGTATTTCGATAATTTAATCCTGATTAGTGCGTGCGAAAGTATGATGGACTGGTTTCATCTTTTAATTGATGCAAAATCTTGAGATTCCGCGTTTGTGAAAGCTTAAATGGGTTCGATAGGAGGTTTCTTATATTCTGTAGGCATTTGAAATAATTTATGACTTTTTTCGTCTGGTGAATCAAATTTTCCATATTTATCTAGTTCTATTGAATTCCATTGTCTCGCTGTTGCAGCGAAAAAGCCGAGAGCATTGTCTTCATTTTCAACATAATTAAAGTAAACTTGTCTGTTTTCTGAATCGTAACCCCATTCAATTATACCTAAATTAAAATCGTCATTAAGCAAAGCCATCACTTTAAAATCCATCCTTTTTTTTCCGGAAGGAGCGTCTCTTAATGCAGCAGAACCATCCCATTTCCCTTCATTTTTTACGGTGGACCACCCATTGTGACGATCTTTCGGTTTTTCAGAGGGGTGATAAAGAGATTGATCTGTTCTTAAGCGAATTTCTGGGTATCGGAAATCTTTGTTGATAAATAATAAAGAAGATTTTTTATTAAGACCACGAAGTTTCGGCGAATCAGTTCCATGGGGGTTCATAATTTTTGTTATTATTGCTTCAGAATGATCTTCTCCTAATTTATCTTTTCCTAATTCGGGAACAAACATTCTATTAAGCATTGCGCGGTCTAGGTAAGGATAATATTTATAGATCCAATCAGAATCGACGGCCCACCCTTTGTATGGGCCATCTTCTGTCACCATTCTTTTGGCAAAACCTGTGTTTCCATCTCTTGCTCCTTCAATTTTTTCTTCGCTTTCTTTAACTATTTGAACTAAACTGATATAGTTTCCATCATCGCCGATTTTTTCATTTGGATAGAATTCTAATAGTTCCATAGCGGCTCCGGAGGAGAGGTCGTTATAGCACAATTCTTTCAATAAAAAATATCCATAAGGAGTATCTTTTTGGATGTTCTCCAATTTTTTTCCGTTTTCGCATTGTGCTACATTGCTTGGGCAAATGCTATTCTTTGTTATTTCGCTTTTATTTGCCTTGCACTGTACCGCCTTTTCTCCCATGACATCGGCTTCATGTTCCAGCCCTGCATTATCATTCACGGGCAATCCATTGATGTTCGTGGTTGGCGAAACCCTTCCAGCCATTTGCTGGGCAACATGCCAAGCTTCGTGCGGAAGATGTTTTTCTTGACCGGGGGCTAAATGAATGTCGGTGCCTTGTGTATACGCTAGAGCTTGTACTGTAGCTGGTTTAGAGCTGTTGTAATGCACGCGCACATCATCCATCGAAAAACCAGAAAGGCTTTCGATACCGGATTTTAAGTTGTCCGGCATTCCTGTGTTGTTGGGGCGAGGAACTTCTTCACGCTGGGCGGCGTTATTCGCCATGTCGGCCTTTCTTTGTAGCCCTTCGTTTTGCGAAGATGCGTCAAGGACGGAGGCTGCGGTGGGCGCATCCTTCTTTTGTGCGGGGGGTAGTTTTTGTGTGTAGGTGACGTTCATAAATTACTTTTTTTTAAATTTCCTTAGTTTTGACCACCTTTGAATCAATTTCTTCGGTTGGGGATTCTTTATTGATCCAAACCTCTTCTGCAGAGAGACGATAGGAATCGGCATTTTTTATGGCCTTATCCTCCGTTAATTTTTGACAATCTTCCTTCTCATATGCATAATCGTCTGTTTTTATGCAAAGATGCGAGGCTTCATGAATAAGTACTCCTGCTCGTGAAGGGCTACCTTCATTAGGTACACGTCTATATTGCGTCCCTAACCGGACTTTTTCCTTATTTTTTCCTACTTCTTTGACGTATGCATACACATTTTTCGAACGAGTATAGCTATTGCGAAAAAGTTTTTCTTTTTTTATTTCTTCTATTTTTCCTCTTATCCTATTAAAGTTAGCTATTGCGTCAATTGCTCTATTATTAAAATATGATTGCATTATTTGTATAGCTTTGGGTTTACTTACTTTATCACACATATCTAATGCGATTTTACAAACGGTTTGAAAATTCTCGTTTTCTTCAGGTTTAAGTCCTTGTTCGGCTTCATGTAACATTCGTGCGTTTATTAGTATATTTTTTACCTTTTTGAAAGGGTCTAACAAGTCTTCAAAAGAATTTTTTTCAATTGTGGGAGGATATGTGTTTTCATTGATTTTTATAAATTTTCGTGTCCATAAATTGGGATCACCGTCTACTTCGCGTTTGCCATTCACTACGTCGTTTATAAATTCTTCTATATGCTGATCAATGCTTTCTTCATTTTCTTTTAAGAACTCGATAATATCTTTCAGTATAATGGTGTATCCATTTTTATCAGCATCGTTGACATCGTCAATGTTATATAATTGATTCCAATATTGTTCTTTATGTGAAAAAAATTTTTCTATGTTCTTTTCGTTGAAAATATTAGCGAGTGTTTTTACGGCAAAGATAGTTTGAGCCCCAGTTTCATGAATCGTATAATCATAGAATAACATCTGAGTACATGTATTTATATTTTTTGTTTTTACGCTTCTTTTTTGTTTCTTTTGACTCTCCGCCTTTTCCCCCATGACATCGGCTTCATGCTCCAGCCCAGCATTGTCATTTACCGGCATTCCATTAATATTTGTTGTAGGAGAAACCCTTCCTGCCATTTGCTGCGCCACATGCCATGCTTCATGCGGGAGGTGCTTTTCTTGACCGGGGGCTACATGAATGTCTGTACCTTGTGTGTAGGCGAGTGCCTGTACAGTAGCAGGTTTTGAGCTGTTATAATGCACGCGCACGTCGTCCATGGAGAAGCCGGAGAGGCTCTCGATGCCAGACTTTAAATTGTCTGGCATTCCCGTGTTGTTCGGTCGCGGGGCTTCTTTACGCTGGGCGGCGTTGTTTGCCATGTCCGCTTTACGCTGGAGGGCTTCACTTTGCGAAGATGCGTCATGGACTGAGGTTGCTTTTGAATCAGCAGCCTTTTGAATGATGGAAGACTTTTGTGCATATGTAGATTTCATTGATTACCTTTTTTAAGCTCTTTGTCTTCTTTTCTGTTATCTATTAATTTGTTAAAAGCATCTTGATCTATTAATTGGTATTCTCTATTTGTTATATGCTTTTCTCGGCAATAATGATATATATCCCAAACATGTTTATCGCCTATTTTCCATATGCCTTTTTCATTATGTTGACATGCAAGGGTAGCTGTAGAATGCATTGCTACCGACCTATCTTTGCATAGCGTATCTGAATCTGTATCCTTACATCTAAGTTTATCATCTAAATCGTTTGTAATTATTAAACTTTCTTCAATCCATTTTTGCACGTTTTGTTTATTAATTGTTTTCCAGTTTATTGCTGTTTTTATATTGTTTAATTTCTCTTTAAGAGCATCACAGCATAATAATATCCTTGCGTCTAAACAAATGTCAAAAACAATGTTTTTCATTGTTAATTCGTCAGACATGAGACTAATGTAATAATTTGCTGTTTCAATATACTTGTCGTATTCTTGAATGTAGTAATTTTTTTCTTCATCAGTATTATATATTTTGTTGGTAACCTTAGTTATAAAATCAAGGAGCGTGTATAAATTGTCTCTTATTGAAGTGTAAAGAAATTTTACACGAAGGTCTTGAGGATCGCCAAAACGTTTATTAAAATTAAACTCATATTCAAGCCAATAATGTACCCCCTTGTCGTCATATTGCTTTTTAGTCCATTCTTTTTCTTTGTCTCTTCGTTTGTCGCTTTCATCATGATTTTCACCTACAACATTCAACTTGTTCTTATCAAAAGTTCCTAATAGAAATTGGGCGATATTCTTAGATATTTTTCTTTTTTTGCTTTTTTCTTTCCCCTTCTTACATTGCACAGCCTTTTCCCCCATGACATCGGCTTCATGCTCTAGCGTTGCATTATCATTCACTGGTATTCCGTTGACATTCGTTGTTGGCGATACTCGCCCGGCCATTTGCTGGGCGACGTGCCATGCTTCGTGGGGGAGGTGCTTTTCTTGGCCGGGGGCGACATGAATGTCTGTCCCCTGCGTGTATGCGAGAGCCTGAACCGTTGCAGGCTTACTGCTGTTGTAATGTACTCGCACGTCGTCCATGGAGAAACCGGAGAGGCTCTCAATACCGGATTTTAAATTGTCCGGCATCCCTGTGTTATTCGGTCGCGGGGCTTCTTCTCGCTGTGCGGCGTTGTTCGCCATGTCGGCTTTACGCTGGAGGGCTTCGCTTTGCGAAGATGCGTCAAGGACGGAGGCTGCGGTGGGCGCATCCTTCTTTTGTGCGGGGGGTAGTTTTTGTGTGTAGGTGACGTTCATAAATTACTTTTTTTTAAATTTCCTTAGTTTTGACCACCTTTGAATCAATTTCTTCGGTTGGGGATTCTTTATTGAACCAAACCTCTTCTGCAGAGAGACGATAGGAATCGGCATTTTTTATGGCCTTATCCTCCGTTAATTTTTGACAATTTTCCCTTTCATATGCATGATCTTCTGTTTTTATGCAAAGATGCGAGGCTTCATGAATAATTATTCCTGCTTGTGAAGGACTTTCAGAATTATGAGCTTTTCTATATAGCGTCCCTAACCGGATTTTTTCCTTATTTTTCCCTACTTTTTTTGACGGTGTGGTGTATGCATACACATTTCTCTCACAAGTATAGCTATTATGAAAAAGATTTTTATCCTTTATATCGGTTATTTTTATTTTTATTGTCCCAAAGTTGCCTTTGGCAACTTCTTGTTTATTTTTAAAATATGAATTCATTATTTTGCTTTTTTCGGTTGCGCTTACTTTGTTACACATTTCTATTGCCATGTCACAAACGTCATGAAAATTTTCTTTTTCTTTTTTTTCTTCTTCTTCTTCTTTATATCCTTCTTCTTTTTCATATTTCTTTCTTTCGTCTTTCAGTATTTTCAAGACTTCTTTAAAAGGGCCGATAAAAGAATTTGAATTTAGTTCTTCATCTGGTATGGAACCAGGAATGAAAGAGTAATCCGAAGGGTCAAATACTTTAGTAAGAAATCGTTTCGTCCATTGAGGTTTATCTGGACCTATGAGGATGCCGCTGTTTTCTTCGTGATTTAAAACATCACAAATTTGCTCTGTAAAGGCTTTGTTGTCTGTTTTTTCTAAAGCCTCATAAAAAGATTTTATAAGGGGTATTGCTTCTTCTTTTAAGGGCTGGATTATTTTTTTTTTGAGCTCAGCGGCATATCCCTGTTCATCAGCGGTTGCTTGACTGATTACATTATGTAAATTGTCCCACAATGAACTTGCTTTTTGGAATAATGTGTTTTTTTCTGTTTCTTTCAAAAAAGAACTGAGTTGTGTAAAATCATCAAGGATTTTGTTTCCATCATTATAAATTGTTGAATCAAAAAACATCTGCATACATGTATTTGTTTTTTTTGTTGTCACATATTTATTTTTTTTCTTTTGATTCACCGCCTTCTCCCCCATTATATCTGCTTCATGTTCTAATCCGGCATTATCATTGACAGGCATTCCGTTAATATTCGTAGTGGGTGAAACCCGACCAGCCATTTGCTGAGCAACATGCCATGCTTCATGCGGAAGGTGTTTTTCTTGACCAGGAGCAACGTGAATATCTGTCCCCTGCGTATACGCTAAAGCCTGAACAGTAGCAGGTTTACCGCTGTTGTAATGCACACGCACGTCATCCATCGAAAAACCGGAAAGGCTTTCGACACCAGCTTTTAGGTTATCTGGAATGCCCGTGTTGTTCGGTCGCGGAGGTTCCGCACGCTGGGCAGCATTATTTGCCATGTCTGCTTTTCGCTGGAGGGATTCGCTTTGTGAGGATGCGTCGAAGACAGAGGCTGCGGTGGGGAAACCCTTCTTTTGAGTGGGGAACAACTGTTGTGTATATGTAGTGTTCATAAGAGTGTCTTTTTAACTTTATAGAGATTGTATATATAATTTTTTGAAAGATGTATACTTCATTGTCCGTTTTATGATTCTACTCAATTGAGAAGATCATATTTTCTCTTCCACATGTTTTTTCAATGTCATCATTGTAATCTCTTACGCTTCTCATCGTCCAATGTCCATGTGTTTAAGGGGTTGAAGTATTTATCAAAAAAATCTTTTTTTATCAAATTGTATTTGATAGGCCTAAAAATACTCAATACGCCTGTTATAATATCATTAACATGGTCATCGCCTATTTTCCATATACCATATTTTCCTTGCTCCATTGCTGTATTCGCAGCCCTATGCATCTTAATTGACCTTTTTTTACTTATAGAATCAGATGTTTGGTGAGTCCGCAGATCAAACAATTTTTCTATACTATCTGTATAAGTGGTAAAATCATTTTTGAATCTTTGAAAACCAAACGGTATTTGTGGCAGACTTTTGAATATTCTTTTTGCATTTTCAAAAGCGCACTTTGCAAATTCAATGATTTTTTCGAATTGTATTTCAGTGAGTACTTCGTTTTCAATATCTCTTCTTTCTTTTGCGTAAGGGGCCCCGACAATAATATCAGAATAAAATCTTTTTATTAATCTTTTTGCTAATTCCATCGTATAATCAGTAATTTGTTCTTGATTAAGAACTTTTTCAAATAGACTAAACATTGTTTCTTTTAAACAATAAAAAGCGTATATAACACGATATTTTGGAGATTCACCATATTCTTCAGAATCAAGCCTAAATTGATATTCATTCCAATAATGACCTGGGCCAAATAGAAAAGTTGCGTAATCTATTTCATCTTTTTTTCTCCCATCAGTCTCATCGTGTTGTTCTCCTACAACATTTAACTGGTTTAGTTCCAGACGAGTCCCTATAGTAAGTTGACTTACATTTTTTTGTAAATGTATGTTTTCGTGTGCTTTTTTTAATTGTAAAGAAGAAGTCTGTTTTGTTGCTTTCTCACCCATCACATCGGCTTCATGCTCCAGCCCAGCATTATCATTCACAGGCATGCCGTTGATATTTGTAGTTGGCGATACTCGCCCTGCCATTTGTTGGGCTACATGCCATGCTTCGTGCGGGAGGTGCTTTTCTTGACCGGGGGCAACGTGGATGTCTGTGCCTTGCGTATAAGCAAGCGCCTGAACGGTAGCGGGCTTACTGCTATTGTAATGCACACGCACATCGTCCATCGAGAAACCAGAAAGACTTTCGATACCGGATTTAAGGTTGTCAGGCATACCCGTATTATTTGGTCGCGGAGCTTCTTCACGCTGTGTGGCTTTATTCGCCATGTCCGCCTTTCTTTGTAACCCTTCGCTTTGCGAAGATGCGTCAAGGACGGAGGCTGCGCTTGACGCACCCATCTTTTGTGCGGGGGCTTGTTTTTGTGCATACGTGGTGGGCATGCTTTTTCTCCTTTTTTTAGGGATGGAGATCCCCGCCTTGCTTCGGCAAGCTCAGCACAGGTCGCGGGGATGACAAAGTGTAGTCGCGAGGATGACAATAAAGAGTGGGTCACTTCGGCAGGCTTGCTTCGATAAGGTCACTTCGGCGGGCTCAGTGACCTTATGCCAATTCCTCTTCCTCTTCGGGGAGGGCTTCGCGCTGGATGGACTTGCCCTGCACGGGTTCTTCCTCTTCTTCGAGGGATACGCGCTGGAGCGCTCCGTCGGCAAGGTCGGCTTTGCGTTGCAGGCTTGCGCTTTGCAGCGAGGTGTCCATGATGTTTGCGGCGTTGTTGTTGGCGACGCGCTGCGCGGTTACAGATTTTTGTGTGTATGTTGTGTTCATTTTATTCTCCTGTTTTTTGAGGGAGATCCCCGCCTTGCTTCGGCAAGCTCAGCACAGGTCGCGGGGATGACAAATTGAAAACATGGGGGTTGACAAATGGTTATTTGATATTCCTTTTGGGTAGGTCGGCGTTGCGGTACACTCTCAGCAGCGATACGGCTATCACGGAGAGCACCAGGACAATGATGGGCAAGAACCGGAATGCGCCCGCGAGCGATGACGCCACGGGGTCGAAAAGCACGAGCATAGTCGTGGTGAATGCGGGCGGCACCACCACAATCCCGACAAAAAAGGCAAGGTGCTTGTTGAAGAATGCGCTGATGGAGCAAGAGGCGAAGTAACCGAGCAGCAACAGCACCACAAGCGAGTAGACCACCGTGTTCATCAGCCTGAAAGTCCAGCGGTACATGCAAAAGAACGGGACCGCCGAGCGCGCCTGCGAACTGAAGGTGATGTCCTTGTCGTCTTTCTTGTAGAATTTGGTCAGGCACATCCCGATTCCGCCGGAGGGCCCACATATTTCGGCAGCGCCCTCGTTTGTCGCGAACGGGGCCACCGCGAGTCCGTAGTAGCTGTCGTTGAAGAATGCGGCGTCATCACCGAGCTGTTCCCACTGGCGGTCATCAAACCAGATTACGGGTATAATCGCCTTCAGCACGATGTGGCGCTCGTCTCCCTTGAGGTACATGCTCAGGTTGTCGTGAATCAGGCGCTTGCTGCGGCCGACGGGTTCCTCGGTTACCACCAGCATCAGGTTTGTCAGGCTGTCGATGATTTCATCGGTTTCGGGCCTTGCCCCGTTTTGTGCCACGGGCTCGGTGATTATCTTGCGGAAATTCGCATAGCTGTAAATTCCTCCCGGCAAGTCGACGTTGTCGGTATCATTTGCAAAAGCGTAGATGTCTTCGGCGAGATCCACCCGGTTTACCATCATGTTCAGGAACACGTTGGGGTTGTGCTCGCGCAGTCTCAGGTGCAGGTTCCTGAAAAAGTTGTTGAAGATTGCCGTCGATGCCGAATCGGTGGGATAATTCCTGAAGAACAGCGTTGCGCCATCGCCGCGGTTTCCGTAGTCGTCGCCGGAAAAACTCAAGCGGTTCACGACGCGCTGGAAAATGGAGTTATTCTTGACGCTCACCAGCTGCTCGATTTCGTCCGAGAGGTTCGCGAAGAACGTCTCGAGTTGTTCGGGAGTCTTGAATCCCGCCCAGTCGGACTTTCCGATAATCCAGTCCATCTTGACAAAGTGTTCGTGTGCCGTGGCCACGAAGTCGGAATGGCCCGGCTTGCTCAGGTAGGCGAGCGCGGGGATGCCCGTGGGCATGTGGAGTTGCCCGTCGCCATCGGCGTACATCGCGTAAAAGGCGATGCGCGTCACTGCGCTGAAGTTTATCCACTTGGTCGTGTCGCTTGCAAACCAGTAGGGGTATATCCCGATCACTTCGCCGTTGAGCTGGTCCTGGTGACTGCAGCCGCACCCTTTGCCTTTCCAGAGAATCGGTTTTGTCTCGTCGAAATCTGCTGCTATACGCGTCGTCTTGTTGACGGACTTGGCAAAAAGTTCCAAATAAAGCGAATCAAGCCGGGAGAATACGTGATACCAGCGCTCATCGCTACAGTGGCGCCCGCGATACTTGTTCAGATAGTGGCGCAGGCGCATTGCCGCCGGTTCTTGAGGCTCATTCTTTTTTGCATTTGTTGTCGTGGCTTGCTGTTGCAGGGGCATGGAAAATGTCTCGAGTTCCTCGAGTTGCTTGTCGTTCCAAAAGACCGTATCGTATATGGCGTAGGTATTCGTTGTGTCAACGCAAACCCGTAGGAATGCCGCCAACATACTCAGTGCATAGCGGTGCGCAAGGAGCGAATCGTTGAACCGGATTCCCTGCAGATTGTTCAAGAAGTCAAGTATAATTGGCGAGAACCGTTCACCCTGGAATTGCAGGACCAGCTGTTCCTTGAGCTTGTTCATTGCTTTTTCGTCAATCCACACCTTGTCTATCATCGAGTCCGCCCACAGCGTGGCTTTTTTCTTTTCTGTGACCCGCTGGTCGATAGCGATAAAGTTGTTGATGGTCCTTGCAAATTCGGGATAGTCGCGAACTTCTTGTGACATCAGTGCAATCAAGTCTTCGCGGGTTCCTGCCTGCCAGTTGGTGTACTTGTCGAGTATTTCAAAAACGGCCGTAGTATCCTTGAGCTTATCTTCCGTGATATACTTTTCGATATTCTCGGCGGTCACTTCGTACGTACAGAACTCGCATATGTCTGCGAATGCAGTGGTGGTGAATACAGCCAGGACACACAATGCAACATATTGAATCGCTTTCATCATAATCCCTTTCCTTCTTTTTGCAATTCCTTGGAAAGACCTTCCAGTAAATCCTGTTTGTTTATTTTCTTTCTATTGTCTATGAGTGCCGAAATGGCCGCATAGCGTGCCACGTTGGTGAGCGCGCCTCCGGCAAGTTCGTAATTCTCGGCGAAGTATTCAAAATTTTCTTCTCGATTATCTACATCCGTCTTTTCAAAAATGTTTTTCCAGAGGGTTAGGCGCTCTTCCGGCTCGGGCATGGGGAAATACACAGTGCTCTGGAATCTTCGTGAAAAGGCCTCGTCAATGTTTGATTTCAGGTTGCTCGCCAAGATGACGATGCCCGGGAAGTCTTCCACGCGCTGCAACAGGTACGATATTTCCTGGTTGGCCGCGCGGTCGTTGGAATTGCTTGTCTGTGTTCTTGCACCAAAGAGCGAGTCCGCCTCGTCGAAGAACAGAATCCAGTTGTGGCATTCGGCCTGGTCAAAAATGTTGGACAAGTTCTTCTCGGTTTCGCCGATGTACTTGGAAATGACTTGCGAAAGGTCCACGCGGTACACATCCATTCCCATCTTTTTGCCAATGAGTGTCGCGGTCAGCGTCTTGCCGGTGCCCGGGGGACCATAGAAGAGCACGCGGTAGCCGTTCTTTAGATTCTTGCGTAATCCAAATCCGTCCAGGACTTCGTCGGAGTGGCCAATCCAGGCAATGAGCTGGTCGACTTCCCGCCTCGTAGTGTCTGCAAGGACAAGGTCTTCCCATTCCAGGCGCGACGTGATACGTTTTGCCGGGAAATGCATGCTGTAGTCGGGCTTGTTCTGCACACCGGTAGTGAAGTATTCCAAGTATTCCGAGGATATGCGGAGCGCCGCCGAGTTTCTGGGTTCGCCGGGCTCACCGTATTCGAGTTGCAACACGCGTTCCGAGATTAGCCTATGGTCGTTATCGAATAGCCGCATTACTTGCAGGCGTCGCGAAAGGTCGTTGCCGGCGAGTAAGAAGAGCGCTGTTTCGCAGGTGGGCAAAAATCCTGAGTGGCTTTTTCCGTGCCATCCGCCGAATTCTGTGTAAGGCCTGCCGAGCAGCTTGTTGTTCAAGAAAAACGAGTCAAGCGCCTGTGGGCACAGGTGAGGTAGCAGCGCGAGCGTGAGCACTAGCCTTTCGTCGAATCCGAGCTGCATGCGCGTGACGATTTCTCCGTAGGGCGAAGTAGAATCCAGTTCGGGCGGGAGACATTGCCGCACGTCCAGCATTTTGCGCTCGTCATCTTCGGAGCAAAAATATTGCTCGAAACGCAGGTCAATAATTTGCCGGCACCAGTTGATTTCGTTCTTGAGTGTCTCTTCCATGTTCGCCTCTATCGCCATTTAACGTGTAGGGGGGATTTCATCCAGGAGAGTTTCACGGTGGAATATCCCCATGGAAGTTTGTCAAGCAACATGTCGTATGCCGAGTTTTCTACCGTGAGCGTAGGGCCTTCCTCGCCATCGTCCAGGATTCCCTGGCGGATCAAGAACGAGGCGCGGAGTCCGTCGACGCTTGTGTGGCCGAGTGCGCCCCAGTTCGCAATGACACCCTGGAGCAGGCTGTCTGCCAGTGCCTTCAATTCGTCTGAAATCACGGGCAACTCCGCGAGTTTTTCCCCAGCATCGAATCCGCAAATCAGTTGCGCTATCGACTTCTCGGTCTTGGGCGGTTCATAGCTACCGCATACTGTGTAGTTCAGGAGCGCGACGGCCAATTCTTTGCTCCCGTCGTCTATGAACTTGCCTGCGTTTATGCAGCCGGCTTTTTCGAGGAGCATTGGAATGTAAGGGGAGAGCAATACGATGCCGCAGTCCCCGGCCTTCGGGGGACGTGCCTCGGGCGCATTTTTCTTTTTCTCCCCGAGATTTTTCAGCCTTTCGAAAACGCTGCATGCAATCTGGCGGATGTCCAGCTCGGGGTTTTGTGTACGGATTTGCATCAGGATGGTTTCGGCCACGCGCAATGGGTCAAATTTTTCTTCGGCATGTTCCTTGCACCAGGTGTCGATGCAATTGTCAATGAGCTTTTCAAGCATTGTTGATTTTTCAAGAGTAAGTCGCTGGCCGCAGGAATCCTGCAATATCTTTGCGACCGGGATACACTGCCTTTTGAGAAGATCCGTTTTGACTTGCCTCTTGAATTCTTCAGGCAATTTTTGGAGAATGTGGCCCAGTGGGTCTTGTGCGGGTATCGTCCCGAGGTCAATGGAAATGTTTTCTAGAACTACATCTTCGCCTTCGGGGGCAAGCGAATCGAGAATGCGGTCCAGAGTTTCCATCAAGCCGTTCCGTGCGAAATCGTAAAGGCGACTTTCGATATTATTCGCCTGTTCGGTATTGGCGCAGGTCAGGTTCAGGGTCATGTCGCCTATACGGTTGAATTCTGTCATAGCCATAGCGCCCCCGAAACACAGTCTTGGTGTTTCTCGAGCCATGCCTGTGCCGTCTGTGTTTTTTCGGCACTCCTGTAAAATTCCTGTGACATGTCCGAGGTTACCCAGTAAAAGATGGGTACAAGGTGGGCGGGAAGCTCGTCGCGTATGAATCGCTCGATGCCGTCGCGTTTTTTGGGCGAGTTGGTGAGTGGGGTCTCGATAGACCAGACGATGTAAATCTTGCCGAATCCATTTTCGAGAAAGATTCCGTCCAGTGCATGCATATGCATGGGGGATTCCTTGCCCGACAAGGTGATGCCGAGCATCGTCTCTATCCGGGGCTTCCACCAGATGCCGCAACGGTGCAGGTGCAGTTCGGGCAAATGGCGTAGGTAGCGTACTTTTGCGCGCAACATGCTCCGGTAGGTCGCCAGTTCGTTGTTTTTTTCGTCAGATTCGCGCAACATCAGGAATAGCTTTTCGGGGAATTCTACTCCGTACATGGCGAGCATCTGGTTCAGAATGCGGTTGTAATGCTCGTAGTTGGTTTTGAGTGCATATACCGAGAACATGTCAGCGAAATCTTGCATCGTCTGCAAGAAAATCAAGAAGATATGCTCAATCGGTTCCAGATATTTTTTGAGTTCGCCGGCGCTTTTACCGTAACGATAGATAGAGGGGAATTGCTCGATAATGGGTGTGAAATCCATGAAGTTACATGGAATCCCCTTCGGCAAATTTAGCGAAGCGCTTTCGCGGATTTCAAATAAGGTTTTGTACCGGTGTCGTATCGGTTCCGTCTTGCCTTCGCTGATGGTAACACTGTTGACTTTCTCGCCAAGGCAACGCCAGTTGCTCCAGAGAGTCGAGAATTTTTCTGCAAGGGAGTCGTTGGATTTTTTGGAAGATTCTGCCGGCCAAAGGCGTACCGAATAGATTCCTGGAGATTCCACATGGAATCGGACCCGTTCACAGCCGAGTTTTTCTTCGAAAAAGCGTTCGTAATCGTGGAGTGTTACGGGGAATTGCCGCATGATTTGTTCTCGGCTGTAAAGAGCCTCGCGACCATAGTCAATGTTTCCGTCCGCCTGTGTTAGGAAGGTTTCGATGTCAAACTCTGTTTTGTAACCCAGGTCGGTCAGGACGAAAACAATCTGCTCCAGGATGGTGATGCCCGGATCGTGCGGGTTGTAATCGGTCCAGACGTTCCCGCACAGTTTCTGGATATAACGGATGCCCTCGAGACGAAGTGCCTCGTAGTCAAGCTCCTGTGGCTCCGTAATTTTTTTTAGCTGCTTAATCAAGGGTCGTTACCATGAAGTTGTCGTACCAGAGTTTTGTCAGGCGGTAGCGTACGTAAGAACCGTCCTTGTAGGCGCAATGGACGCGCAGTTGCAACTTGAAACTGTATTTTTCGCTTCCCGATTTCCAACGCACGTCAATTCTTGAACCACGCCCGCCATAGTATGACTGCGTCTTGTTTACTTTAGGACTTCCGTGAAAAACGTTTACGGCAATGGCATGAGTCAGCGCGAAGCGCCCTTCATCCTCCTGGCCGCCGGCTCCCGCCATGATTTCAAATGCCTGGCAACCGCTCATTTCTTCGGTAATGTCGTGCCACTTTCCATCGGTGGGGACTTTGAACTTCTCGTTTTCTTTGCCGATGCGCCCCGTGGAGGCGATAATGCCGTGTACGTCCAGTTCGCATTCGGGCTCGCGCGTTCCGATTCCGACGGCAATGTCCTTTTTTTCGCTGTCGGGCAGGGGGCCAACCAACGAGAGTACGCTTGAGGCCTCATCGATTCCGGGCGTGCTCAGGTGCATCCCGCTCCGCTCCGCATTCATGTCCATGCGCATTTCGGCCTGCCACAGGGGGTGGCCTTCGGTCGAATTTTCGTAAAAGCTCATCAACTTGCCGGAATCCGTAATCTGCGAAATCTTGAGGCCTGTCTCGCGAGTCTTTTCAATACCTTCCTCTTCCATGTTGACCATGGAATCAATGAGATCGATAAAATCCTCTTCACAGGGCATCTGCCCAGCCTTGAATCTACTTTTTAAAAGAGAACGGTTTAATTTAGACATTGTTTCTCCTCTGTATGATAAAGGTGGAGCCGACTTCAAGATCGCCGTAGCCTACGGTGATATCCCTGAAATCTTCAACTTTTGTGACGACATTGATAAAGTGTTTTTTCATAGGCGTGAGAATGCTCCAAGGGTATGTGCCGCGAATGAGGTCGGCATTGCTCCCTACGGATTCTTCCATGCGGTAATTGCTGTGATCCCTGGAACTGATGCGGAGCACGGAAAAGTCATGAACGGCTTCGACATAGGGCAAATTCTGGATGAACATCAAGAGGTGTTCCTTGTCGAGCGTACTGCCAAAAAATTGCGTTAGTCCGCCATCATTCCATGGGGAAAGGTATTGGTTGATTTGTTTGTTCAATTCCAAAAGACGGTTGCCTTCGTCGGTATCGTTGACGAAATCCACGTTGCAACGCACCTGTATTTTTTCAAATTGAGGGTTCATGACGATAATTTTCGAAAAGGCCGATGTCCGTTCTTTTAGGAAGGTCTTGATGTTGTCCAAAATCATCCCGCTCAGGCGCGGGTCCCAAATGCGGCCTTCGTCGTAAAGGGGTGAAACAGGAACGACGAGCATGTACCCGGGGCAGGCAATATCGGGTGTTTTGGGATTGAGTCCGGCGAAGCACTTGACCAAGTGTACATCGGGGAATTCTTCCAGGATCATCCTTTCGCAATCTTTCGCGGTCAAGATACGGTTGCGGTGGTAAAGATATTCAGCGACGCGGGTGCGCATCCCGTTGTTATCTTCTTCGGGCTCTCCGCTGAATGTTTCATCGAGTTGATAAACCTCCGAAATTCCGCCGATACTTTCTTCTAGCGTGTTAATGCTTCCCGGCTTGCAGTGGCTGAAGTTTTGTATTTGTCCAAAACCTCCGCAGCGCACGACTTCAACGGCCTGCGCATAGACCGAGAACAGGCGGCTGCAATGGCGCCATTCGCCTTGAGGCTCTAGGCGAATCCAGCATAGCCCCTTGGGCATCATAGGCGAATCTACCTGGAAATCCTTGGGGAGCGAAAGGGAGACAATCCCGGAGGTCGTAAAGTTTGCCGTTGTGTTGTAAAGAATGCTGTCGGCAGGGATTTTTGTCCATCCATTCTCGTTCAGGTATGCCCAAAGGAATCCGATTTCGTCTTCTTCGTAAATGTTGTCGGAATCGCGATTCATCTGGAAATACAGATTGACTTTTTTACCGCCTGCTTTCGGTGAAAGTCCCAAAAAGAGTGCCCCGTCCTGAAGTTTCAGGTGATTCTTTGTACTGATGCCCCAAGGCCGCAAGAACAGAATTTGTCCATCGCTATGTTCGGTGCGCTTCATATTGATTTCAGCGGTGGCTGTATAATTGACAGAAAGGTTTTCCAGTTCCGGTGTGTAGGGCTGGTTTGGAAACTCCATTTCCTTTTCGAAATTTTTCTTGATGGCTCGTTGCATCAAATTGCCGCAAAGGACCTTCGAATATTCCTGATGTAAAAAAGCTTTTTCTGGGGAAATGAGCTTAAGTTTGAAAAATCCGTCGCGGGCGCTTGGTGTGTATTCAAAATCGTCAGCATCGTAACTTGCGCTGAATGATTTTCCGCCAAGCATATTGTCGCACGATATGGAAAACTTGTTTGAAATGCTTTCGGGGTTGGAGGTGAATAATTCGTGAATTATCGGCGCTTGCGAACTGGAGGGGGACCAGTATCCACCTAACAGAGCCGATACAGACACTTTAAAATCCCGCGTGAGCGGAGCATCGGGGTATTGCTTGTACCAATCGCAGAAATTTCGCGTTTTGGGGAGGCCGCGCCAGTTCCCGTGAATTTCAAAGGACGAAAGTCTCTTGCCTCGGATTTCTTCGCAACCTACGATAAATGAGTTCCCTAGAGTGGGCAGGGGGCCGAATGGCTGTACCGGAGTGTTCATTGAAAGCGGCCCGATATCGCTGCAAAGGGCGAGCCTTCTGCAGCCCGTTACTTTTGTTTGCAATCTCACCCCACGCATGACCAGGTTCCTAAAGTTTTTCCAAGGGTTGTACGAGGAACTTGATGTCATAAGGATGCGCATCGCAGGGTGATTCATGGTAAAGTCTTTGCCATGAATGGCCGGGTCGCAGTTTACAATGGGAGGGGCCATATCGGAAAGCTGAATAACGAGGCCGATACTATTTGGAGCGTAGCCGGGATTGAGTACGCACGATTCAAGTTGGTATCCATCTACTTCGTACCAGCCTTCTTCTGTCGTAAGTGATATGCGGAACGCATTTGAAAATACCCTGAGGAATTGTTCCGGATTCTGCCCCTTTTCCAGAAGAGTTCCTTTGACCGATTCCTCCTCGAAAACCATTTGAACCTTGATACGCCGGACGCCGTCGTTCAAGTACAGCAATCGCGAGGATACGGCTAAACCGACTCGCGCATGTTGCGATGTACTTATGCGGTCGCCAGATCGTGTGAGACCGAACAACGGATAGGGTGTATGTTCTTTGTTTTCTAAAGCCTGCTCCGGTGTATAGGTGGGGATTTCCGTAAACATAGGAGCGCTGTTTTCGGGAATGGCGAGCGTGAAAATCTTTTGTACTCGCGTGTCGTTCAGTTCGACGTCGGTCACGGATTCAAATTCGATGGTCTCGTCATCTTTGTTTGTCCCTGCGGAAAATCGCGTTCCCTTTGGCAGGGTGTAATTGAAATCTTCTATCTCTATGGGGAATACGATATGTGCATGGTCACCGTGAGCTTTATTTGGCCTTTCCTCTAGCACTTTGCGGAAATAGAAGTCGATACGGCGTTCCGGCAATTCGTTCAAGTGCTTCTGGATACGCTCCATAAGTTTTGCGAATATGGCATAAATTGCTGCTGAGGGTTCTGTATTTCCATCCGCCTCAGATTCAATGGCGTTCACTAGGTTTGGAATATCTTTTTTGTCGAGGACCGGCGGGCAATCGTGTTGTTGCTCGTAATCGCAGATTTTTTCAAGCAGCTGCTGTAAAGACATGTCGTTGACTGTGACAAAATCCTTCGCTAGTTCCTTGAACGAGCGAGTTTGCTGACTCAATCCATCATTGACAAAAACATGGTCCTTCACAATTATTTCCTTATATTGTCGTGTCCGTTGCTTCGTTTATGTAGAACGGATACACCAAATTGCGGCGACTGTTTGTGGCGATTACCTTGTAGTAGATGCAGATTTCCATCACTTCGTTTGTTACTTCCATTTTGACGTCAATGTTTTCTATTTCGACGCGTGGCTCAAATTCGGTTATTGCATGCTTGATTTCTTTTTTTATTTGTGTCAGTGTCGCTTTTTCATAGTCATTGAAACAGTAATCGCGAATACGACAACCGAATTCAGGTCGCATTAGGCGTTCTCCCGGATAGGTGCCCAATAGAATACGCAAACTTTCTTCGATGTCTATTTCAGCCTCGGACATGGCGATGGCGCCATTTTCGAATTTCAACGGGAATTTCCACCCGCGTCCAAGGAAGGTCTGTGAATACATTTATCCTCCTATTTCTACTGTGGGACATCCAATGGCAATGACCCCGCCATGAGAGGTGGAATCACCCATGCGTGCGGCAGGTTTATTGCCAATGGTGACGGTTGCGGATCCCTTGATGATTGTGTCGGGAGGCCCGGAGCATGCGCAGTTATCGCCCATGACAGTGGCGGGCATGCCACAAATCAAAACGGTTGGAACGCCGGGACCGATGGAGGGACCGCCTACATGCGGTACGGGAGGAGTACCAGGCGTTTGCATGGGACAGGTGTGTAAGTCGGTGATTCTTGCTGCTTGCGGCATATTTCCTCTCTAGTTGATTTTAACCAACCCCCCTTTGATGATTGTGTTCAATGATGCAGAAACTTCGGCTGTTGTAGTGCCTTGTGCTTTGAACCCGTTTTTTGCCTTAAATTCAATATCAAGTCCTTCAGCGTTTAGATTTGTGGCTGACTTAAATGCAATGCCGCCCTTTGCTTCGACATTGAATTTCCCCTTTGTGTTAATGGTGATGTCTTTGGGGGAATCAATTTTAATTCCACTGTCGGACAATTCAATCTTGTTGCCGCTAGAATCCTCTAAGGTGATTTTTTTGCCATCGTCATCGAGGGATACTTTGCGTTCTCCAGGTGTCATTATTGTGATGGATTTTTTTTCTTCATCAAAAAGAACGCTCAGCTTTTCGCGCGTCAATAATTGCTTGATATTGTTTTCTTGTTTCAATTTCTGCGGAACTTGCCGTTTTGAACTGTAGAGGCTTCCAAGGATGACCGGACTGGATGGGTCTCCGTTGAAAAATCCGAGGATGACTTCGTCATCTTTTTCTGGGAAGAATAGTCCTCCTATGCCATCGGATGCATATGGCGTACCTAGACGAGCCCAAACGCCCTCCTGCTCGTTCTGCATCAAGGGAATTTTAACTTTGACACGATTTAAATTGTCAGGATCGTCATGGGTTTGAATTACAACTCCTGTTAATAGTCCTGTAATTCCGCAATTGTAACCTGAAGCTGCTGGAGCCATGGTGTTGAATTTTTCAACATACCACTCCTTTTTCATGCCAAAACAGATTGTTGTTGTCCAACGACCAAGTTCCATGTGGTGGGAAACATTGGATACGATTGCCTTGCCGCTAAATCGGTTTCCGACATAGTCAAGATTGAGCAGCTTGCCTAGTTCTATTTCTGAAGTTCCACTACATTTGATGCTGCCGTATACACGTGATAATTCGTTTTTTATTTGTTCTGCTTTTGACCATTTGTCAAGCGCTTGTTTCTCGATGCATGAATTTATTTGTAGAATATTGTCGGGGACGGAAAGAGCGTTTGATAATTCTTTGGAATTAATGTTTCCTTGTTGTTGTATGGATTGCTGTGCGGACTTTCCCGATATTATTTCCTGCTTAGTGGGGTCCCATGCTCGAGCTTCTACGTTTTTTACTTGATGTTCAGCGTCAATAGTCGCATTGAATTCAAGAAAGTTTTTTTTCCAAATAAGCGTGATATTATTGCTTTCATTGACTTCAATGGGCTTTATCGAGATTTTCTCCAGAGTAGGAATTAACCAGCATCCATTCGTCTCGGCTCGCGTCATAATGAAATCCCAGTCGGTACAATAATATTGCAGTAGTTCCTTATGGGTGACGCCGTTCATAGACGATTCTATGGTTATGCTGCTATTGGATGCAATTTCATTGACGATATCATCATCGGACTTGTTTAAATAGTTTACGTTCCGGCGCGATTTTGTTAATGAAATTGCTTTGTGACGGCATTCTATCTTTGTACAACTTTTGCCTTTTTGAAAGGCGCAGACTCCTAGACGAACAATTATGCCCGAAAAAACAGTACTTTTTTCTTTTGCTGAATAACCGACTTTGAGTTCAACTTCCATTCCGGGCTTGAGTGATTTGCCTTCGCATAGCTCAAATTTGCCTTCATTCATATCGCCATCTAACAAAACAATGGTTGCCTTGGGGATGCCATTAATGCGGTATTCTACGTCGGCAGAAAGGACTATTGTTGACGAGGGCAGTTCAGTTCCTCCGCAGGATAGTGCGCATTCAACAACGCCGCTTTTTGTTTCCAGGAAATCCTTGTTCATTCATTAGTCCTTAATGGGCGGAAATTCTAATTTCATTCCAGGTGTAAGTTGCCTGAAATTCTTCAAGTTGTTGATTTGCGCAATTTGTAGATAATAGGAGGAATCCCTATAAACCTTATAACACATTTGCGGTAGAGAGTCCCCTGCTTTGACTTCTACCAAGTGAGTTAAATTGGGCGATTTTCTATCTTCGACATACTCTGCCGGTAAATCCGTAAAGTAGGAATCCAATGTCAGAGTAACCTCGGCGCGCATAGGAATCCCGTCAGAATTAAACATGGAGTATTTTGTATTGAACCGAGTAACACGTGCGTAATAGTTGATTTCCCCCCATGTTAATTGAACAATGGGGTTCTGATGAGACTCATTATCGTATGCATACACGACAAGTTCTAAAAGTAAGACCATGTCCGTGACAGATTTGAGCTGGCTTGGCCATTCTGCCTCTGGAACGGCTCCTGTTGTATCGAAGATTAGTGCTGGTAGGATTAATTTTGGTCGCTCATATTCAATGAACTTTAATCTATGCAAGGCTTTTTCTTCGTATTTGGCGCCAGCTTGAATAGTTATATCTTCTGGATTCAACATCACATAGAAGGGATCTCTGTCAGGTATTTTTGATAGATCTCCACCTATGTCGCGATAGGCTGTTAAGGTTAATTTTTTTTTCATTACTATCGCTCCTTGTCCCATCTTATGGATTCTTCAATCATTTGACGGCATTCCCTCAAGACATCTTCTTTAAGCGAATCTGAAGACTCGTTACAAGTTTCGTTTGCTTCGATTTTTACGTCGATGCTGAGGTTCCTGATTTCTAGCGACATGATTATAAAGTCCTCTTGATGCTTCGATATTTTAATGAAACAGTTTCAATCATCATTTCAGCTTTCATTGCGTTAAGTGTGCTGAACGCCCATTTGAATGGATATGCGCCTTCAAATGACCAAGTTGCCAGGGGGGCGCCTTTCGCATCTAACAGGGAGACTTCAATGGGTTGTGGGTCAACTTGGAATGCATTCGCTGCCGAATCCATGTTATCCTTGCACCATGTGAAAAAAGGGCTGCTATCCTTGAGTATGGCTCGTTTCAAGACCAAGTCGGAAAGCGTTATTTTTTCGGGTAAGTGGTAAACTGTCGAATTGTCGCCCCCGCTGCGGACATCCTTCGTTTCTATGGTAGTTTCCAAACCAGAGACCTCGCTGAATGCGACCTCTGAATTGCCTAACTTTACAGAAAAGCGGAATACAACGGGAAACGACCATTCGACAGTATCACCCATGGCGTTCCTTAGCTATTCGAAATTGTCATGCCTTCATGGACAATTTCAATGCTTTCCACTGCGACTTCGTTCCCTTCGGCCTTGAGTTCGTATCCCGAAATCTTGGTCGGCCAGGCGTTCTTGAGCGTCCAGGTCATTGCAGGAGAGCCCGCTTCGTCTAGCAGGCTGATTGTAATGGTCTTTCTTGCGATTGTATTCATCTTAATCTGATTGAACCAATCCCAGAACTGGTTGTCGCCCTTGAAAATGCCCTTCTTCATAGTGACATTGCTGTACTTGATCAGGCCAGGCATCTTAACAACAGAATATTCCTTGCTGTTGCCAACGCGATACTTGATTTCGTCGGATTGTGCATCCAGGCCGGTAACTTCCTGGAAAGACATTTCTTGATCGCCCCATTTCACCTGAAAGTGGAATTTGGGCATCGGCCATACGCTGGCGTGTTGTGTAGAACCATCTTCTGCCATTTTTATTACCTCCTATTAGGATTTCTGTTGCTGTTGCTGGAAAGTGAGTTCAATGAATTCTGCCGGGCGAATCAAGGCGACCTTGATGGTGATGCGCAGAATGCCTTCGAGGATGTCTTCGGGGGTCATGGTTTCGCCAAGGCCCACGTGGACTTCGAATGCGTCTTCGGGGCTTGTGCCGGCAAGACCGCCGCGCTTCCAGACGCTGGTCAGGAAGTTGCTGATCATGCCTTTCATGGTCACCCACGTATTCGCAGTGTTCGGTTCGAAGACAAATGCCTTCGATGCGAGTTTGATGGATTCTTCGAGCATAATCATGGTGCGGCGAACGTTCACGTAACGCCAATCGAGGCTGTTGCCGTCGAGCGTGCGCGCGCCCCAGACCTTGTTGCCGTCGCCCACGAAGGTGCGGATGGCGTTCACGGCTTTGCCGTTGATAGGAACGTTCAAGTCTTCTTGTTCGTCGTTCGTGAGGTTGACGGTCGGAGTGATGACTCCGTTCACGCCCACGTTGGCCGGAGCTTTCCATACGCCGATGGAGTTGTCCACCAAGGTGTAGATACCAGCCATGGCACCTGCGGGCGGCATCAGGTTCAGCTGTTCGCGGACTAGGTCCATAATGGTCGCATAGTTCGGGCAAATCACCGAAAGTGTGCGGTGGATTTTCTGTACCTGTGCATCGTCCTTCACGTCGGCGGCGGCCATCTGGGCAATTTCAGCCTTTATCTGTTCGGCTTTTTCGGCGGGCTCCGGCGGGACTGCTGCATTGAGCATCGTCGTGAGTGCGTCCAGGTTTTCGACGTTCGCAAACGTGACTTCGTTCGACTGCACCACGCTCGTGTTGAGCCACGGATAGTAAACCGCACCGTAATTCAAGAACGACGTCACCTTTTCGCGGAAGGTGGAGATACATTCGCGCGGTTCCTTGTAGCCGTCGAACACGTCGAGAATGGCGAAGCGGTTCTTCATCTTCGCGCAGTGGGCGAGCATCGCGTTCTGCACGTTGGCGCAGGCATCTGCAGTTTCCAGCGAGACGGCTTCGGGAATCACGACCAATGTCGGTTCCTGTTCCTTTTCGAACGGGATGATGGCTTCGGTCAAGGCTTTTTCCGAGATTTCCTCGCCGTAGGGGCCCACCGCCATGATATAGCAGGTGGCACCACCGTTCTGGTAGAACATGCGAATGGCGTCGAAGAGGCGGAAGCGGACTTTTGGCGGGACCACTTTTCCACCTTCTTCGAGCTTGTAGCGCATCAGAGCGCCCTCGCCAAAGATGGCCCTGTATTCCGCAAATGACGAAATGCGGAAGGGCTTGTTGAACACGGATTGTCCCTTGTATTCGGCCTTTTCGGTATAGCCGATAAACATGGGTATTGCCGTGGCAACTTCCACTACAGAACTTGGGAATGCGTTTTTCTCGACGAGATAGACGCCCGGAGTTTTGTATGATGTAGGCATTTTGTTTTATCTCCTATGGGGTTATGTGTTAACAAATGATTCAGCGACAATCTCTCGCTTACCGTCGAGAATGACCGTGGAGACCGATCGCGCGTCCATGTTAGGTAAACACTTTATGATTGCTTTTGACGTTTTCTTTTCACGCAACTGAAAAAGCGGAGGTGCGCCATAACGTAGCGGGATTTCTTGTTTCGATACGAATACCGATTCTCCTAATTTCCTTTGGCTGATGTCGAAAGGGGAATCTTCTTTGTTGCCTTTGATTTTTACGATTTCGGCTGTGTCGTTATCGGGTAGGCCCGAAATGTAGTAGTACCATTTCATTTTTTTTGTCTTGAGCGGTAACGTGATGCTTGCACCTGATTTTCCCTGGGAATTCACGATTTCCATGCCAAACATGGGTTTGGGAATCTGCATTGCCTCGGGAATGTCGCCTTTTGAAGTTGTCTCCCATTTCAGGGATTCGTCTTTGATTCGGACAAACGGAATGGAATCTGTCGGGATTTCTCCGAATTCTGTTACGTTCCACAAGTTGCGATGCACCGGGTATGCCCAAAAAACGAGGCTTATCTCGTGGGAGAATGCGGCTTCATCTGCAATCAGCCGGAAACCTCCTGCTGTTTCGCGCATCATGATGCCTTCGCGCTTCATGGCCTCTGCTGTTGGCGGGTTTGGCCGGAAGGTGAAATCTTCGCACCTGCCGCCAACGTATTCGTGTTCCATAAAGATGTCTGCCCAAATCCCGTAATTCATCAGTAGGCTCCAATAGATGCTTCTTCTGGGACGTGAACAACGTAAGGACGGTAGTACGAGTAGCCACTCCCGAGTGCGACCGTGCGGACCTTGTACATTACGGAGGGGACGTATTTGCAGCCGACGAGGCTCCACAAGTTGCACATTTCCTGTAAGTTCAGATTTTCCACATCGACAATCAGTTTCTCAAGCCCTGTGGCGAGTTCCGGAAAAGAGGTGCGGTCAAAAACGCTGTGGTCCTGAAAAAAGCCCACGGCTCGAGAAAGGTATTTCAGGGATTCTTCGTAATGACTTGCCTTGAAATTGGCCGCCAAGACAATGTGCAAATTCAAGAAAATCGGCTTGGAATGAATGATGTTACGAAATCCGTCGTATTCCGGTTTCGTGCTGGCCTGCGTCATGGAATCTTTTTCGACGTTAGCAAGAAACATCACCAGCTTGTTGTTTGCGCTTTCTGATTCACGGCCATCGTTGTCCATCATCTTTGATACGACGGCAATGTTTTCTTGTACAGAAAACTTTCTGCGCAAATATTGGTTTAGCTGTGAAACTAAAAATTGCAAAGAGGCGTTGATCATAACTTTCTATTCGTTTCTTTGCGTGCAAAATAAAATAACATTTTGAATAAAACAATATGAAAAATTTAAGATAAAATATCTTTCTGTTTTTTCGATAAAATGTCATGCTGTACATTGTTGCGATTCTGTCGGTGATTTGTACATAAAAGAGCGCACAACGTAACTATTGTGTCATGCGAACTTTGAATTTATTGTAAAGATATTTTTACGGCATAGTTTTTTTATAACTTGTGAATGTTTAGTTAATTTCTATTTTGTATGTAAAAAGTCCTGCACTAGAGACTAGTGCAGGACTAATTTATTTATGTTGTTCTATTGGTTTAGTAGACTTTCTTGATGATTACTTTTGTGACATATCTATCACCATCGTAGAGATCCACTGCAAGGCCGGCTTCTATTATCATGGGTTGCGCCAATTCGACATGGATTTTGTAAGGCTGCTCGAGAATGACCATTTCAGTCGAAAATTCGATTGTCCCAGCTACGACTTCGCCACCGATGTGGAATTTCGGATTTACGATTCTCCTCTGATCCATAAACGGAGTGTGCCGCCCGCCTTCTTCCTTTGTTGTCAATGACATTTCGCCGTCGAATTTGCTGAACCGCTTCACGCTGTTCGGGGTTGCGATAATCATACCAGGGACGATGTCGTGCGTGGTTGCGTCGCGGAAGA
>JAEEGH010001966.1_pt1 | contig 57380 bp, 50 predicted proteins | sample 9134181 | NCBI WGS metagenome assembly JAEEGH01 (sample SAMN16246544, study PRJNA631951) | gut metagenome | biome: gut microbiome; feature: rumen; material: DP-attached | host: Bos | place: Iran: Karaj | collected 2018-10 | reverse complement strand
AGAAGCAGAATCTATTAAGACTGATAAAGAAAATGAATTTGGAAAATCGGGTAATAATCCATGAACCGACGAGAGAAATCTATGATGAATACAAACGGAGTGAGATGTTAGTACTCTGTTCTGAGCACGAAGCTCGTCCTTTGGTTCTTGTTGAGGCTATGTCATGCGGTATTCCCTGTGTATCTTTAGATTGTCCGTATGGTCCTCGAGAAATTATTACTGATGGTGTTACAGGATTACTGGCACTTGATGGTGACATAGAAGATTTGGCACGTAAAATAGAATGGATGATAGTACATGAAGATGAACGTAAAAAGATGGGACGTAATGCCCGTGAGGATGCCGCAAAATATAAGATGTCAGTAATAATGCAAGATTGGGAACAATTATATTTAGGAGTTAAACAATGATAGTATCAATTATAATACCTGTCTATAAGGTTGAGCAATATATTCGTCGATGCGTACAATCCGTCATTGATCAGGATTGTAGTGGGTTTAGTATCGAATGTATTTTGGTAGATGATGCATCTCCAGACAAGAGCATGGACATTGTACGAGAAATGGTAGAAAGCTATCAAGGCAATACCGTTTCATTTGTTGTGTTGCACCATGATGTTAATCAGGGGATTTCCGCAGCGCGCAATACAGGAACCAGAGTCGCTACGGGTGATTATTTCTTCTATATGGATTCAGATGACCATATATTGGAGAATACGTTGAAAAGATTTGTCGCTTTTGCAGTAGCCTATCCTAAGGTGGATGTGATTATGGGTAATTCGCTTTGTATGGGTATAAATGTGCTGACAAATTCTCCTGTGACGCATAATGATAATAATCCGATGCTTCTTGACGACAAACAACTCATGTGGAAACTTCTTTTAACAAGGAAATTGGATCATCATGCATGGAATAAACTTGTGAAACGGTCTTTAGTTTTAACGCATGATCTCATGTTCGATGACGGGGTGATTTATGAGGATATTTCATGGACTTACAGGTTGATGTCTTGTGTTTCTTCAATCCTCATTGTCCCGGAATTGACGTATATGTATGAGTATAACCCGACTTCGATTGTCCATACGACCCCACAGAAAGCGAATCATCTTATAAATAGTTTTATATTTACGTGTGATAGTATTTTATCAAATCCCCCATCACCTGATCGCAAAGGTCGACTTTTTGTTGACCATTTCGTTTTTGTTTGTCATTGGATGACTATGGTTGCGGATTTAGAACGTCAGTTTGGGGTTGATACAGAAACAAAAGCGAAATTGGATCATGTTAAAAAGACCTTATTGTTCAGCGCTATTAAGCATCTTCGTATTGTTTTAGCATTATATTCTTTGACATTATTCTCACCAATGAAATCATTGTTGAAGTCACGTTTATATCGATCAAATCTGAATAGGTTAGAGAAAGTTGTGTATAGGATATCGAAAGTTGGTGATAATCTACGATTCTGATTCATGATTTAAACAAGTTAATTCCTCAAAGAGTTTTTTCCATTTATTAATAACCACATCTCTGTTAAAGACTTTGGCACGTTTGATGGCCTCTTGTGAGAATTCTTTCCTCATTTTTGTGTCTTCAATCATAAGACACAGCCTTTCAGCGAAAAGCCTTATGTCGCCATCATTTACGAGAAAACCATTAAGACTATCCTGAATAATACTTCCAGGACCAAAAGGACAATTAAAGGCTACGCAGGGAACACCATGCTTCATGGCCTCAAGGATTACAAGTGAAAAACCTTCATAACAGGATGTTAATACACAAATTGAGCTGTTTGTGAATTCTAGGCTGATATCATGAGTAAAATTGTGAATTTCCAGATTTTTAATGGCGTTGTTCCTAATAATGGTCTCCATCGCACTTTGCAGACTCCCTTCTCCAAAAATATCCAGTTTCCAATCAGGGTGTCTGTAGGAAACTATTTTCCACACTTCTAACAATCTTCCATAACCCTTTTCCCACTCCAATCGTCCTACGGCAATCACTCGTTTATTTGTACAGTCACTGTATTTAGAGACTTTCATCGTTGAGAAATTAGGTATTACATCGACACGCTTGGCTTTCTTCCATAACAATTTGTCCTCCTCTGTAAGTGTGGCAATCGCGTCGGCATTCCGTTCTATAGCTCGGAAGTACCGACTCCTATCAATGCTCAAAATGATTCGTGAAAGAAATGATAGTTTTTTCCCGAAGCCAGCAAGTGTAAAAACGCGTGCTTCATGACATTCAATGATCTTCTTTGCACGACATTTAACACTAGAAACCAAATCTGCTTTATATTGGCCAATCCCTAGAAGTATGTCAGGATTAATACTGTTGACAATCTCATTAACTGATTTATGCATGAGTCTGTTAATAGACCATTTGATCCATAAACGTTTGGGGTACTTATAATTGTATTGAGAATAAAAGGGTATCTCAAGGTTGACTTGTTTGACTTTTTCAGATAAAGAGTATGTATTAGGTTCATTCTGACGTTGTACGGTAGTAATAATAGTAACATCGTAACCTAACTCTGTGGCTAGCATATTAGCTTTTTCAGTCACCATTCTTGCTGTTCCGCCTTGTGTTGCCAGAGTACCAATTAAATATGCAATTCTCATGCTCATTTCCCTGCTATTTGTGTAATTATTGTAGAATGATGTCTTCTGTTACTTCTATACAATGGTCTATTATTTATAGCAATATCCTCCATTTACTTCTATAAGGCTGCCATTAACAAAAGGATTGTCAATACAAAACCTATAAGCATCAACGATTTCCTCAATTGCGGCAAATCTATGTATGGCGGTTTTCTTATATATATTCTGTTTTATGTCTTCTGGTTTTTCTTTCTGCCATGGTGTGTTGACAAAGCCTGGAATAATTGCGTTTACAGTAGTACCTGTTCCTTCAAACTCCTTTACTAGATTCTTAGCCAATGCACATACTGCAGATTTTGTTACACCATAACTAAGAACCATTGCGTGGGGATGGATGGCCATTTGAGAACCTGTGAATACGATGCGTGAATTCTCTGGTATCAAATTATATAGTTCCCGTATAATAATATAATGCGAATTTACGGCAACTTCCATTTGCCTGTCCCAGTCCTCATTTGTCGTCTCTGTAAAACTTTTACGGATACTTATACCTGCATTACATATAATACAATGTATCGCTGGACATTTCGATTTGACATATTCAATAAAACGGTATACGTCATTTCTGTTAGTCTGGTCGATCATGATGGCTTCAAAGTTCTCCATTTTTTCAGTAAAAACTGGTCCAACGTATGTTGCATAGACATAATACCCCTTATTAAGTAACATCTTGGCTACACCGAGACCTATTCCAGAGGTTCCTCCTGTTACGATTGCATACTTCATCTTTCTTATTCTTTTTATCAAATTATCTGAAAACTTTTTTTAATTTGTGATAATAGAATGGCAGAATTTTGTCTTCTACGATTAAACCATAGTAATAACGTAGGTGAATATAGGTATGTGGCATATTCCTATACATGAATGTTGCCATTCTTTGTTTAAAATCGTTGTTGAATTTTAAGTCAGGTGCTATCTGTCTGAGGTAGTCGATTATTTCTACTCTCTCGGATGCACTTTTGATAGCGTGAGAGGTGGAGCATAACATGACAGAAAAAGATGTATAGACATTATTCTGTAACCTGTTTTTTATTTCAGATGTTAGTCCGTGCATTTGTGTCAGTTCCCAAGTCTTGGCAATGGCAGTACAAAAATTCTTCTCTTTTCTCATGTTAAAGCAGAAGGTTGCAGATTCGTGACCTAACCGATATATATTGAGCAACCAGGACGTCCTGAGGCATTTTTTAGCTTTCAAATAACATTCATGTGTAAATGGAACATCTTGGATATATATACCGGGGAAGAACTTGATATTATTATCAAGTAGGAACTCTCTTCTGTATAAAGTTCGCCATACATAGCAATGGTGTGGATTTAGGTCTTCCAGAAATAATTGTTCCCCGGTTTTTTCTTTATATTGGAATTCATTCCTTTGAGGGAATACACCTTCAGCTTGTTTAATATCCTCATCGTTCATCTTTATAAAATCCGCGACTATCAGGTCTGCCCTGGACTGCAGAGCTGCTTCGAGCAACTTGGGAAGACTATTGTCAATGAGTAAGTCATCGGAATCAGGCATTAGAATATAATCTCCCTTTGCTCTAGCAATACCATTGTTACGAACTACTGATAATCCTTGGTTCTCCTGATGGACGATAGTAATGTTCTGATGTTGGCTGACGAGGTCCTGAATAACCTCCATACTGCGATCCTTTGTCCCGTCGTTAATGATGATTACCTCAAAGTCTTCCTCTTCCAGTCCCTGACGATAGATACTTTCTATGCAGGAGCGGACATACTTCTCGACGTTGTATACGGGTACAATAATGCTTAATCTGATATTCATCGTCAGTATAATTTGGGACAAAGATAAGAATTTTTTTATAAAACCGTCCTGATTTAACTTCCTTTAACGACACTTTCGTCGATTACTCCTTAAATAGATGTATATTTGCAAAACATTTCTACAAATGCATCTATGATCATATCTGTCATCATACCAGTCTATAAGGCAGCGAACTATATCCTGCGGTGTCTCGAGTCAGTCGTTGCACAGGAGTGCGATGCTTTTAGTATTGAGTGCATTCTTGTTGATGACTGCTCTCCAGATAAGAGCATGGATATTACTAAAGGTTTTATAGATCAATACAAAGGTTCTGTTAGTTTTTGTATAATATCTAATACCGAGAATCAGGGCCCCTCAGTCGCTCGTAACAATGGCCTGATGATAGCAAAAGGCGATTATGTCTTTTTCTTGGATTCTGATGACTATCTGGCGAAGAATAGTTTGTCATCCTTGTATAAGGAAATCGATCAATATGGATGTGTCATTGACATGGTGATTGGGAATTTCTATGATTATCAGATTGGTAACTACTGGCATGATAGGGAAGGTCCTCCATCTCTTTTGTCAAATCATGTTGACATCATGCAACGGTTCTTGCGGGTTGAATTGTCAATGGTGGCATGGAATAGACTTATACGTCGCCAGTTCTTGTTTGACAATCATCTTTTTTTTCGTCCAGGAATGTTGCATGAGGATGAGTTATGGTCATATAAGCTGTATAATGTCGTACAATCTATAGTCTTGATACCTGAGGTTACATATTTGTATGAAAAGAATGGTGACTCTATCATGAATTCTTCTGCTAATCTTATCAGTCGAATTGAAGGATACCAGATTATAGTTTCTGGTATGCTAAACTCGTTATGTAATGATTTATATGTTGATAGGTTCTTTTGGGGGATTTATATGTTTATGAAATCAGAGGCTATCATTCGTAACGAAGGATTTTCTGGTGAGATTGTTTCAAAAAACAAACAGCTTTCTAGAATGATGAGAAGTAGGTCGTTATCAGATTGCCGCTTATTCATTTTCTTTTTTTTGCAAATAACAATCCAACCTCCATTTAGTTGGCTGATACGATATAGTTGGTTTAGGAAAAAATATTATCGGGTTAGAATGGTATTCCGGAAACTGGCATTGATTTTTGATTTTGTACATCAATAATCAGGAAACCTCATTTTGAAGAAGCGAGGGGAGTGTTTCTCTTACCAAGCAGAATAGGACAATAATGTTTACCATAGATGATGATGGGGAGCAATGCCAGTTCAATGCTAATGGTCAAAAGAACTGCTTCTGGTATAGAATAGATGATATCTGAAACATGAACCATTTTCTCAATGATAAAGTCGATAATACCGATAAGCATCCGATGGAGGCCAAAGATCACCATTGTGCCAATGGAAATGTAGATGACGATTTGGGACTTGATTTTATCTGCACAGCGCCATAAATGGATGATTGCGATGACAGAAAAGAAACACACGATGAAATAGAGTGTGATATGAAGGATGATATTGCTCTCATGAATGTGCCAATAGAAAAGGATGAGGCTAAGAGAGAGAGCTGTTATGCCGATGATGAAGTCCTTTTTGAGGCAAGTCTCTTTGTGATTGCTGTATTGGCGGACAACATTTCCTAGGAAGAAAAAGGGTATGCACCTAACAAGGCCGTGAAATGGAAGGTAAGGAGCATAGTGATAATACTTGTTTGCTCCGTATAATATCATGGCCAAAAGTGATATGCAGAACATCCATGCTTTTCCATCTTTCTGGCGATTACAGATATCTGTAATCCAGTGCATGATAAAAAGGGATATTAAAAACCATGTTACCCCATTGAGTTGACAAGAGAAACCGGAATCAAGTTGCCCCAATAGTGTCCCGATGATAGGTTCCATACAATCTGTAAATGAGGGGAATCCTCCTTGTTCAATAAAAGTTTTTCCTATCCAATACGAATAGAATATGGCATTATATATAAAATAAGGTATAATCAGGCAATAGAAATATTTCTTCAGGGATTCCTTCTGTGATACAGATGGCTTTTTCAAATAGCCAGAAATGAAAAAGAAGGATGCGAGGTTTGTAGCAGCTAAGAATTGCAATAGAAATGGGCTGCCATCATGTGGCGTGTGGTCAAAAACAACCACAGTCATGCACCATGTCTTCACCCAATCTATCCAATTGACTCTCTGCATTTCTCTTTCTTTTCTTGCAAAATTAGTCTTTTTCTATTAAAGCGATCCTGATTTAACTTCCTTTAACGTCGTTTTCGGCTATTAATCCCCAAAATAATGTATTTTTGCAAAATATAAAGTCGTAAGACGAATAGGCATTAACATGCATTGGTTTGATCGGTTAGTAATCTGGCTATATAATCATCGGAGGATAATAATTCTTCTGTTATGTTCCCCCTTGCTTATTTTTGTATGGCAGTGGTTATTTGATGGACCTGATTTTGATATGAGTGTAAACGAGGAGTATCCTATATATGACATTCTACCAAAGCATAATGATGACACTATACGCGTAATAGTAATAGGTGATAGTTGGGCAGAGTATCATACAACACTCGAATGTGATACCATTTTTTGTCGTTATGCGGAAATGTTAACAACCCAACCTGTGAAATGTCTTTCAATAGGACATAGTGCGAAAGTTACCAAGGAGATCTATAATGAAATGTTTTCCGAACGAACAGAGGAACACAGTTGGGACCGTAATCGTTGCTCACAGCCATTAATAAATCAACACCCTGATTATTGTATTATTATGGCAGGTATCAATGACATGCGGTTAAGCAAGCCTGTTGGTTTTTATATAGGGAATTACAGACTCATGCTAAACCTTCTCATTAAGAATGGAATTCGTCCTGTCGTATTAGAAGTGCCAGGTGTTGATATGAAGTTTTTTAATGGAAAACGCAAGTATTATAGACGGTGGTTGTTTAGCTTGATTTCAATGTGGACGAAAATAGACGATAGTAGTATAGAAGTATATCGGAAGGCAATGAGAAAGATGATTCAGGAATCGGAATTGAAAAACAAGGTTCTATTTATTCCTGCATCAGCATGGAATCCTGGCGGTATTGAAGCCAATCCGTCAATCTATCTCGATGACAGGTTGCATTTGAATTTGGAGGGTTATCATGTGCTTGATTCCTGTATGGCTACAGAAGTGATAAAGGATTATATAATAAGGAATAATAAAAGATAGTGTTTATGGAAAAGAGGCGTAATTTAACATACGACTATTTGCGTGGTTTTGCAATGCTATTAATAGTCATTGGTCATTTGTATTTTTATTCGGGACGACATGTCGGATCTTTGATGTTTTCGATCTGTAATACAGTTGAGCTTCCTGTATTTATGTATATCAGTGGTATATTGGCTCATGTGTCTGTTGATCGTTATGGCTTTAGAAGATTGATAGCAAGTAAAGTAGTACGACTACTATTCCCACTTTTTTCTTTCTATATCATTTGGGGACTATGGGATTCTTCGAATTGGTCGACTTTTTGGATGAAAGAATATAAGGGTGGATATTGGTTTTTGCTTGTACTTTTTGAACTGATGGTAACCTTATCTTTTATCAAAAAAGTGTCGTTGAGTTTTAAGATTAAATCAATCTATGTCACACTGTTCATTTATGCATTGTCGACCCTTTTAATGGCGGTCGTATCCAAAGAAAGTGAGGTTAATCGATTGTTCTGTGTGATATTGTACTGGCATTTCTTTCCTTTTTTCATGATGGGCTATTATTCCTATAGACTTGACAAATATTTGTTGTTGAAATTTGCTCCTCTGTATCTTTTGCTTTATTTGATCGCTTTCTACTTTTATTTGGATAGAAGTTGGTCGATACTTCTGAATATGGTCTGCAATTTATTCAGTCTGTTATTCCTTGTTTCTGTTTTTTCTGCCAGTTTCAAGCCTCTGAAGACTGTTTTTTCTACTGTTGGAATCAACTCATTACAAGTCTACATGGTTCATTTCTTCTTGTTGTTCCCATTGTTGAAGGTTTTGCCTATAGTTGAGAATAGGTGGTTAGAACTCCCTTACTATATTTTGATTGCTTCTGTCATCATCTTTGTTACTATTGAGATTTCAAAACTGTTAATGAAGAGTGATGGGTTAGCTATGTTCCTTTTTGGTATCCGTCGTAAATGAAGAAATTTATTGTCTATACAACTCTTGTATTATTCTTCTTGGTAATAAGTGTATGCTTTGTTATCAATAAGTCAATTCTTTATGAGGAATTGCCGCATGGCGCAGTCATGCATATCTTACCTGCCTCAAAGGGTAATAATGTTCATTGTGCTATTATCTTGTGTCCAGGGGGAGGATATCGTTTCTTGGAGACCTGGCGCGAAGGCTATATGTGGATTCCATACTTTCATTATCTGGGCTATACTGTGGCTATTTTGGAATACAGAATGCCAAATCATAATTACAAGGCTCCTTTGGTTGATGGTGGAGAGTCTCTCCAATTGATGAGGAACCGCGCTAAGGAATGGGGATTTGATGAAAATATGGTTGGTATGATGGGCTTTTCAGCTGGGGGGCATCTTGTTTCTACTTTGATGGTAGATAGTGACGCTAAAGACCGCCCGGATTTCGCAGTGTTGTTTTATCCTATTGTTTCGATGAAAGGTGATATAACCCATAGGGGAGCCCATGATAACCTATTAGGTGAAAATGCGTCTGAACAGTTGGAAATAAAATACAGTCCCTATCTTCATGTATCGGAAGAAACACCTCCTGCATATATTGTTGTGTGTACTGACGACAAGATTGTCAATCCTCGGAATGCTTTTTCCTTTTACGAACAAATGGGGGCAAAATCAAGACCTGTTACGCTTCAAACCTATCCTTCTGGTGGGCATGGATGGGGATACCGCCTAACCTTTGATCATCATAGGCAGATGCTTAAGGATTTGGAGAAATGGTTGAATCATATGCATAACCAATAAAGAGTTGATTTATGAGAGATTACAGATTTGATGTGGCCCGTGTTATATGTATGACATACATTGTTGCATTTATGCATCTTTATGCTTATGTATATCCGGGAGGTAGAGATACTTATTATATTCCTGCGTGTGTTGCTTTTACAGATGCTTGTCTTGGGTTGTTTACCTTTATATCGGGCTATTTGTTAGGTAAAAAGTATATATTTGGGGAACATGGTTTTGGGAGTATATGGATATTCTATAAAAAACGTATTTTGCGTATTATCCCGCTTTATATATTGTCTTTAGTTGCGTTGTGGCTGATTGGCTTTAATGAGGGACGGCCTACAATCAGTGGTTTGTTGTGCATTTCACCTTTTGTGTGGACAAGACCGAGGACGTTGTGGTATATTCCTGTTATTCTTTGTTGCTATCTGATTACACCGTTGGTTTCAAGAAAAGGGTTGACATGGCGTATTTATAGCAGTGTCTGTGTCCTATTATTGCTCATGGTCCTTAGATCCTTGTTCCCATCAATAGACCCCCGACTTGTATTCAATATGTTTTTCTATTTGATTGGCATTGTCACTGCATCGTGTTTTGATTGGACATTCAATATTCCTTATGGTGCCATTATTAAGAAAACTATCATATTGTCTTTTCTGATTCTTCTTGTGGGTGGGTTGTATAGCATGTTGTATAATCATTCGTTCTATAAGATAGTGGTAAAAGTTGTTGGCGTATTTGCCGTATTGTTTATTAGTGAATATATTAGTGACTATGTTTTCGGAAAGAAGAAACGAATAGGTCAATTATTCGAATACGTGAGCTACGCAAGCTTGGCCTGTTATATGTTTCATCGATTCTTTTATTGGGCAGCAGAGTCATTTTGGAATCCCTCTGACACCTCAGTCAAATGGTTATTTATGGCAGGATTGGTGTACCCCATTATAATTGTTTTATCGTATGCCATACAAAAAGCATATGATTTTGTGGCACGAAGATTGTGAAAGGCTTTTATGATGCCAATATCACATCCATAATTTGACATCCTGTCGGCTATAGGAGAATGTCTCGATGTCTGTGCTCTTTATCCTGTCATAGATCTTGCTGGCGAAAACGATGTCATGAAGCGCAAGTCCATAATTGTAACTTAAGATGCGCTCTTCCTGATTGGTGCGCCCAGGATTTAAGCCTTGAAGGACATGGTGTATCTCGTCGTATTGACGGAACTTTGAGAAATACTTCCAGTTGCGAATCTGATCCGTGTCATCTCCAAAGACCTTGTCAAAGAATAAATCGCAGTTTTGGAATCCTCTGACATGAACAGGAATGACAGTGACGCCTTTCTTAAAAAGTGAATCGTCAGGGAATAGCAATTCTGTGGCAACAGTCACACAAGAAATCACCACATCGGCCTCAGAAATAAACTGCTCCTTGTCATCAATAATCTCGAATGTCACATGGCTGGCATCCTTGAATTTTTCAGCAAACTTCTTTGCCTGATCCTTATAACGCATCAGTCGGATTGCAATGGGCTTGTCTTTATTGTCTGCAATCAGACACATGGCTACAGCCCTTGCAATGTTTCCAAGTCCTATCATGGAATAGGTGTTGGTATTGTCTTTCTTAAACAATCTGGCAGCCAATGCAGCAACAGCACCCGTTCTCATCGCAGTAATCCAGTCGCCATCCATCATGGCGATCAGGTGTCCTGTCAATGCATCATATAGGTAGATGATACTTGATAGAGCAGGCTTCTGGCTCTCGATTCTGTTGACAACCTTGATGCCAAACCTTTTGTGTCCCTCTTCCTCTGGCAACAGACATGGCATCGTAGTCATGAAATCCTCGCCTTGCGGATGAACACTGAGTTTGGCAGGCATCTGCGCCAAATCTTTTTTCAGAAATCCTTCTTCTACCCATTTGAGGCAATCTAAAGGAGAAATGCCTAAAGATACGATTCTTTCCTGGCTAATAACGGCTATCTTATCTGTAATCATGAGTTCTTTCTAAATTGTTTAAGAGCTTCCACTAATCTGGTGTTATCTTCGTGATTTCGGATGGCGATGCGCATATACTGCTTGTCATCGAGACCTGGCTTGTTGCTGCAGTCACGGGTCAGAATATTGTGGCGTTTCAGCATATATAGCACTACCTCATTGGCTGTATATGGGGGCAGAACCTCACAAAGGAAATAGTTGGCTTGCGATGGCATCACCCGCAGATAGCTGACGCTCTTCAGCTGTTCCTCAAAGTCTGCCCGCTCTGCAACAAACTTTCCGCAGGCTGTCTTGTAGTCCTTCTCGTATTTATTGTAGATTTGCATGAAGAACTCTGCGAACGAATTGAGATTCCAGATGGACACCTCTTTTTTCATTCGTGCAATCAGCTGCTTATTGGCTGAGGCAAGAATGCCCAAGCGGATGCCAGGCACGCCAAATGACTTCGAGATGCTCTTCATCACAATCAGATTCGGATAGGTCTCGAGGAGATTATCGTGAAGCAATGAATTATGTTCGTAGTCAATGCTAAAGTCCACAAAACTCTCATCAATCATTAGCTGAATTTCTTTTCCCTTGCTCCAATCCGCTAATTTAAGCAAATCTGCTTTGGGGATGAAGTTACCAGAAGGATTATCAGGATTGATAATTAATAAGGTGTCGACGGGATGGACACCAAAGAAATCCATCAAATCCTGGGCAGTATAGCGATAGCTGTTGTTTTGTGGAACGAATGTCACCAATAGCTCTTTTGGCAAACGATTCGGATACTCTTCAAAGGTAGGCCGGATAACACCCACTTTACTTTTCGTATCCTCCATCAGAATCTTAATCAATTCCGCAGCACCATTGCCTGGGATGATATAATCCTCGCTGACGCCAAAGCATTTGCTGGCGATGAGGGTGTTGACCTTCATGCCTGAAGGATATTCCGTGAGCAGGGTCTTGAAGTTGGCCTGCATCTCGTCGATGACTCTTGGCGTGGGGAAGTAGGGATTCACCAGATAGCAGAAGTCGAGCATCTTGGGGAATCGCCAGAATCCGCCAAAGCGTCCGTAGTACTTTCTCAGCAGGTCTTTCTCGTCAGCAAAGAGCGCCTCTGCGATATCCAGATCCTGCTTGTCGTCAATTTCATACCATTTCTCATTTGTGATGGGTAGTGCCTTCAGCTCGTGGCTGTTCAGGAATGAAATAATCCGAAGCACATTCTCGTAATATTCGTTATTGCCAACGGCCTTGGTATAGGCCTCGAGGAAGGGAACGTATTTTGTTTTTGTAAACTCTTGACTAAACTTGTAGATGTTTACCGTCTTGTAATACGAATCTGTTTCGTGATAGTTAAAGGCTGCCTTGGGTACAAAGTTCACGATGTTGTTGTCATCGTCAAGTTTCACCATCGTACCGTCCATCCATGTGGCATACTTAGCCACCAAAGCGAGGTTAGGGTAGGGATTCTCTAGCAGCAGTGAAAACATGCCTTCATCGAAAATCAGGTCGCTTTCTACTAGCAGCGTGTCATCTTCCTGAAGCTGATTCTTGGCTAAGGCTAGCGAATAGATGTTGTTTGTCTTGTCATAATCCGGATTATTGACGTACTCTATCTTGAGTTGACCGTTGTATCTGTCGCCAATATATTCCTTCAGGTTCTGGCCTTGGTAGCCAATGACGATCACGACTCGCTTCAGATTCAGTTTCGATAGCTGCGTAAGAAGCCTGTCTATCAGGCGCACGCCATTCACGGGCAACATACATTTGGTGTTGTCTTTTGTATATTCCCCCAGTCGTCGGCCCATGCCTGCTGCTAAGATGATTGCTTGCATAATCAGATGTTTTTTATGGCGCAAAGTTAATATTTTCTGCGTGAATGACCAAAGTTTCGGGCTTTTTTCTGTAAATTTGCATCCGTAATGGGTAAACAACGGATAGAATACATCGATGCGATGCGAGGATTTACCATGATTCTTGTGGTGTTCTCTCATGTTTGCAGCATGTGCTTTGGTGATAGGTCGATGGGCTATAATGAGGTGTTTTTCCTCTTCCGCCTGCCTTGTTTCTTCTTTATCAGTGGTTGGTTGTTCGATCCACATAAAGGGTCCTTTAGTTCTGTCGCTAGGCATAAGTTCATGGTGCAGATTGTTCCAACGATGATATTTCTTTTGTTACTAGCTCCGCCACCATTGTTCTTCTCGAGATTAGGCGCGACGAAAGGAGGTTATTGGTTCACGTTTGTGCTCTTCGAGTTCTTTATAATCTCAATGTTGTCTGAGCGTTTTTGCAAGAAATGGAGTTTATGGCTAGCTATCGTCTTGTCCGTTTCATCCTATTTCTATGATGCATATTATAACCGATATTTTTCCCATTTTGGATGGATGACAGATGCCGTAGGCTTTCTGAGTTTTAAGACCTGGCGTTTCTATCTTTTCTTCTATTTGGGCATCCTGATCAAGCGAAATTTCGATGATTTCTTGTGTCTGACGAACAAATACTACGTGATAATTCTTGTGATTCTTTGTTTCTCCATCATGGCATATCTGCCTCATTCCGATAACGTTGCCGTTTCTTATTTTATCTTTGCAATAGCAGGCGTCTCTGGCATGGTCATGATTTTCACCATTTTCCGATACCTCGGCTCATATATATCCTCACATCCCTCTTTTCTCTTTCCACTTTCCACTTTCCACTCTCTTAAATATATAGGTACGCGAACCTTAGATATATACCTGCTCCATTATTTTTTCCTGCCTCGCTTCCTGTTGCCCTATGGTGAGCAGTTGAGAGCCTATGATTCCCAGCCTTTGGAATTCCTAGTGGCGTTTGTTTTAGCTCTGATAATTCTCGCTGTTTGTCTTTTGGTGAGCTATCTCATACGTCTCAGCCCATTCATGGGTCATTATTTGTTTGGTGCGAAATATTGATTTTTTTTCCTTAGATGCTTCGTTATTTCGTTTTTATTTTGTAATTTTGCCCGCAAATATAACAACCATGGCAAAAAAGTTCAGCTTTCGCGATGTTCCAGCAGGCTATCAGCTCTGTTTTAATGGGCAATGCCCGAAACGGGATGACTGTATCCGTTATCTTGCAGGTCAGCATGTGCCTGCAACGATGATGAGCGGACCAGCAGTCTATCCCAATGCACTGACTGATGATATCTGCCCGTTCTTCAAGCAGACACGAGTCATTCATGGCGCATGGGGATTTCGTAATCTCTATAAAGATGTGGCGAGGACTGATGCACAGATATTGAAGGCCAAGGTTATTAATTACTTGGGTGGGCCTGTTGCTAGTTATGGCTATTTACATGGTGAAAAACTTCTGACGCCTGAGCAACAGGAATGCATTCAAGGCTTCTTCAATGAATTAGGCTACACGCAAACCGTCGTTTTCGAAGGATATACTATTATGTACGATTTCACCGATGAAGTTTCAAAGGTAGATGATTGCGAAAAATGAGGCAATCCAACCGATGATGCACACTTGGATGAAATGATCCTTTACCAATGATTTCGTAGGACTGCCACTAAGGCCATATACTATCATGTTCTGCAGATAGCGGAGCAGACCTGCCAATACCCAGCCACTAGTGAGATAGACATAACGGGTGCCCATCCTTGCAATGACTTCTGGCGACATGGTGTACATGATATAACAAACCATCGTGACGGAAGCGATGATGGCGGTTGCTTCATTGATGAAGGTTTTGTTATATCCCGTTATGGAGATACGGGGCTTCATACCTGTCTGTTCAAAGATCCGATAGTCGTCGTTTCGCTTGGAAAGAGCGAGGAATAGAGTCACTAAGAACGTCATTAGTACCAGCCAGTGAGATATCCAGATGTCTGTCGCCAGACCTCCTGCCAGGATTCGCATCACAAATCCAATGGCGATGATAGTGACGTCAAGGATGGCATATTGCTTTAATTTCAGGCAATAGGCAATATTCATCAACCAGTAGCCGCCTATTATAATATACAAATAAGGTGTATTCGGACTTTGCGCGAGCGGAACCAACAGCAGGGCTCCAATGGTGCAAAGGATCATCATCACGTAACCACCTTTAATAGAAATAGATCCTGAAGCTATCGGACGCTTGCACTTCTTGGGGTGCAGACGATCTGCCTCCACATCGCGCAGATCGTTGAAACAATAAATGGCACTGGAGATAAGACAGAATGATGCAAACACAACCAATGTTGGCCAAAAGAACTCCGGCTTCAGTAGATTGGTACTGAAGAAAGCCGGTGCAAACACGAATCCGTTTTTGATCCATTGCAGCGGACGGAGGAGTTGGATATAATGCTTCATTCGTCTCAGTTTTGCTGCTGCAAAGTTACAAACTTTCCTTGAAACCGCCAAATTAAATAATAGTATGTTGTTGTAATCAATTCCATATTTTATTTTCATTCGATTCTCTATTCATCTATTCATTTTTTAGATAACTTTCTGTTTTTTAGATTATTATGCTATGAATAGTATAACTATTTTTCTGTTAGACTATTCATTTTATTTGTTCTTATAATGGTTTTCGCCATAAGATATGCCATTAATCTGTTGATTAGACGTCAGTTACATTACAGTAACCATTTTTGTAACACTTTGTAAATGGTTTTGTAACAAAGTGTCACCGCCTTTGTGACAAAGTGTTTCCATTATGATTACAATATCGTGACAACTATTCATAGACGCCTTCGAGTCCTTCTAATGCAGCAAAGAAATTCTTGGCATATGTCTCTTTGTCAAACAACTTAGAGCGTTCGAGCGATGCTGCAGACATCTGCTTGCGTTTTTCAGGATGCTGGTAGAGATCAAGAATTGCCGCTGCAAGGTTGTCTACAATATTATCTCTTTCAACTATTGTGGCTACACCCTCGCAAATTTCCGGTATTCCACCACTTCTTGTCGTTATTAGAGGCAGCCCTGCAGCCATTGCTTCAACAACAGTCAGTCCAAAAGGCTCTTCCCACATCGAGGGAACAACAGCTATATCGGCTACTTTTAAATATGATGGTATATCTTTATAATCTACATAACCAGTATAGAAAACAGATTCATGAATAGCTTTGGTCTCTTCTTCTAACTTTCGTATAAATCGAGTGGGCTCCTTATCTTTGCCGTATGCGCTAGCTCCAATAATCAATAATTTACAGTTGACAGTATTGCTTAATTTCTTTATTGCAAGGATAAGTTCTAAAATACCTTTGTCCTTAGTAAGCCTACCGCTGAAGACAATAACAAATTGTTTCTCGTTCAAACCTATTATGTGACGTGAGATGGCTGTTGCGTTGTAAAAACGTTGGGTATCAATGCCATTTAGTACTGTATGGCATTTTGAATCATTGGGGTCTATTGTGCGAACTCTTTGAGTTACGTAAGAGGATGTGTTTATGATACAAGAGTATTTCTGATAAATCTCTGAGTGAGCCTGCAAATTGGAGTTTAAATAATCATTCTCTTGGTGAAGGACAAGTTTAGCATTTGTCTTCCCATGTAATTTTAATGCAAAAGCTGGACGATTTTCTATGATGATGATATCATAGTTTTGCTTGGATATGTGTTTGCATGCCTCATGAAAGAAGTATTCTACAGAATAGTGATAATACTCCTCCCCGCCATATTGACGTAAATAAATCTTTTTCTTTATTCTTGCAATCCAATTATTCGTATTAATGAAACGATAATGATTATTCTTGGATTTTAAAGCAGTGTGATTTTTTACTGCAGGATGTGATATGCTATAAACTGTTATATCATGTAAATGGTATTTGTCATTGAATTCAAGGCAAAAATCTATAAGATTCTCCACAGCTCCACCTTGTACAGCAGGAACTGGCAAAACACCCGCAGTTAATATGGCAATTCTCATGTTTCTTATTACTTGTTTTTGCAAAGATAGTAAAAATCTGGCATTAATTTGGCAAATTTCATTTATTTTTGTAATTTTGTAGCCATTAAAGTCAAAATGTATATGGAAAAACGACTTGAATACGTAGATATTGCAAAAGGAATAGGATTGATTTTTGTAATATGCTCTCATTCTGATGCCTTTGATTTGATGTGGTATATGATGGATATGTGTATACCGATTTTCTTTATTTGTTCTGGATACACCTTCAAAATGAAGGGAACATTTAAGGAATCGATGACAAAAAAGTTTAGGAGATTATTTGTGCCTTATTTGTTTTTCAATCTGGTAATGTTCTGTGTGTTTTGTCACTTTTCTTTGCGTGAACTTGTTGGCATTATGTATTCGCGTTACAGTCTTTATCCATTAGATGTTACTCCAAATGTTAAATTCTTCACGTCAGGAAACTACCCAATGTGGTATTTGACAAGTATGATTGTATCTTATTTCTTATTCTATCTTCTTGTCTATTATGAGAAATATAAGCATGCTTTAATGCTCCTATACGCCTTGTTGATTGTTTGTTTCATGAGAAGCCCGATATTATTGCCTTGGAGTATTGATACAGCTCCTTTAACAGCAATGTTGATATATGTTGGAATGAAAATAAGAAAGCATAATTTTATCTCCATGGATTTATATCAAGTGTTGTTTTTGCTGCTGTTATATATTGGGCTTAGATGTGTAGGAGGGGAATTAAATATTTCAGTTCGAGAGTATGGAACTTCAGTTGCTATTTATTTCCTTTTAGCAATAATTGCTCCTTTTGTTGTATTGTGGGGTTCGAAGTATCTAGAGGGAACATTTGTTGGCAAATGCTTTTTAACCCTAGGAAAACATTCACTAACAATCTTTTGTATAGAAATAGCCTTTATAGTTTTAGCAAAGGACATCTATCGATGGCTATTCCCAGGAGAAGAACTTGGTTATATGGCGGGTATATTTGAAATCATTTTGGCGCTTTTGGGTGGTTTGCTCGTTTCAGTACTATTACATAAAAGTAAGGTTTTGAGTCGTGTGCTGTTTTAGTTTGTATGTTGAATGATATGTTTTGCTATACAACTGTCGAGTTTCGCGTATCCCAATTTATTTAAATGCATGCCATCATCGAGATAGTAATTTTTTATATCATTGTGATAGTCATTGTTCCATTCTTGATAGTTCAGAATGCTAATTTGATTACTTTCTTTATAACTGGTGATGAGTTTCGTTAATGTAATTCTAAATCTTTGTTTGCAATCCATTTGAGATCCTGTAATTACCATTGAGATCTTTCTTAGTAGCTTTCGAACAGATTGTTGTCTATCATAGGACTTCACAATGTCATAATCGGGAATATCAAGAATAATTGGGTGAATGTGATTTGTAAGCATAAAACGAATAATGTAATTCATACTTTTCCCATAATAAGTAGCACTCATCTTCTTGTATGTGTCATTAATACCTGCTGATATAAAGCAAAATTCATATCCTTGCATCATGAAATGACGCATATTCTGATTATCAAACAGGTTTTCATATATTTCCTTACTCGTTTTACCATGGATTCCAAATGATGAGACTTTAACAGGTCGATGAATACTATCTTCAATCATCCGTGCAATAATGCATTCATGTTCTTTGTGCATAGCAGCCCAACTATCACCTATGTATGCGATTCGTAGCGTATCGTCATGATGACGAGGAATTATGTAGGCTTCCCGTTCTGTTGGCGGAGTGTAGTATTGGTATATGGCATGGCCTATAGCTATGCATATGATTGTTATGATGATAAACAAAATGATTAACCAACGATTCATCTGTTTCCTGATAATATGTTCTTGAGCTTAGGGAGGCATCTTTCTAGGAGAATGTAGATAAATATACTCATTATGGTTGCAATGATAACACAAATGAAGTAAAGAATGATATGTGTTATGTCTGAAGCCATAACGTATTTTGCTGCGCAAAACTTACGAAGAGAAACAACAATGGGGTAGTGGACTGCAAAAACAATGAATGCTGCATTGGGGAGAATACTTGTAGAATATTTTCTTCTTACACATAAGTCTGCTAATAATAGAAGGACTGGAATGTTGAAAATCAATGCCAATCGATGAGCCTGAAGGTTCATCGGTGTGGCATATATGGTATGCATAGCTATATCTGCAAAAGCAAACAATGCAAATAGTGCAAGAAACCAATTTTTGTATTTTACAATCACTTCTAATGGATTAACGTCCATAATGGAGAAATAAGCTCCTAGGCTAAAGAATAAGAGGGTTTGGGGTATGAAAGCGTTATGATATGTCATCATCCACCATATTGAAACAATAAGTAAGAATAATTCTCGCCCATACTTAACGATATAATATAATAATGGGGATAAGAGTGACATAATCAGTAGATTACGAATATACCAGAAAGGGCATAGAAGTGGTACAAAATTACCATTGTCATAGGAGCCTCTGTCCCAGAATAATCGGATATAGTCTATAAGAGAATATTCTGTGATGCTTCTGTAATTGATGTTTTGCGGATAACCTGCAGCATATGCGATAAGATATAATGATAGCAATATGGTATTCCAAAGAAGATAGGGGATAAGGAGTGTATGGATACGAGTCTTAAGCTTCTGCAAATAGCTTTTTTTACTTAAGAAGAATAAGTAACCGGAAATAAAGAAGAAACCGGGTACGCCAGTTTCGCCAAGCCAGAGTGAGAAAGCATAGATGGCCTTGAAATATGAAACTCTAGGCCCCTCTAGCCTTACAACAGAATAACAATGTAACAAGATAATCAAGAAGATCAAAGGAAATCTTAACCATGTTATGGCTGCTGATAATCTTTGATTGAAATTGTTATTTTCGTTCATTGTCATTTCTGTCATTTTTTATTATGTCCTGCTACCCGTTGCAAAGTTCACAAACGAAGGGAAGAAATATTTCGTGATTTGATAACTTATGAGGCAAATAATAGTCACGATGATGACCGTCGCAAAATAAAGAGAAACTTGAATAATATCTGAATACGAGCTAAAGTATGACACACAGAATCGACGAAGCGCAATGGCCAAGTGGTCGTGTAATGCATATACCCAAAAGACGGATCCTGCCAAGAAAGGATTTACCTTTGTTTTATCTCCTTTCACAATCATGTCTGCAAAATAGATGAAACCGCATATATTAAAGACTAAGGACAATCTATGGAGATAGAAAGCTCCAGTAAATGGAACTATGGCATGACTCGCATAATCAGCAATGGCAAGAAATCCCCATATGAATAAATAGATAGTTTTCCATTTTCTTGTGATTTGTAATGGATTGATGTCATGAATGGCAAAATAGGCACCAATGTTATAAAATAATATGCTTTCTGCTAGTAATGCATTATGATGAAGACTCATCCACCATACTAGTAAAATTAGAACAAATAGTGCATTTAGGTACTTGTTAAGATAGTACCAGATTGGTGATAGAAGACAAAGGATAAACAAATTTCGTACATACCAATAGGTGCACAATATTGGTCCATTGTTTCCGTCAGAATACTCTCCTCTGTCAATATATGCCCTAATGTAGTCAACGAGTCCATAATCTCCTATACTCTTTCCTAAAATATCTTGAGGATGTCCAATCAGGTATAATCCAATATATAGTGCAAGGAACAATGTGTTCCAAAGGAGATATGGGTAAAATAATGTGTGAACACGTGAAGAAATCTTTTCTTGATATGTTTTCTTGCTGATGTAAAACAAAAAACCGGAGATGAAGAAAAAAGCAGGTACACCTGATTCTCCAAGCCAAAGGCCAAAAGGATATACTGTTTTATAAAAAAGTGAATGATCTCCTGGTGCCAAAGGAACTGTACAATAACAATGTAACATCACTACGCACAATATTAATGGGAAACGTAGCCATGCTATTGATGCGGATAAGCGTTGGAATTCTATCTTGTTTGTAGCCATATGCATAATGTCTTTGGCATCTTTATCTAATATGACCTTTGCCTATTTTCCATAAGATTCGATCTTTCCACTGATAGTATTTAGTCATTAGCCTTCGTCTCCTACTATAAAAATGAAGCTTCAGTATAGTGAAGTGCTTGGGGAAATCTATCATGGATCCTGGCGTTATCAGAAAATGGTCGTAGTCTTTAACCTGGTCTCTCATAAATGGCCGGTGCTGGAAATGGGCATAAAGAGACTCTTTCTTTTCTAATTTGCCATTATTGAATCGGAGCATGTATAGTTTACTTCCTTGATGTTCAAATAGAACCTGTTTCCATCCTCGTGTGATGCTATTCATGGAATATGATTGCTTTGGGATAGAAACATTATCAAACTGCCAATCAAGGAAACAATCTTGTGTTCGGCATTCTTTCCACTTATCAGCAGTCCCTTTATGATCATATTCATCAAAGAACGTCTGTTTATGTATTGTTAGTACTTCTCTATAGTCCTGATAGCCGGGAATAATAACCTTGTAATAGGTGTTGGTCTCTTCATCGTTGCTATAAAGTGTTAGATGGCCAAATCCTAAGAAAAACTTATAACGTGAAAGCACTTCTTCTGTAAAGAAAGTCCTAAAGTCTCCATAAACGACATCCAAATCGCCATAGCCCCAGAAATCGTATTTACCTATGAATTGCTGAAGTGCTTGTCCATATACGGGTTTGAAATCGCATAGGATATAGGGTCGGTCTAAAACAATCGGGAAATCGAAGACCGCCTGAATGTATTGCCTGAAATCTTCGAACTTCATTTTATGCACAATGATGTTCTTTGCGGGTTCTACATCTGCATCTGTGAAAAACATAAAATCAACAGATGGGTTGCGGAGTGCTGATTCACGCCACATCTTGTATTGTACGGGTAGCTTGCCGAAATAAGGGAATATAATGACAATAGACTTCATGATCTTTATTTGTTTTTGATGAGGCGATAGAGTATTTTAATTAGATATGTCATCCACTTGAGCCCTTTAGAGGTTTCAAGAAGATAAAGTAGCTTATATGTTGTCGTTTTATCTAATAGTGTGAGAGTCTGATAATCTTTTATGGCACCGCATGGAAGAAACTCTGCAAGGACTGCCTGATGCTCAGCAATACGTCGTTCATTATATGATTTACTGATTCCGTCAGGTTCACGTTTGCATATGATTTCGTTTGTTAAGCCAACACTACATCCTTCCACACAGATTTTTTGGATATAGAATTTAATGTCTGCTACAATCTTGAGGGATTCGTCATAGAGCGTTTTGTCAAAGAGTTCACGTTTGAAGAAAGAACTCTGGTGGGGGAGCGTCTGGATATAAAAGGTAAGCATAGAGATGCGTGGAGGTAGAATTGTGCTGAATCCCTGTTGCGTCTGCGAGTTGTAATGATAGTCTTTACCCACAATAATATCACAAACTAGTTGTTTGTCATAGATATGTTGGAGAACATTCTCGTCATAAAAACAATCACCAGAATTCATAAAGTTCAAATATTCGCCAGTCGCTTTTGTGATACCTTTATTCATTCCCTGGTAAATACCTCCATCTGGTTCTGATATCCAGTAGTTGATATGGGCATCATATTCTTTCAAGATATCAGCACTCCCATCTGTAGAACCTCCATCAATGACAATGAACTCAAAATCCCGGAAGGTTTGATGAATCACACTTTCGATGGTTTTTCGTAATCCTTCTTTGTTGTTGAAATTGACGGTAATGATAGAGTATTTCATTTTTTCCTGATGTTTTTAATTCTGGATAGACTGTCTTTTGCACCTTTGGCAAACAATAAAGTTGCACTGAGGTCGATTGATAGGAAAATGACCATACCAATGGCTGCATACAAGGCCCATTCCCAAATGCTATGATAGGGATTAATAGGTACATATTTGATAGCATAGGTTGCTATCGCAAAAGCGAAGATGGAGATACCATAGTTTCGGATGACTCCTTTCCAATAAATAAATACAGACTCTTTAAAGCCTGAGCTAAATAGATAGTAGGGCTTCCAAAAAACAACGATTGCAAGTAAACTAGCATTTTTACCAAGTAAAATGCCAATAATACCCCATTTAAAGCCCGCTATTAGAGTAATGGACACATTAATAATTAGTTCTGCCCATGCAGACCAGACATCAGCATAGAGACCATGTGCATAATTGAAATTATCGACAGACTTTCTTGAATTGGTTATGTAAACGAAGATGACAAGAAGTATTAAGATCCGATTATCCAGAATATACTCATATCCAAGCCAGTGGACAATAAATGGCTCTAAGAAAGAATATAATGAAAAACAAAGAATAGCTGATATTGTGTGTTGTATTGTTGTCAACTCCCAGAAAACTTTCATCATGCTCTGTTTGTTACCTTCCGCTACCAAATTGCCTACACTTGCTCCGATGCTACCCGTTACAGCGGAGAATAAGGATATGAGTTTAGATATCACTATCATATAGTTGCCATAATATGCAACCATCTTCAATGACACAAAGAGAAAAATGAATAATTCATCACTCTTAATCAAAGCAAAGTCCTTCAGTTTATGAATAAATACTTGTTTGGTTTTTGTGATAATCTCTGGATATTTTTTCAATAAGGACTTGCCTCGACTTTTGTCGACATTCAACCATGGATACTCTTTGTTGATCTTCCAATTCAAGATTATGCATCCAATGATGCCAAATAGAAATTCGACACCAACCCAAACATATAGATTCTGATACGTATATGCCAAGAATATCTGTAGAATAATTTTCATTATTCTTGCTGATTGGAAGTATATGGCTACTAAATAATTTTTTTGATCTGCAGTCAGTAGGATCTGTCGGTAATTGATGAAATAACCAATGAGTGACGATCCCATGAAAGAAAAATAGGCAAAGTAGATGATACCTAAGCCTAATTCTGCTTTTGCAAAAATGAAAGGGAAAAAAAGGCTGATCAGGACACCTCCTGCAAATATGATGCAGCCAATCCAATTGTACAGATATCCGAGTAATGAGAGAATGTCTTGGATTTCCTGCCTGTTATTTGCTTGAAGTGGCTTAAAAAGGAAATAACCAATGCAGGATGTTATGCCAAGTTCTGCTAGATTAAGATAGCCAAGGATGTTTCCAAGTGTGCCTGTCAGACCGATGAATTCTGTTCCAAGGCATTCTAGAAAGATTCTTCTTGAAAAAAAAGCCAAAAAAAGAGTTAAGAAGTAAAATAATAAATTTACTTCTGCATTCAACATGCTTTTATGTACTCTTTCTCCCATTTACGCACTATGTTCAGTATGGATGAAATCAGTATTCTTATGGTCCATATGCAAAATGTTCTTCAACATTTTGAATACAAGATTAGGTATAGCTAATACTTTTTTAAATGATTTCAAACGTAATGGGGCTGGAATAGCAATGAATAAAGATAGGGCCAACATGGCAAAAAGAATCCACCATTTTTCGCACCAATCAGGCACAATGATAGTCATGAATACAGAAATGCCCCCTAATAATACAATTAAAATAGAACGGGGAATGAGCGCCTGCTGGATAGTCTTGTCAACGAAATTGATATTGCCATGAAGAATTGCTTTTGGAACCTTTGGCAAATTGCTCAGCAGACTTTGCACTTGTGCTGTCATCCAGCGCATGCGTTGGCGCTGAAAGTTATCTTGGTTACTGACTTTCTCATCAAATACGTGGATTTCTGACGCATATTTAATAAAGATGCCTTGATGGAGCAGTAGCGCTTCCATTTCACGGTCTTCTCCAGCTGTGGTCAATTTGAAAACATTCTCCTTGAATAATTCATATCTGAAACACATACCAGACCCAATTAAGGCAGAAGACAGACCGAGGCGGTTATGGGCTTTACGGAAAATGGTATTATTGATTTCCTCGCTGGTTCCATCCAATACTGCAACATCATTGTTCGCGTTTTTGGCACAACGGTGGCATTGGATAACGTCGTAGACACTGCATAGCACATTTAATTGCGAAAGGAACTCTGGACGTACGACATTATCAGCATCAAGAATGACGACATTGTCGAATTCAGAATTGATATGATCAATTGCAAATTGCATAGCCTTGGCTTTAGAACTTTTTTCAAACGTAGGCTGGAGTAGGGTGATAGGCAATTTGCTTAATTTCTCATTGGTCTCTGGCTGCATGTGGTCAGAGATAACGATGACGGTGTATAATTCTTTAGGATAATCCTGCAGGAGAAATTGCTCTACTGCATTGATGATGACCTTATCTTCTTTGTATGCAGGGTATAGAATCAAAAATTTATTTAAACGATTGGTGAGGGCCGCAGCATGGATGGCGATGCGGTCTTCTTTTTCATAGAAAAGGGAGATGATAGCAAAGAATACGACATAGGCAACTGATCCGGCTATGATGAACCAGAGGATGATTTCTAATATATGTATAAACTCCCAAATATTCATGATCCTTTTTGCTTTCTTTTCTTATGGACATATTGGGCTATTTTCGTCTTCCCTATGAATTTGAGATTCAATATAGCCCATAGCGTGACTAATGGGGAACGCAAGAATGTCTTGTCCCACATCTCATCAACCAAATAGTCGGGTGTTGCTAATGCGAAAAAGAATAAGCAGATAGCTCCCAAGAACCACCACTTAATAACCAAGGTGAAATACAAAAATGGCAAAACCAGACTCATAATCATGATAATACCAACCAAAACTGTTCTTGGAACCAGTATCCATTGGATGATTTTATCAGCCAAGTCGCGTTGCTTGTTAAAAATTGCTCCAGGCAAATATTTAATGTTCCAAAACAGATTCTTTATCTGATTTACAGCCCAGCGACCGTGTTGAAGATTGAGTTTTTCCGTGGTCCTCACTTTTTCTCCATAAATGAGAATATCATGGAAATAATCGATGTAGATTTGATTGCGTAATAGCATAGACTCCAACTCTTTGACTTCTGCTGAGTTCTTTGTTCTCATAACATTGTCCTTAAACCATTTGAAATCAAATGCAGTACCTGCTGCTGCCAAAGATGCGGATAGACCCAAGTTGATGTGCCCTTTTCGGAAAATGGCGTTGTTAATTTCTTCGAAAATAGCAGCTAAACGAGCTGCAGCTGTGTCACGGTTTCTAGAAACGGTATGCGCTTGAATGGCTTTTGTGGCAGCTGACTCATAGGCATCATTCATTTGTGTTAAGAAATCCTGATCCACAATGTTATCTGCATCTAGGATTAATGCTATATCATAGATTTTAAACTCTGGGAGATTTAGGATGGCGTATTGGAGAGATTTCGCTCTTGAACTCTCAGCGAAATTGGGTGTCAGAAGGGTAATAGGGTATTGTGCTAAGCGCATATTGGTGATTTCACTTTGATGGTCGGATATGACTGTCACATCGAATAGACGCTGAGGATATGATTGTGCTAAAATAGACAATATTGTCTGTTCAATTACATGATCCTGCTTATAGGCAGGAATCAATATGATAAAGCGTCGTTTTATCTTGGCCTCGTTGATGTTGGTTGTTCTTGAGAATAGAGATGCAATGGTGAAAATGCCCAAATACAAAACCGTACCTGCAACTATGATGAAGAAAAACCAGTCAACGAAATATAATATGTGCCAATAATCCATTTTTTCTAATTGACAGTTGAAATTTGATTGTTGAATATTCCTTTTAGCACAGCACCAGCTAAGTGGAGCTGCCCATGAAGCGTATACTTGACAATGTCGCGTGTTGCAACAATAACTATCAGATAACAATAGGACAGGTATTTCGTAAATCCTGACCAATTACGTTTAACCAACAGAAGTCGATTTCGAGTGATATAATATGTGCGTAAAGGACTGTTCTGTCCAGTACTCTGACTTTCTTTATGATAGATGGTGCTGGTGGGTTCATACCATATATCATATCCAGCACGGGTCAACATCATTGACCAATCCAATTCTTCATAATAGAGAAAATAGCATTCGGGCATAAGCCCAACCTTGTCAATCACTTCCCGTTTTAGCATCATTGCTGCTCCATGAGCGTAGGGCGTCTGTCTTGGTGTATCATACTGCCCTTTGTCTTCTTCTCCAAATCCAATGGCTTTGTTGCGAATGGTAATAGGGGAGAGCGAGGTATAGCCCGCAAATTGAATGGGGTTGTTTCCCCATGCGAAACGTATCTTAGGACATACCATTCCAATCATAGGCGATGATTCCAATCTGTTAATTAAAATTTGGGGATTGAAATCCTTGAAAACTGTATCGTTGTTGATGAGGTAAAGATATTTACCTTTGGCAGCTCTCATTCCTAGATTGTTCCCTCCGGCAAACCCCAAATTCTTATCACTTCGAATGACTTTTACTTGGGGAAACCTTTGAGAGATCATATCTGCCTCTTGGTTTTGAGAAGCATTGTCCACTACAATCACCTCCAAACTGTCATTGAAGGGGATGGTTTCAATTAATTCACAGGTGTCATGAAACCCGTTATAATTGATGGTGATAATGGATACCTCTATCTTCAATACGTGTTATACCCTAGATGCTAATTTCTTTTCCAGTTTTAAGCGTTTCTTTTCTTCTATTTTCGCAATTTGCTTCTTTTCATATTCTTCCCATTCTGGCTCTAAAAATGGTAATATGTAGACAATTGCCATTCCTCCGTAAAAAGTTACACCATTTGGGAATCCATAAAGTACCTGATTGGCATAGCCTCCTAGATTAATTGCTACAAAAGCACAACAAAGACCTGCGCCAATTCCCGCTAATGATTTATTTTTAAGTTTAAATAGGACTGTGTAGCAGCCGCCTGCAAAGATAAGAACCATACAGATGGTAAAAACCGTTACTCCAATTGGTCCAGTGTGCACCCATATATATACATATTCAGAATCTGGCGGAATGTTGGATAGTCTATTGTATTTATTGTTAGCAGGCACATTGTCATTTCCCATGCCTAATCCAATTCCCCAGGGAGCATCTTGTATATATTTTCTGATGGCATCTTTATTGATATCACGTGCATTTGCAGACGCATCGTCTTTATTAAAGGCGGAACGCATTCGACGAATCTGTTGGTTGCCGTTTCCAATAGTTGTAAATACAAGTAGGAATCCCAAGATACCAACAACAATAGAAAAAGGAACTGCAATTTTGACAGATTTAGATAAGAAAATATACACAATGAGTCCTGCGGCTAGACATAATATTGCTGTTCTTGTTCCAGATTGGAACATACCCCAAATAACAGCTGCAGAAATAAGAAAAAAGAATATTTTTGCTTTCTGCAATTTGTTTGTTATGCCAAATATTATAAATGCAGCAGCAGCAGCAGCAGCATGACATCCGTAACTGGCAGCATTGTCAAATGTAGAAAAATATCTAATCAGTGTTCCTGCATTTAATATATGTGTATTTCTTCCTCTCGTTTCTATCCATAATTTCTCAGCATCTGTAAAACCTATATATTGTTGTTTCCATGTCCAGAATGCTGAAAAGAGAGAAAATAATGCCCATACCTTTAGATATGACATCAGGATCTTAGGAGATGATATATATATGCTGAACACTAACATTACAAAAATTAGTTGTTGCGCGAAAAGTCTAAATCCGACATACCAGGCGTTGACGTTGATTCCTAAACCGCAAGTGTCGTTAAATACTTCAATGAAACATAGGCCAGTCCAAATTAGGAGTGCAAATAACATTAAATTTGCAGCCCTCTCAAAATGAGGCGTCTGGCGTGAATCAATTATTGCGATGGCTAATAATAGTATTTCTAACAATTCATTAGGTAAAGAAACTGGAATTGGAAGAGATATATTCTTCATCGCCAGAAAGTAGTTGATGGTTATTAATAACCAAAAAGCCATCATTCTCCAACGAAATACACAATAAATGAATAAAACTACAATAGGGAGAATGCATACAATTGCAAATGTAGGAAAACCAGAGTTAACTAATTCGTATAGTGCAAGCAAAAACAGGAGAAAGAGTAATAATACTCTTCCTCCGTTTTCGCGGGAATATGTTATGTATGTACTCGTCATTTATTTGGCATGACTATTTTCTACTGCGGTCAGACCCATCTGGGACATACGATATACAAAGTTGTTGAACTTGGTATAAGGGGGCAATTGTCCAACAAACTCTTCTACAGCATAACGCTGTGCCTCAGTAAGGTACATAAAGAGTGTGTTTTGGTCTTCCAACTGTGATTGTAATTCTTTCAAAGCTTTTTGGTCGACATCTTTCCAAGTGCGGTTAGCACGAGTTACCAAGAGGTTGATAGTTCCCATGTTCAACAATGCAGGAGGAACGGAATTATCGTCCAAGTTCGGATATTCAATAATGGCAATCTCATTGGGAAGAATGTCAGGGCAAATATCTTTGATATCCTTGGCCATGATGAAACGACTGTCTTCAGCCAGATAATCTTCGTCATATGTGAGGCGACGAACCTGCAATCCGATAGAAATCCAATAGTTCTCCAACTCCTGCGCAATGTAACTCTTACCGTTGCCTGCATCCGTAGAAATCAGGTTGAGCACATTTTGCTGGCCTTCCTTGAAATGGGGGAGAAGAGACTTACTCAACTGACGGAGGGCCATATCTGCAATTGTCTTGTTGAAGCGACGGTAACGAAGTGTACTTTCTTTTGGGAAGCAACCCATAACCGGCACCTTGGTGATACGTTCTGAACGCATGCGGTCACGTAAGGTACGATCCAGCAATTCGATAATAAAGAAGTACAGAGCTGTTAATGCAAATGTCAACAGGAATGCACCTAACAGAATCATCATACGGTTTGTCGGTTGGGCATTCATTGGGAACATCGGTGGATTCAATACACGAAGTTTTGCAGTTGTCATCTGAAGATTACGTTGGCGTAAGCGGGCAGAATTTAACGCTCTTAACATTTCCATATAGTTACTTTCTATAAAGGAAATATGACGATCCTTACGAGACAACGTTGCTCCAATAGGCGCATAATACATCATTTGCTTATCAATCTTTTGACGCATAATGTCCTGAGCGCTCATCTCAGCTTTTGTCTTTTCCAGAAGAAGCACTTGATCTAACCATTTTGAGATCATATCGTTTGCTTTTACACCTGTTTCTGTGCTATATGATCCAGCTTCGATATCACGTGTTAATTCTTTGACTCGAGCTGTACGGTCCTGGAGCATTTGTTCTGCCTTTGCTAATTCTAATTGGGATTCAACATTGTCTTCACCACCTTCACTAGTCATCAAACGTAGATTTGAAATACGGGATTGAATTCTAGATATGTCGGTAATCTGATTTGTAAAGTCGCGATTGGCTTTGATAATTTTAGCTCGGTCTCCTAATTGACGCTCCAAATAGTCCATCAAAGACTTGGCCGTTGTGTAATTCATTAACTGGTTGTTGTCAGATGTTTGTTGGGCTGCATCCATACCAGCAACAACTTTAGTTTGCTCACCATAGTTGATGATTCGCTTAGATACATTGTATCGAATCAGGTCATCTTCTGCACCAGTCAGGATTTTATAAAGACGAGCAACCTCACGTTCGAAGAACTTAATCACATCATTGGTCTCGCCAAAGCGTAATTGCTGATATTGGCGAGCAAACACTTCGTTTAAGATATCCAAAGTGTTATAGGTTATACCTGCATCGTTGGAAGAATATGCAATGTCTATAATATCACTTTTTTGTAATTGCAAAACTTTTAATCGACTGGTAATTCTATTAATACCAAACCATGGATGGTGATTAAGTAATCCAAAAATGTAATTGTCTTGAGACGGCTTTTCATATGCCTTTAGATTGGCATAGGTCGCCTGTTCACTATTGTGATTAATAAGGGCTTTGACATCAGCAGGTACAGTAGCGCTTAACTGGCGGAAATGTTCTGATGATATGTAGTTGTTGTCCTTACTTGGGTTGCCATACATCATACAACGCGCAAACAAACGGAGAGACACTTCGTGGATGGTCACATCTGTTGTCATCAGCAACATCAAGTTTGTAATATTTGCTTGATTATTACCACCTGCAGCACCTGATCCGCCTTCCAAATTATAACCAGTAATCATACCGGTATAAATAGTCGTATTGGCATCATAGACACGCTCCATATTTCTTGTCGCAAACCATGCAACAATCAAAGCAATCAGTGGTAATATGATTAAATACCAACGAATTTTATATAAAAATCTGACAATATATCTGAACAAATCCATAATCTTCTCTCTTTATTGTTAATACTTATTATTTCTTTGCTGCTTTTTTTGCTGCTTTCTGAGCTTTAATTTCGGCTTTCTCTAAGGCTTTTAACTTTTTCTCTTCTTCTTCAGCTGCCTTCTTAACACGCTTCTCAACCGCTTTGTTTTCTTTGGCTAATTGTTTCTCAGATTTTTGAACGCTCTGATCCAAAGTAATTTCAGTAGTAGAATTGGTCAAGATGGGTGTATGCGTAATAATTTCCAAGGTCAAGATGTCTGTGATTAATTGAGCTTGTTGACTTTGATAAGACGAAACCGCTTGATTTTCGCGAGCTTTTGTTTCTGCAAATCCTTCTATGGACATATTGCCATTGTGGAAATCTTCCAAATTCAGAGCACCTGCACCTTGATACATAGCGGCATTCTCACTTGCAGTCTTTAATTGAATTAATCCAGTCGTGATTTTTGTATACAGGCTTGCAATTTGTAATTTCAATTGGTCATATTGATAGTCCTTGTTGTATATTGCCTGATCAACTTCCAACCTCTTGCGTTTAACGGCAGCACCTAAATCCAGAATGTCTTCTACAGGAACAGCCAAATTGACACCAACATTCCAATAGCTTTGCTCAGAGCCAGTAAACTGCATCATCTGAAGCGTGTAGTAGCTTGATGATGATTGTCCCCACATATCCGACACGCCATAACTATAACTTGCATGGCCTGTTAGATATGAAAAAATATGCCGCTTTTGCTTAGCAACTTGCGCCTCAGCTATTTCCTGCGCTTTTTGTAAGGACATTACTCGGGGAGTTGACTTGGCATTTTCGAACAATACAGCAAGTGGTGGCAGGTGGAATTCTGAGAAATTGATATTCATTTCATTACTAGAATCAAAGAATCCTGCTGCTATTCCACTGTCATCGAACGACTGTGCGAACGATACGCTGCTTACACCTGCTATGGCTACGCAGAATAACAAACGTCTGAACCTGTTCATTTTTTGATCTTTCTTATTATACATTTCCTTTTTGTATCATTGAGGTTAAGGTGCGGAAGATAATTTTCATGTCGAGCATGAAATTATAGGTCTGTCCGTAAATTATATCTAATTGTTTGCGCTCCTCAGCAGACATCATGCCACCTTTGCCACGCTCCTCAACTTGCCAGAGACCCGTGAGTCCGGCAGGTGCCATGACACGGTCGATGCTGGCATCGGCTGTGAGTTTCTCTGCTTCGTAGAGGGGGAGAGGACGATTGCCAACAATCGACATATCGCCCTTGAGAATATTGAAAAGCTGCGGAAGTTCGTCAATGCTGGTCTTACGGATGAACTTACCCACCTTTGTGACGCGGGGATCATTCTCAATCTTGACAAATGCATTCTCGATTTCTTCCTGCTTCTCCTTGTTAAAGTCACTTTCTGCCACCACGAAATCATCGCCGACGAGCATTACCTCATCGTCGCTGATCATCATGTCAGACTCCATACCCATGTCCATCATCATCATTTCTGCCTCCAAACCGAGAGGTGCCGTGATGACGGCTTTCTCGTTAACATCTTCCTCGCTATCCTTGTTCTGTTCCGCATATTGGTTACCCGCTTCTTTGGCCACTTCTTTCAGACGCTCCTCTGCATCAACATACATGGAACGGAACTTCAGGAAATTGAAGATGGTATAATTGGTTCCTACACGCTTTGACTTGAACAATACCGGACCTTTGCTTTCCAAACGGATAGCAATAGCGGTAATGATAAAGACTGGTGACAGGATAATGATTGCAAAGAATGAAACGATAATGTCGAACAGGCGTTTCCAAATGGGAATCTTGAATTTCAAGATACGGTGTTTGGCTGTCTGCTCATCGAACAGCATACCTTCACGGTCGGAGATGAACTGGATCTTCTTGTTCAGCTCTGTCACAGAAGCGTCTACCGAAATCGTGTCGTTGATACCGCATTTCTGATAGACATCGCGATCTTCCGCCGTTAATTCATGCGTGAGCAGGATGACGTATACGTTCTTACATTTCTTCCTCAGATAGGTGATAGCCGTAATGTCTTCATTACGGATGGATTGTTCGAAGAAAAGGATGAAATGCTCATTGCGGACATGGGAGACACAGACAGATGCTGCCTCCTTGTAGTTCTTGGCGAACTGCACAAGACGTCCCGGGATGTATTTCAACCGATCTTCGGTTTCCTTACTGTTACCTAAATATACTACACCTATCATATAATATATATATTAGGGAACAATCTTCTTGACTCGGATTTTCAACTCCATCGGGTTGAAAGGCTTGACAATATAGTCTTCTGCACCAATCTCGAGCAAGCGGATACGCTCACTAGTAGAGTCCTCACTGGACAACATGATGACGGGAATGTGCTTGAACAACTCGTTCTGCTTGATCCACTCCAGGAAATCGTCACCACGCATACCCGGCATACGAATGTCAGAGATAATCAAGTCGGGGGTATTGCCTGCCTGGAGCCATTTGACACCTTGCAGTCCGTCGGGCAGCCACTGCACGTCATAATCGCTCATCAAATAGATGGAGAGCACCTTTGCGATGGTCTCTTTGTCGTCAAGTATTAGTATTTTCTTCTTCATATATGAATTATTTTTTGTCGCTAAATAGCCATAATCTTGTGCAAAGGTAAAAAAAAAATTAAATTGTGTTCAAAATTACGTAAAAATTTCATCTTTTTCGCGAAAAAAGTTGCGAATTTGAAAAAAAATGGGGAAATTTGCAGTGAAAACGTACTATAAATAGAAACTTTTAATCACTTATTATGGCAAGTAGATATCTTTTAGGTTTTGATGTTGGTAGCTCATCAGTGAAGGCATCATTGGTTAACGCCGATAGTGGCAAGTGTGTGGCAACAGCTTTCTTCCCAGAGAAGGAGGCTCCCATTATGGCTGTCAAGGCTGGATGGGCTGAGCAAGACCCCCAGATGTGGTGGGACAATGCGAAACAGAGTCTTCAGAAGATAATGAAGGAGGCTGGTGCTACTGGTGAGGAAATCAAGGCGATAGGTATTTCGTATCAGATGCACGGTTTGGTTTGTGTGGATAAGAATCTGAAGGCGCTGCGTCCTTCGATTATCTGGTGTGACTCGCGTGCTGTTCCTTATGGTGAGAAGGCTTTCAAGGAACTGGGCGGTGAACAGTGCTTGAGCCATCTGCTGAACTCTCCGGGTAACTTCACTGCAGCAAAACTGGCATGGGTGAAGGATAATGAGCCTGAACTCTATAATAAAATATATAAGGTGATGCTGCCTGGTGATTATATCGCTATGCGACTCTCTGGGGTGGCTAATACCACTGTCAGCGGTTTGTCTGAGGGTATGTTCTGGGATTTCAAGAATAACCAAGTGGCTGATTTTCTGATGAAGTACTACGGATTTGACGATTCGCTGATTGCTGACATCGTTCCGACTTTTGCTGAGCAGAGTGTGGTGAGCGCCGAGGCTGCAGCAGAGTTGGGCCTGAAGGCAGGTACGCCGATTACTTATCGTGGTGGTGACCAGCCAAACAATGCCTTGTCGCTGAATGTGTTGAATCCTGGTGAGATAGCTGCTACAGCTGGTACGTCGGGTGTGGTCTATGGCGTGCTTGGAGAGGTGAACTACGACAAACAAAGTCGTGTGAATACCTTCGCACATGTGAATCATACGGCTGATCAGACTCGTCTGGGTGTTCTGTTATGCATCAATGGTACTGGTATCTTGAATGCATGGACGCATCGTAACATCACGCCGGAAATTGGCTATGCTGAGATGAACGACTTAGCCGCTTCAGCACCCATCGGCAGTGAAGGCGTGACAATTATTCCATTCGGAAATGGTGCTGAGCGTGTGTTGGAGAACAAGGAGATTGGTTGTTCGATTAACGGTCTGAACTTCAACAAACACAACAAGGCTCATCTGGTGCGTGCTGCCCAGGAGGGTATCGTATTCTCCTTCTGCTATGGTATGGAGATTATGCAGCAGATGGGTATGGATATCAAGAAGATCCATGCTGGTAAGGCTAATATGTTCTTGAGCCCATTGTTCCGCGATACATTGGCAGGTGTGAGCGGTGCTACCATCGAACTCTATGATACGGACGGTTCTGTAGGTGCAGCCAAAGGTGCTGGTATCGGTGCTGGTATCTATGCCAACGCTGACGAGGCCTTTGCTTCGCTGGAGAAACTGCAGGTGATTGAGCCGGATGCTGCTCATCGTGCTGAGTATCAGGCTGCTTATGCTGCTTGGAAAGCAACTTTGGAGAAGAATATATAAAATAATTAATTATTCATTTAATAATCAACACAATTATGGCTAAAGAGTATTTCCCGTTTACCGGTAAGATTCCTTTCGAGGGAAAGGATAGTAAAAATGTCATGGCTTTCCACTATTACGAGCCTGAGAAGGTCGTTATGGGAAAGAAGATGAAGGACTGGCTGAAGTTCGCTATGGCTTGGTGGCACACACTGGGTGGTGCCAGCGCAGACCAGTTCGGTGGTCAGACTCGTTCTTACGAGTGGGACAAGGCTGCTGATCCCGTTCAGCGTGCCAAGGATAAGATGGATGCAGGTTTTGAGATCATGGATAAGCTGGGTATCGGCTATTTCTGCTTCCACGATGTAGACCTCGTAGAGGAGGCTGACACCATCGAGGAGTATGAGGCTCGCATGAAGGCCATCACCGACTACGCACTGGAGAAGATGAAGCAGTTCCCTAACATCAAGTTGCTCTGGGGTACCGCTAATGTATTCGGTAACAAGCGTTATGCCAACGGTGCTTCTACTAATCCTGACTTCGACGTGGTAGCCCGTGCTATCGTTCAGATCAAGAACTCTATCGATGCCACCATCAAACTCGGTGGTACCAACTATGTGTTCTGGGGTGGTCGTGAGGGTTATATGAGTCTGCTGAACACCGATCAGAAGCGCGAGAAGGAGCACATGGCCATGATGCTGACCATGGCTCGTGACTATGCTCGCAGCAAGGGATTCAAGGGCACGTTCTTGATTGAGCCGAAGCCCATGGAGCCTTCTAAGCACCAGTATGATGTGGATACCGAGACTGTGATAGGCTTCCTGAAGGCCCACGGTCTGGATAAGGACTTCAAGGTGAACATCGAGGTGAACCACGCCACATTGGCAGGTCATACCTTCGAGCATGAGCTGGCTTGTGCTGTTGACGCTGGTATGCTGGGTTCTATCGACGCTAACCGTGGTGATGCTCAGAATGGCTGGGATACTGACCAGTTCCCCATCGACAACTTCGAGCTGACACAGGCTATGCTGGAGATTATCCGCAATGGTGGTTTCAAGGATGGTGGTACCAACTTTGATGCCAAGATTCGTCGTAACTCTACCGATCTCGAGGATCTGTTTATTGCTCACATCAGTGGTATGGACGCTATGGCCCGTGCTCTGATGAATGCTGCTGATATCCTGGAGAACTCTGAACTGCCCGCTATGAAGAAGGCTCGTTACGCTAGTTTCGACAGCGGTATTGGTAAGGACTTCGAGGATGGCAAACTGACCTTTGAACAGGCTTATGAATATGGTAAGAAGGTAGGTGAGCCGAAGCAAACCTCAGGAAAACAAGAGAAATACGAGACAATCGTAGCGCTCTATTCTAAGTAAGAATTAAGCCCCGCCAATCGGCGGGGCTTAATTATGCTAGGCTTGAGCGATACCATTCAAATAGTTTCTGAACACCATCTTCAATCTCAACTTTGTGGGTCCAACCGAGAGAGTGGAGTTTTGAAACATCGATGAGTTTACGCATGGTGCCATCGGGCTTGGAGGCGTCGAATTCTACTTCGCCTTCGAAACCAACGGCTTTTACGACTAGTTCGGAGAGTTCACGGATGGTGAGTTCTTTACCTGTACCGACATTGATATGACAGTTGCGGATCTCGCCTAACTTCGGGATTGCACCACCACGACCTGCAGAGTGGTTGCGGTCTACAGCCCCATCGGTAGAGGCGCCGTAATGAACGGAAGAGTACTTCTCAATACCAATGATATCGCTGAAGTTGACGTTCAGTAGTACATGAACACTGGCATCTGCCATATCCTCACTCCAGAGGAACTCTCTCAATGGCGTTCCCGTTCCCCAGAGTACCACCTTATTATTATATATGCCGTATTTACTGAGAACTTCGAGGATATCCTCCTGAGAAGCCGAACCATTAACACCTTCTACCGGTCGTTTGTCCAGGTCGATGGCAATCTTATCCCAGGCTCCGTCATGAATGAGTTTGGCCAGATAGATCTTACGCATCATGGCAGGCATGACATGGGAGTTCTCAAGATGGAAATTGTCGTTGGGACCATAGAGATTGGTGGGCATCACGGCGATGTAGTTGGTGCCGTACTGCAGATTATAGCTTTCGCACATCTTCAGACCTGCAATCTTGGCGATGGCATATTCCTCATTGGTATACTCCAGAGGTGATGTCAACAGGCAATCCTCCTTCATCGGCTGTGGCGCATTCTTGGGATAGATGCAGGTGCTGCCCAAGAAGAGCAGTTTCTTGACACCATGTGCATAGGCCTCGCTGATGACATTACACTGAATCTTCATGTTCATCATGATGAAGTCGGCGCGATAGAGTGAATTGGCCATGATACCTCCTACAAAGGCGGCTGCCAGAACCACAGCGTCAGGACGCTCCTCATCGAAGAACCGTTTCACAGCCACCTGATCGGTAAGGTCCAGTTCCTTATGACTGCGCCCGATGAGATTGGTATAACCCCGCTGAAGCAGATTATTCCAAATAGCGGAACCCACTAATCCGTGGTGTCCCGCTACATATATTTTAGATGATTTATCTAAACTCATTCTTCCATCTGGGCTTTGATGAACAATTTCTTCACGAACTTCATGTCGTGCTTAACCATGATCCTTACCAGTTCCTCGAAGGATGTCTTGTGAGGATTCCAGCCTAACTTGGCTTTGGCTTTGGCAGGATTACCCAGCAACTGATCTACTTCAGCAGGACGGAAGTACTTGGGATCGACCTCCACGAGTGGTTTGCCCGTAGCTTTGTCGTAACCCTTCTCGTCAACGCCATCTCCCTTCCATTCGAGTTCGATACCTACTTCATTAAAGGCGAGAGTGGTAAATTCACGGACGGTATGATACTCGCCTGTGGCAATCACGAAATCATCGGGTTCCGGCTGTTGCAAGATGAGCCACATGCACTCGATGTAATCCTTGGCATAGCCCCAGTCACGCAGGGAATTCAGGTTTCCCAGATAGAGCTTGTCCTGATATCCCTGGGCAATACGGGATGCTGCCAGCGTGATCTTACGGGTGACGAAGTTCTCGCCACGACGCTCACTCTCATGGTTGAAGAGGATACCATTGCAGCAGAACATGCCATAAGACTCACGGTAGTTCTTCATGATCCAGAAGCCATACAGCTTAGCGACTGCGTAGGGTGAACGGGGATAGAATGGGGTGGTTTCCGACTGTGGCACTTCCTGTACCTTACCATAGAGTTCAGAGGTAGAAGCCTGATAGATGCGACAGGTCTTTTCCAGTCCACAGATGCGCACTGCTTCAAGAAGACGCAGCACACCGTCGGCATCCACATCAGCCGTGTATTCGGGTACATCGAATGACACCTTCACATGACTCTGTGCAGCCAGATTATAGATCTCAGTGGGTTTTGTCTCACCAATCACACGAATCAGCGAAGAAGAATCTGTCATATCCGCCCAGTGAAGGTTCACCAAACGTTTCTTCTTCATGTCGCGCACCCACTCATCGAGGTAAAGGTGTTCGATACGACCGGTGTTGAATGATGAAGAACGGCGCAGGAGACCGTGTACCTCATATCCTTTCTCGATTAAGAATTCTGCCAGGTAGGAACCGTCCTGTCCGGTGATACCTGTAATAAGAGCAACTTTTTTATCCATAAATATTTAGTTTTCGCCAGAGAACTGCTTGATGCGCTGTTCTTCTGAGAGTTTACAAATCAATAATGTGTCATCTTTCTCAGCCACGATATAGCCGTCAAGTCCCTGGATGACCACCTTTTTCTCTTGTGTGGTGTGGACAATGCAATTGTGACTTTCAATCAGATTGATATCCTGTCCGATGGTGGCATTGCCATAGAGGTCCTTCTTGCTCTGACCATGCAGCGAACCCCATGTTCCGAGGTCACTCCATCCGAAATCTGCGGGACAGACGAAGATCTCCTCAGCCTTCTCCATGATGGCATAGTCGACGGAGATGTTCTCACATTCCGGGAAACGCTCGTTAATAATGGCCTGTTCCTTCTCGGTGCCATAGACCGGCAGCATTGACTCAAAGATCTTGGCCATCGTGGGCTGGTAAATGCGGAAGGCATTGACGATGGTGTTGACGTTCCAGATAAAGATGCCGGCATTCCAGAAATAGTAGTTCTTCTTGATATATTCCTTTGCCGTTGTCAGATCGGGCTTCTCACGGAAAGAGTCTACACGGTAGATCTCCTTGTTGCGGAGCGAAGAGGTGCTGAGATCGGCCTGAATATAGCCATAACCCGTTTCTGGACGGTTGGGTTTCATACCTAATGTCACGATGGCATCTGTTTCGCTTGTGAATCTCATGCATTCCTTGATAACACGCTGGAATTCAGCGGTATCCATCACAATATGATCACTCGGCGTCACCACGATATTGGCCTTGGGATCGTTGGACTTGATGCGCCAGCTGACATAAGCGATGCATGGCGCCGTGTTCCTGCGACAGGGCTCGCAAAGAATGTTGGTCTTGGGGATGTCGGGCAATTGCTCTTCAACAATTGGGGCATATTTTTGGTTGGTGACCACCCAGACATTCTCTGGTGCAACGAGGTTGCCAAAACGTTCTACGGTCAGTTGTATCAATGTCTTGCCAACACCCAGGACATCGATGAACTGCTTGGGTTTTTCGGTAGTACTCATTGGCCAGAAGCGACTCCCGACGCCGCCAGCCATAATGACTAAATGGTTATTTGTCTTTGCCATAATTCAGAATACGTTTGATAATAATCTGCAAAAATATACAAATTATTCCAAACCGACGAATTTTTTCGAAAAAAAAGCTAATTAACCTTGATTTTTCTGCTTTTTAAGGTAATGTTTGATGCCAAAATAGACACATGCCAGTACTAAAAGCCCGATAATGATGATCTTGATATATTCGGCATATTCCGCTATTTTGTCATTCAATTGGTCCTCTGGTACGATGGCGTGGAGATACCATCCAAGAATAGCCAGGACGGAGTGCCAACCACCGGCTCCAATGGTGGTGAACAGGATGAATTTGCCATAGTTCATCTTGGCGAGTCCTGCGGGGATAGAGATCAAATGACGGATGACGGGAACGAATCGTCCTGTCAGTGTTGCCGCCACACCGTGGTCGTCGAAATACTTCTCGCTCTTCTCTACTTTCTCCTGATTCAAGAGACAGAGATGACCTAATTTACTATTTGCAAATTTATATACAACCGGACGTCCGACATAGAGCGCGACGAAATAGTTGATGGAGGCGCCGACATCGGCTCCCAAGGTGGCGAACAGGATGATGAGGAAGACGTTCAGCGAGCCACTGGCTGCATGATAGGCGGCAGGGGTGACGACGAATTCTGAAGGTACGGGAACGACCGTACTCTCCAACAACATCAGGAAGAATATCGTGGGATAATTCAGATTGCTGAGTAGGGTGGTGATGATATTCATAATTGCTTTAACGATTCTTGTATAAACTGCTGGTATTCTGTAACTTCCATTCCGATTGGGAACAGATGGCCTAATACCCTTTTGACCTCTTTTGGATTCTTTTCGACTGCTATTTTCAGATACTCGATGAACTCATCGTAATGTTTGATGTCCCAACAACAAAGGGCCATGTATGAATAACCTTCTTTCCAGTCGTCATCTACAAATTTGAAGAATCTCTTGAAGAGTTTGTAGGATTCCGATACGTATCTGTTGTCATAGAGCGACACCATTACACGCAGCATAGTCTTCGGTGCATTGCCTGATTTTATAATTGCATTTTTCCAGACATTTTCTGCTTCTTTCAAGCGTTTGTTGGCAACCAGAATATGTCCTTTAATTACCTCCATGTCGATATGGTCGCAGTCCAGTTCCTCTGTCTTGTCAATATAGCGTAAAGCTATCTCTGGCAGTTTGAGTTCGCTATACGCAAAAGCCAGTTCCTGATAGATCTCCGGCAGATACTGTGAATCCTTCGGGGCATGACTCTCTGCCATGAGCAACCGACTGATGGCTTCATCATATTTTCCGAGGTTGATCAGACAAGTGCCCTGGTGCAGATAACCGAACTCGTCGGTACTGTTTTTCGCTGAGTATTTCTCGAAATAAGACAGTGCCTCCTCGTAATTGTCCAGATGGTAGAGACCATTTGCCTTTGTCAGAATGCTCTCTGCATCATCGGGATCGATGGCGATGGCATATTCACTGCTGGCAATCGAAGCGCTGTAATCCTCACTCATGAACTGGGCATTGGCAAGGGCGTTCCAATATACCTTAGAGTAGGGGTTGTGGTCCAACAACTCGTTGAACAGTCTGCTGCTGTCTTCATATTTGCCGATACCGAAGAGGGTGCGGGCCATGAGCTCTTTGAAATCATCCGAATCGTCGCCTTGTGAACGGGCCATCCATTCGAATGACTTGTTGTAATCATTATATTCCGCAAACAGGTTGGCCACGTCATAGACGTAATCCATCTGTTCATCGGGGGGCAATTCCATATACTGCTTTCTGAACAACTCGTCGGCCTCCTCGGTCTTTCCCTCACAGATGAGGATCTCTCCTAAGAGATAGAGATATTCGGTCTGGTCGATGATATGGATTCGTTCGGCATAGTCCCTCGCCAACTCGAAATTGTTGAGACTGAGGGCTTCGCGGGCTTTATACAACAACGGACCGATAGCATCGGGATTGAACTGCAAAGCGAGTTCTATGGCTTCTGACGCCTCATCCATCCTACCTTCGTAGTGGTAATAGTCGGCTATATCGGCCAAATCGTCGGCATCCATATAAGCCGGATGCCCCGATTTGACCGAATCCTCATATTGTTTCAGAAGTTTCCTGAAACCTTCACTTTCGAAGTAGGCGGCGTCGTCTGTCATCGGGTTATTGCTTTTTTGCCCAGGAGTCTTTCAGACCGACGGTCTTGTTGAAGACAGGATGAGCATCGCTGGTGTCGCTGTCGGGGGTGAAGTAACCGATACGCTGGAACTGCAAGTAAGTCAACGGCTTCATCGTGGCAGCGAAGGGCTCCACATAGCAGTTCTTCATAATGTGCAGCGAATCAGGATTGATGATCTGTTTCATGGCGGTGACAGCATCGCAGTTCTGCTCTTCACGGATGGCGGCCATATCATCACGGGGATTCTCCACCTTCCAGAGACGGTCATAAAGACGTACCTCAGCCTTCACAGCATGTGCACAACTGACCCAATGGAGCGTCTTACCCTTGATCTTACGGTTGGAACCGGGCAGACCACTGCGTGACTCGGGGTCATAGGTGCAATAGATGGTGGTGACATTGCCATTCTCATCCTCATCACAGGGATGCTCCTCATCGCATTTGATGATATAGGCATTCTTCAGTCGCACCTCCTTGCCGGGAGCCAGACGCATGAATTTCTTCTCGGCTTCCTTCATGAAGTCATCACGCTCAATCCAGAGTTCACGGCTGAACTCGATGGTATGAGTGCCATCGGCCTCATTCTCAGGATTGTTGACGGCTTCCAACTGCTCTACCTGACCTTCGGGGTAGTTGGTGATAACCACCTTCACAGGATCGAGAACGGCACTTACACGGATAGCACGGCTGTTGAGATCGTCACGGACGGCACTTTCCAGCAGGGCCATATCGTTGAGGGCATCCAACTTGGTATAACCGATCTTATCGATGAAGTTCACGATACTCTCAGGGCTGTAACCACGACGACGGAAACCACAGATAGTCGGCATACGGGGATCATCCCAGCCATTGACGAGTTTCTCATTCACCAAGGCCAACAGATTACGCTTCGACATCAGGGTGTAGTTCAGGTTCAACTTGTTGAACTCCGTCTGACGAGGACGGTTATCCTCGATATTATCTGTCTCGCCCTTCCATTCCTTCATCCAGGTAACAAACAGGTCATACAAGGGGCGATGCTCCACAAACTCCAGGGTACACCAGGAGTGGGTGACACCTTCCAGATAGTCGCTCTGTCCGTGGGTGAAGTCGTACATGGGGTAGGCATTCCACTTATTACCGGTACGGATATGGGGGATGTTCAGCACACGATAGATCAGCGGGTCGCGGAACAACATGTTGGGATGGGCCATATCAATCTTGGCTCTCAGCACGAGGGTTCCGGGCTCGCATTTGCCACTGTTCATAAACTCGAAGAGTTTCAGATTCTCCTCCACAGGACGATCGCGGAAGGGACTGTTCGTACCAGGACTGGTGGTCGTACCCTTCTGCTGGGCAATCACCTCGGCACTCTGTTCGTCGACGTAAGCACGTCCTTGCTGGATGAGCCATACGGCAAAGTCCCAAAGCTCCTGGAAATAGTCGCTGGCATAGTAGACGTTAGCCCACTGGAATCCCAGCCATTTGATATCGTTCTCAATGCTCTCGATATATTCCGTATCCTCCTTGATAGGGTTGGTGTCGTCAAAACGGAGGTTACAGATACCATTGTATTTTTTGGCCAGTCCGAAGTCGATGGCAATGGCCTTGGCATGTCCGATATGCAGATAACCATTGGGCTCTGGTGGGAAACGCGTCTGCATCCTACCACCGTTCTTGCCTTCTGCCAGGTCATTGATCACTTTCTGCTCAATAAAACTCACTGAGCGCTTCTCTTCATTAATAACTTTCTCTTCCATATCTTAACTTTTCACTATTCACTATCAACTATTCACTATTCACTGTTCACTATTCACTGTTCACTATTCACTATTTTATGCCTCTTTCGTTGAGCGCTTTCGAATAGCGGGCCGCATTCTTCAGATGCTCACTATAGGTCTTTGCAAAATTGTGGGTACCTGAGAAATCCTCCTTGGCACACATATACAGAAAGTCGTGGTCGACTCTATTCAGCACGGCATCAATACCCTTGATCGACGCCACCTTGATGGGGCCTGGGGGGAGTCCCGTATTCCGATAAGTGTTGTACGGACTGTCGTAAAACAGCATATCGTGGTAGATACGACGCAGTTCAAACCGCTTCATGGCGAATTTGATGGTGGGGTCTGCCTGCAACGGCATGTCGGCTTTCAGACGATTCAGATACATGCCTGCCACCATGGGCTTCTCCTCATTATTGGCCGTCTCTTCGTCGATGATGCTGGCCAGGGTACAAACCTCATTGGGATTCAGTCCGAGGGCCTCTGCCTTGGCCGTACGTTCCCCATTCCAGAAATGGTTGTGCTCTTTCTGCATACGCTCCATCAGACCATCAAGACTGATGTTCCAGTACATCTCGTAGGTGTTGGGAACAAACAGACTGGCGATAGTGGCGGTGTCGTACCCCCAACGTCCGCAAAAAGCGCTGTCGGTAAGTGATGCGGCCAGCGTCAGGCTGTCAAGCATCAGCTTTTTGGAGAGAACACCGGCCAGCTTCTCCATGGTTCTGGATTCTGGTATAGTCAGCATCTCCGCCTGTTGATGGCCGTTTTTCAGATTGCGTACAATCGTAAAAGCACTCTCACCAGGTTGGATGGCATAACGTCCGGTACGTATGTTCTTGGTATATCCCCAATAGCGGGCCAGGTATTTCAGACCCGTCAGACCGTGGGCATTGGCAATCGGCTCCAATTTCACATAGACGGAGTCTGCCGTATCGTCATCATCGATGTAGAGGTAGGATATCTTGTCCTCTTTTGCCACTTCGGTCAGGAAATAGTAATACACCAAACCACCAATCACCACCAAACAGATGATGATGGGAAGCAGGTAATATTTGGCCTTTATTGTCTTCATATCTCTTCTATCATGCAAAAATCGCTGCAAAATTACGAAATATTTATGAATTATGCATGATGTAATCGGAATTATTTCGTATCTTTGCACTAAAATAAGTTGATTATGAAACTGAAATTCACCATACAATATGGTACACAGTGGGGTGAGAGTCTTCACGTAGTGGTCAGTTATCTCAGCTTGGATGGCACGAAGAAAACCGCCAATCTGCTGATGCTGACCGACGATGGAACGTTGTGGACACTGGAAACCTCAGTGGTTGAATCGCGCCAGCATCCGATCGAATCCTTCTCCTATCATTACCAGGTAGAGGATGAGGAGGGTCATGTGCTCCGTCGTGAATGGACGATGATCCCTAGGACCTATCATTTCGATACGTCCAAGAGCTATGTGATGTCCGACCTCTGGCGGGATGTCCCCATTCAGTATCATCTCTATAGCAGCGCCTATATCACCACGAAGGGCCTTGTCCGCGACGAACAGGTTAAGTCGCTCCGGGTGCCACTCTATCGCAAGACGATCATCTTCCGCGTCTCGGCCCCACAACTTCTCAAAGGCCAGTCGTTGGCCATCGTCGGCAGTCACCCTGCTTTGGGCGATTGGAATGCTGCCCGTTATCTGAAGATGGAATACTTGGGACAGTACGATTGGATGTTGTCGGTGAATGTGGATGCCGTCCTCCTGCCTTTGGAATATAAATATGTGGTTGTCGATGATGTCACAAAGACCTTAGTGGCGTGGGAGGAGGGCGACAACCGTACGACCGACGGACTGTTGCCTCCTGATGTCACTGCTGTTCCTGATGGTACGGTCTTGGTGGCTTATGGCGAGAATCTGCGTATCAAGGAAAAGACCTGGCGGGTGGCAGGTGTCGTGGTACCTGTATTCTCACTTCGCAGCGATTCCTCGTATGGCGTGGGCGACTTCGGCGATCTTCGACGGATGGTCGACTGGGCGGTATTAACTGGCATGAAAGTGATCCAGCTCCTGCCTGTCAATGATACCACGACCTCGCATGGATGGAGTGATTCCTATCCCTATAATATCATCTCTGCCTTTGCCCTTCATCCGCATTATCTGGATCTGGAGGCCTTTGGCAGTCTGAAAAGCAAGTCGAAGATGACGGGCTATCATCGTCAGCGTCGTGAACTCAATGCCCTCAGTTATAGTGATTATGAGGCTGTGGATCGTGTGAAGACCGCTTTCGTCAACGATCTCTTTGAGGAGCGAGGCAAGCAGACCCTGGAGTCGAAAGAGTTTAAAGCATGGTTTGCCGCCAATAAAGACTGGTTGGAACCCTACGCCCTGTGGCGTTGTGACTCTTCACTCTTCACTCTTCACTCTTCACTCATCTATTTCACCCAGTATCACCTTCATCTCCAGTTGAAGGCCGCTGCCGATTACGCCCGTTCCAAAGGCATCGTCCTGAAAGGCGATATCCCCATCGGCGTGAATTTCAATAGCGTAGAGACCAAGACCCATCCAGCGCTCTTCAACCTCGATGCTCAGACCGGCGCTCCTCCTGATGCTTTCTCACAGAATGGTCAGAACTGGGGCTTCCCCACCTATAACTGGAGTGAGAAATCTATTATCCCTTGGTGGCATCGCCGCTTATCGTGGATGTCGCAGTACTTCGATGCCTTCCGTATCGATCATGTCCTGGGATTCTTCCGTATCTGGGAGGTTCCCGTAGATGCCATCTTCGGTATCATGGGCCATTTCTCACCGGCGCTGCCCTTGACAGTCAGCGAGATTGAGTATTTCGGACTGCCTTTCCGCAAGGACTTTATGACGCGTCCGTTTATCAACGACCGGGTGATAGAACGTCTTTTCGGCATTCATGCACAGTTCGTGAAGGAGAATTTCCTGATTTCGCGTAGCTATGGCCTCTATGATCTGAAAGCGGAATACAATACCCAACGCAAGGTTCGTGACCATTTCGAAGGTCGTGGCGACGAGAATAGTCTCTGGATACGCGATGGCCTTTATCGGTTGATCAGTGGTGTGCTGTTCCTCGAAGACCCGCGCCAGCCGAATATGTACCACCCTCGTATCGGTGTCTATAAAGAACCCGTCTTCGATGCGCTGACCAATGAGGAAAAAGATGCCTTCATGCGTCTTTATAATAATTTCTTCTACCAGCGCCACAATTTCTTCTGGGGCAGCGAGGCCATCCGACGTCTGACGGAGGTCTTTGGCTCAACCCATATGCTTTGTTGTGCGGAGGATCTGGGCATGTTGCCTGATTGCGTATCACCGGTCCTCGACAGCCTGCGCATCCTGACGCTCGAGATCCAGTCGATGCCTAAACAGAGTGGTTTTGAGTTCACTCACCTCGATGGCAATTCCTATCGCAGTGTGGCCACCTTCTCCACGCACGATATGTCACCCCTCAGACTGTGGTGGGAGGAGAGCCCTGAGCGAACCCAGCGCTATTATGTCACGATGCTCCAGAAGCAGGGTAGGGCACCCGAACATCTGCCGGCTCATCTCGCTGAGGAGATCATTGCCCGCCATCTCTATTGTCCATCGATGATGTGTATGCTCTCGTTGCAGGACTGGTTGGCCATGGATGGTGAACTGCGCTCCAAACATCCTCGTGAAGAACGTATCAACGTGCCCAGCGATCCCTATAATCATTGGAAATACCGTATGCACCTGACTATCGACGATCTGCTCAAGGCGGATAAGTATAATAATAAGGTACGTACGATGATTACACGCAGCCGTAGAAGTGAATAGTTACAGCACATATATCTTCGATCTCGACGGTACGCTGCTCGATACCATAGGCGATCTGGCGGCTTCTGTCAATTTCGCCCTCCGCACGCATGGTATGCCGGAACATTCGCTTGACGATGTGCGCCGGTTCGTGGGCAATGGTGTCCGTAAGTTGATGGAACGGGCTGTTCCCAATGGCGCTGACAATCCGCGTTTTGACGAGACCTTCGCCACCTTCCGCCAGTATTACATGGCACATTCCCTCGACACCACCCGTCCTTACGAAGGTATTCCTGAGACTTTGGCTGCTCTCAAAGCCCGTGGCTGTCACCTGGCTGTGGTCAGCAATAAAATGATGGCAGCCACCCAAGAGCTCTGCCACCATTTCTTCCCCGACACCATCGAGGTCGCCATCGGCGAGGATGAGGCTGCCGGCATCCGTCGCAAGCCCGCCCCTGATACCGTCTTCGCCGCCTTAAAAGCCCTTGGGGTGGGGAAGGAGGATGCTGCCTATGTCGGCGATAGCGATGTCGATATCCAGACCGCCCGCAACGCAGGCCTCCCCTGTATCAGTGTTCTCTGGGGCTTCCGCGATCGTGACTTCCTTGTCAGCCACGGTGCCCAGACCTTTATTACCCATCCTGCCGAACTACTTACAATAGAAAAAAAGCAATTTGTAATGTAATATTGTAATATTGTAATGAAGCGAAGCTTTATTTGCATATTTCAGAAAAATATCGTATCTTTGTGGCCGTGAATAAAGATGTTGCGGAGAAACTGTATGCGCTGCTGAGGGCGGCGATGGACGGCGGGGCCTTTGACGAGGCGCTGACCGACGACGCGTGGCGGTGGCTGTACAGGGAGGCCGCGAGGCAGTCGTTGCTCGGGGTGTGCTGGGTGCCGACCGATGCGATGCCGAAGGATCTGGCCTTGCAATGGGCGGCGGAGGCAGAGAGCATCCGAGGGCTGAATCTGTTGCTGAACGACGAGGCGGCGAGACTTACCCGACTGTTTGCCGACAAAGGGCGGAAGACGGCCGTGCTGAAAGGTCAGGCCAACGCGCGGCTCTATCCCGACAAGCTGGCGCGACAGCCCGGCGATATCGACCTCTGGGTGGAGGGCGGTTACAAGAGCGTTGTCGAACTGCTCATGAACATGCAGTTGATCGACGGTATCGGCACGACAGCATCCGAGGGCAAGGCTACGGCATCCTATCACCACGTGCACATCCCCGCCAATGAGAAGGGTGTGGTGGTGGAGATCCATTTCCGCCCCGCTTCGGGCAATTACAACCCCATCACCAACCGCAGGTTGCAACGGTGGTTGGAGCAGAAAATCCCGCAGGTGACGATGGTGGAGGAAGGTTTCAACATGCCGACCATCAAGTTTGCCCTGATGATGCAACTGGCTCATATCCAGCGCCATTTCCTCGCCGGTGGCATCGGACTGCGACACGTCTGCGACTACTATTTGTTGTTGCAGCAGTCGACAGCCGAAGACCGTGAGACCATCGCGCCGTTGCTGAAAAAGCTCGGTCTGGCGCAAACGGCGGGGGCGCTGATGTGGGTGCTTGCCGAGGTGTTTCGGCTCGAGGATGCCCGGATGATCGCCCCAAAGGACGACTACCGCGGCCAGTGGATGTTGCGTGAGATCATGGCGGGTGGAAACTTCGGGCGGTATTCAGACCGCAGACAGCAGAATGTCTTCCGACGCGTGTGGGCAGGTCGGGTGCGGAATCTGAAGATGATGCGCTTCGATTTTTGGGAGATGCTCTGGGTGGAGCTGAATTTCTGGAAGGCCGTGGCCGTCACGTTGCCCGAACGCATCAGACGGCGCAGCTGGTCGCTGGCAGAAGCTAATAAAAGAGACGGAATCGGATGAAGACGAACTATTATAAAGTGGCAGGACATGTGTTTGGCGTCAGCGGAGAGGCGGAGGTCTTCGAGCTGATGACGAACTATGAGCCGTTTGAAATACAAGGGGACGGTTCTTTTGTTACATTGACATCGCTCGATGTAACAAAAGAACCGTCCCCTTGTTACACCGAGGAGCTGCGGCAAGAGGAGGAGGGACAGACCATCATCTGTGGCAAGACTGCCGACGGCGAGCCCGTCTTCGAATACCGCTGGTGGGAGGAAACGGCTGGTTGGTTGGTCTGCGCTGCCGACTATAGCAAGGGCCGGCTCATCACGACTGGCAAGCATACGAAGATGGCCATCGACAATGCTCTGATGGTGCTCATCGCTCTGGCGACGGCCGACCGGCAGACGGCGCTCTTCCATGCCGCCGTGGTGAGCCATCAGGGACGGGCGTATCTCTTTCTTGGACCCAGCGGTACGGGCAAAAGCACGCACGCGAGATTGTGGCTGAAGTATATCGAAGGCTCGGAACTGGTGAACGATGACAATCCTGTGGTAAGGATAGAGCGGGGAACCGCCGTGGTGTATGGCTCGCCGTGGAGCGGCAAGACGCCCTGCTATCGCAATGTGAGCTATCCCCTGGGAGGCATCGTGGTGCTGAGTCAGGCGCCCTATAACAAGATAGAACGCCTCGGCGGATTGCAGGCCTATGTCGCCCTCATGTCGAGCATCAGCGGCAAGCGCTGGGACGAACGGATTGCCGACGGTCTGCACCAGACGGAGAACGCATTAGCCTCCAATGTGGCGGTTTGGCATTTGGAATGTCTGCCGGATGAGGAAGCGGCGAGGATGTGCGGGGAGAAATTAGTGATTAGTGAATAGTGAATAATGAATAGTGAATAGTGATGGACGGGGAGCGGATAATAGAGGAGGCGATAAGGCTGGTGGAAGATGGCGTGTGTGTGACGCTGCCCGTCGACGGCCATAGCATGCTGCCGTTCATCATCGGCGGTCGTGAGAGCGTCATCCTGCAAAAACCGACAGCGCCGAAGGTGGGCGATGTGGTGCTGGCGTGGGTGGAGAATCGCCGCTACGTGGTGCATCGCATCATTCAGACCGACGGCGACCGTGTGACGCTGATGGGCGACGGCAATCTCGTGGGTACGGAGCATTGTCTGTCCGGCGATATCAAGGCCCGGGTGTCGCATGTAGTCGATGGCAAGGGTAGGCCTCACGACCTCTACATCCCCTGGCGCCGGTGGGCCTCCCAACTATGGTGGCATCTGAGACCAGTAAGAAGATATTTATTAGCAATATATAAGAAGGTAAAAAAGTAAAAAGGTAAAAGAGTAATATGAGAATCAAGAAAGGATTTGTGCTGCGCGAGGTGTGCGGCGAACATGTGATCATGGGCGAGGGCCTCGGCGCCGTCAACTTCGGCCGTCTGCTGGCCCTCAACGAGAGTGCCGCCTGGCTGTGGAAGGAGGCCCAGGCACAGGGCGACTTCACTATCGATTCGTTGACAAAAAAGCTCTGTGAGGAATATGATGTCACGCCCGACGAGGCCCGCAAGGATGTCAGCGAGATCATCGACGAATGGAAAGGTGTAGAGGTCATTGATCTATGAAATACCTGTTCTGGCTTTGGCGTAATTCCCGCGGCGTGCGTGCTTACTCTGCCGTCCGCATCGTGGCTGGCATCTGTCAGGTGGTGCTTGGTCTGCTGATGGTATGGCTCAGCAAACGCTTCATCGACGAGACCATCCGCACGGGCTCCTCCGACGAGGTGCTGAGGATGGTCATCCTGCTAGTGCTCACCGTCGTGGGCGGCGTGGTCATGAATCAGGTGGGCTTCTGGCTCGCCACCACCGCCAGCATCCGTCAGACCAACAGCCTCCGCCTCCGCATTTTCAGCAGTCTCTTCCGCCGGCAGCTCTATACCGAACAGGAACTGCACTCCGGCGATATCACCTCACGACTGGCGAAGGACATCGACCAGGTGACGAACGTCTGTACCGACACGTTTCCCCAGATGGCCATCACCATGATACAACTCTGTGGTGCCTTCCTCTTGATGCGGTGGTTCGACCCCCGACTGGCTTGGGCGCTGCTGCTGCTCACCCCCTTTGCCATCATCTTCGGCAAACTCATCGCCCGACGGCTGCGACAGATGACGCTCGATATCCGCGAGGACGAGAGTCGTATACAGATGCAGGTGCAGGAGGGTATGGAGCATAATGCCGTGCTGCGGTCGCTGGGCTCGGAGCAATGGGTCACCAATCGCCTCGACTCGATGCAAGAGCGGTTGCGTGGCAATGTCATGCGTCGTACGCGCTTCACCTTGCTCACCAGGCTTATTATGGGCTGCGCTTTCGGATTGGGGTATCTGCTGGCATTTATCTGGGGTGGCATAGGGTTGCGCAACGGCACCATCACCTTTGGTGTGATGACCTCGTTTCTGCAACTCGTGGGCATGATCCAGCATCCTATCCTGCAATTGCTCAATATGGTGCCGGCGGTCATTCATGCCACCGCCAGCGTGGACCGACTGGAAGAGCTGTCGACTGAGTGTTCTGAGAAATCTGAGAACTCTAATGACTCCGGGGATTCCGATGGTTCCATCCGGTTCTCGGATGTCACCTTCCGCTATGCCAAGGGCGACCGCGAGATCCTGCATCATTTCTCTCACCATTTCGCCCCCGGATCGAAGACCGCCATCATGGGCGAGACCGGCATCGGCAAGACCACACTCTTCCGACTCATCCTCGGCTTTATCACGCCTCAGGAGGGCAGGGCGGAGGTCAGCGGTAACCTCTGTTTCGTGCCGCAGGGCAACACCCTTATGAGCGGTACCATCCGCTATAACCTCCAACTGGCGCGTCCCGAGGCCACCGACGACGAACTGCACGAGGCGCTTCATACCGCTTGTGCCGACTTCGTGTCAGACCTGCCTAAGGGCATCGATACCGAACTGGGTGAGCGGGGTAGCGGGCTGAGCGAGGGTCAAGCCCAGCGCATCGCCATCGCCCGCGGACTGCTACACAACGGCGATATCCTGCTGCTTGACGAGATCAGCAGCTCGCTCGACGAACCCACCGAGCGTGAACTCTATCGTCGGCTCTTCGCCGCCCATCCCTCGAAGACCATGCTCTTCATCACACACCGTCCCACCGTCACAGAACAATGCGACGACGTGGTGCAGTTGTCTTGAATGTGGTTTTCAGCAAGAGTGATTACAGCTGTTGTAGAAAAAAGCAATTTGTAATGTAATATTGTAATAAAATGATGTCTACTGAACAGCTCTTTCTTTCCTGAGCTTCAGTATGCGTCGCACGCTTTGGTTGATGCGTTCCTCGCTGATCGTGCCGTTGTTCACAGCAGCCATCACGGCATCGAAGGCCTCGGTGAAATAGCGGGGTCCAAGCACGATGTCCACACCTGCCTTAAGACTGCCCACAGCGGCCTCAGCACTGGTGTACTGCTGTGTGATGGCTCCCATTTCCATAGCATCGGTAATAATAATGTTCTGGTAGCCTAGTTCGCCACGCAGCTTGTCTTGCAAGATAATGGGTGACATCGTTGACGGCACGTCGGAACCCGTAACATTAGGGGCACCGATATGGGCTGTCATAATGAGCTGGCACCCCCACTGGATGCCCGCCTTGAATGTCACCATCTCACAATTCAACATCTCGTCCCACGTCTTCTGGGTTGAAGCATACCCATAGTGCGTGTCGGCCTTTGTGTCGCCGTGACCAGGGAAATGCTTGATACAGCCTGTGATGCCGGCATCCTTCAAGCCTTGCAGATAGTTGACAACCATCGGTGCAGCCACGGTGGGATCGTCGCTGAAGGCACGTGGACCGATGACGACGTTCTCAGGATTAGTGTTCACGTCGGCCACAGGAGCGAAGTCGATGTCAAAGCCGTAACGCTTCAGGTATGTACCGATAGTATTGCCGCACTCGTAGGCATTTTGTTGGTCGCCAGTAGCCCCAATGGATGCCATCGACTCATACTTCTTGACATTGAAGTTCGGATTGTTGGCAATACGTGACACGCGGCCTCCTTCCTCGTCGATGCAGAGCAGCGGATGGCCGTTCAGTGCGCGTACTTGCGGGATGATATGGGCCAGTTGCGCTTCGTCTTCGATGTTCCATGCATAAAGGATGATGCCGCCAACAGGATAATCCTTGTTCACACGCTTCATGTTCTCTGTTACCTCCAGGATTTTGATAGATGCCAGGTCGTCATATGTGGTCCATTCTATAGACGGGTCGAGCGACTCCAGGCGTATATAAAAGAGCTGTCCCACCTTTTCGCGCAGTGTCATTTGCTGCAACTGCGCTTCCACCTCGTCAACAGGAACTATAGGGCCATCGTTGTTTGAACACGATGTTAACACAAAACCGCAAATCAAGATGGCGGCGAGCATCAACAGTTTCACTTCTTTCATATCAATTAATTCTTTAATTCAAACTTATTTTCTTTCTTAGTGTCAATATGTTATGCCCATTGACGTGTTCATAATTGATGGTGTCCATCAACTCACGAACCAAGAGAATACCCAATCCGCCAACCTGGCGCTCTTCAGCAGAGAGTGTGATGTCAACCTTTTTCTCAATGGTAGGATCAAAAGGCGTACCAGTATCGTCAATCACTACTTTCAACCGATGGCCGTCTGACATCATCGTGACTTCCACACTCCCCTCCGTGCCAAACGGATAGGCATGTTCTATCACATTGACTACGGCTTCCTCGACGGCCAATCGCAACTGACTCGCCAATGATTTTTCTAGTTTCATCTTTTCATAGAACGACTTCTGGAAAGTGCTCAGTTTCGACACCTCATGAACATCGTTTTTCAGCGTGATCGTTTCGTTCAAAGTACTTTCATACCGTTGAGGAGTATAGCGAATGGCGAGCATCGTCAAATCATCACTCTGTTCTGCACCGCCCACAAATCCGCGCACGGCCTTGTCAATGGTTTCCAACAATTCTTGAGGTTGCATGTCAGTGCAAATAGCCAGTACTTCCTCTACTTGCTTGATGCCGAATTGCTTGTGTTCACAGTTCTTCGCCTCCGTCAGTCCGTCGGTATAAAGGAAGATGGTGCTGTTGGGTTGAAGATACGTCTCCATCATGTTATATTTCATCTCATCGAACAAGCCGATGGGCAAATGAGGTTTGGCCTCCAGACAGGTCCATTGACCATTTGCCAGAATCAGCGGTACATCGTGACCGGCATTACAATACCTCAGATGGCCTGTAGGCAGGTCGAGCACACCGATGAACAGGGTGACAAACATATTGGTGTCGTTACCCTGACAAGCCGATTCGTTGATGTATTGCATGATGAGGCCAGGATTGTTCTCATGGCCAGAGAAAGCACGGAAGAACGAACGGGTTCCCGCCATCAACATGGCCGAAGGCATACCCTTGCCGCTGACATCACCGATACAGAAGAATAGTTTCTCATCGCGGATGATATAGTCGAACAGGTCACCACCTACCTCGCGGGCCGGTACCAGCGAACCGAAGACATCCACGTCGTCGCGCTGCAAATGATTGTGAGGTAGCATCGTCTGCTGTATCTGGCTGGCCACATGCAACTCTGAACTGAAACGCTTCTTTTCGTCATTCACCTGCTGCAGGCGCTCCAGATTGCGTTTCGAACGCCAGACGATGAAGCCTATCAGCAACAAGCCTGCCATGACCATCAGCAAAAGATTCGTTCGTATCTGACGCAGCTCGTTGAAGATATCGTTGCTATCCAGAACATTGAGGAGTATCCAGTCGGTCTTACCGCCTACAGGGGTGTAGAACAGAAGTTTCTCCTGGCCCTTTTCATCCTCCATGGCCACGTAACCTGTCTTGTCAGCATCTTTTTTTAGATGTTCGAGCGAGGTTCTGAACAACTGATTGTCTTCACCTGCAAGCAGATTATAATTTCCTGTTATAAGGAAACGCTGATTAGATGGATAAGCCTTCGATTCATTAATCACCTTTTCGAGCCAGACAAGTGAGAGGTCGGCTTCGACCACGGCTACTATTTCACCTTTACCGTTCTTGACAGGCACACCATATGTCGTTATACGCGCTTTGGCACCTTCGCTATCCAAATAGGGTTCACACCAGTGGCTTTTTCCTGTAGCCAATGGGGTGGTGAAGAACTCTAACTTTGTATAGTCATGGTTTTCCGATCCTAACTGCATCGTTTCTATGCTGCCGTCCTCCCTGCGGACAGAATAAGGTTCAAACCAGTATCCGTGCTCCTGGAATAAGTTCGGGATGCAAGCAATACTGCTACCTAAAATCATCGGATTATTCTCCACTATCTGGTAGGTTGCCCTGGTCAGGGAGTCGGGAAGTAGTAGGTCGTCGGTTACGATCCACGACATGTTGTCGAGCACCACTTCTACCTCTGCCAGTTTGTTGCGGATACAGAGGTAGAGGGCATTGTTCTCACGTTCCATCACCCGAATGGTCGTGCGTTTGATGATATTCTGACTGTTGTAATAGATAATTCCCGTTGTCAGTTCTATCAACAACGCCGCTACGATGATGATGATCAGATTAGTATGGGTCTTAAAGAACGAAGAAGGTTTCATAAACGATTCATCTATTTATCTGGCAAAAATACCTTTTTTTCCTGACATACACAAATTATTTGCAAATTTTAAATATTTTAGTCACGGTGCCCTCAAATTCGTTTCAATTTTTTTGGTGGTTTGGAGGAAAAAAAGTAATTTTGCAAGCAAAACATCTAAAATGTAAATATTCTGATTATAATCATATGGAAACAAGAATTGAAGATTTGGATGGCAAGTTAGTTGCCACGTTGGAAGGAGAGATGGATACCGCTGCTGCTGTAGAGGCTGAAGAGGTGTTGAAGCCGCTCTACAACAGTGAAGGCAAGGATGTAATTATCGATTGTGAGAAGCTGGAGTATATTGCTTCCAGCGGCCTGCGCATCCTGATCAGCATTCTGAAAGGCGCCAAGGCTGGTGGCAGTCGTGTGGTGATGAGAAAGGTGAATGATGACATCATGAACGTGTTCCGCCTGACGGGATTTATTGATTTATTTGAGTTCGAATAATCCAAATTATACCAATAACATGAAGCAAAGACTGACAAGAGTATATCTTGTTATTGCCCTGCAATTGCCGCTGATCGGCGTGCAAGCACAGACCGATTCTACCAAAGTCGACAAAGTCAACACCCTGAGTTTTGGCCTGAATTACCTGTCCCACGGAGAAATCGTGAGAGGTGGTCTGCCTGCGGGCGGAAATGATGAGACGGAAGATAAATCAAACTTCCTGCTTGGGCGCACCCGTATAATCGTGGACTATTCAC